>Ga0187893_10003115_pt1 | contig 34540 bp, 19 predicted proteins | sample MA1701074metaG_FD_139574 | JGI IMG/M metagenome (GOLD analysis project Ga0187893, IMG submission 139574) | White microbial mat communities from a basaltic lava cave in the Kipuka Kanohina Cave System on the Island of Hawaii, USA - MA170107-4 metaG ...
CTTCTCGTTCTTATCTTTGCCAGCGCTGCCTAGTGTCTGCGCGTTCGGCCAGGGTGCTCCCAGTCGCACCCACTCCGTCAGATCGGAGATCTGCTGCGCGGTGAGCTTTCCCGTGGGCGGCATTTTGACGTTCCCAAGATAACGCACGACTTGAATCAGCCGGCTGCCGTTGGGATCACCCTTTGCCACCACCTGTCCCTTGTCACTTCCCTTCAGGAGGCCAGCCCCCGTTGAGAGGTTCAACCCAACCATCTGCACCTGGGCGCCGTGACAGGACCAACAGTTTGCGGACAATAGAGGCCGAATCTTAGTTTCAAAGAAATTTGCATCCGCGGACTGCGCTCTGAGGTTGAGCGACGAGAGGCCCAGCAAAGTGAGATAGCAGAAGAGGTGGATAGCCCTGCCGATCCAGCCTCCCATTCTCTTTCCTGACGTGTTCTCAAAGTCCACTGAAAGCATAGGAGATTTCCATGCCGCGTTGCGGCGCCATGTGCGGCGACAAACGGCCGGCTGGAAGGCCGCCCCAACCCACAAAGCTCGGTGGCCTGCGCTACGTTTCGAGACTAATACCAAGGTAAGCCGAGCAGCCTGTCGGGCTACGCCAGACCTTCCTGGAGCGTTTGAAACAGGAGATCGAGATCGCTTCTTCGCGTGTGGATGTGGGTTGACACGCGGATTCGATCTCCCGGCGTGGCCTGGGCCGGAAGCAGCCAGATACGTCTCTGTTTACATAGATTCCAGAAGTGCGCCCGGTCTTGACTCTTGATCCTGAAGGCTACCATCCCGGCGAACATGCGATCATCGTCTGGCGTCAACACTTCCAGAGCTGGTATTTCTTGCCCTCGTTTCAACACGTCTCGAGCTAGCTGGTGTATTCGGCCGTACACGCGTTCTGTACCCAATTGCTGCAAGAAACGCAGCGCAGAGATCATGCCGTGAATGATAGCCAGGTTGTTCGTTCCAACAAGCTGAAATCGAACTGACTTAGCGTTTTTCTGATCCCATCCCCCGGCCGCAATATTTACCCAGAGCCGTTCTAGCATCTCTTCCCGGCCATAGAAGAGTCCACATCCCGACGTCGTCATCATCCACTTATGCGGACTGCACGCAAGAAAATCGCAGCCGAGCTCATGAAAATTCAATGGAACTTGTCCTGGCATGTGAGCTGCATCGACCAGCGTGATCACTCCTTTGGCCCGAGCTACGTCACAAATCGATCGTACTGGGAGAACCAGCCCGGTCGGTGAAGTGATCCCGCTGAAACTGAGAAGGCGGGTTCGAGGTCCGATCGCCGAGACCAGGCGATCAGCAATGTCATCCTGGCTCTTTGATGGAAGAGGAACCCTTACCTGGCGCACCGTGATCCCGAAACGGCTCTGCTTCTGATACCAGCAAGAGGCGCCACCTGGGTGCTCCTGGTCAGTCATCAGAACCTCGTCACCTTCCTTCAGGTCGAGCCCATTAGCAACGATGTTCATCCCCTCGGTCGTATTGTGGGTTAACGCAAGCTCCTGGAGACGACAGCCAAAGAATGTGGCCAACTCCTGACGGATATCGTCATGGGCAGGCCCGCCCCAATAGAGCAGGTCATCGCTGACTAAGGTGGCGGCCAAATCAAGGTGATGGGCAATCGAATCAAGCACTGGCTTAGGAGCAACTCCGAGCCCACCGGTATTTAGGAACACTCGCCAATCCGGCAGAAGGAACTGTTCCTTTCGGATCCTCAGCCAGAAGGCATCCGGGTGGTCTCTGAACAAGGCCTCGTTGCGAAGCGATTTTGCCGAAACTTGACTCGATGCGAAGGGTAACAACCTAACCAGCGTAGCCGCACAGGCGCTCTTCTTCAGTAGGTCACGGCGTAGCATCGCAGAACCTCAGAGGACTGCGGGTATTTGACAGCGATCACAAAGACCTAGCGGTACTCATCACGTCGAAAGATGGTCAAAGCTTCCGGGAACGAGGGAAGAAAGGGCACATCCGACTGCTCCGGCGGTGTTCCAAGACTCTCATTCAGAGCAGGTTTGAGAGATGATTCAATCGATCCCTTCTTCCGGGTCCCTGAATCTGTGAAAAAATCGACTCTGTCAATTCCGGCTCATCACGATTTCTGGAGGCACAGCCGAAAACGCCCGCGGAGCACGCGTTCCACTTGGTGGAGCGGGCGCCCCTGCGCGCGCTTTTTTCCCAGTCAAGCTAAAAACGATAGAAAATGGCCCCTTGGATCTGCCGTGCCGCTCTCGCGGCGGTTATTCGCCCGAAGTTGGCATTGCTCCTGTTGAAGTTAGCCCCCAGCCATTGGGTGTGGTTGAAGGTATTGTAAGTTTCGAACCTGATCTCAAGACTGTGACCCTCCCGAACCCGAAATGTCTTCGCGAAGGTTGAGTTCCAGTTGTTGAGCCCCGGATCGTTGACGATCCCCTGGCCAGAGTTTCCCCAAGTACCGAAGGCCGGGGCCACGAAGCAACTGGTGTTGAACCACTGGAACCGATCCCGCGGCGCGTTAGTGGCGTCACAACCTGCGATTCGATTGGCGTGCTGGTTGCCATTTCCCGTTCCGCTGTTGTCTAAATCCTGGATGGTTTGTGGGACTCCCGTCGAGAACTCTGTGATCCCACTAAGGATCCAGCCTCCGAGCACAGCGTCCCGCAGGCCGCTCATGCCGTATTTCTGGCCCTTGCCGAACGGTAGGCGATACGAGTAAGCGGTGACGAAACGGCGGTCGGGAGTCAGAGCCGCTTTGCCTCGCCAGAGGTCCCATTGACGGTAGTCGAAATTGTTCCTGTCGTTGGCGATCGGGCTGATGCTAGAGCTCAGGTTCTTTGCCCACATGAAGCTCGAAAGCACTGTCAGGCCCCGCCACTCCCGGTTCCGCACGGAGAAGGTCGCCGAATTGTAGTTCGAGTAACCCCAGTTCACCCACGTCAGCCACTGTCCCCACTGAGGGAAGCGGCGGCGCTCCTGCAGTGACACATTCGCCAGGTTCCCCTGCGGCAGTGCCGGGGCGTTCAAGTCTACGAATTGCTGGTTGTGGATGGTGTGCGATCCCAGGTAATCGATGCTCGCGGTCCAGTAAGGCGTCAACCGATGCTCGACGCTCGCGGACCACTGATACACGGTAGGAGTAGGGTACTTCTTCTCCCCCAAGGCTCGAGGTGCAGCAGGCGGATTCTCGTTGGGGCCCGGGATCCCAGTCGCCGCAGGAGCTGGAAACAGCTGGCGCGCAAAAAGTGAAGGAACTTGCTCTGAACCGGCGATCACCTGGGTCGAACGTATGATAAAAGGGGCGCCGCCCGTCATTGCGTCGGAAAACTGGTTGGTGTTGACGTTGCCGGCATAGAAGATGCCGCCTGCAGCACGAAGTGATGTGTTCTCGGAGAGCTTAAAGGCGAGCCCAACTCGCGGGGCAAAGTTGAGCTTGTCGGCCTCGTAGCCCGAACGCGGCACACCCGGGTTGAGCGGAGCATTGCGTCCGTAGCCCGTGGCTGGATCAAATACGTCGAGCGGATTCTTAAGAGCATATTCAAGCCCGCCGTTGCCCTCGAAGTTGTAACGCACGGTATTATTGCGCGGCAAGAGCCAAGCGGGCCATCGTTCGTAGCGCAGCCCAAAGTTCAAGGTCAAACGCGGGTGTACCTGCCACGTATCCTGGACGTAACCACCATAATAACGCTGGTGTCCATGCCACACCACCCCGCGGAGTTCGAAGTACGCGCCTGTGGCCGCCCCAAGCAGATAGTCAGCGAACCCTAGCCCACCCTGCGGGATACCTGCGGCGGTGCGCGTTTGCTCGCAGACCGTGTTCCCGAGCGGACAGGCGCGAGTAAAGATGTTGTCAAAAGTCACGCGGCCCTTGTCGACTGACTGGTTCTGGAAGTACAAGCGTCGCTCGTTGAGGTTGAACCCGACTTTGATGCTGTGCTTGCCCTTGTTCAAACTGAAGTCGTCCTTGAGAGCGTAGGTATTTTGGGTCGGATCCCACACGAAGAGACCTGAGGCCCCAATGGCGAAATCTGGAACCGTCAATCCCGGCCCACCGGTGAGGTTCGAAGTATTGACGAACCCTATCTCGCGGGAGACGTCTGGCACGTCCGTAGGCCGTCCGATCCCCCACTTGACCCGAGAGTAGGAGACCGAAAAGTCGTTAATCATCGTGGGACTGAGGACCTCAGTCCAGTGAATCACGGTGCTGTGGGTCGAGGAGGGTGTCTTTTCGCCCTGCAGTTCCGAGATGAGTCCGCCGTTAAACGCATCGCGTTCGCCGAAGGTGTAGCGGCCGTAGACCGTCGTCTTCGAGCTCTTCTCCCAATCGAGGCGTATTCCGTACTGATTCTCGTCGATGATGGCGTTCGACAGGCCTGAATACTGCGGAACACCGTCGATCGTGGCGTTCGGCAACGCTGTGTAATTGAGAAGCTTCTGCATCGACGGATCGAGGAGAGAGGACGGGATCCGGTTACCCGGAAATGGCCGTCTCAGGCCCGTGGCCGCGTCGAAGTCGAAGGGGTTGTAAATGATTGGCGTCGCTCCAAGGACTTGACCTGGCAACAGCGGCCGATAGGCTGAGATATCCCCTGAGCGCATCTGCGCCGTGGGTACGATGGCGTTGCCTTGAACGCTCTGCCGCAGCCGTGATCCCTCGTAATTGCCGAAGTAATGGAACTTATTCTGAAGGATCGGACCTCCGAGAGTGGCGCCGAACTTGTTTCGTTTGTACTCTGGAAGGCTGGTCCCGGCCAGGTTCGTAAAGAAATTCTTTGCGTCGAGGTTGTCGTTGCGGTGTTGCCAGAAGAGTTCACCGTGATAGTCGTTCGTGCCGTTTTTGGTAATCACGTTGATCGCGTTCGATCCATACCCGAATTCAGCGTTGGCACTGGCGGTCTCGATCCGCAATTCCTTGATTGTCGACGCCGACTGGATGTTGACAGGCATGTTATACAACGCCATCTGGACATTGGCCCCATCGATCGACACGTTCGTCGCAGAATCGGTGCTCCCCGCTGCGAAAACGCCCGATGACTCCAGGCTTCCGGCAGCGTTCACCCGCCGCATCGAGTGGGAACCGAAGGACAGCCCTCCATTGCCAAAGTATTGCCCCGAAGTGTTCGGAGACAAAGCGACCAGATCGAAGAAATTCCGCGTCTGATTCGGAAGGTTCTCCACCAGGTTCTGGCTGATCGTGGTCGCGAGCGCACCCGTGGTTGTGTTGATTAGTTCCGCGCCCTCGGCAGACACGGTGATCTCCTGACTCACATCTCCAAGGTCGAGGACGAAGTTAACGGCGGCCGGAATCGAAACCTGTACTTCGCGTCCCTTCACCACCGCCGTCTTGAATCCCGGCAGAGTGGCTGTAATGGAATACTTCCCCGGTCTTAACGCCTGAACGGAGTAGTGACCAGTGTCATTGGTAATCGTTTCACGCACGGCACCGGTGTCTTCATTTCGAACAGTAATGTTGACGCCCGGCATCACTGCCCCCGAACTGTCCGTCACGGTGCCAGAGACTGCTGACGTCGTCTGGACTTGAGCCGAAGCGCTGACGCAAAGAGCGACCGCGCACCAGAAGGTCAATAGAAAGTGGATTACACGTTTCATTGTTAGAACCTCCGATCGTGGTTTTAGGGCAATGTGATGACTTCGAATGCCTGCCTACTAGGGCAGGAACAAACCAAACTCTAGTCGACAAATTGGATACAATTGGGATACTATGTGTCGCCATATGGAAAGTCAAGCGAAAAGAAGTAGACTCGCATTTCGATTAAGATTGGCGCGCCTGGATCCTGACTGACAGGCCGTGGATTCAACGAGAACTAAACCTAGAGGTCGAACGATGCCCGTCATACTGAAACCGAAGGTAGAGAAAGAGAGTGAAGTCGATCGTGTCTACCACCTCCTTAAGGCGGCGATCATGCAGTGCGAGTTCGCTCCCGGGGACTTCCTGGTGGAGGTCGATCTGGCTCGACAGTGCGAGACAAGTCGCACACCGGTGCGCGAGGCCTGCACTCGTTTGTCTCACGAGGGGTGGATCTCCCAGATCCGCTACAAGGGGTACATGGTTCCGGCGATCTCAGTGCGCGAGATCGTCGAGCTGTATGAGTACCGCAAGGTGCTTGAGTGCTTCACGGTGGGGAAAGTGGCCGAAACCGCCAACGACGGGCAAGTCGCCGATCTTGCCGCAATGATCAAGGTCGAGAGAGACCCGAACCCAAAGCTGCGAGAATTGGTGGAGGTGAACGAGGTCTTCCACCTTGCAGTAGCTGCCGCGGCGGCAAACCAGCGAGTCCTCAGCCAGCTCAAACTGCTCCTCGAGTATGTCCACCGGCTCGATATTCTTGGAACGCAGAAGGATCCTGGCTGGATTCCACACCACGATATCCTCGAAGCACTCAAGGGGCACAATCCCGACGAGGCCCGCAGAAGGATGGCCGCACACATTGACAACTCGCGGGACAGGATGCTCAAGCTTTTTGGAGGCTGACCTATGAAACGCAGAACATTCCTGGCTGGTCTGGCAACTGCCGCTGCCGGGCTTACGCTACCGGAGTTGCGTTTTGGCGCCGGACGGGCGCCCATCGAAGAGCCTCACTTCCCAAACTGGCTCTATCAATTTGTCTGGCGTAACTGGGAACTCGCGAACCTAGACAGAATGGCGCAGGTTGCCCGAACCACTCCGGCAAAGTTAAGCGAGATCGGTCGCTCGCTGGGGTTGCCAGAGAAGCCGCAACTGTCGGCAGACCAGCTGCAACGCATCTATATCACTGTCATTCGACAGAACTGGCAGCTGCTCCCAAGCGAACAGATCATCACGCTGCTTGGATGGACTCCAGATCGCTTCGAGTTCACTCTTCGCGAAGATGATTTTCTGGATCACAAGCTCGGGCCTAAGCCAGATTGCCAGCCCGTTGTTTTCTCAGATCCTACCGCGGCCGAAAGAAGTCGCGCCTCTGAGATCCGCAGCATCGTCGAATCAAGTCTCCCCGCACGTTCAGGTTCTGTTGAACCCGCCTTTGCTTTCGTCGAAAGGCTTAGCCGAACGCGCTTTCAACCACTGCGAGACCCGGCTGCTGTAGCGGGTCCCGACGCGGTCGACATTTCGGGATGGCCGGTGGACGTTGAAGCGCCCGTGGATCGCAGAATCGGCGAGCGCCTGGCTGAATATGTCCGTGTGGCCATGGGCGGCAAGGCCGGCAGTGCAACGGGGAAATCGGTGCGTCTCAAACTCGCGTCGGCAGAAGGAGTGAAGGAAGGGTTTTCGGTTGAAGTGGACTCGTCGCGTGCCGTAGTAACAGGAACCAATCTTGCCGGTCTGCTCCAGGGTGTCTACTGGCTCCAGGATCGGATGGAGTCGGCCGGTGGACCGTTCCTGCCTAAAGGCCGAACTGAGCGGACGGCCCTACTCTCGCCGCGGTACCTCTATTCTTTCTTCGCGCTCTACGGCGATCCGCTGTTGGAGGCCGACATCGATCCGTTTCCCGAGGGGTATCTCGAACGGCTGGGACAATCCGGAATCGGAGGCCTTTGGATGCAGGCCGTCCTCAGCACTCTGTCACCGTCGAAGCTGTTCCCAGAGTTCGGGCGCCGCTCTGAAGAGCGGCTCGCAAATCTCGATCGTCTCGTCCAGAGAGCCAAGCGCGTTGGGCTTAAGATCTACCTGTACATCAATGAACCCCGAGCCAAGCCTCCGGAATTCTTCGAACAACGTCAGGAGATCCGTGGCGCAAAGGTTCAGGGGCTTCACGCCATCTGCACGACGCCGCAGATTGTGCGCGATTGGATTTCCGACAGCCTGGCCCACGTCTTCGCGCGAGTCCCCGAGCTCGGCGGGGTCTTCTCCATCACGATGTCTGAAAACTTTACCAACTGCCACTCCAAATTCCGGCCCGAGACGTGTCCGCGCTGTTCCACGCGGACAAACTGGGAGGTTGTCGGCGAGGTGCTGGAAGCCATTCACTCTGGCGTCCGCCGCTCCAGCAAGACCGCCGAAGTGATCACGTGGGACTGGGGATGGCCTTCTGAAATGGCACGCAACCTCATCCCCAAGCTTCCGCCCAGCACGAAGCTGTTGAGCGTGAGTGAGTGGAGCACTCCAATCGAGCGCGGTGGCGTCCGTACGGAGATCGGCGAGTACTCGATCTCGGTCGTGGGCCCCGGTCCGCGAGCGACGGCACACTGGAAGTTGGCGCGGGACGCAGGCCTCGTCGCGATGGCCAAAACCCAGTTCAACAACACCTGGGAGATATCAGCGGTCCCCTATATTCCAGTTCCGAACCTGGTGGCGCGACATGCAGAAAACCTTTTGCGAGCCGGCATTGGCGGAATCCAGGCTTCCTGGACTCTCGGCGGATACCCGTCGCCCAACCTGGACGTGGCCAAGGAGTTCTATTTCACCCCCACACGGAGCGCTGAGGAGATCCTGAAAGAAGTTGCGGTGCGTCGCTACGGTGCGAAAGCGGCTCCCCTGATCCTGGAGGCCTGGCGCGGCTTCAGCGAAGCTTTTGAACTGTACCCTTACAGCGTCGCAATCTACACCATACCCACCCAACACGGACCGGCCAATCTGCTCCGTGCAACCCCGACAGGCGTCCGCAATTCCATGATCCTTTTTCCGCAAGACGACTACAAATCATGGGCGGGGAAATATCCGCCCGCCGTCGTCCAGAGCGAGTTTGCCAAGATGGCCGACTTGTGGGCGAAAGCGCTCCCGGCCTTTCGACGCGCCGTCTCCCTCGTCCCTGACCGTCATCGCGAGCGAGCAATTGAAGACCTGGCGATCGCCGAAACCTGCCACATCCACTTCAAGAGCACCGCGAATCAGGTTGAGTTCTACATCTTGCGCGACGCACCCCGCACCGCTCAAGGTCTGACACGCATGCGGGAGATCGCGAAGGACGAGATCGAACTCGCGCGCAGGCAGTATGGGTTCGCCCGCCGCCACTCGGTGATCGCCTTCGAAGCATCCAACAATTACTACTATCGACCAGCGGACCTCCTGGAGAAGATTGTCAATTGCCGCTTCTTGCTCGAGCACGCCCTGAAAGACCAGGCCAGCGGATGATCACAGCCCGAGCGCATCGCAATGGATTGGAGAGCGTGCATGACTGACTCGCTCCTATACGGTCTGGCACTTGTTCTCGGAGCTGGAGCCTGTCAGGGAAGTTTCATGCTCCCCACGAAGTGGATCAAGGGGTGGGTGTGGGAGAACTATTGGCTGATCTTTTCTTCCACCGCATATCTGGTCTGCCCCTGGATTCTCGCCCTCGCCACAATCCCTCGACTCTTTGAAGTCTATGCGCGAGTGAGCACGAGCTCCCTGGCGTCGGTCGCAATCTACGGTACAGGCTGGGGCTTCGGCGCCCTGACGTTCGGTCTCGCCGTCAACGCACTCGGCCTGGCATTGGGTTTCGCTGTGATTCTGGGAGTGGCAGCCACCGCAGGTACTTTGGTCCCACTGCTGGTTCAGCCGCCACAAGGATTCTCGTTCGCCCAGGGCGCCATGACGACCGCCTCGCTCGTCGTGATGATCGCGGGTGTGGCGATCTGCTCCTTTTCAGGTCGATGGAAGGAAGCGGAGAACGGCGCGGCCAAGTCCTACCGGCGTGGCCTTGCGATCGCGATTGCTTCCGGACTTCTTTCCTCCTGCGGGAACCTCGGGTTTGTCTTCGGATCTGAGATCACACAGCGCGCGGAGCAACTCGGGGTGCCGGAGACCTTGGCTCCGAACGCGCTCTGGACGCTGCTCACGCTTCCATTGTTTCTGTGTAATGCTACATACGCTCTCTTCCTGCTGCGCAAGAACCGTTCACTGTCAAACTTTGTCGGTAGGGGTGCTGGTCGCAACTACGTTCTTGGAGTCCTGATGGGAATACTCTGGATGTCCGGCTTTGCTTTTTACGGGGCGGGTGCCCGCACGCTTGGGAAACTTGGTCCGTCTCTAGGATGGTCCATCTTGATGTCAACGATGGTACTGGTAGCCAATGTTTCAGGACTGCTGACCGGCGAGTGGGACGCCGCGCCGCGGCAGTCAAAGCGACAGCTCTTCCTGGGAATCCTTGTGCTCCTTGTCGCGATCGCGGGACTCGGCTATACCAATCGCTTGCCATGATTGGCTGAGGCACGTCGGCACAGTAGACCGATGACTGTCAGAATTCGCAGTGAAACGATTCGGGAGGGCGAGGCTCCTGCCGAGCCGCGAAGCCGCAAGCTCCTAATTCAGAAAGGCTCGGCAGGAGCCTCGTCCTCCCACGACAACGATGTGCGCAATTGCTGCATAGCTTCAGGGAAAGCGCCAGGAGCGTGCGGTTGTTGGGATGTCCCATCCGGCGCCTTGTGCCAACCTCCCATAGCGAGATTTTGAAGATAAAGGCAGAATCGACTATGTCCAAAGTACGCGTGGGGATCATCGGAGTCGGAGCATTTGGGGAAGTTCACGTCGCAACTTATCAATCGTTGCCTGACGTTGAGATCGTCGCAATCAGCGATTCCAGACCGGAACGTCTCGAGGAAATCGGAGTAAAGTACCATATCACAGGTCGGTATCTCGATTACCGCGAACTGTGCGCGCGTCGAGACATCGAGGTGATCAGCGTCGTGACGCAGGAATCGGCTCATCTGGCGCCGGTGCTGGCGGCTGTGAAGGAACGAAAGCACGTGATTCTGGAAAAGCCGATCGCCACATCAACTGAAGATGCAGAACAAATGATCGCAGCGGCATCCAGCGCCGGCGTCTTCCTCATGGTCGGCCATATCCTGCGCTTCGAAAACAAATACGCAACGGTCAAGAACTGGATTTCAGAGGGTCGCCTGGGGAAGGTCGTGTCGATGCATGCGCGGCGCAATCGACCGAAGAAACTCTACAAAGTCTATGGCGACCGCATCCATGGAATTCTTGTCAACTCAATTCATGATATCGACGTGTGCCTCTGGTACGCTGGCGCTCCAGTCGCGAAGGTCCGCGCCTTCACTCGAAACATCCAGGGTGGAGGAAATCCGGATGTGAACTGGAGCTTCATCGAGTTCTCCAATGGCGCCGTTGCCTGCATCGAAAGCCATTGGCTCATCCCGGATGAATCTCTCATCGTGACGAACGATGCTCTGCAGGTATTTGGAACACAGGCCGTCGCCGACCTTCATCTGGTTCCGTCTGAACTCACCCTCTGGAGCGAGGGCGGTTACGAGCCAGTCAACGTTTCCTACGATGCCTGGTTCAACGGCCGGGTCCGCGGGGCGATGAAGGAAGAGATCGGATACTTCGTTGATTGCGTCCGCAGTGGGAAGCCACCTGAGATCATTCGCGCCGAGGAAGCCCTGGCGGCACTCAGAGTAGCTCTGGCTCTAGTGCGCTCCTCGGAAGAGGGGCGAGAGGTGAGCTTAGAATAGGCGGATGCACGAAATCCAAGGCTCCCGAGAACTCCGCCTCGGGTCAACATCCAGATTTCTTCGCCATCCAGAACCGGGAATTGCAAACCTACGGCCAAGCTTATTGAACATTGTAAATTACAGTGATACGGAAGCGTGCTTTGTTGTAGCACGGCTATAGCGAGTAAAATCGACTCCGAAGTTTATCGAGCGTTTCGAAGCACGATTCGCATCGTCACGATACTCTGCAGTCCTCAGGAGAAAGCAGGACCCATGAATCGGTCTGAAACAGTCGTTCACTTGTCGCCTCACCTGTTCACTGAAAAGGAAAAGCCTTTCATCGAAGCGGGTCCATTGTCCGCGTCGATCTTTCACTTTGAAACCGGCGTTTGCGGACTGCGCCTGAAGAACGAACTCGGGCAACTCGTTCTGCTACCTTACCAGGGCCAACAGATCTGGTCTGCCGAGTTCCGTGGGCGCGTCCTGACGATGAAGTCGATGTTTCCCGAGCCGCGCCCAAACCGCCCGTATTTGGAGACTTACGGCGGGTTTCTTCTGCACTGTGGTTTCACGGCCATGGGTGTACCCGGCAAGGACGACAAGCATCCGCTGCACGGCGAGTTGCCCAACGCCGAGTATACGCAGGCACACCTCGTCCTCGGCCAGGACGACAAAGGCTCGTACATTGGCATGAGTGGGCAGTACCAGCACACCGTTGCATTTGGCTGCAACTACCTGGCTCAGCCTGTTGTCAAGCTGTACGCCGGATCGTCGCTCTTCAGAGTAGAGATGAAGATCACCAATTTGCGCGGGGTCGACATGGAATACATGTATCTCGCGCACATCAACTTCCGCCCTGTGAACAACGGCCGACTGGTGTGCAGTGCTCCATGTACCCCCGAGCGCGTGCATGTTCGCAAAAGCGTTCCGCCACAGCTCAAAGTCCCCGCCGGTTACCGCAAGTTCATCGAAGCGATGGAGCACGATCCCACCGGCCACATCGTGCTGAAGCCCGATCTACCGCTCGACCCGGAAGTGGTCTTCACATTGACCTGCGACGCCGACGAAGCCGGTTGGGCTCACCATATCCACGTGCTGCCGGACGGCACGGCTGACTATGTGGGACATCGGCCCGACCAGCTGGACAAGGTCGTGCGCTGGATCGCTCGGCCCAGCGACCAAGACGCGCTTGGTTTTGCCATGCCATCCACCTCCGAGCCGGAGGGTTACATTGCTGAGAAGGCCAAGGGAAACGTCAGGATTCTTCCTGCACGCGCGCAGTGGCGAGCCGATTTCGAGATCGGAGCGTTGATCGCGGTTGAAGCACAACAGATGGAGGGAAAGATCGACAAGATCCTTGGGAAGAGATGAGATTCACGCTTGTGAGACGCTTGCTTCGCGCTGACGACATATCGCTATTGAGCATTGCAAACCATCGTTAGCCCAGCGTGCTTTCGTTTGAGTGAAGTCGGCCGCACTCGCGGCAACGTTGCTCCAGCCCGTCGTTTTACTTCTGACGTCTCTTGGTCAACTGCTTTTCCGTTTCGCGCAGGACTCCCAGCTTTTCCCTCAGCGAATAGGGCGTGTAGACGTAGTCCTGCTCGTATTGGAATCCGAGGCGTGAGTCACGCGCGGCGGCGAGCAGTGAGAGCTCCGTGCGCGCGGTCTCCTCGCGCACAATGCTTTCCATCCGATCGAGCACAGGCCCCGCTTTCTGGCTGTCCGGCTCAGCCGCAAGCCGTAGGCGTAGATCCTCGAATTCGAGGATCGCCTGATCACTCTGCATCATCCTTTGCAGTTGCTCGGCGACCACGACTTCGCGGACAGCTCGCTGGCGCTTGGATTCCGGGCTGCCCAGGGCGGCCGCCCGATACAGTTTCAGTCCCTCCTCCATCTGGTCAGCCGCCTGGCGCAGGTACTTGAGAAAAACCGGCAGGACCTGGATCTCCTTGCCCACCTGCACGCCGGTGGCGCTTCGAGAATAGAGCTCGGCCTTGTTCGTCTGGTTGGTAAAATCAGGATAGAAGACCATGCGCGAGACGGTGAAAGGCCAGTAGGGATTGATGCCTCCACCGAAATACCCCATCCACTGCGTGTGATCGGTCCAGGAATACTTGAACGTCGTGGTTCTAGCAGGTGGTTCCTGAAAGAAAAGAGGATTTCCGACGGCGTTGTTGGTTCCCATGTTCGGGCCGGTATCCGGCACCAGGCGAATCGCGCGGCTGAAGAGGTCCCAGGCCTTCAGAACCATCTCCTTCCCGTCGGACCCGAAGTCTCGGGCGGCAATACCTCCGAGCAGCTCCTCAAAAGGAGGCGCGCCGCTCCAGCAGGACCAGGCCCGGAGCTCGGCTATGAAGCTTGGACTGTAGCCGCTGCTCCAGCTCTCAAGCGTGCCGTTCACCCCGTACTTCTGCAGCGCCTCGTACCGGGCGTGCCACTGATGTGGAAAGGGAAGGTAGGGTACTGTGCCAAACTGCCAACTGGCAAAGGTGTCAACCTTGGAATAGACCTTCATACCCCGCTGGCGAGCCTCACCGATCTGAGCATGAGTCACCTCCGCAGGCCCGATCTGCGAAAGTGAGTAGTCACGCAACGAGCCCTGCATCCCATCGATTTCGAAGCTCTTCCCATTTTCCCAAGTGAGCAGCGGTATCGTGTCGTCAGGAAGCTGCTGGATGAAGTAGCGTTTCAAATCGGCGTTCTGCGGCCGGAAGTTGATGTTGTATTCCCAAGGGAGAATCTCGATCACGGGGTTCACCCGGTGGCATTCCTCAGCCACGATGCCCACTGCCCTGCTCCAATTCCGCGCCCAGTCCTGCACGTAAGACTTGTCGGCGCCGTGACCGCCGCCCCACTTCATGTACCAGAAGCCTTCGGTGAGGAGAACATAACCATGGATGTCGGGAAACTCTTTCACGATATCGCGAACCAGCTTGCGCAGCCCGGCTTCGCTTTCCGGCGTTCCCAGGTATTGGTAGATGATTGGTGTGTAGACCTTGATGCCGAAGCGTGCCGCCCGGTTAATCAAGTCTCGCATCCGGGCTGGGTCCTGAGGACGGACTCGAAAAAGCAGGCGTGCATAGAATTCTGTCGAAGACTCTGCCGTGGTTCGGTCTCCATTGGGGTTGGCGTACACCGAAGCAAAAATGCCATCGAACCCATCGTGAGCCAGATGCGAAAGCAACGAGTCAGGAAATTCCATCCAGCCCATCCAGGAATGAACCATGCGGCAGCTGTAAAGGCTGTGGCGTACCGTTTTCAGATCTGCGGGCAGAAAGGGTGCTTCGCGCAGATTCATCCGGGCTTCGAGGTTGTAGAGCCCGTACATGGCCCCTCGTTCGTCGTAGCCACAGACCGTCAACCGCTGCGGCGTCGCCAGAATCTCATAGTCCTTGGGACCTTTCAGTGCCGTCCCACATTTGGGCAGCTGGTCGCGCGTCCCGACCAGGATGCATTGACTCAAGCTTTGCCAGCCCTCCAGCGACTCCTTCTCTTCGGCCTCCAACTGGACCCGCATCGATTTGTCGAGGTAGTCCTGAAAGTCCCGAACTGCGTTCTGAAGAATCGGCGAACTGCGTTGGTTCCAGACCAGCTTCCAACCCCGCTCCGGTACCGCGAGTTCGCCATTCCGGGGCCTGGCCTCAGGATCCCGCCTCGGGACGTGCACCGGGCCTTGCGATAGCCGCTTGTGATAGTCGTAGAGTTCCTCCTGGGGAAGGACTCGTTCCACTTCCAGGGCAAACACCTCAGTCGTGGTCTGGGCCTGGACGAGCTCCGGTGAATAGAGTGAACGACCGACCAACAGGATCAGACCTGTCGTGGCTACTGTTGAGACCCAAAGACCTCGCCTGAGAGCAACAACTTTCATCTTTCCTCCCAATAGTGAGGGACTACTCCCACGAAAATCGTTCTGCGCTCGAGCACGAGGACGAAAAACAGGAATGCGATGCATGGCTCCCTTGAATGTGGCATCCAGCGCGGCATTGGAACTCCCTTGGAAATCGAAAGGGGGAAATTGAAGAACGCGCGAGTTTCCCTTTCCTTACTCACCAAAATGCTGTAACAGCCAGCGGCAATTGACGACCTTCTCGACCAAGTCCAGCGGCAAGTAGAAATAATGACAAGAGGGTTCAAAGCCAATCCTTGAATCCCGCCGCACCAGTGTGAAGAGCTGGCGAGCCAAAGCAATCTCAGACTCCAGGAGCCGCCTGATTTCGACGCGCAGGCGGCGGCTCTCTTCAGGCGTGTTTGAAGATCGGACCAGGGCATCGCGAGCAACAACAAAGCGTGCCTGGTTGGCAACGGATTGGAAGTTGATTGCTGCCGCGTTGGCAAATCGCAAGTCGGCTTCAACTTCGCTGTGTCGTTGAGGTGGCGCCTTCTCCACCGCTGCCTTTAACTCAGCAATTCCTGACCGCCAGCCAGCGGCCATCTTTTCGAACTGGGCTGCAAACACTTCCGGCGGGTAGGGACCGCGCCATCGGTCTAAATCGTCATACGGCATTCCCCACATAGTTGCCCGGTAGTCGGTCTTCGTAGCGTAAAGCGCATTCGCGGGACCGACTTGGACTGGAGAGGTGTAGACCACACTGACGTGAAACGGATACTGACGAAAGGCGTCGCTCATGAACGTCCACGCCTTACGTGCATGAGCCGCTCCTTCTGCCCCGAAGCGTTCTAGGGCCATCGAGTCCAGGACGGTGGCCACGTCAGACGCCGGTGCCCGGCTTAGCCGTTGCGCGAGTTCAAAGTTAGGCGAAGGATGCCCGCCCATCGTCCAGCCAATGAGCATTCCGTCAAGCCTGGCCGGTGCCAGATTGCGGAGATGCTCGGCCACGAGGTCCATTACTGGAAGATAGGGCACGCTGGCGATTTCACAAGTGTTGTTGAACTGGATCTCGGCCGCCCGTTTCAGACCAAATTTCGCGGCCGCGGCCCAATGCGGGAGAGCGCGGGGACCCGGGCCGACTGTGGAGATCGAGTATTCGCCAACCTTGGTTTCGATACCCCCGCGCTCGATCGTCATGGCCCACTCGCTGACCGACATGAGCCAAACTGATTTCGGCAAACGGGCAATGATGTCGCGAGCATCGCCGTGGCCCTTCCAGCCCCAATCCGAAATGATGACATTGGCATTGGGGTTGCCGCGGTGTACCCCCTCTTCGATCACAGCAACCACTTCACCGATAATGTCCGTGTCGCTGCGCGCCGTGCAGTGCGGACAGGCGCGCCAACCGCCAAGCGAGGCACAACTGGTCAGGTTTTCCGATGCCGTGATCGCGTATGCGCCACCCAAGTCAGGCACCTGGCGAAACACGTGCGCCAATGCGTCCACCATCCACTGCCGCACCGACGGATGCGAAGTGCAAAGAGCCCGATATTCGCCTTGCGCATCCAAGACACCTCCGACTGCAGAACGATCCTTGAAGAAGGACGTGGGCATCGCCCGAGGCTCATTCAGGTATAGGTAAACGCTAATTCCATATTTCTTGGCTCGCTGGACCAAGGTCCGAAGATTGTCCAAACGTCTCGCGTGGCCGGCTCCAAATTCGGGGAAGGCCGTACCGCCAGGCGCCAAATCGCGTAAGACGACATGCAGCCACACGCCATTGACACCCACTGCCGAGAGCCGTTCCAGGAATCCGTCGGGATAGGGATCTAGTTTGGGATTCGACAGAGGATCGCCGTACACAGCCAGGTAAGAATAGACGAGCCTCAGGAAGCGAGGCTGGTCATCCTCAAACCTTGGCCTGGAAGAGTGGAGCGGTGTGCTGAGCTGCCGAACGAAGTCGAAACGCGGTTCAGTGGGACGACGCAACTCTTCACCGAAATCTTCCTTCACGACGTGCCGAATCTCGGCTGCCCGGCGACGGGCGGCCTCGTCTGGCTTAGCGTAGCGGAGCGGCTCACATTTGGGCTTCACTCGACCCAACTTGACCCACAGAAAATCATCCTCGCGCAGTGAAAAGGCCAGTCGCTCAGGCGTCATCTCCAGAAGCTCCAGCAATTGCTCGTAGGGCAGGAGGTGCCAATTGCGCCGGATCAGGGTAATGTAGCCGCGTTCCCTCAGCTCGGTTGGAATGCGAACAGCACGGGGCAATCCCATCGAGTCGGCCATTGTCGTGACTTCCTGCACTGTGGCTCCCAGGATTCTCGCCAGCTTCGCAGGCTCCACAGCATTCCAGTTCCGCCAAACGAACTCGTGTGCGCGGTCGGGAAAATGGCGGCTCACAATCGAAGCTCGCGCGTCTCCGTGCGGTAAAACCACGTCCTGGGCAGGACTGGCGCTTGCCCTGTGGACAAGGACAATGCATGTCCATGTGAAATGAACCAAGACTCGTGACAGGGTGCTAGTTCTCAATAATCCCTCACGGTTAGAGCGCGAATCTACTCGACAAAGACGATTCTTGCCCTTGCCACTGCGCCCCGTGCGAATGGAGCGAGACGCTTCTGTTCCAGGCACACGTTCTCCCTTCCAACTACCTTGTTCTCAGTTGACTCTGGACCCAACCGCGCAATCCCAAAGGTGAACGGGAGAGCCTCAGTCCTGGATCAAATTCTTTTGCTTTTACCAGCGCTCCAGCAGCCTCCTCTTTGCGACCCAGCTTTGCCAGCGTGAGGCCGAGTTGGAAGTAAGCTGGGGCATAGCTCGGCATCCGTTTAGTCGCCAAACGAAATTGATCGATAGCCGTTTCAAGGTCTCCTTGGGCCAACTTGTTCAGTCCTGCCTGTGTTGCAAATGTGGCTGCCTCAAGGGATTCCTGTCCCCGACGCTGAGATTCAGCTATCTCAAATTCTTCTTGTGAAGCTTTTGCTTCGCCTTGCTTACGCAGCGCCAGCCCCAAAGAATAGTGAGCCTCAGGAAAGAGTGGTTGGATCTCCGCCGCTTGTCTCAATGCTTGGACTGCGGCTTGCAATTTGCCTTTCTCCTTCAGAATCAGTCCACAGGTGAATAGGGATTTCGCATAGCGATTTAGCCCAGAGCTTGTGCACCCGAGCTTGTCGATCGCTTCTTCAGGTTTGCCTTGTTGCCAGAGAGTGACTCCCAGTTCATAGCGAGCCTCGGCGAGGTCGGGCTGGTATTGGATGGCCTTGCGCAAATACTTGATGGCCTCCTCCAGTTTGTCCTGTTGTTTGAGAACCATTCCAAGATTGAAAATGATCTTTACATCCTGGGGTTCAGTCTTCAGGATCTCGCGATACGTCTGTTCCGCCAAGTCAACATCACCCATGTACATAAGCGCCAAAGCCAAGTTGTGTTTGGCCTGCAAGTACGCTGGATGCCGGGAGAGTATCTCCCGAAATTCAGCCACAGCTGTCGCAAAGTCGGCTGATTGGATCAGCGCAAGTCCCAGACTATTGTGTGTCTCAGGCGAATCTGGCTGGATCTTAACGGCGGACTTGAAGGCTTGGACTGCGCCTCCGAAATCACCCAGTTGCTGCAACGCCAGACCAAGGCTGTTGTGCACTTCAGCCAAATTCGGTTGGAGTCGGATCGCTTCCTCATAGTGACCAACAGCAGCCTCGAGCGGTCCTGTTTGTTGCAGCGTTCTGGCGAGAAAGTAGTGAGCCTCAGGAAAATAAGGCTTCAGTTTCAAAGCCTGCCTGAGTTCCTGAGCCGCTTCCTCCCACTGCTTGGTCCACCAATAGGCGACGCCCAAACTGTAATGGGCTTCGGCTGAAGATGGGGCCAGCTTCACTGCCTGTCGCAATTCAGCAATGGCTTTTGGCCAACTGCCTTCCTTACCAAGTTTGAAGCCCAGATCGATGTGGCGCTGCACTTCTTCTGATTGAGCTCTCGACTCGGAATAAGCCAGTGGGAGACAGGTCGAAAAAGCGAGTATGGCAAACGTCTGATTGACTAAGACGAGAAGAAATCCGAGGGCACAACTTTCTTTTCCATTTGGACAATGTCTTCCAGACATGGCCGTTAGGTCCGAGGAGTCATTTCAGGAGGGAGCCGCTCATGGCTCTTGCCCGAATTGCTGGAGTCGCAATCAGCGGCCATTCAAGCGTTGCCGGTAGCTACTGAGAGCTTCGTCAATATTGTCAAGAAAGACAGTCTTATGTTCGGAGCTATCGAAGACGCCGTTCTTCACTACAAACTCGCGAAAGCGGTGCGTGTAGTCGGACAAGAACTTCAAATCGGGCTCGAGACGCACGGGCTGACCCGCTAACAAAGCATAGACTGGGCCGCTGTGGGCGAAGAGTGGCCACTTCCGGGCGCCGCCGAAGGTTCCCTCGTCCACGGTGCCCTTAACGCGCACGGCGATCCAGGAACTCTGTTCGAGGCTGAACTCTCGATCCAAGCGGATCAATTCTCTTGCGGGCTCTTCGGGATAGACTTCTTCGACAGTGCGACCATTAATCAAAACCTCCATAACTTCCAGTGGATAAGCACCGCGGGCGGTCGCTTCGACACGCACCTTACGGCTTCGATTCAAGTGGAGTGTGGCGCCTGAAGGTTGTCCCTCGACCTTAAACCAGAGCATGGGTCCATTCGAAGCAAACACCTCACCTCGCCGAACTCCATCAAACCAAGTCTTTGCCCCAAACTTCCCATCAACCTTCACGTACGTGCGCTCTTGACCGAAGCTTGGATACCAGGGGGCTAGCCAGATACCGAAAGGAAAATCCGTGCCGCCCACACCTGCCACCTTGAGTCCACTGCCTAGCAAACGGTACCAGAATGTCCCGCCAAAGAAAGTCATGAACTGAACTACTTCAATAAAGTCAATCAGTCCCAAAGCCGCTTCTACAGCGACTGATTCCATTCCCTTGCAACCTCCCCACGACCCGGACACCGCACCGTGCGCCCAGCCAACTATAGCTCCTTGCCTTTGAGCTTCCCTGCAAGCGACTGCAAACGGTGGATAGTTCTCTCGCAACCCAAGGGTCTTGCCGGTGCTTACTGGTTCGATAATCCGCTGGATCCCAGCCATGGTCACGTGACCCGACATGTCGTTATCACGGAACTCCTCGCCCGGAACGATCACATAGTGGCCATTCTGATGAGTGCCTTTTTGCCCATATGCATACTGCGAGTAGCGATTTGTCGGCTCCCCATGCTTCAGTACCATTGTGTTGACCAAGTGGACGTCTTCAGACCTTGCGAGGGTCTCCCAGTACAGATTTTCCTGAGGAGAACTTCGAGTGAAATGCTGGTGAATGTCACCGCTAAAATAGCCTTGGGCAGGCATGTCTACCCATCGCTCAAGGGCCACTTCCTGTCGCGTCGTGCGATCATAGTTAATAGTTAGTTCCATTTGACGTGGCTTGTATTCAAAACCGCGTGACACATACAAGCGATGACGTCCAACAGGTAGCTCCAAGACCACCTCGCCACGACTTAGGTGAGTAGCAAGCACCGAGGTACTAACTGGAGCAATCATCGGTTGGAAGTCGTGACCTGTCAGCAAGGGTGGAACCAATTCACCATGATGATGTCCACCTGGACGTGCAAGGGGAGTCCACGGTAGCCCGCTTTCAAGCTGCAGGTGAAATCGCGCTGGCATCGCTTGGTTGCTCGCGCTGTCGAAAACCCTCAGGTCTAGCCTGCCGGTTTGGCTAGTCTGCTGCGCTGAACTCGACTTGGCCACAAGCGCGGTCGCTGCGAAGGATGAACGAACTAGACTGGCCAGGAAGGTTCGACGTGATGTGTGTGCGTAGGCACTCATCGGATATCAGTTTGAAACAGTTGCCCGCGAAGAGCTCTCTCTCTGATTTGAAGATTTGTAAGGTCGACCGCTCCCTTCCTTGAGAGTCACAATTTGATCCACGTCTAGGCCAGTCCACTCCTCCTCAAGTCCATTCGGCCAACGTACCTCCAAGCGATCAACCGAAGAGGCTTCGCCTAAACCAAAGTGTACGCGGAGATCGTTCTGGGAAAGATAGCTGCCACCTCCCCGAACCTCCTCAATCAGCATGGACCCCCGAACGACGCAGCGCACGCGCGCGCCAATGGCGCTCCGGTTGGATTGAGTGCCGACCAGCCGGATTGTGATCCAATGGTTTTGGCGAGGGCTCTCCAGACGGAAAAGGTCGATGGCATCGTGGACGTTGTTAGTGACGATGTCGGTGCTGCCGTCGTTGTCAAAGTCCCCAAACGCACATCCGCGGCTGGCTTTAGGTGTGGTGATCGGCGGACCCAACTGTTCTGAGATATCTTCAAATCGACGCCCCTTCAGATTTCGATATACAACTTTGCGCTGCTTGTAACCCGCTTCGGTCTGCAGTTGGGAAACCTCTGGATAGACATGCCCGTTGGCTAGGAATAGATCCAACCAACTATCATTATCCAGATCCAAAAAACCAGCGCCCCAACCCAACCAGCGAGTATTGACGCCGATGCCGACAGAAAATGTCATGTCCTCACAAAGACCTGTTCCCATGTTGGAGTAAAGCGTCGAAGTATCTCCGGCAAAGTTAGTCTTGAAAATATCCATGAAGCCATTCCGGTCATAGTCCCCGACAGCCACGCCCATCCCTGCCTGGGTCTTCCCATCCTGGCTATAGCTGCATCCCGCTCGCACTCCAATGTCCGCAAAAGTGCCGTCGCGATTGTTGCGATATAGAGCGCTGGGATTTGAATCGTTTGCTACGTAGATATCGATCCAGCCATCATTGTCGAAATCCAATGTGCTGACACCAAGACCATAAGTACCGCTGGCAGCAACAATCCGGGATTTCTCGGACACATCCTCAAAGGTTCCATCGCCTCGATTGCGATAGAGAATGTTCTTACCCCCCTGAAGACCGGCGGGACCACAGGCCACGGTGATCCCTTTATAGTGGCAAAGGCCTGACTTCGAATCCGGCGCGAGTTCAATGTCAAAATCAATGTAGTTCGCCACGAAGAGGTCCAAATAACCGTCTCGATCAAAATCCAGAAAAGCGCATCCCGTGCCCCAACGCTCGCGGCTGCTCAGGAGATTTGCCTTTCGGGTAACATTCTCAAAGGTTCCGTCTCCTCGATTCCGATAAAGTTGGTTTTGTCCCCAATAACTGACGAACAAATCGACATACCCATCATTGTCATAGTCACCCACGCAGGCGCCCTGTCCCCAACCGTCCTGCACAAGTCTCGCTTGTTGCGTGACATCTTCAAGAGTGCCGTCACCCCTGTTCCTGTATAAGTGATTAGTCGGCTCCTGGCCTTTGGGGAAACCTTCCAATACCGACCCATTAACCTGGAAAATGTCCAGAAAGCCATCGTTGTTATAGTCAAGGAACGCTACGCCACAGCCGGTAGTCTCCGGAAGATACTTGTTAGTCTCCTTACCACCAAACACCGTTACGGCATCCAGCCCTGCTTTCCTGCCAACGTTGGCGAATCGGACCTTGAACGATTCTGCCTCTCTTGAGACTGAAATGGCGGCGTGCAATCCAGTCCAAGCCACGAACAGAGAAAGAACTCCAGCTGCCCAGGATCTGGAACCACCGGAAGACTTGAAGCTTATGCATGTATTTGACGACTGCGGAATCATACCCATCCAAATGCCGGCACAGCAAAAATCCCTTAATACCAGCTAGTCCCCGAACGAGAATGAGATCCAAGCGGATGCTTATTGTCTTGGCCAACCGAGATGTTTACTCAAGAATTCAAAGGTCGCTCGGCCATTGATTTCGTGTGGGCCGTCAAAAAACTCTATCTCCGTGTTGTTCGGAATTCCTAAGGTGACATATAGGCGACGGACTTTCGCGTATTCATGCGCAACCCATTCATCTGGGGCTACGGCGTCACGGTGTCCCCGTTCAACCATGAAGGGACGAGGGGCAATCAGCGCGGCCATCTCTGCGTAGTTGAAAGTTTGTCCCAGGTTAAACTCAAACATTTCATACTCACCAGTAAACATGTAACTGTAACGGTGGTCTACGCTGGTATTCTTAATGATCCACTCATTGAAATCTCCTGAACAGATTGATAACGCGTAAGCATCCAGCAAGGCCGGAACCCGCATCGCGGTTTTCCCGCCGTAGGACAACCCATAGAAACCAATGCGCTGTGAATCCACGAAGGGCAGCTGTTTTAACCATTCCAGGATGCGTTCGTGCTGCCGGACGATGACCGAGAACAGCGACTTCCCAAGGGGATTTGCTTTGCGTTGCAAAACCCGAAAGTTGTCTTTGCCAATATATGGATTTTGGGGAGCAAACACGATAAAACCGCGGTCGGCTAACTGAGCTCCGTACGCATGATAGACATTTTTTAGTTTGGGATCGCAAACGTCCTGCGGACGCCCTTCTAACCCATGCTGGCAAACCACAACGGGCCGCCGCTCGCCCTCCTTCAAGTCCCGTGGGAGGAGCAATATCCCATAAGCGTAGACATCAGGCCACACATCGAGGACGACCTCATAACCATCCCATTTCGGTTCTTCGTAAATCTTTCGAACGCGCGTATTGGGTGGAAGACTAGCTGGAGGCAACCGCCCAATAACTTCGTCCCAAAAAATCTCGCGGTAGCGCCGAGTGGATTCATTCCATCGATCTGGCGAGCTTGTATCCAAATCTCGCGTGAATTGGGCTCTGCGAAACTCTGATTGCCTAACGAGCTTCTGGGTGAATTCACAAAGTTGTTCGAATTGATTGCGCATTCGCTGGACGGGATCTCTTGAACCAATGGAATTCGGTTGGTTTGAGCTAGGAATCAGGGTTCCGTCTAGCCGTAGAGACGAAAGTAGTGATCGCAAAGCTGGATCAGATCCGGGCTGCCCAGTTCCATCGCCAATCAGTTGGATGGCATCGGGTCGGCCTAGCTTCAGGTAACGATCTCGGGCTCGATCGACTTCGGATCGAGTGGAGCTGAATGGAGGCGAGGTCAACCCCCCGGGAGCGGCACCGCTGCGGCCTTCGCGAACGGGCGATGGGCCCTCCACTTCAGGGCCTCGAGAAGCTTCGACCACAATAGGTCGAGGGCAAACAAGACCAGCCACCTCCGCATCGCCGAATTCCTCAAGAAGGCGCCACACATTCCGATAAATCGGCTCCTGCCACACACCCTGTCGCGACTGAAAGTAACCACTCACGCAAATGGCATCGATGCGCGGGTCGGCAGCAGCACTGTACAAAGCCAACAATCCTCCTTCCCCGTACCCCATCACACCGATGGGAAGCCCCGATCCAGATGGTTGCTGTTCGAAGTAATCCACTGCCGCCAAGATTTTCTGGACTTCATATCCAATAACGTGCCGGCCCATCTCGAAGGCCATCCTATAGATGTATTCCCGGTGGGGCTGATTTGTCATTCGAATCCTTGGGTTTCCAGACCAGGTGTCGGCTCGATCTATCAGGACGGGAACAAGCACTTCACAACCGTTTTCAGCCAAACGCCGAGCGAACTGGGCCTCAACTGGAAGGCCAGAGAGCAATCCAACAAGCGACTCAGGGGACTGGCTGGCATCGCCTATGGCCACGATTCTGGCTCTGGCCTTTCCTTTAGGCTTGAGGAGGAGTCCTTCTGCTTGCACGCCATCCAGCACGGTCCATCGAACCGCGGTGGCTGAGAATTTCGTGCCCCTCCCCACGAGGGCTGACATCGATGTCGTCGCTACCAGTTCCATCTGAATCGGCTTGGGGCGGGAGTCAACCGCTCCAATTCTCTGCAGAAAATGCCGACGATTTGGTTCTACGGATCGCAGGTAATTCTCCTGTGAACTGAAATCTAATTTCCACCGCTTGGCTCGAAGTGCGATGGATGCTTCGAGTTCACGCATCAAGAAACGATCAATGCCCATCACCATTTTCGCTGCCAGGTCCCCTTCAAGTGTGAGAGGACTCGTTCCTGGCAGTTGGCGAGCGCTGACAGAAAGAGACGACACAAGAAGAATAGTGAGCAGCAAGAACTGTCGTTTTTTGCCTATCAGCATTTGCATCCTCCGAGCGGCTCCTGTTGAGCCTGAAGTCCATCCTGCCCGACTTGACCTCAAGACAGCACAATAATACTTCCTTACCCGCCTCGCTGCAGCCCTTCCAAAGTCCTATCTGCGTTTGGTCACCTGACCCCTTGTCTAAGGCTTCCGGAAAAGGAGGAACCCTGAGCAGTTCCTGGAACTGTGAACGCGAGTCTCCGCGAATCGCTTCGTAGACGGTCTCAGGTCCTGACATTAAAGCCATGGCTGAATCCGGACGCGAAGTTGTTCTGAAGAATTCTTGGACCAAGTTTTCGAACATCCACGAGGACGCTGAACCGCCTGATCCAGCCTGAACTGGGGTCCCCAGTTCGGAGGGCTTCCTTCAGTTGCATGAATGGAAACAAAAATGGACTCGTGTGACTAAGCGCGATGAGAACATCGTCGCAGTCTAGGCGACCAGGTTTGTTGGCTGAGAGATGAGTCTTTCTTGAGACCGTCCCGGATGAAACCCAGAACTGATGTCTATTTCTTGGGTGTACCAGCAGGCCCATCAGTAACTTTCACCAACTCGTCATAGCTTGTCGGTTTCGGTTCCAGCATGTCGACAAGCTGACCTTTTAGTGAAAACGCTGTGAACATGTTCCCGAGAGGCTTGTAATGACCCATATAGTAGCGCTTGAGATACTCTTCAATTCCGATATTGAATTGAGCAAAATCGGCCTTATGCGCTTCAAGAAGATCCACGTACGGCAATCTCTTCCTTTGCAGGAAATCAATGAACTCCTGATCAAACCGACGTCCCTCCTTAAGCGCCTTCGCTGTATCGCGTTGAACATAGGAGAGTACATAAAGAACCTTCTTGCCGTGAGTTTTTGCATACTCTTCCACTTTTTCAACGATACGCATGCTGGCAAAGAGGGCTGCCCTCATGAGCAAAGAATCCAGGGTCTTATTGAGTACCTCAACGTTATCTATTTGGGTTCCAATCCCATGCTCTTGTGCGAGTTTCATAATCTCAGCATAGCTTTTCTCGGGGGTCCCCTGCTTAGCCATTTCGCGAGCGAGGACAATCTTTAAAACAAAATCGTCCTTGAAGTTCTCATAGGCCCAATTCAAGTCGGTTAGGTTGTACAGAGCGTCCGGGCGTGGGCAGGGGTTTTCATACTCCAGGAATTCTCCAGTAGATGGATTCACTTTTACGAAAGGCGCCGTCGGTCGTCTCTGTAACTTCCGCTGGTGCGATGGATCTGGCATCCCGATTGAAGCCCAACCAAATAAGCTACGCCGGTGATCATCACTGTAAATATTCATGACGATATACCTTGCTGGCGTTTTCATCTCTTCCCGCTTCATTCGCAGATACATCTGGTAAACAGAATAGCCACTGACACCGAAATTCCGAACCGGCTCGCATAAGTGGCTTGCCAATATCTCCTGCCAGGTTTCACCGTCACTTACCTGGTCACAATGCGTAAAGCTGTTGCCGTACGTGTTAATGCGGCAAGTCTTGTCTCTATACGCGACCATATGCCGCGCCCCAGACGGATCGTAAGTATAGGTGGCGATAGATTTATCAATTCCGTGCTGGTGACGACCGGCAACATGTGCCCAGCCCATCTGGCCATCGTATCTTTCGGGGATGTACAAATTCATTCGTCCCTCTAACCAGTCTTTGACTTCTTCTCGAGTAAACAACACGCTCTCCAGGTACTCTTTGGTTAGGTCTGCTGTTCGCTGGTCTGCTCCAGCAATCTGCTTTGAGTGATCTGAGCGAGATGCGCGACCTTGGCCAATTTGTCCAGCAGGTCGAGGGCTTGCACCGTTGAAATTGCAGATGGCCGGGCTGCACAACACAAGTGCGGTAACGGCAAATCGGATCATTCTGGAGTTTCCTTGACTCATGGTCTGGCTCCTATACCCATTCCCCCGTATTGCTAGTGAACGAGAACGCCAAAAAGGGAAACGCTGACAGAGAGTGCGAAGTGCCTTGCGTTCTCCGCGAGAGACCGAGGCTACCCATGGGTTTCTCGCTGTTCCAAGCGTGGCCTGCTAAAACTATTCCAACCAGGTTCTTGAAGTCCACTCGGCATAACATCGCTCATAGTCATGACCGCCGAGGACGGTGGCCGCGGCTACTCCAGACGTAACCCCACGCTGCGCGCCGCGAGAGCCTCACGATGCTGCTCCAAAGACTACACCATTGAGGTTAGGCAAAGTCTTGGCCAATTCAGCATCTAAACCATCCTTCGAAGGCATGATCTGAGAAGAATCCCTTAAACGTCCAATAGAATAATTGGATAATCTCTATCTTCCTTTGAGATGTCGTTTGCCAGCATTTTATGCTTGGGGATCAACCGACGACGCTCCATACACGCGCCTGTGCTGCTTCAGCGTGAAATGGAGAATTGGGGGCCCCTGTTAGCGAGGACAACGCCATTTTCGGTGGGCTAGTTTGCACAGCCAACGCAGTGGCGGCCGGCGGATGGGGGCAGCGGCTGAAACTGCAACTGGTTTCAAAACGAGATCAGGTTGGGCGGTCCCCATTCACCACAGGGTGCGGGGGCCCAGGCCGTTTGACCTGTGCGCCGCGCGGCCGGTAGGCTCGGCTTAAAGCAGAGGCTGATACTCCCAGGGGGAACCAACTGGCTACGAAAGAATCTCGCATCTACGCCCCGCCAGGCATTTCAACAAACGCGCGTGCCAGGGTATCAGGCCGGCTCATTGGTTCCTTCGGACGGTTGCTAGCGGACCGCGCCCTGTTTCAACTTCCGGATGGCCCGTATTGCGGGGTGAAGGTCCCGACACAATGGAGAACCCGGTGAAACACGGCTCTCGTGCCCTAGCTCAGGTAGCTCCTCAGCAGGCGTTCTAAAATGTGTCGGCAGTAAGTTATTGATTTGGTTACCTAGCCTCCTGGTCTTTGACGCCGAAGACGACCTTTTTCGCGACACTGGACAGCCGGTTTCACGAGGGAACGCATCAGATCGTGAAAGCTTGGTCTAGGCAGAAGACAGATCTCCTTGAAGCCAGCCGATGTTGAGACCTTTTCCGGGCGCTAAGGCGTTCCCAGATCGCCGACGATAGAAAAGGGTACACAAGATTTCACTGGCTTCCGCGGATTCGTTCCTGCGAAGTCTAGACTCGTGAGGATCCAGATGAGGAATTCGGTCTTGGCTTCTGCCGCCACATTCATGGCGCTGCTGACGTCTGGACTGGCAGCCGCAGCCCCGAATCCTAACCCTGTTGAGACGCTTTGCATTCTTGACTTCCACAGACTCGGTGATGATGCCCGAGCGGACTGGCTTGAGCAGGGTCTCGCCGACATGATGATCAATACCATGCATTCGCTCAGTCCCTATCTGGTCATCGAGCGCAAGCATCTGAAGGAGATCCTCCGCGAACACGGCCTGGCGCGAACCGGGCTGGTTGATACTGAGACGGCGGTCCGCCAGGCTCAGTTAGCCAAGGCGCAGCTTCTCCTCCAGGGAAGTTTCGCCCGGCAAGGGGATGAACTGACCATTCAAGTTCGCTTGATCCGTGTCTCGGATCAGCGGATTGTGACCCAGGCGACGTGGACGGGTCGCTACAGCCAGGTCCTCTCTGCTCCCCGGGCACTCAGCGAGAAGCCCCAAGCGAATCTCGGAAGCCCGCTCGATCGCGAAAAACTGGACGGCATCGAGAAACAAATCCCTGCGACCATCGATGTGGCGAAATCCTACTACCAGGGTGTGCGTGCTTTCGACGACGGTCACTATCCCGAGGCATTGGCTCACTACCTCGATGCGGCGCGGCAGGTCGGTGATTTCCGCAAGGCCCACCCAGCCGTCCTCGAGATGTACTACCTGGTGGGCAAGAGCGAACATGCTGTTCTCTTTGCGCGGGAACTCGCCCGATCCTACGCAGAGAGAGGCGACGTGCCAGGTGCCCTGGAATACTACTTCGCAGCCGCCCAGGAATGTCTGGATCCTCTGAACGATCCGAGATCGGCACTTGACCTGTTACAGAGGCTCTTGAGCCTCGTGGAGCAGCATGAACAGAAGACTGGCGAGATTGCGAGAACCAAGCGGTCCGTCCAGGACAGGATTGACCAACTTCAAAGAACGGGGCAGCACAATGATTTTGGAAAGATACTGGCGGATCGGGACATTCGTTATCAGATGTGGTTTGGCGACATAAAAGGGGAGCTGACGCGCCGGGCAGAAGAGCAGGCACGAGGAGGCTACTCCGTACTGGAAGACGGGAAATGGATTAAGCGGCCCGTTCCCAAGCCTTCGGTCCTGATGTGGAAGATTCGCGCGCAGCGCACGCTGGCGCAGGCCTATGCGCGCTCGGGAGAAATCAACCCGGCTCTGGATCAGTATCGGGACCTGCTCGCAGAGTACGAGTTCCTCACCAGGTACACCCTCTACGACGGGAGGCTTCTCAGTTCCCTCAAGACGGAAGCCCATTTCATGCTGCTTCGCCACTACGCCAAGACCGGCCGGTTGATCCGAGATCACGCCATGAATCGTATCAACCGACTCAACGTCGTCAGGAATGGGTTGGTTTTCACGCGCGATTTCCGCAATCCCGCCCCGGATGAGCGGGCCAGAGTGGCCTCGCGATACGAGGGCCGGAGCCACGAATACTTCGATTTCGCGGCCCCTCCAGGGCATCAGATCGATTCCCTCACCCTTCGGATCGATGTCGCCGGCATAGCGGAGCTCGGGTTTGATCTGCCGCATCCAGCCGGGTGGCCCCCGCAGTATTCCTTTTCCAAGCGTCTTGAAAAATTCAAATTCACGAAGCGAGGCGCTTACCAGCGGACGATTGTCCCGTCTGCCGGCACCGAATTCCTTTCCGTCGGTACGGGCTGGGGGCCCGGCCTGTTTTCCAACACCCAGGCCGAGGTGGAGAACTGGAAACTGAATGGGCCGAAGGATGGCAAGGACATCGTGCGATGGGAAGTAGCGTTCGTAGTTTCTCCGAAAAGCGGAGTGACAGCGAAGAAGGCACCTGACGCCGAGGCACCGCTGGACCCGGCGGTTCAAAAACTGATCGACCGCTATGCGGCCGGCTGGGAACGCACTTATGTGGTGCGTGATACGCAGACAGTCGTTTATTCCGGCCACCCTCGCCTGGATGTGTTTGCCGAGGAATGGCTCGTCTATTCAATGGATGGCGACATCCGGATCTTCCGTCAACGCGACCCGAACCTCGAAGTTAACCTGCCGATTACGATCAACAGCAGGGAGCGTGAATTCGATCCGTCGCTAGTCCGAACGCACGACGGCGGGTATGCGCTCCTTTGGGCGAGGGGAACCAGCAAGACACACGCGGTCCGCTTTGTGGCTTTCTCCGCGGATCTGCTGCGTTGGGAGACGCCGCAGCGCCTCGTGTTCGAGGAGCCTCCCGCCAATATCGGTTACACCTATGCACAGGCGGAGCCGCTAGAGCGGACTTTCAACGTCGTCAAGCTCCGCCGGGGTTACGCGATGTTGCTGGCTCAAGGCTTCCTGCGGCACTCGGAGGACTTGAGGAACTGGGGTCTGCCGCGTAAGGCGATTCCGCAAAACCTCGACGAGAATCGCCTCTTCAAAGGCCGGGATGGAACCGTCTGGGCGGTTTACGAAAACTCATCGAACGAGCTTCAGGCTTACACGCAGGACGACTGGCTCCATGGTTATTTTGTAATCGACGGCAAGCAGTACAGACATGTGACGGAGCTGCGAGTCAGTCGCACTGTGGATGGGATCAAATGGGAGGCCGCCGGCACGGTCGTTTTTCCTGGCCAGCCGAGCGGGCTGTGGGTCTTCGCCCTGGATGAGCGACGAATTGGCATCGCCGTAGGCTTCAACAATCTCTACGTGAAATGGCTCGCGGCTTCGCCCTTCGGTGACTTGAGGCAGATTGATTCCCAGCTCCAGCTCCACTTCATGCATCAATCTGAGGAGGCGGAATGTTTTGTTCGTGACGCCTCACTCACCTGCATCCGCCCCGTCCTCGATTTTGAGAAGCAGAAACCGATGCTCTTGGCCACCAGCACTGAGAGTTTATTGGGAGGCTCCCGCAAGAAATGAGGCACTGGACAGTCCAGATTCGGATCTTCCTGGTTATGGCGATGGCCCTTCAACTTGCCTGGGCAGGCAATCGGCCGACACGCATCTGGATCCTCCCGTTTCAGCACCCTCAGGCTGATTCATCCTTGGATTACCTGGAAGAGGCGCTCCCAGCGCTGCTGGCGGTCGCGATTTCCCGATCGGACGAGTACGCTGTCGTCGATCGACAGCACTTGAACCAGGTGCTGGCCGAACAGTCCCTGACTCTCGAGGGACTGACGTCCCCAGACACCAGACACCGGGTCGGCAGGCTCCTCGGTGCGACCGTAATGATTACCGGGAGCTTCGTTCAGCGGGGCCATGAGCTTCTCATGAGCATGCGAGCCTCGGATCTCGAGACGGGAATCATCACTGCGACTGCTGAAGCGCGCGGTCCCACCGGCCAGCCCGGTCAACTGGTCAGCAAGCTGTATCGCCGATTGGCCGGCCACCTCGATAGGGCGTTGCCCAATCTGGCTCCGGATCAGATAGACGAGACGCCGCTCGCCAACCTGCATTTCATGAAGGGTCTTGGCCACTATCACAGCGCCCGCTACAGCCACGCGCTGGCGGAGTTCATGCTCGCCGCCGAAGATAAGCAGTTAGCCGACGTTTCCCGGCTTTGGTTGGCCAACACCTACCTGGCTCAACAACAGTATGCTCATGCCTATCTTGAGCTCAGCCGGCTGAAGCGCGGTGGTTCGAGTAACCTCCGGGAAAACGAAATCGCTGCCAAGATGCGCGAGTGCGAGAAATATCTGATCCCCGAGGACGTGAAGATCATCCAGGAACTGGCCGTGCGCCGGACCGCGGCCAAAGAGTAGAGCTGCTCAATGCGATCGCCCACTGACAACGAGACCGTATCTTCAATCGGATCGTCCAGGTTCCCTCGCCGTATCGCCAGCCAGTTGCAATCCGTGCGGCTCGCCAAAGGAGCCCTCCTGGTTGTTGCACTGAGCTTGAGGCCGGCGGTGTCCACCGAATCGTTCGAGAGCCTTGCCTTGGTCACCCCTCGACCTAACCCGAGCGAGCCATACCGGTTCTTCGCGGACCGTACCGTTACGGTGCCCGTGCTGATCCACGCACCGAGGCCCGAAGGCCTCACCCTCCGCGCCGAGCTCGTGCAGTTGACCTCCAACCTCGCGACGCCAGTTGCCGCCGAGCTCGAGGTGCCACTTTCCACGCGCCCCGCCGCGGGTTCCGGGATTGAGTTTGATTTGTCTGTAGCGCTCCCGGCTGTAAACCGCGAGACTGGCTTTGAACTCCGCTTCCGATGTCGCCAGCAGGGCGATCAGGCCTGGCAGCCAGCCGGCCGGATCGCCTTGCGGGTGTATCCGGTCGATCTGCTCAGCCCCGTCCGTGCCTGGGCGCAGTCGCACCCGCTTCGAGTGGAGGACGATCACGGTTCGTTGGTCGAGCTCTTTCGCCAGCAGAGGATTCCGGTCGTCGGTCATTCCGGCCCTCGGGGAGTCACCCTATACGCCGGATCGCGAGCGCTTCAGAAACGGGCGCGCTTACCGCTCGCGGAGGACGAAACGGCCGTCCTGTTTACCGAGCGCGAGACGGAAATCCCGCACTTTCTCGTCGACCGCACGGTCCGAGGGACCACCGTGAGTGTGGAAATGCGAGTTCTCGACCGCTTAGCCACTGACCCTCTGGCGCAGAAGACCTTTCTCGAAGTTTTTCAGCTGCTTCATGAGCGGACACCACCAACAAAAGGAGACATCCAATGAGGTTATCAATTGACAACCGAATGCATGCCGCCATGCTGTGGCTGGCGCTTTCGCTGTTCTGGATCGTTCTTCCTGAGGCGGCGGTCGCGGATGAGAAACATCTCGCGATCGCTGTTCTCGATTTCGAAGCTGACGGTAAGGAGCTTGGGCCGACTGCGAAGCAGGTGACCGAACTCCTCATCGCCGGGCTGTCAGCCTCTCCAAATTTGATCCTGGTCGAGCGCCAGCGCCTGGGTGAAGCGCTGAGTGAAGTCGAGCTCGGCATCTCGGGCACAGTGCAACCCGATACGGCGGCCAGGCTCGGTCGCCTCATCGGTGCAAAGGCTCTTGTCACGGGGCGTGTGTTCCCTGACGGTGACCATCTGGTGGCCGTCGCGCGTACCATCGGGACGGAGACTGGCCAGGTCTACGCCGAAAGCGCAAAGCTAGCGGCCGACGAACCCGGCCGCAAGCTCGCGGAAATGCTCGTCAGCAAGCTGTCCGCGCGCCTGAAGCATTCGCGGGCAAGCCTGCTCGGGCCTGCGGACACGAAGGAAGACCGCATCCAGAGTCTCGCGCGGCTGGTCCGGGGAAAGACGCTGCCCTCCATTTCAGTCTCGATCCCCGAGCGCCATTCCGGTCGGGCCGGGCTCGACCCGGCTGCCGAAACAGAGATCGCCCATATCCTCGGCTCGCTTGGCTTCGCTCTCTTTGATCCCCATTCCAACGTTCGCCCGGACATCCAGATCACCGGGGAAGCGTTCAGTGAAGTGGGCCTACGTCGAGGCAACCTCGTTTCCGGCAGTGGCCGCGTTGAGGTCAAGGCCGTTGACCGTGCAACCCGTGCGGTCGTCGTGGTGGATCGACAAACGGAGGTTGCAGTGGACCTGTCCGGTGAGATGGCCGGGAAGAAGGCGCTGCAGCAGGCCTCGGAGGCGTTATCCGAACGATTGGTGCGCGCGTTGCTGAAGGCGCGCTGATCTTGTTCCGATTGGACCAGTCGGTTGCCCTGAGCAAGCGGACTTCGCCCCAAGTACAAGTTCAACACAGACAGCGCGAAGCTCCTGGGACATCGCCCTCGAAATCCGGCGTGCGCTGTTCGCCGCCAAATGATTGTCCGATTCGTGTCACGACTCGAAAAGGTAGCTTCAGTGCTGTCCGCTGCCGATCTTTCTGCATCAGTGAGAATGGAGGAGGGTGGTTGTGGCTGCATTGTCGGCCATCCGGAAGTCGCGACCTTTGCAGTCGGCCAACAGCCCGCGATTCTACTTTTCAGGCCAATCGAGGTGCTCCGCAAGAAATTCAAAGGTTCCTTTCGCATGAATTTCGTGGCCACCGTTGAAGAATTCTATTTTTGTCTTGCCAGGGATTCCGAGGTCATCGTAAAGGCGACGGACTTTCGCATATTCGTATGCTACCCATCCGTCTGGCGCGACGGCATCTCGGTGTCCCCGCTCAACCATAAAAGGGCGTGGTGCGATCAAAGCTGCCATCTCGAAGTGATTAAAAGTATTTCCCAGATTGAAATCAACCATTTCATATTCGC
>Ga0187893_10003116_pt1 | contig 34537 bp, 30 predicted proteins | sample MA1701074metaG_FD_139574 | JGI IMG/M metagenome (GOLD analysis project Ga0187893, IMG submission 139574) | White microbial mat communities from a basaltic lava cave in the Kipuka Kanohina Cave System on the Island of Hawaii, USA - MA170107-4 metaG ...
CTCCCGGGCCCGCCGTTCTACCCGGTGCTGTTCTTCAACAACATCTACTGGTCGCCGTCGCTGTTCGACGCCAAGGGCGGCGGCGGCGGGGGCGGCGGCGGCTCGGTCCTGATCCGCGCCTTCGGCGACATCCGTCTCACGCGCATGGGGCACATCGACGCCAGCGGCGGCGACGGGCTGGGCGGCGAGATCGTCGGCAACAGCAACTACGCGGGCGGGGGCGGCGGCGGCAGTTTCGGCCGTGGCGAAGGATTTGTCGGCAAGGATCTGGTGCCCTTGTCCACGGCGCGGCCACAGTTTCCCGAATACGCCTACCGGCGCAGCATCGAAGGCTGGGTCGAGGTGGTGTTCACGGTGATGCCCAGCGGTCGTGTGCAGGATGTCCGGATCATCGACGCCAATCCCAAAGGCGTGTTCGAGGCGACCACGGTCGAGAGCGTCTCCAACTGGATTTATGCCGAGCACTCCAAGGCGCGCACGGTGAAACAGCGGGTGGATTTCAAGCTGGAAGATTTCAAGTACAACTGGCGATGACGACGTGAGGAGTGAGGCGTGAGATGTGAGCCGACAAGAACAGCCAGAAAAGTCTTGCTGTTTTTCTTTTGCTTTTCACTCCTCACTCCTCACGCTTTTGCTGACCAGTATCGCAGCCAGGTCAAGGAACTTGACGCACCGCCACCGACGCAGACCCAGCCGGCGGATGAGGCGACCCTGCTGAAGTCCGTCACCGACAACTACGCCAAGGCCCTGCTGCTGCGCGACCTCGCCGCCCGGTCGGCCGGCAGCAAGGACTATGCGGCGGCGGCCAAGTATCTCGAGCAGGCGATCGAACTGAACAGCCTGTCAGGGCCGGCACTCGAGGAGATGCGCAAGGACTTGAACCAGCTGTTCATCGCATCCGGGCGACCCAAAGAAATCATCGACGCGCTGGAATCCAGTGTGGGCAAGGATCCACAGGCTTCCCCCGAGATGCAGGCGGCACTGGCTTCGGCCTATGTCCAGTACAAGCGTTACAAAGCCGCAATCCCGCTGCTGGAACGCGCCATCGCGGCAAAGCCCAATCCCGACGAAACCTGGCTGGCGGCCCTGCTGGCGGCGTATCAGTTCGAAAACCGCGAAAAAGACGCGATCGCGGTACTGGAGAAACTGATCCGCATCAACCCGGCGCGGCGCGATTACTGGCTCGGCCTGGCGGCGCTGCAATTCAAGTCCGGCCAGAAGGAGCGCGCGCAGGCGACGCTGGAACTTGCGCAGCGTCAGGGTCATCTACAGAACCTTGAGGAACGCCTGCAATTGATTGGCTTGACCGCGCAGATCGGCGCGCCTTTCGAGGCGGCTTCCCTGATGCAGGCGTGGATCGACGGCGCACTGTTGCCGGCAAACGCGGACCACTGGAAGCTGCTGGCCGGCCTGTGGACAACGGCGCGCGAGTTCAAGCTCGCAGCGCGCGCAATCGAGCAATCGCTGCGACTCAAATCGGATCCTCAACTGCTGCTGCAACTGGGACAGTTGCAGATGGATCGCGAGAATTACAGCGAGGCGGCAAAATCTCTGGAAGAGGCGACCAGCCGCGGCGCGCGCAGCGGCCCGGCCCTGTTGCTGCTGGGCATGGCCTATTACCAGCAGTCCGATTTCGACAATGCCCTGCGCGCCTTTCGCGGTGCCGCGGATTTCGCACAAAGCCGCGCGCAGGCCGCGCAGTGGGCCAAGTTCCTCGACAGTGACGCGGCCCGCGGCGCCATTCGCGCGGCGCTGAAATCGACACGCAAGACCACGCGCGAGGAGTCGGAAGGGATCAGCAGCCGCCTGCAGGGGCCGGTGGTCGCGGTCACCGCCGGCATTCCGCTGGCGCCGGATCTTCCGGAGCGCGCCTCCGAGCGTCCGACCGTCTATAGCGGCAACCTGACGCCGGTCGGAGCCGAGTCTGCCGGCAACGGTTCCGGCACCATCCCGGCGTGGACCGGTGGACTGGCCCAGCCGCCGCCGGGCTTCAAGCCCGGCAAACGTCTGACCGACCCTTATGCCGACGACAAACCGCTGTTCATCATCAGCAAGGCCAACCTTGCGCAATACGAGGACAAACTGACTTCAGCGCATCGCGCGCTCATCGCCAAGTATTCTGACTACACGCTGCCGGTGTTCACCACGCGCCGCAGCGTGGCCTATCCGCAGGCGATCTACGACGCCAGTCTGGCCAATAAGGGCAAGGCCAAGCTGCTGGGCTCCGACGCCTTGTCCGGCGCGCGCCTTGGCGTGCCCTTCCCCGAGCCGCAGAATGGCGTCGAGGTGATGTGGAATCACCGCCTGCGTTACCGCGGCGATTCGGTGGATGGGCAGGGCCGCATCGCCGTGGTGCGTCCCGACGGCGACTTCGTCCTTGGCGCCCAACGCTACCGGGTGCTGTTCCGCTACGGCAATGTCGCCGACCCGGTGGACATCGCCAAGGACAACGAGATCGTGCTGGGCGTCGTCAGTTTCGCCAACAGCGGCACCAGCGCCGATTTCGTCGTGCTGTTCCATGAGACCGCCAATTCGCTGAAGAAGGCGCGGGGCATCTGGGCCCTGTTGACCAAGGTCGGCAAGATGCTGCGCATCCCGCCGGTCGGCTATGACCAGCCGCTGTTCGGCACCGACGGCATCTCGTTTATCGACATGATCGACATGTACAACGGCGCTTTCGACCGCTACGTCTGGAAGCTCACCGGCAAGCGCGAGCTTTATGTCCCCTACAACAGCTTCCGCCTTAACGATGGCCGCTACAAGAACGCACAGCTGCTCAAGCCCGGGCACTTCAACCAGGAGGCGACGCGCTACGAGCTGCACCGGGTCTGGACCATCGAAGCCATCGAGCGCGGCGGCCAGAAGCACAGCTTCGGCAAGCGCATGTTCTATGTGGACGAGGATTCCTGGAACGTGCTGCTGGTCGAGAATTTCGACCGCGAAGGCCGGCTATGGCGCTTCCAGGAAGGCCACCTGCTGCCGTTCTACGACTCGCAGTCGGCGAGCACCTTCCCGTCGCTCACCTACGACCTCAAGGACGGCCGTTACGTCGCCGAGCGGCTGCTGTCGGAGGACGCGCCGCTGAAGTTCAATCTGGCGGACATCGACGACCAGGAATTCCTGCCGGCGCGAGTCAAGAGCACCTATTCGCGCTGAGCCTTGAAGCTCACCCGCTTAGGACCCTTTTTAGCCCCACAAACGGATTGGGCCGATACGGCTGATACACTTTTTGTACCACTGCCGAAGCATTCTTGGCCTGTAGTGGCTCAAATAGGCTGGAAGCGGGTCAGAGCTTTTGCCTGCTCAGACCGGTTTCGCCGGCAATCCATAAGCCATCGCTCGCCGATAACACGCCCGAATAGGTGGCGGCACCCTCGGCCTTGGCGCCGGTGCGCACCTTGTTGTCGGCGCCGACGACCAGCACTGCGCCGTCCGAACCCACCAGCACCGCCTCGCCATTGTCCAGGCGCGCGCCGCCAAACAGGGACTGCACCGTGCCGGTGTTGAGACGCGTCCACTGGCCGCTGCGCACATCACTGGTGACGAAGGCATTGCCACGCAGGCCGAACACGAGGGCGCCGCGTTCGCCCCGCGGCAGGGCGCCGAACAGTGAGCCGTCATAGGGCAGCCTGAGGCGGCGCCAGGTCTGTCCGTCCAGCACGCCGAGCAGGCCGGTCTCGCCGGCGACGAACAGGTCGCCATTGCCAAGTCTGATGATCGAGTTCAGGTGCAAACCGTCGTCGAGCAGGGCGGGGGCCGTGACCGCGGTCCAGGTCGTGCCGCCATCCACGGTCGCCATGAAGGCGCCGTAGGCGCCGACCGCATAGGCCCGCTGCGCATCGAGCGCCAGCACGCCAAGCCAGGGCCTGGCCTGCGTTGGTTCGTGATACTGCAAGGTCCAGGTCGAGCCACCGTCACCGGTGTGCAGGATCGCCAGGTCATGCCCGACCGCCCAGCCGGTCTTGTCATCGGCGAACGAGACCGCCGTCAGCGTGGAATGGACGGGCGTGGGCGCCTGCTTCCAGTCGCTGCCCTTGTCCGACACGAGAATGCCGCCGCGGTCGCCGACCGCGACCAAGCGCTCGCCAGCGCGGGCGATGCCGAGCATCAGGTTTTTCTCGGTTTTCACCGCGATCTCGGCGGCGCGCGGCTTGAGCTCGCCAAGCTTGTCTTGGGCGATGCCCGTGGCGGCGAAGCCAGCGCCGATGGCAAGCAGGGTGATGCGCAGGCTGAAGGCGTTCATGCGGCGCTCTCCTTGGGGGCCTTCATCAGGAAGGCGGCGAAGGCCGGCAGCAGGATCACCGCGGCGACCGCGTTGGCGATGAACATGATGGTCAGCAGAATGCCCATGTCCACCTGGAATTGCAGGCCTGACAGCAGCCAGGTGCAGACGCTGGCGGCCAGCGCGAGCGCGGTGACGATCACCGCCTTGCCGGTCTGGTGCAGGGTCTGCTCGTAGCCGGCGCGCAGGCTCATCTTCTTTTCGTTCACGCATTCCTCGAGCACGCTGTAGATGTAGATCCCATAGTCCACACCGATGCCGGCGGCGAAGGCGGCGACCGGCAGGGTCGAGACTTTCATGCCGATGTCGAGAAACACCATCACCGCATAGGTGTAAACCGAAACGAGGCCCAGCGGCACCAGCACGCAGACCGTGCCGGCAATCGAGCGGAACGAGGCCCAGACGCAGATGCCGATGAACAGATACAGCCACAGCAGCACCTTCGGTTCGGTGACTTCGATGACGTCGTTGGTCGCGGCCATCACACCGACGTTGCCGGTGGCGAGTTTGAACTTGACCGGCGAATCGGCCGCCTGCTCGCTGGCGAACTGTTCGACCGCGGCGACGATGCCGTCGATCGTGGTCGCCTTGTGATCCTCGGTGAAGACAAACACGGGTATCGCGGAGCAATCCGGATTGAGCAGACCGGTGGAGCTGGGGAAGCGCTGGCCGGCAAGCACCAAAGCACCCGGATCGCGCGGCAGGGTCATGAACTTCGGATTGCCCTCGTTGAAGGCGTTGTAGACGATCTTCGCCACCTGCGGCAGCGAGATGGTGGATTGCACGCCGGGCGTGTTCTGCATGCGCCAGGCGAAGCGGTCGATCTCCTCCATCACCCGATGGTCAATACAGCCGTTCTCCGGGTTCTCGGCAATGACCTTGATGATGTCCACACCGATCGAGAACTTGCTGACGATAGCGGCCGAATCCTGGTTGTAGCGGGAGTCCGGCCGCAGCTCGGGTACACCGTCGTGCAATTCACCGATGGCGAGACTTTTGTGGATATGCTCCGCCCAGCCGAAACTGGCCGCAGCCAGAATCAGGGTGACCGCGGCGACCGGCTTCAGAGTGAAGAGGGACAGCACCCGCCAGGCCTTGCGAAAGGCTTCGTCGCGGCGGTGCTGGTGTTGGCGGAATTTCGCCGGGTCGCCCAGCTTGGCGTAGGTCAGCAGACAGGGCAGCAGGATCTTCTTGCAGATGATGATGGCGATCAGGCCGAACATGGCATTGATCGCCATTTCCTGGACGATGCCGACCGGGATCAGCAGAATCGTGCCGAAGCCGACGACATTGGTCAGCAGGGCGGTAATGCCCGGAATGACCAGGCGGCGGTAGGTGGCGCGCGAGGCTTCCAGAGAATCACGGCCGTGATCGGCGACTTCGTAAAGCCAGAAGCTGCTGATCTGGATGCCGTGCGACACGCTGATCGACAACACCAGGAACGGGACCAGAATCGCGAACGGGTCGAGCCCGTAGCCAAACATGTGGAGGAAGCCGAGTTCCCAGATCACGGCGAGGATGCCGCAAGACAGGGGCAACAGGGCGATCACCGGCGAGCCGGTGTACCACCACAGGACGAGCCAGGTCAGCAGCACGGACAGGCCGAAGAAGCTGACGACTTCGAACGAAGCATCGGCAATGTCGCCAACGACCTTGGCAAAGCCGACGATGTGGATATCCACCTCAGGGTTGTAGTCCGGATTCACCGCTTCCTCGACCTCGAGCTGGCGGCCGCTGTACTGACGCGGTTTCTGTTCTTCGGGTGTGGCCGGCGCGGCGGCCTCCACCGTCTTGAAGGCGAACAGCAGGCTGCTCGGATCGCTGTAGCCGACCCGGACGATCTCGCCGGCTTTCAGTGGCGGGTCATCTTCCTTGAGCTTGTAGCGGTACATCTTCGGACTGATGAATTGCTGGCGGACGTCCTCGATCAGGTGTGCGGTCTTGACGTAGTCCAGAGGCTCGTTGGTGGCCGGGTTGCGGTCGATCAGCTCGGAGAACACCATCGCGCCGGTAAGGTCGTTGGTGACGTAACGCCCGGTGACCTTGGCGCGCGTGACGTTGTTGCGCACGTTCTCCAGCATCTCGGGCGTCGGTGCATAGTCGGCGGGGATGACGTTGCCGCCGTAAAGGCCTTCCTCGCGCACCTCGACGTAGCGCACGTCGGGTGTGAACAGGGAACTGACGCGCGGGCGATCCACGCCGGGGGTGAAGAACACCGATTCCGTGAGCTTCTTCAGCGTGGTCATGAACTCCGGCGTGTAGATATCGCCGGCGACGCCCGGTTTCTTGGCCAGCGCCAGCAGCACGGTATTGGCGCCGCCGAATTGCTCCTGATACTGCTTGAACACCTGGATATAGGGGTGACCCAGCGGCAGTTGTTTTTCAAAACCGGTATCGAGCTTGAGCTGGGACGCCTGCCAGCCCATGACCAGGGTCATCAGACCGATGACGGTCAGTGTGCGCGGCCGCTTGCCGAACACGATCGGTTCGGTGAAACGGATGAACCACTGGGAAAATGCGCCTCGAGCGTCGCCGTGCATGTTTTGATCTCCCCAAATGCCGATTTAGTGTTATATGAATAAGCCTACCACGCCACCCGCCTGTGGCGATTCCGGATTGTTTTCGGAGCCTGGTCGAAAACAGCTGATACGCTTTTAGTATCACCTGAGTTCCCTTCAGCATCAAAAAGTCACACAAAGCACAGATGAGCGGGTGCAGCTAATCAAGGTAGTTTCGCATCAAGGTACCGAACGCCGGCATCTCCGTGGCGAGTTCGCGAGCGACATAGCCCCGAAAGTTGCGGTAGAACGCCTGCGCCGCCGTGTTCGGTGATTGCGCGAGCCGGGCATCGGCGACCGACAGCAGCAGTTCTGCCGCGCGCTCGGCATTGCGGCCGAAGAACACACTAAAATCACCGGCGCCGGAGGCGCGGAATTCGCGGTACAGGGGTTCGATGGCGTCGAGGAATTGCGGCATCAAGCGGCGTGTGCCGCGTGGAATCACGTCCGGCACTGCGCGGTTGGCGGCGGCGAGTCCGGCTTTGAAGCTGAGGCCCTTGAGGCCCGGCAGGTGAGCGACATGATGCTCAATAAGCGCGACGACGTCGTTGAGAAACTCGTCACGATGGTGCGCGGCGAGCAGGTCTTCCGAAAGGGTTTTCATTTAAGCGGGAATGAAAAGCAAAGATAAAAAAAGTCTAACCCGGCTGCCGACCCGGCCGCTGGAGCGCAATCTGCGCCTGGCACGGCTGGGCCTGTCCTCCGGCACCCAGATCGCCGCGCATTCGCTGGCCAACCTGTTTCGCGGCAAGCAGGCGCAACGCGAATCCGACCGCGCGTTTTATCTGGAACAGGCGCACGCGCTGGCCGATGAGCTGGGCCGGTTGAAAGGCAGCGTGATGAAGGCGGGGCAGATGCTCTCCCTTTACGGTCAGTATTTCCTGCCGGAGGAGGCGGTGCAGGCGCTCTCGAGCCTGCAGGATGACACCCCCGCAGTCGAGTGGAGCGTGCTGGCGCCCTTGCTGGAACATGCGCTCGGCCGTTCCCGCCTGCGCGAACTGGAGGTTGATCCGGCGCCGCTGGCGGCGGCCTCGCTGGGTCAGGTGCACCGCGCGCGCCGAAAAAAGGACGGTCTCGAACTCTGCGTGAAAATCCGTTATCCGGGCGTTGCCGAAGCCATCGAGAGCGACGTGCGCACCCTGCAACGTCTGGTGACGATGACGCGCATGGCGCCGCAGGGACTGGACCTCGCACCGGTGTTCGACGAGGTGCGCGAGATGCTGCACCGAGAAACCGACTATGGCGCGGAGCGGCGCTTTACCGAGGATTTCGGACAGCGCCTGATGGGTGACCGGCGCTATGTGGTGCCGCGCGTCATCGCCGAGTACTGCAGTGACATCGTGCTGACGACGACCTTCGAATCCGGGCTGCATGTCCGCGATGCGATGGTGCAGGCCTTGCCACAGACCCGGCGCAACGCACTCGGCGCTGCCGCATTGGAATTGTTCCTGATGGAATTCTTTTGCTGGGGACAGGTGCAGACAGATCCGCATTTCGGCAACTACCGCATCCGGCTGGGCGGCGAGGGCAGCGACCCGTTGGTGCTGCTGGATTTCGGCGCGACCCGTGTCTTTGGCCGCGGCTTCATCGAGGGTTATGCGCAGATCGTGCGAGGAGCGATGAACCACGACCGTACGGCGGTCAGCACCGGGGCTCGTGCCATTGGCCTGACGCAAGCCGGTTTTCCCGATGCCGCGCTCGACGGCTTCGCCGAACTCTGCCAATTGATCGTCGAGCCGTTCGCAACCGACACCGTTTACGACTGGGGCGGCAGCGATCTGCCGCAGCGAACCGCAGCCAGCATTGCACGCAATGCGCTGTCGAGGCATTTCCGCCTGCCGCCACGCGAGATCGTTTTTCTGCACCGACGGCTCGCCGGCGTCTTCATTCTCTTGGCCACACTGCGCGTGCAACTGGACGCACGTTCAAGACTCCTGCAACATCTGGACGAGACCATGGCGCGTAACTGATAACCATCCTTTCATGGAGAGTGCGATGAGGAAGCGATTCGCGGCGATGTCGGCAACATGGATGCTGGGCTTGGCGGCGCTGCCGCTGGCGGCCAAGGTCACTCCCGATGAGGCGGCCCTGCTCGGCGCCGTGCTGACCCCGGTTGGCGCCGAGAAAGCCGGCAACAAGGACGGCAGCATCCCGGCCTGGAAGCCGCTGGCGCGTTCCGGCCCTCTGAAAGGCGAGTTCGTGGTTCGGCCGGAGATCGACGGCGACAAGCCCTTGCTCACCATCAGCGGGGCCAATTTCGCGCAGTACGCCGACAAGCTGACGCGCGGTCACCAGCATCTGCTGAAGACCTACTCCAGCTACAAGATGAACGTCTATCCGAGCCATCGGAACGTCGCCTGGCCGGAGGAGATCTACAAGGCCACCGCCGAGAACGCGGTCAAGTGCGAGATCATCGGCACCGACATCCTCGACGGCTGCAAGATGGGCTTCCCGTTCCCGATCCCGAAGACCGGCGCCGAGCCGATCTGGAACCATAAGCTGAAATGGCGCGGCGAGGCAGTGACCCGCTACAACAACCAGATGATCGTGCAGGCCGACGGCTCGACCCAGTTGACCAAGATCGTCGAGGACGTCGAGTTCCATTACGCCTCGATCAAAAATCCCGTCCCGCTGACCAAATCGTACGGCGAATTTCTGTACTACCTTTCGAAAAGCGTGGCACCGCCACGGCTCGCGGGCACCTTCATCCTGGTGCACGAGAAAGCCGGCACCGGACCCGAAGGCCGCTCGGCCTGGCTGTACGCACCGGCGCTGCGCCGTATCCGCCGCGCGCCGACGGTGTGCTGCGACAACCCGTACGAAGGCACCGACGGCCACCAGTTCTATGACCAGGTCGACATGTTCAACGGCATCCTGGACCGCTACAACTGGAAGCTGCTGGGCAAGCGCGAGATGTACGTCGGCTACAACGGCCACAAGCTGGCAGGGCCGGCGGTCAAGTTCAAGGACATGGCCACACCCAAACATCTCAATCAGGATCTGCCACGTTACGAACTGCACCGCGTCTGGGTGGTTGAGGCCACGCTCAAGTCGGGCACCAGCCACACCTTCAGGAAGCGCGTGTTCTACGTCGACGAGGACGGCTGGAACATCGTCGCTGTGGACGATTACGACAAGCGCGACCAGCTCTACCAGTTCCAGGAAGGTCATTACATCTGGGCGCAGAACATCCTGGCGGGTACCACGATTCCCGAAGTGATCTACCACTTCGAGTCGGGGCGCTACTTCATTACCGCGATGGCCAACGAGGACAAGCCCAATGACCTGTCGGTGAGTTTCAGTCAGGACTATTTCACTGCCGCTTCAGTGCAGAAGCAGACCACGCGCTAGCAGCAACACCGTTACTTCGGGTAGCATCTGGATAGACGGACCGATGACGGTCCGCAACCTTTGAGGAGAAGGCCATATGAAGAACAGCAAGCTGTTGCTGGTTGCAGCGCTCTCGATTTTCCCTGCGGCGCTGCTTGCCAAAGTCACCCCCGAGGAGGCGGCACAGCTCGGCGTTGCGCTGACCCCGGCCGGCGCCGAGAAAGCCGGCAACAAGGACGGCACGATCCCGGAATGGAAGCCCTACGCCAAGCGCGATGTGCCGCTCAAGGGCTATTACTCCGAGGATCCGGTCCTTGACGTGCAGCAGCCGCTGCTCACCATCAGCAAGGCGAACCTGGCGCAGTACGCCGACAAGCTCACCGCCGGTCACAAGAAGCTGCTGTCGACCTACGACAGCTACAAAATGAAGGTGTACCCCTCGGCGCGCGATGTGACCTGGCCGGAGGAAATCTTCAAGGCCACCGCCGAGAACGCCGTCAAGTGCGAGATTTCCGGCACCGACATCCTCGACAACTGCAAACTGGGCTTTCCGTTTCCGATCCCGAAGACCGGCGCCGAGCCGGTGTGGAACCACAAGCTCAAGTGGCGCGGCAACGAAGTGCGCCGGGTCAATAACCAGATCATCGTGCAGCCGAGCGGGCAGTTTCAGTTGACCAAGATCGTCGAGGACGTGGTGTTTTCTTACGCCAACAATGCCAATCCGGTGCCTCTGACCAAGAGCTCCGGCGAATTCCTCAAGTACCTGTCGGAGACGACCTCGCCGCCACGGCTCGCCGGCACCTTCATCCTGGTGCACGAGAAAGCCGGGACCGGCGCCGAAGGCCGCTCAGCCTGGCTGTACACACCGGCACTGCGCCGCATCCGTCGTGCGCCAACGGTGTGCTGCGACAACCCGTACGAAGGCACCGACGGCCACCAGTTCTATGACCAGGTCGACATGTTCAACGGCGTGCTGGAGCGCTACAACTGGAAGCTCTTGGGCAAGAAAGAGATGTACATCGGCTATCACGCCAACAAGCTCGGAGGTCCCTCGGTCAAATACAAGGACATGGCCACGGCCAAGCACCTCAATTCCGATCTGCCGCGTTACGAACTGCACCGTGTCTGGGTGGTCGAAGGCGAGATCAAGCCCGGCACCAGCCACACCTTCAAGAAGCGCGTGATGTATATCGACGAAGACAGCTGGAACATCATGGCGGTCGATGACTACGACAATCGCGACCAGCTCTATCAGTTCCAGGAGGGCCACTACGTGATCCAGCCGGGCATTCAGGCCGGTTCGACGGTGCCGGAAGTGATCTACCACTTCACCTCGGGCCGCTACTTCATCACCGCGATGGCGAATGAAGACGTGCCCAACGACTTCACCGTGAGGTTCTCGCAGGATTACTTCACCTCGGCCGCGGTGCAAAAACGCACTACCCGCTGAGCCTTAATCATTCAAACCAGGGCCGCCGCGAGCGGCCCTTTCTTTATCAATCGGGCAGGAGGAAGCTTATGAAGTTCGACGACAAACACGTGTTCAGCAAACCGGCGGCCGCGGTGCTCAAGATGTTCTCGGACCGCGCGTATTTCGAGCGCAAGTACCAGGACCTGGGGTTCCGCGACATCACAGTCCTGGAACACAGCAAGACCGACACCCAGTTCCGCATCAAGGTGCGTTATTCCGCCCGCAACGATGCGCCCTTGCCGGATTTTGCCAAGAAGTTCCTTGGTGAATCCAATGTCGTGACCCAGTCCGATACCTGGGATTTGCAGAAGAAGACCGGCCGCATCGAGGCTGAGATCCGCGGCGTGCCGGTCAAGGTTAGTGCCGACATGGTCTTGAGAGATGAAGGCGCCGGCAGCGCCAATCACCTCAAATGGAATCTGAGCTGCGGTATCCCGCTCATCGGTGGCAAGCTTGAGCAGGTTGTGGGTGCCGACATCAAGGCCAAATCCAGGACCGACCTCGCTAAGAGCGAAGCCATTCTTGCAAGCTACTGAGGTTTGCCACTTTCATCGGCTTTTGAGGCACGACCAGACGATAGACCGGATTTAAAGCTTGTTGTGACTTAGCGATAGAGGTGACGGCGCCCAGACAGACTAGCCAGCGCCGGTGGGAATAAGCGAAGTGACGAAGTAAGCCAACTGTTTAAGATCCTTAAGAATCCTTTGGACAAGAGCGACATTGTATATTATGTTAAATACAAACAAATACTGTTAGCCCAGCATCTGAGCCTTCTGGGTTGCCAATAACATCGCCCCGCCGTTCAGGCCGTTAATAAATTGACGGAGGTATATGCGGGTGCTATAACGCCGCGCTCAAAAAAAGTTCAACTTGGGTCATAGGCATGAAAAAGAAGGTCATAGCTGTCAAAAAGCGCATCAAGACAGCCAAGAAGACGGGAGCGGCAAGAATCCGGAAATTGGCGGGAAAGACCGCCAAGGCGGCAAACCGTATCCTGATCAGGAAAATCATCCCTGTGTCGAGTCGTTTGAAATCAAGCATTTCTGCGCAGACACAAAGAATCAAGCTGGATACCAGCACGACGGATGCCCAGATTCGCAGGATGCCGCAATCGGCTTATATGAACGATGTTCAGTTGGGGTTTTTCAGAGCGCGCTTGTTGCAGCAGCGCCTAGAGGTTCTTTCGCGCCAGTCCGAGGTCAAGGATCGCCTGAACCAGCATGAGAACTTCGCTGACCCGGCAGATCGTGCTTCGGCCGAAGAGGAACACTGGCTGGATCTGCGTTTGCGCGAACGCGAATCCATGCTGCTGCGCAAGATTGACGATGCTTTGCGCCGCATCAGTGAGCGCGAATACGGTTTTTGCAAGGTTACCGGTGAGCCCATCGGCATCCCTCGCCTCTTGGCACGTCCGACCGCCGAGGTTTGTGTTGACGTCAAAGGCCTCAACGAGCACGTCGAGGCGCAGTTCCGCGATCGTTGAACTCGCAGCGGGTCGTTAGCTCAGTCGGTAGAGCAGCTGGCTTTTAACCAGTTGGTCGTTGGTTCGATTCCAACACGACCCACCATCGCGGCCCTGCACGTGTCAAGATTGTCTACATAACTAAAGTAGGCCGTATGAGGAAGAACGTCCTTTCGTTGCACATCCCCGAGCCAAACGCGCGGCCGGGAGAGACACCGAAATTCGATTTCAAGATTCCCGCCGCCGGCTCGGTGGAACGGCCGCCGGTGGATGCCGCGCCCAGCGACCTGCGCCAATATCCCTACACCCTGATCCGCGTGCTGGATGACCAGCACAAGGCGGTCGGTGCCTGGAACCCGAAGCTGCCGGCAGAACGGCTGCGCGAGGGCCTGCGCGTGATGATGCTGACGCGCGAATTCGACGAGCGCATGGTCAAGCAGCAACGCCAGGGCAAGACCAGCTTCTACATCAAGAGCACCGGCGAGGAAGCGGTGGCGGTGGCACAAGCCTTCGCGCTCAATGACCGCGACATGCTGTTCCCGTCCTACCGCCAGCAGGGCACATTGCTGGCGCGCAAGGCCTCGATGGTGGACATGATGTGTCAGGTCTATAGCAATACCCGCGACAACCTCAAGGGCCGCCAGCTGCCGATCATGTATTCGGTGCCGGAGAAGGGCTTCTTCTCGATTTCTGGCAACCTCGCCACGCAGTTTCCGCAAGCGGTGGGCTGGGCGATGGCCTCAGCGTATTCCGGCGACACCCGCATCGCCGCCGGCTGGGTCGGCGACGGCGCTTCCGCCGAAGCCGATTTCCATTACGCGCTGACTTTCGCCACGGTGTATCGCGTGCCGGTGGTGCTCAACGTCGTCAACAACCAGTGGGCGATCTCGACCTTCCAAGGCATCGCCGGTGGCGACGCCACCACCTTCGCCGCACGTGCTATCGGCTATGGCCTGCCCGGCCTGCGTGTGGACGGCAATGACTTCCTCGCGGTATATGCGGCGACGAAATGGGCCGCTGAGCGCGCCCGCAGCAACCATGGCGCCACCCTGATCGAGCTCTACACCTATCGCGCCGCTGCGCATTCCACCAGCGACGATCCTTCGGCCTATCGTCCGGCGGACGAGTGGAAGCTGTGGCCGCTGGGCGATCCGATCGATCGGCTCAAGCAGCACCTGATCGCACAGAAGGAATGGGACGAAAAACGCCAGGCGGCCCTGGTCGTCGAACTGGAAGCCGAAGTGCAGGCCAATCTCAAGGAGGCCGAGAGCCACGGCACGCTCGGCAAGGTGATCCCCGGCGGCGGGCCGGCCTCGATGTTCGAAGATGTCTATAAAGAGATTCCGCCGCATCTCCTGCGCCAGCGTCGCGAGTTGCTCGGGGAATAGCGATGCCACGCATGACCATGATCCAGGCGCTGAACTCGGCGATGAACAGTGCGCTGGAGCGCGACCCCAGAGTCGTGATCTTCGGCGAGGACGTCGGCTACTTCGGCGGCGTGTTCCGCGCCACCGCTGGCCTGCAGAAAAAGCATGGCAAACGCCGCGTGTTCGACGCGCCGATCGCCGAAGGTGGCATCCTTGCCGCCGCGGTCGGTATGGGCGTCTACGGGCTGCGGCCCGTGGTCGAGATCCAGTTCGCCGACTACATCTACCCGGCCTTCGACCAACTGGTGTCGGAAGCTGCGCGCCTGCGGTATCGCTCGGCGGGCGGCTTCACTGCGCCACTGACCGTGCGCACGCCCTGCGGCGGCGGCATCTTTGGCGGCCAGACGCATTCGCAAAGTCCGGAGGCCGTGTTCACCCACGTCTGCGGCCTGAAGACCGTGATGCCCTCGAACCCTTACGACGCCAAAGGCCTGCTGCTGGCCAGCATCGAGGACGACGATCCGGTGGTGTTCTTCGAGCCCAAGCGCATCTACAACGGCCCTTTTGATGGCCACCACGACCGTCCGCTGACGCCTTGGAACCGGCACGCGGATAGCGAGGTGCCCGACGAGTACTACACAGTGCCGCTGGGAAAAGCCAAGATCGTGCGCGCCGGCAGCAAGGTGACGATGCTCGCCTACGGCACCATGGTGCACGTCTGTCTCGCTGCCGCCGCCGAAACCGGCGTGGATGCCGAGGTAATTGATCTGCGTACCCTGCTGCCGCTGGATCTCGACACCATCGTCGAATCGGTGAAGAAGACCGGCCGCTGCATGATCGTGCACGAGGCTACCCGCACCTGCGGCTTTGGGGCCGAACTGCTGTCGCTGGTGTCGGAGAACTGCTTCTACAATCTCGAAGCGCCGATCGAGCGCATTACCGGCTGGGACACGCCCTACCCGCACGCCTTCGAGTGGGACTATTTCCCCGGCCCCAAACGCGTTGGCGCGGCGCTGAATAAAGTTCTGGAGAGCTAAAGATGGGCACCTATGTCTTCAAGCTGCCGGACATCGGCGAAGGCATCACCGAGTCCGAGATCGCGGCCTGGCGAGTCAAGATTGGCGATGTCGTCAAACAGGAGCAGCCGTTGGTGGACATGCTCACCGAGAAGGCGGCGGTCGAGCTACCCTCGCCCGTCGCCGGTCGCGTGCTGTCGTTGAATGGCACCGCTGGCGACAAGATCGCCGTCGGCAGTGCCTTGGTGACCCTCGAAGTCGAAGGTGCAGGAACGACACCGCAGCAGGTCGAGGTAAAGCCCGCTCCGCCAGCAGCCACCACCCGCCTTGCGCCCTCCGATAGTCTGAAGCCCAGTGCCGCACCCTCGGTGCGCAAACGCGCACGTGAGCTGGGGGTGGACCTGCATGCCGTCACCGGCAGTGGCCCCAGTGGGCGCGTGGTGCGCGAGGATCTTGAGCGGCACACGGGCGTGTCGCCTGCGACGGCCGCGGTTCGCGCTCCCGCGTTGGCGGTGGAGGAAATCAAGATCATCGGCCTGCGCCGCAAGATCGCCGACGCCATGCAGCGCTCCAAGCAGCGCATTCCGCACTTCGCCTATGTCGAAGAAGTGGACGTCACCGAACTTGAATCGCTGCGCCAGCAACTGAACTCCGACAAATCCGGCCGGCCGAAGCTGACCCTGTTGCCTTTCCTGATGCGCGCCCTGGTGCGCGCCGTGCCGAAGTTTCCCAATGTCAACGCGACGTTTGATGACGAAGCCGGCGTGTTGCGACGCTCGGCCGCGCTGCACGTGGGCATCGCTGCACAGACGCCAAATGGCCTGATCGTGCCGGTGGTGCGCCATGCCGAGACTCTGGATCTCTGGCAGTCGGCAGGCGAGATCGCGCGGCTGGCCGAGGCCGCGCGCAGCGGCAAGGCCAAGCGCGAGGAGCTGTCTGGTTCGACCATCACCATCAGCAGCCTCGGCAGGATGGGCGGCATCGTCTCAACACCGATCATCAACGCCCCCGAAGTCGCCATCGTGGGTGTCAACAAGCTGGTCGAGCGACCGATGGTGCGCAACGGCCAGATCGTCGTGCGCACGATGATGAATCTGTCGTCCTCGTTCGATCACCGCATCGTCGACGGCTGGGATGCCGCCTCGTTTATCCAGGAACTGAAGAAACTGCTGGAAACGCCGGGCCTGCTGTTTGTCTAGCGGTAGCGTGTGTTGTCTGCGATACCGGCTGCTGAAAATCCGGCACGCCGCAGGCGGCAGGCATCACAGGCCCCGCAGGCACGACCCTCGGTATCGGCCTGATAGCAGGACACCGTGCGGCTGTAATCCACGCCCAGGCGCACCCCGAGGCGGATGATGTCGGCCTTCTCCATGTCGATCAGCGGCGTGTGGACCCTATACGTCTCTCCGGCGTCACCGGCCTGGGTCGCCCGTTTCGCCAGCGTCTCGAACGCATGGATGAACTCGGGGCGACAATCCGGGTAGCCGGAATAGTCACGCGCATTGACGCCGATGAAGAGGTCGCGGGCGCCAAGGGTCTCGGCCCAGCCCAGGGCCAGTGATAGAAACAGGGTATTGCGCGCCGGCACGTAGGTGACGGGAATGCCCGTGCCGGCCTGCTCCGGTACCGCCACTGCGGGATTGGTCAGCGCCGAACCGGTATAGGCATCCAACTGGATGCTCATGGTGCGATGTTCAATCGCATCGTAGTCGCAGGCTGCGCGTTCGGCAGCCATCAGTTCGGACTCGTGCCGCTGGCCGTAGGCGATGCTGAGCGCGTAGCAGCCATAGCCCTGCGAACGTGCCACGGCGAGCACGGTCACGGAATCCATGCCGCCCGACAGCAGGACGACGGCCTTCGCCGTGCTCATGTGCCGGGCGCGCCGCCCCACAACAGCTTGTGGAGCTGGATCTGGAACCGCACCGGCAAGTGGTCTTGCAGAATCCAGTCCGCCAACTGGCGTGGTTCCACCACCCCATGGCTGGGGGAGAACAACACCGTGCAACGCTGCGGCAGGTGATGTTTCGACATCAGCTCGCGGCTCCAGTCGTAGTCCGCGCGGTCGCAGATGACAAACTTGACCTGATCCTGCGCGGTGAGCTTGCCGAGATTGCTCCAGAGATTCTTCGCAGCCTCGCCGGATCCCGGGGTCTTGATGTCGACCACGCGCACGACGCGCGCATCCACCGGCGCGATGTCGAGACTGCCGCCGGTCTCCAGCGAGACGGAATAGCCGGCGTCGCAAAGCGCGCGCAGCAGATTCAGGCAGTTCTTCTGCGCCAGCGGTTCGCCGCCGGTGACGCAGACATGACGTACGCCATGCGGGCGCACGGCGTCGAGAATCTCCGGGATCTGCATCCAGCGGCCGCCGTGGAAGGCATACGCCGTGTCGCAGTAGTGGCAGCGCAGCGGGCAGCCGGTGAGCCGGACGAATACTGTCGGCAGGCCGACGCGGTCTGACTCACCCTGCAGGGACAGGAAGATTTCCGTCAGCTTGAGGCGCTGCGCATCCGCCTCCGCGTTCACGGTGTTTTCAACTGCTCCAGACGCGCCTTCGCCAGCGCCGCGGCGCTGGAATTGGGGTGGTTGTCGATAACTTTCTGCAGACGCTCGCGCGCCGCATCGGGCTGCCCCATCTGCTGATAGCAAAGACCACTCTTGAGCAGAGCGTCCGGTGCCTTGGCGCTTGCCGGAAATTGCTCCAGCAGTTTCTGGAATGCGCCCAGCGCAGTGTGGTAATCCTTCTTAGCGTAGTGCGATTCGCCGAGCCAGTAGTGGGCATTGTCGGCATAGCGGCCCTTGGGCCATCGGCCGATCATCTCCTGAAAGCCGCTGATCGCCTCGTCGTATTTGCTCGCTTTGAGCAGGTCGAACACCTTCAGGTAGGTCGCCTCTTCCTCGGGGGTTGCCACCGCCGGTGGTGGCGCTACTATCTGGTTCTCGATGGTCAGGCGCGCCGAGCGGCCCGAACTTTCCAGAGTCTGCAGGCGCTTGTCGAGATCAACATAGAGTTCCTGGTTCCGCTTGGAGGCGGACTCGATCAGATAGCGCAGGTTCTCGACATCGCCACGCAGGCCGCGCATTTCGTCGCCGAGGCGGATGGTGTCGCGACTCTGTGCTGCGAGGTTGAGATTATCGACCCGGCGCGACAGGTCCGCCAGCTTGGTCTCGGCCGCCTGCATGCGGATTTCTTCCGAAGGCAATTCGCCGGAATTCAACGGCTGCGCGAAGTCAGCGCAGCCGCAAAGACCGAAGGCGATCCCCAACGCCACATGACGGCGCCACATGGCTTAAAGACCCTATTGGAGAATGATTTCGGCGCGGCGATTCTGACTCCAGGCGGCCTCGTCATGGCCGAGCGCCAGGGGGCGCTCCTCGCCAAAACTGACGACGGCGAGCTGACCGGCACCGACGCCACGCGAAGTCAGAGCGTCCTGCAACGAATTGCTGCGGCGTTCGCCCAGAGCGACGTTATATTCGCGCGTGCCGCGCTCGTCGCAATGACCTTCGAGACGCACCTTGACGGAAGGATTGGCGACCAGGTACTTGGCCCAGACCTCGACCACCGGCAGGCTGTCCGAGCGGATCTCGGAGCGGTCCAGATCGAAATAAACCGTGCGCTTGGCCAGGTCGGCGTCCGAATCCGTGCCGGGGGCTTCGCCAGCACCGGCACCCGCTGTGCCTGCGTTGGCGTCAAAACTGTCGTTAGCGCCGCTCGCCGAGCTGGAAGGGCGTTCGACCGAACTCTTCTTGCCGCGCGTCGCCGTACAGCCTGCCGAGACCAGTGCGAGGATGACGGCACCGAGGATCAGATAATTTTTCATTTCAATACTCTCCTGAATCTGCGTGATTCTAGCTGAATTGTTTTAGCGTCCGATAGGCGACCAGGCCGGTTCGCGCACGTCGCCCGCCTGAGTCAGGCGCTGACGGGTGCGGCCGTCAACGCTGACCGTCGCCAGCTCTGCGCTTTTACGGCCCTGTGCGGCATAGATCAGCATGGCCCCATTGGGCGCGAAGCTCGGACTTTCGTCGAGCGGGCCGTCGCTGAGGATGCGCAGACTGCGCGTCTTCAGGTCAAGCACGCCGACCCGGTAGACGCCCTCGTCTGCGTTGATCAGCGCCATGGATCCTCCGTCGGGCGAGTAGTCCGCGCACAGGTTCTGGCGTCCCTCGAAAGTCAGGCGCCTGGCCGCGCCCCCGCTGCTGCTGACCGTGTAGATCTGCGGCTGACCGCCTCGATCCGATGTGAAAGCAATCTCCCTGCCATCCGGCGACCAGGCCGGCTCGGTGTCAATCGCATAGTGCTCGGTCAGGCGCTGGCGCTTGCCGGAATCCACATTGACCAGATAGATGTCGGGATTCGATTCGAAAGACATGGTCACGGCGAGCGTCCTGCCGTCCGGCGACCAGGCCGGTGCACCATTGATACCGCGCTCGAAAGTCAGCTTGCGCAACTCGCCCGTGGCCAGAGTGTGAATGTAGATCGCGGAACGGCCCTTCTCGAAGCCGACATAGGCCAGCCGCTTGCGATCCGGCGACCACGCGGGAGACAGCAGCGGCTCGCGCGAACTGGCAACCGTCACCGGATTGGCGCCATCGGCATCGGCGACGATCACTTGGAACAGGCGCTTGCGTCCGGTGCCGGCGGCAGTGACGTAGGCGATCTGGGTGTCGAACACGCCGCGCACGCCCGTCAGCTTCTCGAAGATGCGGTCAGCGGTGATGTGCGCGGTCGAGCGCCAGCGCATTGCGTTCTGCATCGCCACCTCGCCGTTAAGGTTGAGTTCCCCGCGAACGATATCCAGCAGCTCGAAGCTGAGCGCGCCTTTTCCGGCGGCAGAGGTCTTCAGCGTTCCGACCACGACATGTTCGACGCCGACTGCCGACCAGTTTTTGTAATCCACCTGCGCAGCCTGTGTGGGCTTTTCCAGCATGTCCTCACGGCGCAGCGGCTTGAACAGGCCGGTGCGCGCCAGGTCCGCTTCAATGACTGCTGCCAGGTCGCCTGGCACAGCGGCATCTGCGGCAAACGGCACCACGGCGATCGGCTGCGCACCGGTCTCGCCGCCACTGATGGTGATTTCCAGCTGGGAATACGCCTGGCCTGACCCCAGGAGCAGAAAAAGACTGAACAAGGTTTTATTCATGGGCTCAGGGGATAAAGGTGAACGTGATCGTACGGTCGAACGCCGCAGGATTGGTGGGCAAAGGCAAGGGATCGGATTTTTTGAGCGCTTTCAGTATGGAGTCGTCCAACAAGCGGTCGCCACAACTATCCAGCAGTTTACTACTCGTGATCTGTCCGCCCGGCAAAAGGTTTATCTGCACCCGGCATTGGAACTTTTCTTCGGACTCCGGCGGCCTGAGCCATTTGCTGCGGACATGGGCGGCAATGAGACCTGCCCACTCCGCGCGCGCCGAGGCGGCCGCGCGATCAGCTTGATCGCGCTCGGCGGCTTCGGCGTCGGCCTGCAGCTGGCGACGACGCAACTCCTGCTCTTCCCGCTCCAGCGCTTTTTGCCGCTCCTGTTTTTCTTCCAGCTTGCGTTTCTTCTCCTGCTCGATTTTGCGCTGGGTTTCAGTCTCTTTCTTTTTTTTCTCCTGGTCTTCCTTTTTCTTGCGTCTTTCGAGATCCTGCTTCTGCTTCAGAATTTCCTGCTCACGTTCGCGCTGCTCTTCCTGCTGGCGCTGTTCCAGTTCACGCAGACGCTTTTCCTCGGCGAGCTTTTGCTGCTGGATGCGCTCCTGCTCGGCGGCACGCTGCTGTTCTTCCCGGACGCGCTGCTGCTGTGCCTTCTGCTCGCGTGAGGGATCCAGCAGCACGCCCTGGATCACCGCAGGCGGCGTCATCTTGGGAGTGCATTGCACGCCAAAAGCCAACAGCAAGAACAACAGTCCATGCAGCAGCAATGCCGACAGCAGATGGCGGAACCTGAAACTCATGGGGCCGATCAGGGCGTCGCCGCTTCGCTACGGTCTCCGGGCTCGGTGACAAAGCCGATGCGGGTGGCGCCGGCCTCCTGCAGCAGGCCCATGCCGGCGGCGACACGGCCATACGGCACCCGGCGGTCGCCCTTGACCACGATCATCTGCTCGGGTTTGTTGCGCACCACCGCACGAACGCGGCGCACAACTTCGTCATCCTCCAGCGCCTTGTCGCGCCCGGAGCCGATATCGAGGAAATAGCGACCGGCGGCGTCGATCGTCAGCGTGACTGGCTCGGCCGGCGTGCTCATCGGTTCGGTATCGGCTGCCGGCAGGTCGACTTCGATGCCCTGGGTCAGTAGCGGCGTGGTGACCATGAAGATGATCAGCAACACCAGCATCACGTCAATATAAGGCACGACATTGATGTCGGACGACAGCTTGCGGCGACGCGGCTGGAACATCAGCGGGTCCGGTGCTGGCGCAAGGAACGCTCAAGGATGCCGGTCAGCTCCTCGGCGAAAGTATTGAAACGGCTCTCCAGCCGTTCGACCTGATGAGTGAAGAAATTGTAGGCAACCACGGCGGGGATCGCGGCGAACAGGCCCATCGCAGTGGCGATCAGGGCCTCGGCGATGCCGGGCGCGACCATGGCGATGCTGGCCTGCTTGACGTTACCGATGGCGATGAAGGCGTTCATGATGCCCCACACGGTGCCGAACAGACCGATGTACGGGCTGGTCGAACCGACGGTGGCGAGAAACGCCAGCCCGCCCTCGAGCCGCTCCACCTCCCGCGCCTGCGCCACCCGCATCGCGCGCTGCATCGCCGCCAGCGCATCCTCGACCGTCACCGCGGCCACCTGTTGCTGCCGGATGAACTCTTCGTACCCCACCTTGAACAGTTCGACGATGCCGCCGACCTCCTTGTTGCGACCCAGCACGGCATGCAGATCGACCAGGGCACCGCCCGACCAGAAACGCTCCTCGAAACGGTCCGCCTGTCCGCGCGTGCGCGACAACATCCAGCGCTTGCCGAGAATCACGGCCCAGGAGGCGACCGAGATCAGCAACAGGGTCAGCAGGATGCCCTGCACCAGCCCGCTGGCCTGCAGGATGAGGTGGGACACGGAAAGCTGTGCAGTCATTCACTGGCTCCGGTTTTTTTTGAAATAGGCGCTTCATCAAACAGTGTCGGCTGCGGCCGCGCAGGCGGTTTCAGCCCCAGATGCTCGTAGGCACGCTTGCCGACGATGCGGCCGCGCGGCGTACGCTCCAGCAGACCCTGCTGCAGCAGATAAGGTTCGATCACGTCCTCCAGCGTGTCGCGTGATTCGCCGAGGCTTGCCGCCAGGCTGTCAATGCCGGTCGGCCCGCCATCAAAGCGCTCGACCAAGGCGTTCAGTAACTTACGGTCGAGCACGTCGAGGCCCAGCTTGTCCACGTCGAGCATGTTCATCGCCTCGATGGCAATCGCGCCGGTGATCATGCCCTGATGACGCACCTCGGCGAAGTCGCGTACCCGGCGCAGCAGGCGGTTGGCCACGCGCGGGGTGCCGCGCGAACGGCGTGCGATCTCTTCGGCGCCGGCGGCGTCCATCTTCACCTGCAGGATATCCGCCGAACGCCGGACGATGCGGGCGATATCGGCGCTGGCATAGAACTCCAGGTGCTCGACGATGCCGAAACGATCGTGCAGCGGCAGGGTCAGCGCGCCTGCGCGGGTGGTGGCGCCGACCAGGGTGAATGGCGGCAGATCCAGGCGAATCGAGCGCGCCGCCGGCCCTTCGCCGATGAGGATGTCAATCTGATAATCCTCCATCGCCGGATACAGCACTTCCTCGACCACGGGCGACAGGCGGTGGATTTCGTCAATGAACAAGACATCGCGCGGCTCAAGATTGGTCAGCAGAGCCGCCAGATCGCCCGGCCGTTCCAGCACCGGTCCCGAGGTCTGGCGCAGCTGCACGCCCAGCTCTTCGGCAAGGATGTGCGCCAGCGTGGTCTTGCCCAGGCCCGGCGGGCCGTAGAGCAGCACGTGATCGAGGGCTTGCTGGCGCTGCCGGGCGGCATCCAGAAAGATGCCGAGCCGTTCGCGCGTGGGCTTCTGTCCGATGTATTCGGACATCTTGCGCGGGCGGATCGCACGCTCGATGCGTTCGTCCTCGCGCGTGGCGCCTGCACCGGTCAGGCGCTCGGGACCGGCCTCACTCATGAGCGCACCGCGCGTTTGAGCGATTCACGCACCAGCTGCTCGGCATTCATGCCGTCTTGGTAGGCCATCTCGCTCATGCGCGCGGCCTCGCTGGGCTTGTACCCCAGCGCTTCCAGCGCGCGTCGCGCCTCCTGCACCGGCGTATGACTGAGAACCGCGGCGCCGGCCGTCTCGACTTGAGCACCCGCACGGTCTTTCAGTTCCAGCACCAGACGTTCCGCGGTTTTCCTGCCGATGCCCGGAAGCCGGGTCAGGCGCACCGCGTCTTGCGCACGAACCAGATTCCAGAACTCGGCGACGCTCAGGCCGGAGAGGATGGACAGGGCCAGTTTTGGACCCACGCCATTGAGCCGGATCAACTCTCGAAACAGGGTTTTCTCGGCCAGACTGCCGAAGCCGAACAACACGTGGGCGTCCTCGCGCACGTTGAGGTGCGTATGCAAGCTCAAGAGTGCACCCACTTCGGGCAGGTTCTGGAACGTGGACAGCGGCGCCTCCAGCTCGTAGCCGACACCCGCGACGTCCAGCAGCAGCAACGGTGCTTGCTTGGAGATCAGCTTGCCGCTCAGGGTTCCGATCATCGGGCGGACTTGACCAAGGCCGAGGCCAGCAGCTGATTGCGCGCGCGAAGGTGGGCATGGCAGAGGGCGCAGGCCAGGCCATCCGCCGCGTCCGCGGCCGGAATTTTTTCAAGCTTGAGCATCACTCTGACCATATGCTGCACCTGACTTTTCTCCGCACGCCCGTGACCCACGACCGCCTGCTTGATGCGCGCCGGAGCATACTCAGACACCGGCACGCCTGCCAACGCCAGCGCACAGACCGCCGCGCCGCGCGCCTGCCCGAGAATCAGGGCAGTGCCCACGTTCAGTTTGACGAATACTTCTTCCACGGCAGCCTCGTCCGGCTTGAACTCTCGCAGAATGTTCGAGACACCGCCGAAGATCGTGGCCAGGCGCGGCGCCATCGCGCCCTCGCCGGCCTCGATCGTTCCATGCGCCACCCAGACATTCCTGGAGCCGCAGACTTCGATGATGCCGTAGCCCGTGCGCCGCGAACCGGGATCCAGCCCGAGGATACGGACCCTCAAGGCGGCTTCAGCCGAACACCGCGGGATCCGCGTTGTGGTGAACCGCCTGCACGTCCTCGAGCTCCTCAAGGCGATCCAGCAGCTGCCTCAAGGGATCAAGCGCTGAAGAATCAGGCGTCGCGCAGGCGTTAGGACGCAGATGGACATCGGCCGCCACCGCGATCAGCCCCGCGGATTGCAGGGCCTGTTTCACCGCATGAAATTTCGCGACGGAGGTATAAACCCTGCAATCGGCCTGCACGGTCTGCACATCGTCGGCACCCGCGTCCAGGGCCGCATCCATGATCCTGCCCTCCAGGGCCGCATCTGCGGACAGATCGAACCGCAGTTCGCCTCTCGAAGTGAACTGGAATGCGACGGAGCCGGCAGTGCCCAGATGTCCGCCGTGCCTGGCCAGCACGTTGCGCACCTCGGCCACGGTGCGCGTCGGGTTGTCGGTCATGCAGTCCACCATCAAGGCGACGCCGCCAGGTCCATAGCCCTCGTAGCGGATCTCTTCCAGGGCCTGGCCACCGTCCACGCCGCTGCCGCGCCTGATCGCGCGTTCGAGGGTGTCCTTGGGCATGTTGGCCGACAGGGCACGATCCATGGCCAGACGCAGACGCGGGTTACCCGCCGGATCACCGCCGGTGCGCGCGGCCACGGTGATCTCACGGATCAGCTTGGTGAACACCTTGGCGCGCTTGGCGTCCTCGACGCTCTTGCGGCCCTCGATGCTGGGTCCACGGCCCATGGGCGCGCCCTATTTGCGCGGCTTGTTGATGGCGTGGATGGCGCGACCGTCGGCGGCCAGATAGGCCTCGTGCATGGTTTCGGCCAGCGAGGGATGGCCGTGCATGGTCAGCTGCAGATCGAGTGTGGTGGCACCAAACTCCAGGGCGACCACCGCAGACTGCAGCAACTCGGAGACATAGGGGCCTACCATGTGCACGCCCAGCAAGCGGTCGGTCTTGAGGTCTGAGATGACCTTGACCGAGCCCACTGCGGACTCCAGCGCCTTGGCGCGGCCATTGGCCATGAAGGGCGCGCCGCCGGTCTTGACCTCGTAGCCTTTGGCCTTGGCCTGCTCTTCCGACAGCCCCACCCAGGCGACTTCCGGTGTGGTGTAGATCACGGAAGGAATCGCGTTGTAATTGACCTCGGTTTTCTCGCCGTGCAGTTGTTCCACGAGCGCGACGCCTTCCTCGATGCCCTTGTGCGCCAGCATCAGGCCGCCGATGACGTCGCCGGTAGCGTAGATGCCGGGCACGCTGGTGCGGTAGTTCGCGTCAACCTTGATGTAGCCGCGCTCGTCAAGCTTGAGGCCGACCGCCTCGGCACCCAGGCCTTTCGTGACCGGACGGCGGCCCACGGCGACGATGAGCGTGTCGTAAGTTTCGGACTTCTTCGCGCCTTCGGCCTCGTATTCAACCACGACCTCCTTGCCGGTGTTCTTGGCCGACAGCACCTTGGCGCCGAGGCGGATATCGAGACCCTGCTTGGTGAACTGGCGCAGCGCCTCTTTGGCGATGGCCTGATCCACCATCGGCAGGAATCCCGGGAGCGCTTCGAGAATCGTGACCTTGCTGCCGAGGCGTGCCCAGACGCTGCCGAGCTCGACGCCGATGACGCCGGCGCCGATGACGCCGAGGCGCTTCGGCGCCTCGGTGAAATCCAGCGCATCCCAGGAATCACAGATGCGCCGGTGATCGAACGGGGCAATCTTCAACTCCACCGGCTCGGAGCCGGTGGCGACGATCATGTGCTTGGCGCTGAGCGTCTTCTTCTCGCCGCCGTGGCTGCTGTACTCGACCTTGCCGTTGCCGAGTAGTCTGGCAAAGCCTTCAAGTCCGGTGACGCCATTGGCCTTGAACAGCGCGCCGATGCCGGAGGTCAGCGAGCCGCAGATGCTGGTCTTGCGCTTGTGCATCTTCGTCAGGTCCAGCCTGACCTCGCCGAAACTCAAGCCGTGGTGGGTGAACTCGTGCTGCGCCCTGTGATAGACCTCGGACGACTCCAGCAGCGCCTTCGAGGGAATGCAGCCGGCATTGAGGCAGGTGCCACCGTAGGCCGGTTTGCCGTCTCGGTTGAGCCAGGCGTTGATGCAGGCGGTCTTGAAGCCGAGCTGTCCGGCGCGGATCGCGGCCGGATAGCCGCCGGTGCCGCCGCCGATGACGATCACATCGAAGGATTCGCTCATGTTTTTCAAAGACATTTCTAGGTGTGCGCCATTATAGCGGCGCAGCTTGATGGACCGCCCAAAAGAAAGGGCCGGTCGCCCGGCCCTTGGGTGTACTAAAACCCCGGCTTACTTCAAATCGACGTCGAAGGTGTAGCTGATGCCGGTGGCGATCGAGAAGGTATTGACTGCATCCAGCGTGACATAACGGGCACCGCCGTAAACGGTGAGATCCTTGAATACCGTGTAGAACGCGCCGGCGCTGAGCCCCTGACCGTCGAACGGGGTGTCCACCGTGTCGCCGAACGCCGCTGCGAACTTCAGGTCAGGACGGAACAGGTAAGTCGCGGATGCGAAGAAATACTTGCGCGCGTTCTCGACGCCGTCAATGTCGACGTATTCAAACGAGCCACCGAAGCTCCAGTCGGTCAGGCCGCCATAACCGGCATGCAGGCGCGCGGCATTGCCGCCGGGGGCGGGAAAACCAAAAATCACCGGACCATCGGCATGAAGGAACTGCACGCCCGCGGTCAGATCGTGTTCGACGTTCTCGTAACTGCCACCGAGCGCGTAGTCATTGGAGTCGCTGCCATCCTTGAGGATGAAGGCGGCGTTGGCGGACAGCCCCTGTGTGATCACCGGCGATGAGTAGGCGATCGTGTTGCTGGTGAATCCGTTGGTGAGGTTCGACAGACCGAAGCTGGCGCCCTCGTTGGAGAACTGGCCGTTGAATCCGGACAGCGAAGTGTCATAGAACGGATCGAGGCGACGGCCGCTCAGCTTGTAGGCGGTGGACTGGCGGCCGAGGGTCAGAGTGCCGTAGCTGGCATGGGAAACGCCGCCGAAAAACTCGCGCACGAAGTCGCGGTCGTCGGTGTTGGTGCTGCCGGAATTGAAGCGGTCGAAGCCGCGTTCGTAGTTGACGAAACCGCGATAGCCCCGCTCCTGGGCAGAAGCAAAGATGCCAAGCTGCGAGGCATTGTTTTTCAGGGCGATATCGCTGCCGGCAGTATCCGAATCAAAATAGCTGCCGGAGGCCGCGAACGCACCCGACAGCACGACATCGGTTTCGACCGCGTAGGCCGACACCGAGAATGCCAGCGCAGCCACACCGGCAAGAGCAAAACGTTTCATGAATGAATCTCCGAATAGTCCTTATATATTTACGCGCGTTTGCCGCCCGCGCCCCCAACAAAACCGCGCCAGTGTGCCCGCCTGCGCGTGTTCCTGCAATCTAAAATTTCGTCACCCGCTCAATGCCTTTTCTGGCTAGTTCCAGCCGGATTCGTAAAAATAGTGGTACTAAAAGTGTATCACCCTGTCCACGAGAAATGTCAAAAACGCTCAAAAGCGACCGTAAGCGGGTGCTCAAGTTCAGCCCTTAAATCTGGATCAAAAGCCGTGCCGGGTCTTCCAGAGACTCCTTGATCGAGCGCAGGAACAGCACCGCCTCGCGGCCGTCAATGATGCGGTGGTCGTAGGTCAGGGCGAGGTACATCATCGGCCGGATCACGATCTCGCCGCCCACGACCATCGGCCGCTCGCTGATGCCGTGCATGCCCAGAATCGCGCTCTGCGGCGGGTTCAGGATCGGCGTGGACATCATCGAACCGAACACGCCGCCGTTGGTGATCGAGAACGTACCGCCGGTGAGATCCTCGATCGTGAGCTTGTTGTCCTTGGCTTTCTGGCCGTAGGCGGCGATCGCCTTCTCGATCTCGGCGAAGGAGAGCTGATCCACGTCGCGCACCACCGGCACGACGAGGCCCCGTGGTGACGACACTGCGATGCCGAGGTCGTAATAGCCGTGGTAGACGATGTCCTGTCCATCCACCGAGGCATTGACGATCGGATACTTCTTCAGGGCCTCGACCGTGGCACGCACAAAGAACGACATGAAGCCCAACTTCACGCCTTGGGCCTTCTCGTAGCTGTCCTTGTAGCGCGCACGGATCTCGGACACCGCTTTCAGATCCACCTCGTTGAAGGTGGTCAGCATCGCCGCAGTGTTCTGTGCCTCGATCAGGCGTTCGGCGATCCGCGCGCGAATGCGCGTCATCGGCACGCGCTGCTCCTCGCGGGCGCCGGTCGGACGCGCGGCAATCGCGGTTGCTGCGGGGGCGGATTTCGCGGCAGGCTTATTCTTATCGGCGTAAGCCTTCACGTCCTCGACGGTCAGACGGCCACCCTTGCCGCTGGCGGGGATGCCGTCGGCGGAAAGATTCAATTCAGCCAGCAGCTTGCGCACCGCCGGCCCCTGCGGATCATCAGCACCGGCGGATTTGGCAGGCGCTGCGGGCGCAGCAGCCGGTTTCGCCGGCGCGGCGGCGCTTGCGCCTTCCTCGAGGATGCCGAGGATGTCGCCAGCCTTCACCGTCGCGCCCTGCTGCACGCGGATCTCCTTCAGAACGCCGCCGGCGGTGGCCGGCACTTCGAGCATGACCTTGTCGGTTTCAAGATCCACCAGATTGTCCTCGCGGCCGACCGAATCCCCGGCTTTCTTGTGCCAGGTGGCAACGGTGGCGCTGGAGACCGATTCCGGCAGGTTTGGAACTTTAATTTCAATGGCCATGTTGTTGTTCTCAATAAATATTATTTAGGCGGCGCCTTTCACGATATTGCCGCCGGTAAGCGCCTGCTTCACCAGCTCTTCCTGTTCCCTGACATGCACTTTCAGATAACCGACTGCGGTCGAGGGCGAACCGGGGCGGGTCGCATAGAACAACTGCCGCGGCGCATCCACCGCCATCGCCAGCCGGTGCTTGATCTGATACCAGGCACCCTGGTTCTCGGGTTCTTCCTGGCACCAGACGATCTCTTTCGAGTTCGGATAGGCCGCGATCTCGGCGGCATAGCGCTCGCGCGGAAACGGGTACAGCTGCTCAACACGGACGATGGCGACCGAGTCCATCTGGCCCTTGTCGCGCGCCTGCACCAGGTCGTAATAAACCTTGCCGCTGCAGAACACCACACGCTTGACTTTGTTGGCGTCCGGCCGCGTGCGATCGGGGATCACGGTCTGGAATTCACCCTCGGTCAGGCGATCCAGCGCCGACACCGACAGCGGGTGGCGCAGCAGGGACTTCGGCGTCATCACGATCAGCGGCAGCTTGTAGGCGCGCTTCATCTGGCGGCGGATCATGTGAAACATCTGTGCTGGCGTGGAGGGCACGCAGACCTGCATGTTGTTGCCGGCGCACAACTGCAGATAACGCTCGAGGCGCGCCGAGGAATGCTCGGGCCCCTGCCCTTCGTAGCCGTGCGGCAGGAACATGACCAGGCCGCACAGACGCGCCCACTTGGCGTTGCCGGAGGCGATGAACTGGTCAATCAGCACCTGCGCGCCATTGGCGAAGTCACCGAACTGCGCCTCCCAGATCACCAGCGAGGCCGGGTCGGTGGTGCTGTAGCCGTACTCGAAGCCGAGCACGCCTTCTTCCGACAGCAGGGTGTCGTTGACGACGAAGTCGTACTTGTCCTTGCCGAGCTGGCGCAGCGGCGTGTAGCGCGCGCCGGTCTTGGCGTCGTGCAGCGTGGCGTGGCGGTGAAAGAACGTGCCACGGCGCGCGTCCTGCCCCGACAATCGAACGGCGAAGCCTTCGCTGACCAGGGAGGCATAGGCCATGGTCTCGGCAAACCCCCAGTCCATCGGCAGCTCGCCGGCGGCCATCTTGATGCGGTCCTCGACGATCTTCTGCACGCGCGCATGCAGAGTGAAGCCCGGCGGCAGCGTGTGCAGGCGCGACGACAGCGAGCGCAGGGTTTCGAGCGACACCGTGGTGTCGGCCGGTGAATCCCAGCCGCCGCTCTTGAACGCCGCCCAGTTCACCGTGTGCTTGTTGCCGACCAGACCGAGCGTGCTGCGGGCGATGTTGACACCCTTGTCCAGTCCTTCGCGGTAGGCCTGCACCAGGGCCTCGGACTCGGTTTTCGGGCAGATGCCCTCCTCGGCCAGTTTGCGCGCGTACACCTGCACCGGCGTCGGATGCTTCTTGATGGCTTCGTACATGACCGGCGAGGTCACGGAAGGCTCATCGGCCTCGTTGTGGCCCAGCCGGCGGTAGCAGCAGATGTCGACGATCACATCGCGGTGGAACTCGTTGCGAAAATCCATCGCCAGCGCGGCGACGAACACCACCGCCTCGGGGTCGTCGCCATTGACGTGGAACACCGGACATTCGAGAGCCTTGGCGATGTCGGTGCAGTAGCGCGAACTGCGCGACTCGTGGTCCGGCTTGACCTCGATCGGATTCGGCGTGGTGAAGCCGATCTGGTTGTTGACGACGATGTGCACCGTGCCGCCCGTGCCATAGCCCTTGGAATGCGACAGCTGCAGAGTCTCGAACACCACGCCCTGTCCCGCGAATGCGGCGTCGCCGTGGATCAATACCGGCAGCACGCGCTCGCCGTTCTCGTCCATGCGCCGGTCCTGGCGCGCACGCACGCTGCCCTCGACCACCGGGTTGACGATCTCGAGATGCGAGGGGTTGAACGCCAGCACCAGGTGCAGGCGCTTGCCGCCGATCTCGACGTCGGTGGAAAAGCCGTTGTGGTATTTGACATCGCCGGCGCGGGTCAAATCTTCTTCCTTGTACTTGCCCTCGAACTCGGCGAACAGGTCCTTCGGCGATTTGCCGAGAATGTTGACCAGCATGTTGAGGCGCCCGCGATGCGCCATGCCGATGACGATTTCCTCGACGTTGCGCTCGGCCGCCGAACGCAGCACCTGATCCATCGCCGGGATCAGGGCCTCGCCGCCTTCCAGGGAAAAGCGCTTCTGACCGACATACTTGTTGTGCAGGTAGCGCTCGAGCCCTTCGGCGGCGACCACCTGCAGCAGGATGTCCTTCTTGCGCTCCACCGGCACCCGTGGCTTGAACGCCACGCCTTCGAGGCGTTGCTGGATCCAGCGTTTCTCGGCAGTCTCGGTCAGGTGCATGTATTCGGCGCCGATGGCGTCGGTGTAAACGCTCTTCACCAGGCGCACGATGTCACGCAGCGGCATCTGGTCATTGGCCGCCAATGAGCCGGTGTTGAACACGGTGTCGAGATCGTTCTCGCCGAGTTTGTGGAAGGCCAGATCAAGATCCGGCACCACCGCCGCCGGCACCAGACCAAGAGGATCGAGGCGCGCCGCCTGATGGCCGCGCACACGGTAGTAGTTGATCAGGCGCAGCACCGCCGCCTGTTTCTCGGCGTTGACATCGGCGCCGGACTGGACAAGGACCGGGCCGCGGCGCTCGCGCGCCAGCTTCTCGAAACGCGCCAGCACCGGACCGTGCGCGATTTCGCGCTGCGCGCCCTGGTCCTGGATCAGCCGGAAATACGCGCGCCAGCTTTCGTCCACCGAATCGGGGTCATCGAGAAACCGTTCGTACGCGGCCTCGATGAACGGCGCATTGGCACCCTGAATCGATGAGGATTCAATGAAGGTCTTGTAGCGATTGCCGCTCACGACGAACTTCCAATGCGGGCGACCTTGCTCCCGGCCGCGTAGCGCGAAAGGTATTTGCCGAATTCCTCGGCGAGCTCCGGATGTTGGAGGCCGTATTCGACATTGGCCTGCAGGTAGCCGAGCTTGCTGCCGCAGTCGTATCGCACACCCTCGAACTCGTAGGCGAGCACGGTCTGTTCCTGGATCAGGGCGCCGATGGCGTCGGTGAGCTGAATCTCGCCGCCGGCGCCGCGCTGCGTGCGCTGCAAAAGTCCGAAGATGCGAGAGGTCAGGATGTAACGGCCGACGACCGCGAGATTCGAGGGGCTGGCTTCGGGTTTTGGCTTTTCGACGATGCGGCGGATTTCGCCGATGCCCTTGCCGATGGACTGGGTCTCGACGATGCCGTAGGAGGACACATCCTGCTTGGGCACGTGCTGAACGGCAATCACGCTGGCGCCGTGCTCCTGGTAGACACGGTTCATCTGCGCAAGACAGGGCTTGGGCCGGCCGTCAATCAGGTCATCGGCGAGCAGCACGCTGAAATCCTCGTCACCCACCGCAGGCGCGGCGCACAGCACAGCATGGCCCAGACCCAGAGCCTCGGATTGCCGGATGAAGATGCAGGAGACGTTCTTTGGCACGATGTTCTGCACCATCTCGAGCAGGGCGGTTTTTTTGCGCTGGGCGAGCTCGGTCTCGAGTTCATAGGCCTTGTCGAAGTGGTCCATGATCGAGTTCTTGGTGCGGCCGGTGACGAAGATCAGCTCTTCGGCGCCGGCGCTGACGGCTTCTTCCACCGCGTACTGGATCAGGGGCTTGTCCACCACCGGCAGCATTTCCTTGGGCGCTGCCTTGGTTGCCGGCAGGAAACGCGTGCCAAGACCCGCCACTGGGAATACCGCCTTGCGTATGCGCATCTCCACCCCTTTCGTGACGCTTACGTCACGATTATTTTATGCCTACGTGCGCTGTAGTCTAGGCGATAAAACCCGACAGATGCACCTTGCCGCCACTGGCGCCGAGCAGGGAATACTCAAAGCCCGCCCCATTCTGGATGTATTTGAGCGCGGCACGGCCCGGCAGCAGCAGGGGTTGCTTGAATTGCACGCTGAGCTCGCGCGGCGGCTGCGCCAGCTTCGGCTCCGTCAAGGCAGCGCAGCGCGCCAGCGACCACATGCCGTGGGCAATGGCGCGCGGGAACCCGAACAGCTTCGCGGTTGCGGCATACAGATGGATCGGATTCATGTCGCCGGCGATGCGGCCGTAGCGACGGCCGAGATCGGCAGGCGCATTGATCGTGGCGTAGTCGCTGATGCGCGAGTCCGCCGGCGCGGGCGGCCGTTTTGCGCCACCGCCCGTGGACCGGTTGCGAAACAGGACGGTCGTCTCCCCGGTCCAGACTTCCTGAGCCTTGGCATCGGTGTAGTGCGCCCAGATATCAAATTCGAGTCCCTTGTCGGTCTGGCGGCCCTCGCCGGTATGCACACGCACGTCGAAACGTTCGTCGGCAGTCAGCTGACGCGTCTGCGTGATGCGGTTACGCAAGTGCACCAGCCCCAGCAGCGGCAACGGAAATTCCGGCTGTGTAAGCAGGTGCATGTGCAATGCGGCAATCCGCACATGCGGATAGGTGATCGGCAAGCCGGCTTCGGAGCTGAAGCCGCAAACCTCGCGATAGGCCTTGAGCTGCGCAACGTCGGCGCCGATGTCCGCGATGCGGCATTCGAGCGCGGGGATTTTGATTTCGCCCTTGGGCTTGCGGGTCAGCGTGCGCAGGGCCTTGAGGTACTCGGCGCCGGGACTGGGTAATTCCTTGAGGGTCAGGCTCATGAGTGAGTCGTTCGGTTCTGGAAGGTGAATGTTACGTTCATTTCGGTTTTTTGAGTTTTGCGATTTCGTCCAGCCGCAGCCGCAGATCGGCACGAAAATTCTCCGGCAACTGTGACTGCCTGAGCAGACGCTTCCAGTGCAGCTCGGCGGTTTTGTAATCGGCGCGCTGCGCAGCGGCAAGGCCCGAAAGCCAGAGCGCATGCGGATCGTCCGGCGCGGCTTTCAGCGCCTGCGCCAGCAGTTCGGTGGGTCTGCCTTCGAGGCGGTGAGTCTCGCCGGCCATCGCCAGTGCCTCAACTTCGCCCATCAGCAGTTCGACCTTGGGGCTCGGCGATAGTGCATTGGCCCTGGCATAGGCCTCGGCGGATTCCGGATAGCGGCCGAGCACGGAATAGGA
>Ga0187893_10003117_pt1 | contig 34535 bp, 26 predicted proteins | sample MA1701074metaG_FD_139574 | JGI IMG/M metagenome (GOLD analysis project Ga0187893, IMG submission 139574) | White microbial mat communities from a basaltic lava cave in the Kipuka Kanohina Cave System on the Island of Hawaii, USA - MA170107-4 metaG ...
CTCGAGGCGGCGCATGAGAAAGGGATCGTCCACCGCGATCTGAAACCCGGAAACGTCAAGATCACGCCCGAAGGGACCGCCAAAGTACTGGATTTCGGGTTGGCGAAAGACACCCGAGCCGCGGCGGCACCCGATCAGCCGCAGGTGCCGGCGGAATCGCCTGGAGCCACGCGCGACGGCGTCATCCTCGGCACGGCCGCTTACATGAGCCCGGAACAGGCGCGTGGTCATTCGGTCGACAAGCGGACCGACATCTGGGCATTCGGTTGCGTACTCTACGAAATGCTCACTGGGCGACAGATCCTGGCTGGTCAGACCGTCTCCGACACGATCGCGGCGATTCTGGAACGCGAACCGGACTGGACGGCGTTGCCGGACGCGACACCGGCCGCCGTACGACGCCTGGTGCAGCGATGTCTCGAGAAAGACCCCCGGCGCCGGGTGCGTGACATCGGGGATTCACGGATCGAGTTGGAGGATGTACTTGCAGGCCGAGCTACCGATGTCCCAGTCGCGCGGCGCGGCTACCGCGAACGTGTGGCCTGGATACTATTGGCCCTCCTCGTCTTGACTGGCTCGCTGGCTGTTGGCAGTGTGCTCTATCTCCGGCGCGCGCCGGTCGCGACCCGTGCCTATCGCAGCTCGATTCTGCCGCCCGCTGGCGTGAGCCCTCATGCTGAGGTTCCGCCGTCCGCACGCTTCGCCCTCTCACCCGATGGCCGGCGGCTGGCGTTCGTCGGAGTCGAAACCACTGGTGTCCCCAAGCTATGGGTGCAGTCGCTCGACGGCGAGATCGCGCAGGCGCTGCCCGGGACCGAAGGCGCTTCCGTCCCCTTCTGGTCGCCAGACAGCCGGTTCATCGGATTCTTTGCCGGGGCCAAGGTCAAGACAATCGACGCGGCTGGCGGGCCGCCCGTGACCCTGGCCGACAACGACGTGAATCAGGCTGGCGCAACGTGGAACCGGCACGGGGTCATTCTTCTTTCCAGCTTTGCTACCGGGGGTCCGATTCGTCGGATCTCGGCTTCCGGCGGCGCGTCATCCGTAGCCACGACGCTGAACGCAGAGAATGGGGAGACTCGGCACTATTACCCATTCTTTCTTCCGGACGACCGCCATTTCCTCTACCTCGCGGTCGGGAGCGAGACAGCTGGCCCCTTGAGCCCGAACGGCATCTATGTCACCGCTCTCGATTCGGATGAGCGCAAGCTGCTCGTGCCCGGCGGATCGCCCGCGATGTACGCAGATGGCTATCTGCTCTTCCTCCGCGAGCAGACGCTGATGGCCCAGCCCTTCGATGTCGAACGTCTCGAACTGACGGGTGACGCCACACCGATTGCCGAGCGTGTGATGATCGGTGGCGCATTGGGGATGGCCGGAGCCTTTGCGGTCTCGGAGAACGGCGTCGTTGCCTATCAGACCGGTTCGGCGGAAGTGGGAGGGGTCGCGTCAACACAGCTCGTCTGGTTCGACCGCAGCGGGATGCAGATCGGCGCACTCGGAGACCAAGCGCGCTTTGGGGATATCGCGTTGGCTCCCGATCGCGGGCGTGTGGCGGTGAGCCTCTTCAACCTCGCGCGAAGGTCTCGAGATATTTGGATCTTTGATGTCGCGCGCAATCTCCGAACGCGCTTCACGTTCGATCCGGCAGATGAATTCAATTCGATCTGGTCTCCCGACGGGAGCCGCATCGTCTTCAACTCGCGGCGCAAGGGCCGCCTCGACTTGTATCAGAAGGCGTCGAGCGGCGCCGGCGCCGAGGAGCGGCTGTTAGCGGACGATCTTGAGAAGTTTCCCGTTGACTGGTCGCCAGACGGACGGTTCATATTGTTTGAAGTCCAGGCCCTTCGGACAGGCCGCGATCTGTGGGTTCTGCCGCTCTTCGGCGACCGGAAGCCGTCAGCTCTCCTCCGATCGCCATCCAACGAATTCGCCGGTCGATTCTCTCCGGACGGCCGCTGGATTGCGTACTGCTCGAACGAGTCCGGCAGAAACGAAGTGTACGTCGAGCCGTTTCCAGGAGGGGGCGGCAGGTGGCAGGTCTCGGCGGCCGGAGGCTGCCGGCCTGCGTGGCGCCGCGATGGTAAGGAGCTTTTCTATCTCGGCCCTGACAACAAGCTGACGGCTGCCACCGTCAACGGCGCAGGTTCCGCTTTCGATGTCGGCGCCGTGCGAGCGCTGTTCGGTACGCGTGCGATCGCCAGCCAACGCTCCAGTTACGACGTCACGCCCGACGGTCAGCGCTTCCTCGTCAACACGCTCGCGGAGGAGACCGCGCCGGCGCCCATCACGCTCATTGTCAACTGGCCGGCCCTGGTGAAACGGTGACCGACTCCGCACGCCGCCGGCGCGTCGAAGAGCTCTGTGACGCCGCGCTCGGCTGCCCGCCGGGCGACCGCGCCGCGTTCCTGGCAGAGGCCTGCGCGGGCGATGACGCACTGCGGCGCGACGTCGAGGCGCTTCTTGCGCACGCCCCGCGGGCCGAAGGATTTCTCGAGGGTTCAGTGGGCGCGGTGGCGGCCAGCGTGTTGGCTGAGCCGTCCGGTGCGCTCGCGGGCCGACAGATCGGGTCATACCGGATCGTCTCGCTGCTGGGGGCAGGCGGCATGGGCGAGGTCTATCGCGCCCACGACAGCCGGCTGCGCCGCGACGTCGCCGTCAAACTCCTCCCCTCGTCGGTCGCCGCAGATCCGGCCCGCATCGCGCGCTTCGAACGCGAGGCGCGGATGCTGGCGGCACTCAACCATCCGCACATCGCCGCCATCTATGGGCTGGAGGAACAAACAGACGTGGCGTCCGGCTTCAGCCGGACCATCCGCGCGCTGGTGCTCGAGCTGGTCGAGGGGCCGACGCTCGCAGAACGGCTCCGCGCCGGGCCGATTCCGATCACCGAGGCGCTGACGATCGCGACGCAGATCGCCGAGGCGCTCGAGGCGGCCCACGAGAAAGGCATCGTCCATCGGGATCTCAAGCCCGCCAACATCAAGGCCACACCGGCAGGCACCGTGAAAGTGCTCGACTTCGGCCTAGCCAAGGCCTTCGCCGCCGACGCGAGCACCAATGGGGCGCCAACCGTCACCCTCGATCGCACTGGCGAGGGGGTTCTCGTCGGCACGCCGGCCTACATGAGCCCCGAGCAGGTCTCGGGGCAGCCCGTCGACAAGCGGGCCGATATCTGGGCGTTCGGTTGCGTGCTCTACGAGATGCTCGTCGGCGCGCCGGCCTTTGCCGGCGCCGGCGTGTCGGAGGTCCTGGGCGCGGTGCTCAAGTCGGATGTCGCGTGGAATGCGTTGCCCTCCGAGATACCGGCGAGGGTCCGCACACTCCTGCGACGCTGCTTGCAGAAGGATCCGCGGCAGCTCTTGCGGGGATTGTCGCTCTGGCAGCCGCAGCCACGGGCGTTACCGTGTACCTCCGGCAACCAGCCGAACCCGAGGCGCCCGTGTACCAGAGCTCGATTCTGCCGCCGCCGGAAACCACCCTCGTCGCTAACCCAGGCACGCTTCTGCGAGTGTGTGGCAGCGTTGTCACCCGACGGACGGTGGATTGTGTATGTGTCGGACGAGTCGGGCCGAAACGAAGTGTACGTCGTCCCGTTTCCTGGACCCGGTGGCAGGTGGCAGGTGTCGACCGCCGGCGGCCATTGGCCTCGCTGGCGCCGTGACGGTCGAGAGATTTTCTATTTAGATCCCACAACCCGGCTGATGGCAGCGGACGTGGACGGCCGCGGTGCTGAGTTCGATATCGGCGCCGTGCGGCCGCTCTTCGAGGCGCGCCTGGTATTGAACCAGAGGTATATGTACGACGTCTCACCCGACGGCCAGCGGTTCCCCGTCAACACGCTGGTCGACACGGCCCCCCAGCCGATCACGCTCGTCGTCAACTGGCCCGCTCTGTTGAAGAACTGACGCACGCGACCACACGTCCAGCCCCTCTTCGAAATGGCTATACCTGTCATTCGCTATACGCTCACCGCGCACGCTCGATTCGAAATAGCACGACGAGGTCTCGACGAAGGTATGATCGAACGGGTCCTGAAGAATCCCGAGCAGCGCGACGTAGTTCGGCCGGGGCGAGACGTCCTCCAGTCGCGGGTCGAGATGCTGGGACGAACGTATCTTGTTCGCGTGTTCGTCGATACGGAGCGAGAACCGCCGGACGTGGTCACGGCATATCGCACGAGCAAGATCGACAAGTACTGGAGGCATGAGCCATGAAAGTGACCTACGATTCCCGGACGGACACGGTGACGGTCGTCCTCAAGGAAGGGGTGCCCGTCGCCGAAAGCGACGAGGACAAGCCCGGAATCATTCTGGATTACGATGCCCACGGCAACCTGCTGTCACTCGAGATTCTCGACGCCTCGCGACGCGTGACGGAAGCTCGCAAGGTCGAGTTTCAGACGACCGAATAGCCTGGAGGCGCTTGAGCCCATGCGAGCGCGACGTCCGCTACCGCTACCGACGCTTGTAGCCTTCTTGACGATCGCGGTAGCTGCCCCGTCATCGCGCGCTCAGCAACCCGCAGAGAACACCGCCAGCAGAAGCGTCTGGAACGGCGTCTACACGGAGGCGCAGGCGACGCGCGGCGAGGCGCGCTACCGCGAGAGCTGCAGCCGTTGCCACGACGAGGGGCCGCGACGCGGCGAGGCGTTCATGCGCGACTGGAGCGGCACCGATCTCGGCGGTCTCTTCGCCCGCATGAAGGCCTCAATGCCGCCGGGCGCCCCGGGGAGCCTCCGCGACGCCGACTACATCGACATCGCGGCCTACACGCTGCGCGTGAACGACTTCCCCGCCGGGCGCGACGAGCTGACGTCCGCAAATGTCGCAACCGTCCGCGTCGAGGGGCGCAACGGACCGGAGCCGGTCCCGAATTTCGCGCTGGTGCGCGTGGTCGGCTGCCTGGCTCCAGGCCCCGGCACCGATTGGACCGTGACGAACGGCAGCGAGCCCGCTCGCACGCGCAATCCGGGCGCATCGACAGGTGAGGAGCTGAAGGAATCGGAAGGCATCGCGCTCGGCGGCGCGACGTTACGGCTGATGAATGTCTACCCGCGGCCCGAGGCATACACGGGCCACAAGGTCGAAGCGAAAGGCTTTCTAATCAGGGATCCGAGCGGCGATCGCATCAACGCGACGGCGGTCCTGAGTCTCGCGCCGCGCTGCGAGAAGACCGTTCAGTAGACTCTAACTCCGCAGGGCACTTGCGTTGACGAAGGTTTTCGGGGCGGGTGGCGCCGGGAGGGGTATCCCCACCCGCCGCGCAGGCGCCTCTTTCGTGACACTGCTCTTGGCGCCGAGGACGGGTGGGGAAACCCGGCGACAGGACCCAAAGCGCGTCAACGCAAGTGGCGTGCGGATTATGGCCTCGCGGCCCGGCCCGGGTCGCGGAATTCCTTGTTGTAGCCCTCGACCTCGTTCATCGGCGCGCAGATGCTTTCTGTGACGCCGGCGAACAGCCCGTACCAGCCAAAGTAGGTGACGGCCTCGCGGGGCATCCGCTTGTACGTCTTCTTCGAGCCCACATACGGCGTGGTGTAGTACTCGGGATCGTGCAGCGTCAGCTGCAGCTCCAGGGTATTGGCGTCGAGACGTCGCCACGTTTCCTCGATCCGCGCGTGGAAGCTCTTCGGATTGCCCTGGCTGTCGAGCCACGCGCGTTCGTCGAGACCGACGGTATTGACGACGAGCGTGCTGCCCTTCCAGGCGCCGACCGAGTGGCCGTACCACGCCGGGCCGAGGTTCTCGAGATTCTCACCCGAAGGCAGCGTCCGTCCGTCGGTCCAGAGCACACGCACTCGATGCTCCCACTGGAAGACCTGCAGAATCCGATCCCGCAGCATGACGAATTCCATCGGCTCGTCGTCGTTCAGCAGCCGAGGGAAACCCATCGGGTTGCACGAGTACCAAGGTGCGTTGCCGAAGGCGCCGGGGCTATCCGGTCTGCGTCCGGCTCTGGCCGCCTGGCCGGCGGGTGTCAGAGGCGGAGGCGGCGTGCCGAGACTGTGATCGTTCCTGGTCAACGTCCAGATCCCGGACAGATCGCGCGGGTCGAACTTCGCATCGCTGGCGCCCGCGTCGTACCGTGCCCGCACTCTCTCCCTGTCGCTCTGCGCGTACACGACGGCCGGCAGCGACAGCAGCAGAACAACCACGGTCCAGCTGAAGCCGGACGCCACGTGCGACACACCGGGGCGACGGTGCATGGCTGACAGCTCCTAGTTCAACGGATTGGCGCCGGTCTCGCGCGACATGATCTCGGACCCGTCGGCGAGAATGACCTTCACGACGATCGACATCGGCGCCCCATTCGCAGCGGGATTGACGACGGCGGTGATTTCCTGGCCAAGCTTCAACGTATTCCGGTGATATCCGGCCTGCGCCAGCTGGCTGACGCCCGCGTTCTCGAAGCCCCAGGTGACGACGCGGCCGTCGGGCTCTCTGACGTCCATGTAAATGACGACGTGCGGGTTGCGCCAGTCAACGCGCGAGACAGTACCCTTCAGCGTCACGCGCGTCTTCATGTCATAGGTCGCGCCTCTGCCGTGGTGCGCGAACAGCGAGCCAGGCAGGGAGAGCACCGCCACGAGCGCGACGAGCGTGAGCTTCATGGGTACCTCTATCGTCCCGCTTCCATCACGTCGCGAATCGCCGCCGCGGTCACCGGTGAGCTGATGATGTTCATGCCGCGCTGGACGCCTTCGGCGATTGTGAGCGGCGTCCATCCGCGCTTGTTCGTCCGGTTCCAGACGTCCATCCGCGCGCCCCGTTCAGCCAGGTAGCGCACGACCGACGGCACGTGCTTGAGCGCGGCGCCGTGCATGACGGTCTCGCCGTTGTTGTCGACGGCATTGAGGTCGTTCCCGAGCTCGAGCGCCACTTTGACCGCTTCCAGCACCTCCGGCTCCGTGCCTGGGTCCTCGCCCGGGTTCTGCGTCCCCACGCCCGCGGCCACCAGGAGCGGCGTCGTGTTGTCCTCGTTCGGCAGCTTCGGATCCGCGCCCAGCTCGGCGAGCAGCCGCATCAGCTCGAAGTCGGCCGTCCGGGCCGCGAGCAGGAACGGTGTCGCGCCGACCGCGTTCAACGTCGTCAGCCCCATCTGCGGCCGCTTCGTCGCGCGCGCGTTCACGTCAGCGCCTTTGGCAACGAGCTTTCGGACGAACTCGAGGCTGGTCATATTTCCGGACCCCGGGGGGGCGGGATCGTTGCTGCCCGCCACGCCCATCTTGCGCACCCAGGAGACCTGGTGGAGCGCCGTCCAGCCGCGGGGCGCCGCGCTCGGGTCCGCGCCCTGATCGAGCAGCCACGCGGCGAGCTCGAAGTGGGCGTTGGCGGTCGCGAGGAGGAACACGCTGAGCCCAGCCTCCGGTGGCCCGGGAGTCGTCTCCTCCGGCGCGGGCTCGTCAATCGGCGTGGTCGACGGGATGGAGTCGCTCAGACTTGCGCCGGCGGCGAGGAGTGGTTTGGCGGCGGCGATCTGTCCTTCGCGCGCCGCAAACAGCAGCGCCGTGAATCCGCCGTTCGAGCGCGCGTGGATATTGGCGCCGAGCTCGATGAGCGCCTCGATTACCGCGGCATGCCCTTCGGCCGCTGCCCACATCAACGCCGTTTGCCCGCGCCATGCCTCTTTCGCGTTCACGTTGGCGCCGTGCCGCAGCAGCACATTGACGGCGTCGACCTTGCCGGTACGCGAGGCGGTCATGAGCACCGTCTCGCCGCTGGAGAGCACGGTGTTCGCGTCGGCGCCGGCCTTCAGCAGCAGCTCGATGGCCGCGGCGCTCCCGTTGAGGCACGCGAGCCACAGCGGCGTGATCCCGTACCGGTTCGCCGCCTTCACGTCGGCGCCCGCCGCGATCAGCCGCGTCATCGCTTGAACGTCGTCGGCGTATGCGGCTTCGTGCAGCGGCGTGGTGCCGTCGGGCCGCTGCGCGCCAGTTCCGGTGTGCTGCTGGGCGGCCGCCGACGCGACCGCCCCTATGGCCAGCAACAGCATCAATAGTCCGATGACGGCGCGCATCGATCATCGCTCCTTGGTCCGGCTAAAGCCGGACACCACGCACTCAGACCGCCTCCTCAGACGTTGAGCGGCTCGAGAATCTCCGACACCTTGCCCGTACTGTCGACGAAGCTGTCGAGCTGCACGCCCACCTTGTCGAGCAGCGTCAGATGGAGGTTGGCGAGCGGCGTCTGCTGTGCGTACTTGATGTGCCGGCCGCCGCGCAGCCGCCCCGCCCCGCCCCCGGCCACGACAATCGGAAGGTTCGAATGGTCGTGGACGTCGGGATTGCCCATGCCGCTGCCGAGTAGGTACATCGAGTGGTCGAGGAGCGTGCCGTCGCCGTCGGGCGTGTCCTTCAGCCGCTGCATCAGGTGGGCAAACAGCGACACATGGTGCGCATTGATCTTGGCCAGCTTCGCCAGCTTCTCCGGGTCGTTCGAGTGGTGCGAGACCGGGTGATGCGGCTCGGGCACGCCGATGTGCGGATAGGGTCGCGTGCTCGTCTCGCGCGCCATCTGGAACGTGACCACGCGCGTCGTGTCCGTCTGCATGGCAAGTACCTGCAGATCGAACATCAGCTTCACGTGGTCTTCCCACACCGTCGGCACGGTCGCGGGCCGGCTGAGATCGATCGTGATCCCGTCCGCGCTCGCCTGCTCGGCGCGCTGGATCCGGCGCTCGACCTCGCGCACCGAGTCGAGGTACTGCGCCAGCCGGGTGCGATCCGCAGTGCCAAGCTCGCGGCGCAGCCGCGCCATGTCGGCGGTCATCCTGTCGAGGATGCTGCCATTGCGCTGCAGGTCGGCGCGACGCCGCGCCGGCGACCCGCCGTCGCCGAAGAGGCGCTCGAACACGACGCGCGGATCCGCCTCGGTTGGAAGCGGTGTCGTCGGCGACGACCAGGACAGGTTGTTCTGATAGGCGCAGGCGAAGCCGTTGTCGCAGTTGCCGACCTGCGCGATGAGATCGGTGCCAAGCTCGAGCGATGGGATTGGCGTCTCGCGCCCGATCGCCTTGGCCGCGATCTGGTCGACGGTGACTCCGAGCTCGTAGTCGGTGCCTTCCGTGCGCTTCGCTTTGGCGCAGCTCAGGAACGCGCAGTTGGCAGACGCGTGGTTGCCTGTCGTGTAGGCGTTCCGCAGCTCGAGGTTGCTGATGACGGTGACCTGATCGATGAACGGCATCAGGGAGGCGAGCGACGGCGACAGCTCGGCGATGCGCCCCTCGGCCGCCGGGGCCCACTGCATCCAGTTCGCCCCCATCGGGATGTACACGAACCCGAGCCGGCGCACCGGCCTGGCGGCGCTCTGCGCGAGCGCAGAAGCCGCCGGTACCATCGCATCCAGCAGCGGCAGCGCCAGCACCGTCCCCATCCCGTGCAGGAACGTCCGTCGGGGCAACGACGTCTTCGTAATGAACATATACGACTCCCGCGCGCGCTCGCGCGTGCGCTCTACGCCTACCTGTCGCCTGTACCGCGCAGGCTCCAACCTGCGCGGCTAATTCGCGGCCGTCCTCCGCATCTGGAACGGCGTGCTCTTCACCACACCCAGCACGATCGAAGAAAACCGGTAGTCCTGGCTGCGCGCGTCACGCGCAATCGCCCGGATCGCGGGGGCGTCGTAGTACTCGAGACCGCGCCCCAGCGCATACGTGAGCAGCTTTTCGCTGACCGTGGTCACGAACAGCTCCGGGCGGCTCAGGATCGACTTGCGCAGACCGGCCACCCCCTCGAACGACGTGCCACCGGGCAGCCCGCCCGACGCATCGATCGGCGCGCCGTCCTCGGTGCGCGTCCGCCAGCGGCCGATGGCGTCGAAGTTCTCCATCGAGAGCCCGGCTGGGTCCATCAGCTGATGGCAACCCGCGCACGCGGGATTCGAGCGGTGCTGCGACATGCGCTCGCGCATCGAGAGCGCTTTGCCGACAGGCGGGTTGCTCAGCGGCGGCACGTTGGCGGGCGGCGGTGGCGGCGGCGTGCCCAGGATGTTCTCGAGCACCCACTTCCCGCGCAGCACCGGCGAGGTCCGGTTGGCGTACGACGTCACCGTCAGCACGCTCCCGTGGCCAAGGAGGCCCGCGCGCACGCTGTCTTCACCGAGACTGACGCGCCGGAACCGGCTGCCGTAGATATTCGAAATGCCGTAATGCCGAGCGAGCCGCTCGTCGACGAACGTGTATGGCGCGCGCAGCAGGTCGAGCACGTTCCGGTCTTCCTTGACGATGCTCTCGAAGAGGAGCTCGGTTTCGCGGCGGAAGGCCTGCCGGAGGTTGTCGTCGAACTCCGGGAACGTGCGCGGATCGGGGCTCACCGCATCGAGGTTGCGCAGGTACAGCCACTGTCCGGCGAAGCTTTGGACGAGCGCCGACGCCCGCGGATCGGCCAGCATGCGCCTCACCTGACGGTCCAGCACGTCAGACCGTCTGAGCGTGCCGTCGAGTGCCCGCGCCAGCAGCTCGTCGTCGGGGATGCTGCTCCACAGGAACAACGAGAGCCGCGACGCGAGCTCGACGTCGCTCACGCGGTATGCCGTGTTCGGTGCGACGTTGCGGTCGCGCTCGATCCGGAAGAGGAACTCGGTGCTGGCGAGAATCGCCCGCAATCCTATCTCGATGCCCGCCTCGAAGCCGTCTTTCGTCCGCACGTCACGATAGAGCGTCAACGGCACGTCGAGGTCGGTATCGCTCACCGCGCGGCGGTACGCGCGACGCGCCAGCGTCGAAAAGATCGTCCTCGCGCACGCCGCCTCATCCTGTGGATTCGCCGGACGGCAGACGAAGACGCGGCGCCGGCTCGGCGTGTCACCAGCGCCGCGCGTGTCGAACGGACCGGTAATCGACACCGAGTGTATGGCGGGCTGCACACGCGGATGCCGGTCCATGTTGAAGTGCGCCGGATACGGTTGCCGCACCGTTTCGAGCAAAGCGAACGTCTTCCGCTGGAAGGTCGCACCGAACTCGTGAGGGCCGGCGCGCACGGTCGCCCGGACCTTCAGATCGCGGTCCACCGCCTCGTCCGAGTAGTACTGCGCGGACCGGTTTTGGTTCGGCGTGACGGTGAAGAGCTCGATGCGCTGGCCATCCAGCGTCAGCTCGAGCTCGTGCGGTTCGTAGAGTCCTTCCACGTTCTCGTTGCGATCTCTCGAGAGCCGGATCTGGAACTCGTAGGTACCGTCGAGGGGAAACATGTACCGGACGGACGTGCCGCCCCGCGTCCCGAACGGCAGCCCGTCGACGTGATCCTCCTGCGTCAGGTCGGGCGGCAGCAGGACGATGTGCGTGGCCGGCGCGGGGACGGGGCTGCCGACCGCGAGGCGGCTCACCTTCTGCGCCGCCGCGAGATACCGCTCCAGCAACGTCGGCGACAGCTCCCCGACCCCGACGTTGTCGAACCCATGGCTCGCATCGTCCCTGGGCAGGAGGGAGGAGACGTCGACGTCGAGGCCGAGCAGATCGCGGATGGCATTCTGATATTCAGTGCGATTCAGCCGGCGGAACGTCTCGGTGCGGCCTGGATTCGGCGCTGCCGCCGCCGCTCGGTCGAGCGCGGTCTCGAGATGCGTGACGAGTGCCCCGTAGGTCGTCTCGTCGGGCCGTGGCAATCCGGACGGTGGCATCATTCGGACGCGTAGCTTCCGCACCACCTTTTCCCACGTCGCCGCGTCCTCGCCGACACGGTCGATGTCGAGCGGCGCCAGCGTCAACCCGGCGGTCTTGATCTGATCGTTATGACAGGTGAGGCAGTACTGCGTGAGCGCCGCACGCGGCGACAACGCGGAGGACGAGACGCTCGTCCCAGACTGCTGCGCCGGCGCACCAGCCCCGAGGGCTCCTGCGGACGCCGCCATGACCGCCAACCCGCCTCCACACCCGAGGAGCCAGCGCTGAGCCATAGCCCTCCCCACCTTTCGACCACACTCGGGCCGCCCTGAGCGTGGTCGACGCGACGGGCTTAGGATAGACGAAAAAAGGGCGGCGGGCAGGACTTTTTCCCCCGCGGCGACGCTAGCTCTTCGACGTACGCGCGGCGGTCTGGCGACGGGACTTCGCCGCCTTCGGCGGAGCGACACTGGTGGACCGTTCGAGCCGCACCAGCCGTGTCGCGAATGTGCGAGAGCCATGCTCGTCGAAATCGATCACGGTGTGGTGATCGTTGGCGAGGGTAATCGTGCCTTGGCCATATTGGGCCTGGGACACACGGTCCCCAATTGAGTACATTCCCACGGTGCGAAGCTCCTTCCACCCCAATCTTACCTGTGATACGGTAGCGCCGTCTGCCCCGACCCCCTACGGTCTACCTGATCAACCCCAGTCACGTTTCCTTCGGTACCGGGGTGATCACGCCGCGATGGCTGTACGTGCTGGCAGCCGCGACGCCCGCGGACTACGGAACGCCACGGGTCGTTGACGAAACACTCGAACCATTCGACCCTGGCTGCCTCGGCACCGGAGACCTCGTCGGCATCGGCATTCACACGGGCAACGCCGTCCGCGGCTACGAGATCGGCACGGCCGCGCGCGCCGCAGGCGCGTCGGTGGTGTTCGGCGGCATCCACGCGACGCTGTTTCCCGACGAAGTGCGCGAGCGCGGCGGAGCGCACGCCGTCGTCACGGGCGACGGCGAGCTCGCATGGCCCGCAGCGCTGCGCGACTGCCTGTCCGGCGCCCCGCAACCGCAGTACGACGGCGGCCGCGTCGGCGGCGATGTGTTTCTCCCCGGTCGTTGGGATCTGGTGCCGCCTGGACGCTACATGTGGGCCTCGGTCCAGACCGTCCGCGGCTGCCCGAAGCACTGTTCCTTCTGTTCGGTGTGGCGCACCGACGGCCAGCGGCCCCGGACCCGCCACGTCGACCGTGTCGTCGAGGAAATAGTCGATCTGCGGCGCCGCGGCTTTCGGTTCATCCTGCTGGCGGACGACAACTTCTATCCGGTGACGCTCGAAGACCTGCGCATGGCCGCGCGGCGGCAGGACGGCGCGCGACTCGAGCAGTTGACCGCGATGCGCCAGGAGCGCTTCGCGCTGATGGCGGCGCTCGAACAGCTCCCCGCCGACACGGTGTTCTTCACGCAGATCACGATGGAGGCCGCCGAGGATCCCGAGTTCCTCGACGCGATGCGCCGGGCGCACATCAAGGGGGCGCTCGTCGGCGTGGAGTCGGTGACGCCCGAAGGCCTCAAGGACGTTTACAAGGACTTCAACGAAAGCGGCGAGGCACTCGTGCGCCGCCTCCAGACGTTTCGCCGACACGGCGTTCACGTGCTCGGCTCGTTCATCTTCGGCCTGCCAAGCGACAGGCCGGAGACATTCGACACCTGCCTCTCCGTCGCCGAGCGCTCCGACATTGCGTTCGCGCAGTTCGTCATGCTCCAGCCGCTGCCTGGCACGCTCGACTTTGCCGCCTGGGAGAAGAGGCTCGGCGACGAGATCCCGCGGATCGGCGATGTGCCGGTCACACGCTACTGGCTGCTGCATCCTTCGCGGCGGCCCAAGGTGTACATCGAGCATCCCGCGATGAGCGCCGCACAGATCCGCGATCTGACCCAGACGGTCTGGGATCGCTTCTATTCGATGCGGAGCATCTGGCACCGATCGCACGTCGTCTCGTCGCTGAAGGCGCGGCTGGCGTTCGTGCTCATTTCGAAGATCTACCGGCAGATGTACGCGAACACCGGCATCGCCACGGACAGCGCGCGCGTCAGCCGCTCGGCGCGCTGGGCGCGGCTCATGGCGATTCCCTGCCGCCGCCTGTTCGCCGGCCGGCCGATGCCGGAGTTGGAGGTTCCCGTCGCGCCGCGAGGTTAATCCCCCCAAGCGCGATCTGCGGTCAGGTATAATCCCGCGCGGTCACACAGGAGGTCACCTTATGAGACGCATCGGCCTCGTGATCGTCCTTTCCGTCCTCGCCGCGCCGCTCGCCGCGCAGTGGCTGAAGTACCCGACACCCGGCATCCCCCGCACGCCCGACGGCACACCGAACCTGACCGCGCCAGCGCCTCGCACAACCGACGGCAAGCCGGATTTGTCGGGGCTGTGGCAGCGGACCAACAATCAGCGCTACCGCCGCAACATCGCCGCGGACCTCAAGCCCGGCGAGGTTCAGGGATGGGCGCGCGAGCTCGTCGCCGAGCGCATGGAGAACCTCGGCAAAGATTCCATGGCGGCCAACTGCCTGCCGCACGGCCCGGCCTACGCCACCAGCGAGCGGATGTTCAAGTTCGTGCAGACGCCGGGCCTGATCCTCATGCTGGACCAGGATCTCACCTATCGGCAGATCTTCATGGACGGACGGCCGCTCGAAAAGGAACCCAATCCAACGTGGATGGGTTACTCCGTTGGACGTTGGGAGGGTGACACGCTTGTGGTCGAAAGCTTCGGCTACAACGACAAGACGTGGCTCGACAACTATGGGACCCCCCACAGCGAGGCGATGCGCATCACCGAGCGTTACCGCCGCCGCGACTTCGGGCACATGGACATCGAGGTCACGCTGACCGACGCCAACGTGTTCGCGCGGCCCATCACCATCAAGTTCAACGCGGAGATCGAGCCCGACACGGAACTGCTCGAATCCGTCTGCCTGGAGGGCGCGCACAAGAGCCTCGAGAACTGGATCGGCAAGGCATCCGACGAGAAACGGAACGAGGTGATGCTCGCGCCCGCGATCCTGGCGAAGTACGCCGGCCGGTATATCGAAGTGGACAACTGGGGTGAAGGACCACACCCGAGAACCATCACGATCACCGTCGAGAACGGGCGGCTGGCCGCCGAATTGAGCAACCGCGGCAAGGCCGTGCTGACCGCCCAGTCGGAGACGACGTTCACGGGCCTGTTCGGATGGGGCGTCCGGTTCGTCACCGACGCGAGTGGCCTGCCGATGCAGCTGCTCGAGATGCATATCTCGGGCAACTACCGGTTCCGGAAGGAATAATAGGACCCGTTTAGACCGCGCCCCAGACCTGCCGCGTCACTTCGAGAATCCGCTCGAGCTTCGCCCACTGATCCTCTTCGGCAATCTGATTGCCGTGCACGGTGCTGGCGAAGCCGCACTGCGGGCTCAGGCACAGGTTCTCGACCGGGACGTAGCGCGCCGCCTCCTCGAGTCGCCGCGCGAGGTCCGACGCCGATTCGAGGACGGCCGCCTTCGTCGTCACCAGTCCGAGGACGACGATCTTGTCCTTCGGAACGAAACGAAGCGGCTCGAACGTTCCCGATCGTGCGTCGTCGTATTCCAGAAAATACGCGTCGACGTGCAGCGCGTTGAACAGCGCGTCCGCCACCGGCTCGTAGCCGCCTTCGGCCACCCACGCGCTCTTGAAATTGCCGCGACACAGGTGGATGGCGACAGTCAGGTCGCTCGCGCGACCGTCAATCACTGAATTGATCAGCGACGCATACGCGTACGGCAGCGCGTCCGGATCGTCGCCGCGCTCCTTCGCCTGCGCTCGAAGCTGCTGATCGCAGAGGTACGCCAAGTTCGTGTCGTCGAATTGGATGTACCGGCATCCCGCGTCATAGAGCGAAGCCACTTCTTGGCGGTAGGCGCGCCCGAGATCTTCGAAAAACTCGTCGAGGTCTGGATACGCCTGGATGTCGATGCCTTTGCGGCCGCCCCGGAAGTGCACCATCGTCGGCGACGGAATCGTAACCTTCGGCGTCTGCGTGGTCATCGCCGCGAGAAACGTGAAGTCCGCGGTCTGAATGTCCTGCGTGTGCCGGAGCTTCCCCGTCACCGTGATGCGCGGCGGCGCAAAATCGATATCACCGGCGCGCGTGTGGAATTTCGTGGCAATCCCGCCGGAGATCGCCACGCCCTCGAGCCGCTGCAGGAAGTCGACGTGGAAGAAGGTCCGACGGAACTCGCCATCTGTAATGCTCTGCAGTCCGATCGACTCTTGTTTCCGGACGACCTCGCGGATGGCCTCGTCTTCGACCGCACGCAGCTCGTCTTCCGTGATTTCGTTGTGCTCGAAATGTTCACGGGTCTCTTTCAGCCGGCGGGGCCGGAGCAAACTGCCGACGTGATCGGCGCGGAACGGTGGATTCAGCCTTGACAATGTAATACCCTCCGCGGGGGCCGCATCTTACTCCCAATCGCCATGACCGATCACCGGACCGACGTCGGTGCGCTCCTGGACGGGCGCGGCTGGAGCGGCTACCAGAAGCTGCTGGTCGCCGCCACGGCGCTCACGATCATCTTCGACGGCCTCGACAATCAGCTGCTGAGCGCCGCGATTCCCGCGATGATGGCCGAGTGGGCCCTGCCGCGGTCCGCGTTTGCGTCGGTGCTCGCGGCCGCGCTCCTCGGCATGACGGTCGGCGGCTTCCTGGGCGGCTACGTCGGCGATCGCTTCGGGCGTCGCGTGGCGCTCCTCGGCAGCGTAGCCTCGTTTGGCGCGTTGACCGTCGGGGCGTCGTTCGCCACGGACGTCGTGATGCTCACGACGCTTCGTTTTTTCGCGGGCCTCGGCTTCGGCGGAGCGATGCCGAACGCCGCCGCGCTGGCATCGGAGTACGTGCCGCTCGCCCGCCGGCCGTTTGCCGTGACCGTCACCATCGTCTGCATTCCATTGGGCGGCACGCTGGCTGGAATCTTCGGCGCGCTGATCTTGCCGACCTTCGGCTGGCGCACGCTCTTTCTCGTCGGCGGCGGGCTGCCGCTGCTGCTCGCGGTGATTCTCTGGACACTGCTTCCCGAGTCGCCACGCTATCTCGCTAGGCAGCGCGCCCGGTGGCCCGAGCTCGCTGCGATCATGCGGCGCCTCGGCCACGACGTCGGCCCTGATGCCGAATTCATCGACTCGCAGGAACGCGCGGTCGCGCGCGCATCGGTCGGCGCGCTGCTTGTACCCGAATTCCGCCGCGACTCGCTGGCGATTGGCGCGGCGTTCTTCTTCTGTCTCCTCTCGGTCTACATGGCCGTCACCTGGGTGCCGTCGCTCTTGACCGGCGCCGGTTTCGATGTCGCCGTCGCCAACTACGGCCTGACCGCGTTCAATCTGGGTGGAGTCGTCGGCGCGCTCGGCGGAGCGATAGTGTTCAGCCGGCTCGGGTCGCGCATCACGATGCTCGCGATGACCGCGGGCGCCATCGCCGGCTCTCTGCTCCTCGCGGGCACGGCTATCGGTGAGCAGTCGACGGCAGCGGTGCTGGGGATGCTCGCGTGGACTGGCGGGCTGATCAACGCCGTCCAGACGACCATGTACGCGCTGGCGGCGCACATCTATCCCGCGGGTATCCGGGCGACTGGTGTCGGTACCGCCGTCGCCATCGGGCGAATTGGCGGCGTCGTCTCGCCGTATGCGGGGGCCTGGGCGCTCGAGTCTGGACCATCGCAGATGTTCGCGCTGATTGCGGCGACGCTCTCGGCCGTCTTCGTGGCGTTGGCCGCTGTCAGGAACCACATCCCGCAGCTCGGGGATCTACGCTACAATCGCCTCACGAGACGGGAGGTACTGCGATGACACGGCGGATCGTGCTGGCGGCCTCGTTGGGGGTGCTCTTCAGTGCGGCGTCTCTGTTGGCCCATCACAGTGCGGCGACGGCGTACGACGTCGACAAGAAGGTCACGTTGCGCGGCACGGTGACGAAGGTCGAGTGGGCCAACCCACACGTCTTCTACTACCTCGACGTAGCGGACACTTCGGGGAAAGTGACGAACTGGGCGATCGAAGCGTCGACGCCGAATCAGCTCTACCGACGCGGCTGGCGGAAGGATGACCTGAAGATTGGCGAAGAAGTGACGCTGGTCGATTCATCGCCGGCCCGCAACGGATCCTCCAGAGCGTACGGCGGCACGCTGACCCTGGCCAACGGCCGCAAGGTCTTCAGCGGGTCGGCCGCAACAGACCAGTAGGGCGGGCTCTCACGGCCGCCTGGCGCGGCGAAAAGCCGCGCGCTACCTTGGCGGGCGAATCCCGGGGTAAACCTGGTATCCAACATCACGAAGATTCGAGATCGTCGACGTCCCGGAGATCCCCTCGAAGCACGCCTCCTCCCAGATCTCGCTGTATTCCAGATTGCGCCTCAGAGGCACGACGATCGTCCACGGCCGGGTGTACAGCTCGGAGTCGGTGATCGTCGCCTGATAGTGAATCGTGTTCGGCTCGAAGAGCGTGAGGCGCTCGATGACGTGGAGCGCATTGCTCTGGAGATGTCCGCGCAAGTCGTACCATACCCTGCCGCTCAGGTTTGTCACGTCGACGACAAGTGTATTGCCCTCCCAGCGACCGCGTGAGTCTCCCATCACGAGACTGACGGCGGGATCGGGATGCGGGCTGCCGTCCATATGCACGGCGCGAAACACGTGGACTCGCTCGCTGAGAATCATCACGGTGTCTGGGCGCTGGATGATCTGCCGATAGCCGGCGTTGTACATCTGGCGCGGGACGCCCGGCGGCACGCAGAAGGCGTAGGGATCGATGTATCGGGACTCGTTCTCCCGGCTCTGCGTCGCAGCCCATGGCTGGTACGGAATCTTGCCGTCTGGCGGGTCGACAATTTTGCTGCTCGTCCTGGTGAAGCCGTACGCGCCAGGATGTTCCTCGAGGCTCTGTCCGCCGGGCACCGTGGGAGCGTCCCACAACCCCTGCAAATTCGGACGGCCGTCAGGCATGCGAGGCGGATTGAACGTCCGCGCCTTCTCGAGCGCGCACGGGTGAAAACGCGCGGAGTCGGCCGGACACCCGCCGATCTGGTTTGGAGGCGCCTGGGCAGAGGCCGGGCGCGATGTGCCGACGGCTGCAGCGGCCAGAAACGCCACCAGTGCCACCCGCGGCGTCATCGCATTCACGGCTCCGGCACCGAAAAGTGCGGTTCGCGGTACACCACTTTCCCTCCGACCATCGTGAGCAAAGCATGTATCGTGTCGAACTGCTCGGCGGGGAGCGTCATGTAGTCCTTATCCAGCACGACGAGGTCGGCGAACTTCCCCGACTCGAGCGAGCCCAGCCGATCCGACCGTGCTACGTACTGCGCCGCCCAGATGGTGTACATGCGAAGCAAATCGCGCCGATCGATCGCCTCTTGTTTGCCCCAGACACTCCCCTTGCTGTCCGTGCGCGTCAGCAGCATTTCGAGGTTCGCGAAGTAGCTGTCGCCGCGCACGCCCTCTCCCTGACCCGTCACGCGGCCACCGGCCTTCAGGATTGAGGCAATCGGCAGCATCCGCTCATTGGCGAACTGCTCGCCGTACCATGCGGCGCCATCTGCGGCATCGGTCTCGAGGAAGTTCGCGCCGCAGTTCCAGATGATGTTCAGCTTCTTGCCTCGCTCGATCTGATCCGGACGCGGATATGAGTTGCAGTGATCGATCGTGTGCGACCGGGCCCGAATCTCCTCGAAAGTCATGCCGGCCGCGGCGCTGGCTTCCTCAATCACGTCCAGGATGTGGTCCGCTGCGAGGTCGCCAGAGGTATGCGTGCCCGTGACGCGATTACCGGCCTTGATCGCTTCGAACAGCGCACGCCGTCGAAGCGTACCGGGTGCGACGAAGCACGGCCGATCGCCCTGCGGAGCGTTCGGCGCGCCGGGCCGGACCTTCACGGTCATGCAGGCCAGCTCGAACGATCCGTCGGACGTGGTGACGCCGACGCCGACGATCCAGAACCGGTCGGTCCCCAAGTCGGTGACGTCGCCCAGACGCCGGTAGAAATCGCCTGCATACGGGAACACGGCTATGCCGACCGACTGCGTCAGCGCCGTTCGAATCACGAGATCCCCCCGCCGGTCCATCTCCCGGAACACGGACAGGAACGACAGCGGCGAGACGGCGCTCGACCACGTCGTAACGCCGTACGAGGCGTATTTCTCGAGCCCCTTTCTGAAGGCGACCGGCAGGCTTCCCATCGGGCGATCGACCAGCAAGTCGCCGACGATCGAGCGCACCAGCACCGTATCGACCCGGCCGGTCATCTGACCGCCCGAGTCACGCTCGAAGTCCTCCGGCAAGAACCCGTAGAACGCCTTGATCGCGTCGATGACCCGGCTGTTGATGATCGAGATGATGCTGTACGGCTGGACGACGAGGGGATTGTCGGGCGCCACGGCGTCGAGCTCGCGGCGGCGAACCCGATCGTAGAAGAGCGGGCCCATCTTCGCGCCGTCGGCGAGCTGCACGCGGACCCAGGAGCCCGGCGTGCGGCCGGCCACGACCTTTCGGATGTTCTGCAGGATCTCCTCGACCGTGGCACCCTCCACACGAGCGACGTTGCGGTAGTCGCGGAACTTCGGTTCCTTCGCGGCAACATCGGCGCCGAATTCGTTCAATGCGGAGTCCTGCAGGTGAAGATGCGGATCGATGATCCCGGGAATGACCGTCCTGCCCTCCAGATCGAGGCGCCTGGTCTCGGCCCCCGCGAGCGCTTCAATCGTGGCCGCCGTCCCGACCGCCAGCACACGGTCGCCCTTGATGGCCAGTGCTTCCACGATCGAAAAGTTCTCGTCAACCGTCAGGACCTGCCCATTCGTGAGGATCCAATCTGGATAGGAGACGAGCGCCGGCGGAATCCGGGAGCACGACGCCGAGGCGGCGAAGGCCGCACACACCGCGACCAACAACACCATGACTTGGCGCATGATCAAAACGCGAACCTGAACCCGAGCTGCAGCATGCGGGGCTGATAGGCCACCGCCTGGTTCGGGAACGGCTTGCCATAGTCGACACTGACTTCCTGCGTCGTGTAGCTTCCGTAATTTGCGCGATTGAACAGATTGAATACTTCCATGATGCCGTCGATCGACGCGCGGCCACGCAGGCGGAATCGTCGCTGCACGCGCAGATCGACGCGATGAATGGGGTCGCCGACGAGGGCATTGCGCGGCGCGATCGTGCCGTTTGGCCGCAGGCGCAGCTGCCCGGCTCCTCCCAGGTTGCGCACGTCGAGACCGTAGTTGGTCGAGAAGCGCTCGCCACCGCCAAAGAAGTACAGGCCGCTCAACTGGAACCCGTATCGAAGCTGCCAGATGCCGTTGAAGACGAGCCGGTGGCGCTGATCGCCTGCGGCCAGTGTGTACTCGCCGCCAAGGTCGGGCGCGAGCGCGAACGTCACGCGTTCGAGGCCGCTGAACGGGACGGCCACCTCGTCCCAGTAGCCCGCAAGGAGATACGTGCCCGACGCCTGCCACCCGGCGTTAAAGCGCCGCGTGAACGTCGTCTGCAGCCCATGGTAGTTGGCGCGTGCGCCGACCGGGATCCACATGTCGATGCGGCCCAACGTCGGCCAGGGTCGCCGGCTGATGTCGGTGAACGGGTAGTTAGCCTGGGTCGCGGCATTGTAGCTGACGTTGATGTTGTGCCCCGTCGAGTTCCAGGTCGGTGCGCGCTCGCCGCTGAAGACGTAATCGGCCTCGATCGCTGAGAGTGGCCCGAACTGGCGCTGGACACCGATCGACGTCTGATAGCTGTACGGAATCTCCGCCATCGGCCCCTGAATGGTGAAGGGGTATTCCGGGCGGAGGCAGCCGGGGACGTTGGCGTTCGTGCACAGGCGCGGCAGGAGCGCCGCGTGCGTCGGCTTCGGCCCGTTGTAGGGGTTCGACGCGAAATCGGGCCGCCCGTCGTAAGGCATTTCGCCGCTAATCTGCGCGCTGAACGATTGCGTGAAATGGGGATTGTGAATGTCGCCGAAGTACTTGCCGAACCCTCCGCGCAGAACCGTGCGGTCTGTCACGCTGAATGCGAAGCCGAGGCGGGGACCGATGTTGTTCTTGTCGTCGGGTCGATTGGCCGGCAAGAAAGGGTCGATCCCGATCTTGTTGTTGAAGGAGTTGATTTGGAGGTCGTAGCGCAACCCGAGGTTCAGAGTCAGACGTGGCGTGACGGTCCAATTCTCTTGGACCCATACGCCGTACACCTGACGTGGCGTCGTAAATCCCTGCCTCCCGATCCCCTGGCGCCAGCGCACCGAGATGGGCGACAGCGGCGCCAGATTCCAGGTCGAGAAGTCGAAGAGATCTGGAAAGAGATCCCCGATGTTCGCGGGCACCGGTCCGTTCCTCGCATCGAGCTCGCCGTTACACACGTTGCAGAACATCCACGGCAGATCCTGGTAGATGAACTCGCCACCCAGCTTCAGCTCATGACGACCCCCGCGCGTGAACAGGCGTGTGAAGTCGTCGCGAACCGAGTAGGAGTTCTGCGTGTACCACTGGGGGGTGAATCGGCCCGTCCCAATCGTCAGACCGCGAAGCAGAATCACGGGCGAGCCCTGCCCTTGGTACTTGGCGCCATCCGCGCCGGCGTTCGGGTTGTTGAGAACGGGCGAGGTGTTGTCCCAGCCGCTCCGTGCGTACCCCACTTTGATCTCGTTGAAGACCCGCGGGCTGATGACCTGCGTCAGAACGCCAAAGAGCTGGTCGGCGTAACTGTACTCCTGCTGCGTGTTCGCGGGCGTCGTCGTGGCGCTCCCCTGCGTGAACGGCAGGAGACCTCGCCAGTGATTGGCTCGCACCGACAGCCGCGTCTGCGGCGAGAACTGTACATCGATCCGGCCGCCGGTCTTGCGCTCCCAACGCGTGCCCGTGAGGTCGAGATTGAATCGAGGGTACGGCGTCCTCCAGCTCGAGGTTCGCGGTTCGCGCTCGTACTCGTAGTTGGCGAAGAAGTGGATTCGGTCCAGCCGGATTGGCCCGCCGTACGTACCGCTGATCTGCTGGTTCGAATACGGAAGCACTCGCTTGAGCAGGTGATCCGAGGCGTTGAGGTTGTCGTCACGGAGATAACTGGAGATCGTGCCGGAAGGCGTATTCGTGCCCGATTTCGTCACCGCGTTGACCTGCACGCCCGTCGACCGTCCCTGCGTCGCGTCGAAACGGTTCGACACGAACTCGAACTCGGCGATTGCGTCTCGGCTGTAGCTCGGATTGGGCCGGTTGTACAGCGTGTAGTTGGTCACCTGCTGGCCGTCGACGTTCAACTGGTAGCTGCCGCGGCCGTCGCCAACGACCGGAATGTTGCCTGCGGCATTGAGTCGCGCACCCGGCGCCAGCTGTGTGAGATCCAGCCAGTTGCGACCGAGTACCGGCAGCTCCGAGAGCTGCCGGGGATCGATGTTCCCGCTCACCTGCGACGAGGTGACGTCGAGGAGTGGCGTCTCTCCAGTGACCGTCACCGTCTCCTGCAGCCCGGAGGGCGACATCTCGAGATTCGCCACGACTTGCTGTCCGACCAGGACCTGTACGCCGGGGCGGGCCACGGTGCCGAAACCAGAAAGCTCCGCGGTAATCCGATACTCTCCCGTTCGGACCGGCAGCTGGAAGCTGCCGAGTTCGTCCGTGAAGGTCTCGAACGTGTTGCCCGTCGCCTCATGGATTGCGCGAACGGCCACGCCCGGCAGCACGCCGCCCGTAGCATCGCGCACCGTACCGGCAATGGTCGCCTCCTGGGCGGACGCGGCAACCGCGAACGCCAGGAAGAACGCCGCCGCCGAAACACCTCGGCTCACGCATGGTCGTCCGAACATGCTGCCTCCTGTCATCTCGGAAACCGCGGGCCAGAATATCTTCGGTACCCCCCCCAGCAGGAGCCCGATGCCGTCGCGGTTCCCCTCGTGACACGCCTCCTCCATCTGCTCGTAGGCCGGCTCGCTCACGCGCTCGAGTGGAAACACCATCGTCCACGGCCTAGCATAGACGGCAGGATCCTCCATGGTTGCTTGGTAATGAATGGTGTCGGCATCGACCATTGTGAGGCGCTCAACGACTCTCAGCGCAGCGCTGGCAAAATGGCCGTGCGAGTCGTACCACCATCCGCCGTTCATGTTGGTGGTTTCGATGACAAGGGTCTTGTCCTCCCAGCGACCTCGCGAATCGCCCATCCAGAGTCGTATAGCGGCGGGAAGGTGCGGCCGGCCATCGGCATAAACGACCCGATACACATGGCCGCCCGCCTCGTTGACGATGGTGATTGCGCCCTGGTGTTGCAGAATCTGCCGCGTTCGGAAGTTTCCCATCTGTCGCGGCACGCCGGTGGGCAGACACAGCGCGTACGGATCGATGTACCGCGCCGCGTTCTCATCCCGTTGCGCCCTCGCCCATGGATGATACGGAACGCGTCCATCCGGTGGGTCAACGATCATCGACACCGCGGGTCCGAAACCGACCGGTGACGGGTCGCCGGGAAAGTCCTCGATGTTCTGAAAGCCCTGCGCGAGCGGCGCGTCCCACAGGCCCGTCAAGTCGGGCTCACCCTGTGCCGTGCGAGGTGGATTGAAGGAGCGGGCTTTCACGAGCGCGCACTGATGAAAACGGGCAGACACGGAGGGACATCCGGCGACGAGCGGGCGATTCTTCGACGCCTGCGCGCCTCCGGCAGAGGTGGTGACCGCCCAGAGGGCGATGACCGCCGCTGCCACTGTGACCCTTATCAGCCGTCGATTCATCGCTTGGCGATCCCCTTGAGAGTGGGCGAACGCTGCGGGGTTGGGTTAGGTAAAGGGGCGATTATACAAGCGACCACCCGCGCCGGCATCCGACGCACGTCTGCGGACCGCTAGGTCCATTGCCCGGATTCGTAAGCTCCGACTCGAATCTGTGTGTATCTGCGGCCGACAGCAGGGATGGAATTACCAGTTACGGACTCGTAAATGCGAAGTGCACGAATCTAGGCCCGTAGAGCGGGCATCCGCCAAATATGCAATCTCGGGCCGCCTCCTGACGTGGTGGTCATCTTGCTCTGTCCGTTGAAATTCACCAGCCGGTGGGATTTCAAGGGAGTGCAGGATGAGCAGGCGGTCGACAGGCGGACAGCCTTCCGCGACGTCGCGGAAATGTGTCTGGGGTTTGGTTATTCTCGCGGCCTTCGCGTTGTTCGGCCGCTCGGCGATTTCCGCCCAGTCCACGACGAGCGCCACTCCGCCCGAGCGGTCGAACGGCGCGCCCACCGGCACTCTGACGGCCGGCACGAGGCAGGGGACGATCAGTCTGGTGACGAGCCAGAACGCGACGTGCCGGTATGCCACGACCGCCGGCACCGCGTACACGGCGATGACCGCGGCCTTTGCCACCACTGGCGCCATGCAGCACTCAACCCCTGTGGACGGCCTGGTCAGCGGCGGCCGCTATACCTATTACGTGCGGTGCCGGGGGACGAACGGTGCCACCAACTCCGACGATTTCCGCATCACATTCAGTGTAGCCACCGGGTCGGCTCCCACGCAGCCCCCCACGCCGACCCCCACGTCGCCCCCCACGCCGACCCCCACGTCGCCCCCCACGTCGCCCCCCACGCCCACTCCTAACCCGGATTCAACGACACCACCGGATGCCGCCGCGCCCAGCGTCACCATCACCTCACCGCTCGAGGGGACGAAAGTGGCGGGCACAGCCACGATTCGGGCGTTCGCGTCTGATAAAGACGGCATCACGTCGGTCACCTTCCTCGTCGACGGGACCGCCATCGGCACCGATACCGATTCGCCGTATTCGATCCGCTGGAATACCAGCGATCTCGCGCCTGGATCGCACACGATCCGCGCGCAGGCGCGCGATGCCACGGGAAAGGTCGGCACGTCGCGCGCCGTGACGGTGACCGTCTCCAACGATCGATCCCCTTCTGAGCCCGACGATCCGCCCGCAGCGAGCTCGTCGAAGGCGATCTTCACGCCGTCGGTTCCCGACACCGGCGTACTCCGTTACGTGCTCGACATTTTCCGTTCCGGAAGCGATCTCAAGAGTCCGGTGGCAACGCAGGACCTGGGCAAACCGGCCGTCAAGAGCGGCGAAATCAGCGCGGACGTCTCACGGACGCTGGGGTCGCTTCCGGACGGGACCTACGTCGCAACGGTCACAGCTGTCGGCTCCACAGACGGGGCCCGCAGCGAGCCCTCACCGCCGTTTGTGGTCGCATCCGCCCGAAAGACAAGCGTCACTGCGCTCAGCTACGCGCCCGATTCCCTCGACCCTGCACCCGATCGTCGGCCGCCGGCAGGTGAGGGGCAGCCATCCGAGACATCAGACGCTCTCGGGCCAAATGGCACGCTGTGGGTCACCGATGCGTCCACGAGCCTGGTCACCGTCTTCGATGCGACGACTGGTGATGTCCTTGCGACCGTTCCCGTCGGCCTGCGGCCGATGGGCATAGTGGTGCCTCCAGGTCTGAACAAGGTCTACGTTGCCGACGAGGGAAGCGATACGGTCTCGGTGCTCTCGAAGGCGACCATGACCCTCGTCGCGACCGTCCCGCTGCCGCCGCCGTTCGGACGACAGCCCCACCATATGAGCACGAGCCCGGACGGGCGATTCGTCTACGTCGGGGAGCGCGGCAGCAACGTCGTGGACGTGATCGACACGGCGACCGACCTGGTGTCGGCCCGATTTGCGGCCGGATCGCCGGGCAGCAAGACACTGGCGGTTGTCCCGGCTCCGGCGGGAGAGCTGCTGTATGCGGTGAACCGAGGCATGTCACCCTCCCCCAGCACCCTCACGGCGCTCGAGGCGAGCACGGGGACTGTCCGCTGGCAGCTGCCCGTCGACGATCCAGGACACTTTCTGCTCGGGCCGGACGGGCGCACTGGCGTGTTGTCCCATCAGACGGGCGGCACGATCACGTTCATCGATCTCGAACGACGCAGCATCGTGAACGAAATCGATCTTGGTGGGAGCGCAGAGATCGACGGCCTCCAGCTCACCGGTGACGGCCGTTACCTGGTCGCCACGCTCCGAACGTCGCCCGCGGGCGTCCTGATCATGGATCTGATGGAGACCGCCTCGGTGAGCATCGTGCCGCTTCGCGCCGTCGCAAGCCTCACGGCGCCTTCCGCGACCGAGCCGCTGTACATTCCCGTGTCGGACAGCAGTGAAGTCCCGGCCGGCGTGATCATGGTCGACGCGGCCACGCAGCGTGTCGTGCAGCAGTTCAGGCTGCCGGGTCGCGGCACGCCGCGTGCCGCCGTACTCGACAGAGGTCGGTGACAGTCGCTACTTCGGAACCGTCGGCGGCTTCTTGTGTTCGGGCCCCTGGACGCCCTGCACGGCGTACGCTGAGGACTGCTCGTTGTCCGCGCACCGCGCCGGCATCAAACGCACGTCGTTCGGCATGCGGCGCGCGTCCCGCGCGTACGTGAACGGTTTCGTGTAGAACACCGGATCGTCGATCGTCACGGTCAGCCGGATGGTGTCCGGCCCGGTCCGCTGAAACCGCTCCGTAATCCGCAGCTTCGCGCTGTGCTCGAATCCTGCCGTGTCGAGCCAGGTCTCTTCCCGCATCCCGATCGTATCGACAACGAGCGTGTCGCCGTCCCAGCGCCCGACCGAGTGGCCCATCCAGTCCGGGTACTCGTAGACGTCCTCCGGATGCGCGCGGCCGTCCAGGTAGATCACACGATAGTCGATGTGCTCGGTGAGGATCGCTATCAGACCCGGCGTCTGGACGATTTGAAACGGATTCGTCGATTGGAGCCCGCGCGTCGGCCCGTACGGCAGACAGGTGTACGAAGGCGATTTCGCCATGTCGACCTTGCGATAGCGCTCGGCGCCGTACGGCGTGAGCGATACTTCCTGGCCTGGCAGGAGCAGCACGGAAATATCCGCCGCCAACGAAATCCAGAGTCCGTTCAGATCAGGGCGCGACTGCGCGTGAGCGGCGGCGCCAGTTGTCACGAGCCCAATGATCGATGCAATGATCGCTCTTCTCATGGTGCGGCGCATTATTGGAACGGACCGCGCCAGCTGTCAAGATGACCGCCGAACTCCTCCGCGTGCCGTTTTTCCATACGGTCGCCAACCCGTTCCACGACGACCGCGCCCTCATGTCTCACGAGGACGGCGCCCTCCTCATCCGCAACGGGCAAATCGCCGCGAGCGGCGACTATCAGACCGTTCGGGCCGAGTGCGGCGACGTACCCACGACCGACTGGCGCGGCGGCGTGCTCCTGCCCGGACTCGTCGACGCCCACGTCCACTTTCCCCAGGTCCGGATCATCGGCGGCATCGGCCTGGCGCTGTTCGATTGGCTCGAGGCGCTCGCGCTGCCCGAAGAGTCGCGCATGGCCGACGTCGCCTACGCGCGCCAGACGGCTGAGACCTTCGTCCGCGCGCTCGCTGCCCACGGCACGACGACCGCGCTCGTCTTCGGCGCGCATTTCGCGCCGGCGACCGCTGCCCTCTTCGACGCCGCGGGGGCGGCCGGCCTCCGCGTTGCCAGCGGTCTCGTGCTCTCAGACCGTCTCCTCCGGCCCGATCTCCATCAGACGCCCGAGGAGGCCTATCGCACCAGCCTCGATCTGATCCGTCGATACCATGGTCGCGGTCGCCTGCTGTATGTCGTCACGCCGCGGTTCGCCCGATCCACGTCGGAGGCGATGTTGGAGGTCTGTCAGACGCTCCTTCGGGAGCACGACACCGTGCGCGCGCAGAGCCACATCAACGAGAGCCCTCACGAGGTGGCCGAGGTGGCGCGGCTCTTCCCGTGGGCGCGCGACTACTTCGCGGTCTACGAGCGCTATGGCCTCGCGGGGCGCCGCGCCGTGCTCGCGCACAACGTCCACCCGACGGCCGCCGAGCTCGAGCGACTCGCTGCCGACCGGACAACGGTGGCGCACTGCCCGGCGAGCAATGCCGTGCTCGGCAGCGGCATTTTTCCGCTGCGGCGCCATCTCGACGCTGGCGTCGCGTGCGCGCTCGGTACCGACGTCGGCGGCGGGACAGGGTTCGGCATGCTGAAAGAGGCGTTACAGGCATACCTGATGCAGCGTGTCGCGCCAGACGGGTTCACGCTTGATCCGGGCATGCTCCTCTACTTTGCGACTCGGGCGGGCGCGGAGGCGCTCGGCCTCGAGAGCGAGATCGGCGACCTGCGCGCGGGTAAGGCGGCCGACTTCGTTTATCTGCGTCCTCCGGCGAACAGCCCACTCGACGTGGTACTCCGCCATGCCGAGAGCCCGCGCCACGCGCTGGGTGCCCTCTTTATGCTCGCAGGACCGGAGTCGGTGCGCGAGGTCCGCGTCGCTGGATCGAAGATCTTCTAGTACAACCCGGGCACCCAGCGGCGGACGCGCGCGCAGGCGCGCCTCATCGCGCCGGACGAATGATTGAAACCAGGCAACGGTTCTAGTTTCGTTCGAGGACCGGCTCGAGAGAAAGTTCTGCTTTGGTGGCCATGTCGCCGGTTACTTCCAGAGGCAGGGCGAACGTCTCGTAGCGCGTCTGTGACACAAAGAGTCTGTACGTGCCTCTGGCCACACGCAGTTCGGCGACGCCGCGATCGTCTGTGACTGCCTGATAGGGGTGCATGACCACGCGTGCACCGGCGAGCGGGCGCTGGCTGTCTCTATCGAACGCTTCGACGATGACCAGGTGATCCGGGCGGTCGACCACTCTCACGCCGAATGTGGCGGAGCCTTCCTCGTGCGGCGCGCCAACGTCCGCGACAGCGGCTCTGACACTCCACGTGTAGAGTCCCGGTTCCGTCGGCGCCCGCAGTTCGATCTCCGCCGCGTACAAGCTGGTGGTGCCAGGCCACACGTCGCCGGGAAGGACACCGTCCGCCGCGCGTGCGCCCTTGTGGTCGTCAATGCCGAAGCGGCCGTTGGCCAGGGGGCACTCGCTGGTGCACTTGACGCCGACCTTGATGCGGAACCGCTCACCCGCAACGATGGCGGAGGGGACGTCCCACGCGACCACATGGGTCGCGTGGGACTGAGCCGCTTCGGCCTCTACAGGAACGGCCTCTTCGGACATCGCACGTTATCGGGTGCCGGTCGGCTCACTCGCGGCGTGAGTCCCCGCGATGTAGCCGTGGACGAGCGCGCGCCCCAGGCCGTGCTGGTTGCCGCCGCCGCTCGCCTCGCCGCCGGCGTAGAGACCGGGAATCGGCTGACCCTGCATGTCGATGACCTGGGCGCGGCCGTTGATTCGCAGACCGCCGTACGAATCGTGCCAGACCGGATAGAACGTGGCCGCGTAGAACGGCGGCTTCTCGATCCGGTACATCGGGGCATCCGATCCGCGGCCGAACTCCGGATCGCTACCTTGGTTGACGTACGAGTTCCACTTTCGGACGGTCTCCGCCAGGAACCGCAGCGGCACGCGCTGGAACTCGTGCCCCTTCTGGATCTTGGCCGCCAGCTCCTCGATCGTGTCGGCGCTGAAGAAGAACCCGTTGGTTGGCGACGTATACGGCGCGTTGATGTTCCACTTGTCGCGTTCGACCGCGGCGCGGTCGAAGATCGCCCAGATCGGCCCCGAGAAGAAGTCGGGCGCCTGCGATCCCTCGTTCATCGCGAGTGCGGCGTGGATGCTGTTGGGCTCGGCGTACGTCTTCCGAATGTTCTCGATGCTCGCGTTGCGCCAATCGAGCGGCTTGTGCGCCATGCCCGAATTGGGCTGCCCCTTGGAGGGTCCTGCCGGAAACGCCGCGCCGCCTTCGCGGTTGGTGACGAGCATTTCGTTGTAGAAGCGCTTCCCCACCTGGTTCACCACGATCAGGTGCTGGAACGAGTTGGGCTGCAACGGAATGCCCGTCGATCCGCGGAACGGGAACGTCGGGTGGCCCGGCAGCATGTCGGTGTACGGATCGCGCGTGGCGAGCGTGCCAGGAAAGTGGAACGTGCTGCCATAGGAAAGGTTCTGCTGCATCCCGGCGAGATTCGCGCCGACGCGCATGCCGGCGATGATGCCGCTCGCGTCCTGGCCGCGCGGCCCCAGCAGCGCCCAGCCGCTCGACACGAAGGCCGGCTCGCGCCACGCGGGGTAGAACATGCTCCGGAACTGCGGGTTGTTCGAGTGGCCGCCCGATCCGATGACGATCGCCTTGCGCGCCCGGATATAGATCGTCTCGCGGCGCTCGTCGATGTTGCCGTTCTGCCAGAGGCTCTCCAGACGCTGGCCCGTCTGCGGATGGAGGCGCGGCGAATAGCTCGCGCGGAGCCCGACCACGCGGCCCGAGAACTGCTGCTCGCGGATGACCTCGTCCATGTGGCGGTTGAGGATGAACCGCACGCCCTTTTCACGCGCCGCGAATTCCAGTCCGCGCGACAGGGCGGCGCCGTTGGTGCGCGCGCCGGCGCTCGCCACCTTGGCGCCGTCACCCATGACGCGCGGCGCAAAGTGGCTCGAGCTGACGCCGTCGATGCCGGCGTCCCGTTTCGTGATCGTCCCCTTCTTGAGGTCGGTGGTCGGTCCTTCCATCAGGAAGGTCACCGCTCGCCGGGCGCGCGACATGCCGCCGTTGCCGTGCGTACCGGAAACACGGCCGAAGCGGACGTAGTTCTTCATCAGGAACTCGCGCGCCGCGCCGCAGTTGTCGGCGTAGGCCCGATGGAGGTCGCGCTCGTTGTAGCGGTACGGCGCCTGGGCCGCGGTGTCCATTACCGACCAGTCGGTGTGGTCCCGAAAGAGGAAGTCGGCATCCTCGGTCAGCTCCTCGATCGAGTGCTGCGGTGGCACCGTGACGAACCCTTCCGCGTCGCGTTCGCCCTTGATGTCGCGCTGCTGCAGCGGATCGCCGCCACCAAACGACACCTGACCGCCGCTGTGCAGCATCTTGCCGCCGAGATCGAAGTTCTGATCGACGACGATCACCGACGCGCCGAGGTCGCGCGCGCGGATGGCCGCCGGCAGCCCCGTACATCCGCCGCCGATGATGACGACGTCCGCCTCGTAGTCCCAGCGGATGGCATCCGCGGGCGACACTCCCTGCGCGAGCGCGGTGCCGGACGAGGAAAACACTGCTGCCGCGCCGCCGACGCCCGCCGCCGCGCCCGACTTGACGAAGTCGCGCCGGCTGACGGCCTTCTGGCCCTGATTCTTGCGATTCTTCCGATCGATGTCCCGCTTCTTCGCCATGTGTTCACCTCACGTGAAGCACCACTGGGGACCGAAACCCTGCCCCATGGCTGCGCCCGGCTGCCGCATTCTACGCCTGACGTATCCTAACTGTCACCCACCCGTATGCGCTGCCCGTCCTGCGCCGCAGCCACGACGTCGCTGACATTGTGCGCCCGCCTTGGCACAGAGGTGCAGATCGATGTGTGTCCGATATGCCAGGTGATCTGGTTCGATCGTCTCGAGAGCGTCACTCTCTCCCCAGGATCCACGCTGAAGCTGTTTCGCCTGATCGGCGAGCGGCCACAGAAGTCGCCGGCACCTTTTTCCATGCCGATGAAGTGCGCGCCCTGCGCGTGTGCGCCCTGGATGATCGATCCCGGCCACATCGAGCGGGTTGCCAGGAATGTTCGTAGCGCGAAAGAAACGTCAAAACCGTGATCGGACGCTGCCGGCACACGTAGCGTTCGAGGAACTCGAGGTCGATGCCCTGCTCAAGCGCCTCCGCGCCGACAAGTTCGGGATCCCTCGTCACCATTCGCCCTCGTCGAAGCCGGCCTCTGGTTTCTGTCGTAGAACTCAGCTAGTCATCCGAGAAAGTCGTGCACCGCCTTCCCGGTGATCCGCCACCGCATGCCGATCTCTCCGCCTTTGATGATCCCCGGCTTCGAGGCTCGCTGCATGACGCCCGGGAGTTTGCATGCTGGAAGTGGTCGCCGGTACCGGCCACTTCATAGGGTTGTCAGTGGTCTGGCGATGCTTGCCGGGCGCGGGCCGGTCGCCGAACTGCCCGAGGTAAGCGCACGGCGCGATCTGCGATTCCCGCACGATCAGTGCGCGCCCCGCTTGATCTCCTTGTCGCTGTCCGGGAAGCGATACGAGAGCGTGTTTCGCGAGTCATCGGTCCATTCGATGATCTCGATCAGCTCAGCCTTGATGAAGTTCATCAGTCCCATGGCAGCACCTCGGTTACAGACCTTGTCGGCGGCATGGGACTGCGCGTCCAGCGCCTTGCGGCTACCCGCCGCGTAACCGATTCCGAGCGTAGTAACGCCCGGACACCGTCAATTCGAGAGCCTCCAGTTGATCCGCGCCGGGAAGACAGACGTGAACGTACACAGCGAGAAGTTCCCGCCCGGCGAGATCCGCAGCCAAATCGGGCACGGGTCTGAGCACGAGGATTAGGACGGCTTACCGGGCGTCGACGCCGGCCGCGGGATCGCCAAACAGCAGGTTGTACCTCGCCGTCTCCGACGGGACGCACTCCTGCTCGGGAATCTCCAGACTCGGCGATTGCAGCCTCATACGAAGCTTGTCAAAGGCGGCCCACGGCCGCGTGTAGTACTTCGGGTCGTCGATGACAAGCGTCTTGTCGATGTGGTCCGCATCGACACGGCGGTACGTCTCGATCACGCGCATGGCGTTGCTGTGCGGACGGCCGGCGTTGTCGAGCCAGGTGCGATCGTCGAAGCCGTTCGATTCGGCCACGAACGTGTAGTCGTCCACCCAGCGGCCCACCGAATAACCCCACCACCGCGGCTCTGGCGGCGGCACGTCCTTCAACGCCCACCCCGGATTTTCCGGGTCCTTCGGGAGCGCTCGCCCATCGGTCCAGATGACGCGCCATTTCTTGTTGAACTGATACAAGATGACTACCTGCGTCGACGTCTCCAGAATCTGCTCGGTGTGAGCGTTGTGCAGGACGATCCGTGGAAACCCCTGCGGATCGCAGCCGGGCATCGGGTCGTTCGTCATCGCCGACGGAACCTGCGTGACGCCGAACGTCGGCTTATTGGCAACAAACGCCTCGCGTCCCTCCGGCGTGAACGGAAGCTCGTGCTCCGGCTTCCCATCCGACGGCATTGCCATCGCCCCCATGGCCTGGATGCCTTCGGCCCCCCCGTTGGCGAACTCCCAGACGCCCGACAGGCTCCGTCGTGGAGCGGGACCTGACGGCTTCCCCTTGAAATCGACGTCGTAGACGGCGCCTGGGGTCCGCCGAAATCCCAGCTGCAACTGAGCGCGAATCGAATCCGATGAGATCAGTCCCGCGATGACCACGATCGCGAACGCTGCAACCCGCGTCCTCATGGCGTTCCTCCCGTCGCGGCAGCTCCTGCGCTGCCGCCAGGCACCAACGTCCGTCCGTCAGGAAAGACGGCCCGCAGCAGACGTCCGACCGGCCGACCGCTGCGCGCAGGCTCCACGGTGAGGGTGACTTCCTCTCCCGGCTTGAAGGACTGCCTGCTCCAGCCGAACGGGATCATGTTCGGCGGGGCCTGCGTCTCGGCCACCCACCGCACCACCTGGCCGTCGGCGCCCTTTACGTCGAGGCTCAGAAGGCAATGCGGGTTGGCCCAAAACCATTCCGTGACGATGCCCGTTATGGTCACCCGCGTGCCCGCCTCGAAGATCGCGGCGGAGTGGTGGGCAAACACGGGCACCGACACGATCAGCAGGCCAACTGACGCAGTGACGAGCCGCACAACGCTGTTTCTCATGGCGATGTCTCCGTCCTCAAGACGATCAGGATAATAGCTCCTCAGTTCTTCCGGCCTGCCCGTTCCGCGGCTACGCTGGCGATCGGGTCGGCGTCCTTCTCGTTCTCGCAGGCGGGCCGTCCGTCGGGCGGCCGCGGTGCGGGCGCGCTCAGGTTGGGCTTGCCGTCGGCCGTCCGTGGGGTGCCCGCCACCGGGACGCGAATCCACTGTGCCTCGGCGGCGCCCCACCACGCCAACCCGAACGTGACCATCAGCACAATCGCAGTGCGTCTCA
>Ga0187893_10003118_pt1 | contig 34526 bp, 24 predicted proteins | sample MA1701074metaG_FD_139574 | JGI IMG/M metagenome (GOLD analysis project Ga0187893, IMG submission 139574) | White microbial mat communities from a basaltic lava cave in the Kipuka Kanohina Cave System on the Island of Hawaii, USA - MA170107-4 metaG ...
GAAGGCCTCGGGGCTTCCGGCTACCAGCAAGTCACGATCGGGCACGGCCGTGATGCCCTGGTACGCGGCCTCGCTCGCCACCACCGGGACGCGCATGGCCATGGCTTCGAGGACCTTGTTCTGAAGGCCGCGGGCGACCCGGAGCGGGACGACGGCCGCGGCGGCCTCCTCGAGGTATGGCCGCACGTCGTCGACCCGCCCGGTAACGACGACACGGGCCCCGTCGGCAAGCTTCCGTACGGCGGGGGCGGGATCCATGCCGACGATGTAGAGCTCCACGTCGGGAATCTTCCGGCGCACATTCGGAAGGATATTTCGCACCAGGTGACCGACGGCGTCCACGTTCGGCCGGTACGACATGTTGCCGGTAAAGACCAGCCGGTGTGGAACATACGAGCGGTTCGCCGGCCGACGCGACCGAAAATACTCGAGATCCACCCCGTTCGGAATGACGTGAATCGGGGTGGGCACGTAGGCGCGCAGCACGTCGCGCTCGCGGGGGGCATTGACCGAGCAAACGTCGAAACGTGAGCCGAGCCAGGCCTCGTAGCGCCGCACCTTGTTCCCTTCGAGGCGGAACGCAAGGGACAGAGGCCACGGAGCGGTCCGGGCGTACTCGAACCACTTCTCCGAGTCCGCGTCGCCGAAGTCCATGATCTTCCGGCTTCCACGATGTCCCGCGACGTAGGGCCCCATGGACGAGCAGTGCACCACGACCGCGTGGAAGTGTCTGGTGGCGAGCAGCCGCGACACGGTTCTCGCCAGCTCGCGCGAGTAAAAGTAGCCAAACGTGGCCGGATATCCGGTGAGCGCTCCGTGCAGTGCGAAGCGCCCCCAGCCCACCGGTGCCGGCATCCGCGCCACGTGGAGCTCCTGGCAGTAGCCGCCGAGCTCGCGGCCCTCGGCCAGCTCGCCCGCCGTCCGAGCCAGCGTCGCCACCGTCACCTCGTGGCTCCGCGCAAGGTGCCGGATCATGTGAAACGGCCGAATCTTGCCGCCCCGCTTCGGTGGGTAGGGCAGGCGATGGCAGAGAAACAGGATCTTCATTGGCCCTCGAACGGAATCCCGAGCGCCCCGTACCGCAGCCCGCGGATTCCCCCGAACTGGCGAGCGTCGAACAGACTCCAGCTGTCGAACACGAAGGCCGGGGCTCGGAGCCGTCGAGCCAGCTCGGGAATTCCCGCGCTTGCATACTCGGCATGGTTGTTCATGATTACCACTCCGTCGGCGCCTTCGAAGCCCTCCTCGAGGGTGCAGGCGCGCGCCCCGAGCTCGGCGATCACCTTGTCGGACGTGACGAAATCGTGCCCCCAGACCTCGACACCCGCAGCCTGGAGCCGCGCCATGAGCGGGATGGCGGCCGAGCCGCGCACGTCCTCGGTGGCGGGCCGCCCCTTGAACGCGAAGCCCGTCACGAGCACGCGCGCGGACGCGCTGGGGTCCCGGCTACCTCGAATCTCCCGCAGGATGCGCTCGGCGACGTGATCGGGTAGAGCGTGATTGATCCGACGCGCTTCCTCGATGACACGGGGTCGGAAGTCGATCCGGTGCAGGCTGTCGATGAGGATGAGCGCGTCCTTCTCCAGGCAAGGCCCGCCTACGAAGCCGGGCCGCGCCACACTGGAGCGTGGGTAGTCGACGTTTGCAGCGTGAATCATCTCCCCCGCCGACAGCCCCATACGCTCCGCGATCAGCGCGACCTCATTCGCGAAGGCGAAGGTCAGGTCCCGATACGTGTTGTTGATCAGCTTGATCATTTCCGCGGCTTCGAGAGAGGAGACCCGCACGATCTTGGGGGTGATCTGCCGGAACAGTCGCTCCGCGCGGTCGACGCTGTCCTCGTCCAGCCCGCCGATGATCTGGGGCAGGGACCGCATCTCGGGAATGGCCTTGCCCTCGATGGTCCGCTCCGGGCAAAACGCGAGCCCGAAGCGCTCGCGATGCCGGCGGATCGCCGGCAGCACGATGCTCCGGGTGGTGCCGATGCTCACCGTGCTCCGAAGTACCACCAGCGGGTTCGGTCCGAAGCCGGGCGCGATCCGCTCGACGGCAACGCGGATACGATTGAGATTGGGGCGATCGGTTCCGGTCTCCAGCGGGGTGCCGACGGTGATGACATAGACATCCTGGTCAGCGGGGGGCGTCGAGGTGAGCGTGAGGCTCCGGTGGAGATGAGTCCGGAGCAGCTCGTCGAGCCCTTCTTCGCGAAAGTCCACCGCGCCGGTGGTATTGACTCGGCTGACGAACTCGTCGTTGGTATCGTAGCCGGTGACCTGAAATCCGACGTCGGCGAGCACGGCGCCCAGGGGCAGGCCGATGTGGCCGGTTCCGACGACACAGACCTTCCTGACATTGCTCATGGTCAACTCCTGGCGCTCAATAGTTGCTCGACAAGATCCCGGCCGACGCGGGACTCGACCGGCCGGAACTTGCCGGAGGGCACGCGGGGAAGCTCACCGCTCTGGACGAGCTCGACGCGCATCTCCGGCCCCAAGAGGATCCGGAACTTTCCCTCGAGATCATCGAGCTCGGCCGGGGTCATGGGTCGTATCGTAACAAGGTAGACGACGAGCCGGCTGAGCTCCTCCTGTACAACGCGCGACTCGCGGACCGGCGGGACTTCCCGGAGAATGTGCATGACCGACGTAGGATGCAAGATCCGGCCCTGCGGGGTGACCACGAAGTCGAGCAATCGGCCCTCCACCGGTTTGATCTTCGGCAGGCCTCGCCCGCAGGGGCACGGGGTGGGGTCCAGGCTACCGATGTCGCCCGTCCGGTATCTGATCGTAGGGAATGCCAGCGAGTCGAGACAGGTCAGGACGATCTCTCCGCGACCGTCGGCGTCGGGATCCTTGATTTCCAGATAGGAGCCTTCGGCGAAGGTGTGCAGCCCGCCCTCGGGACATTCGAAGGCGGCGAGGCCGCCGTCCCGGCAGCCGTACTCCTCGGCGACGTGGCAACCGAAGGCGGTCCGGATCGCCGCCCGCTGGAAGTCATGAAGCGGCTCTGCGGTCGTGAAGACCACGCGGAGCTCGGGAGGAGCAGGGATCCCCTCGCGCTGGAAATACCGGGCCAACAGATACACCGCGTTCGCATAGCCATAGATCAGGCGCGGGCGATAGCGTCTGGCCGCGCGCGCGTGCGACGGCAGCGTGTCCGGCCCCATGTCGAAGGCATCGAGCATCCGGGAGTTCATGAGGAAGTCGCGCAGCCGTCGAATACGGTCCTGCTGGGTGATCTCGAGAGGCGAGCCCCACACGAGCACCTCACGAGCACCGGGGTCCACCCCGTACCAGCGGTGGGCCCTGAAACGGGCCGCCTCCTGGATACCCATACGTCCCATATCGACGAGGATCTTGACCGGCGAGCCGGTGGAGCCTCCGGATGACCGCGCGTGCACTCCGACGAGCTGTGCGCGTGCGCGCAGGTCCTCGAAGCGGTCCTTGAGGTGATCGCGCGTAAGATAGGGGACTCGATGGAAATCGTCGTAGGATTGGATGCGGCCCGGGACGAGGCCGTGGTCGTCTAGCAGGGCCCGGTAGTAGGGCGTGTTGGCGTAGGCCCATTCCACCAGACCTCGCATGCGCTGCAGCTGATACTCACGGAGCGCGGCGGGAGGTAGCCACTGGGTCCGCTCCAACTCCTTGAGCCAGGCGAACGTAGGCTTGCCTTTGAGCCTCTCATGAAGAGGAAAGAGAATTGTTCTAACAAACGCTGCGTTCACATCGCCACCTTCAGAGCTTGCTGGAGCTCGTCAAGGGCCTGCTCCGTTGCCTCCGCCCAATCGAATTCCCGGGCTCGCCGGACCAGAGCCTCGCGGTCCCAGGGCAGGGCCAGCGTGGTCTCCAGGGCCGCCCGGAGCGCCGGAAGGTCACCGTAGGGCACCAGCAGGCCGTCCACGCCCGACCGGATGATCTCCGGGACGCCGCCAACGTCGGTGGCCACGACCGGGACCCCGCAGGCCAGGGACTCGAGAAGGACGTTCGGACAGCCCTCGGACCGCGTGGCCAGCACCGAGAGGTTCGCGGCATTGAACCATTGCCCGAGATCGGCGTGTGGCTGCGGCCCTGCGAAGCGAATGTGATCCTCGAGCCCGAGCTCGGCGACACGGCGGCGCAGGGCAGGGACGTAAGAGCTCTCCTCAGCCCGCGTCGCACCGACCATGACGTAGAGCAGGTCAGGATAGCGTTCCCGGAGTGCCCGCAGCGTCTCCAGCACCAGGTGCTGGCCCTTCCAGGCGTAGATCGCCGCCACCGTGAGGAGGACGGTACGGTCGGCGGGAAGTCCACATGCCTGCCTGGCCTGAGCTCGCTCGCCGAGCATGAAGCGTCCCACGTCGACGCCGTTGGGGATGACGCGGATCCGCTCGCCGGGAATTCCGATCCCGACCGCGACGCGCCGGAGATAGTCCGCCACCGCGGTAACCCGCTGGGCTCGGCTCAGGGCCCAGCGGATCTGCGGTCGATGCAGCCGGTAGGTCGAGAGCCGCGCGATGCTGCCGCGCAGCGTGATGACCACCGGACAGCGGAACAGACAGCCCAGCAGCATCGCCGCTACCCCATCCGGAAAGGCAAAGTGGGCGTCAATGACGTCGAAGGGGAAACGGCGGCGCAGCCGCACCAGAAAGGGAACCAGGGACAGGGCGTAGAAGAAGCCGTCGAGGAACTTCCCGTAGCGCGGGAGGGAAAAAAACCGCGGGTGGTACACCGTGAGGCCGTTCTGGTTCTCCTCGCGCGCCGCGCCCGCCCGGTCCGTGCGAATCCAGCGGTTGAGCGGAAACCACGGAATCGGTGACACCACGACCACATCGCAGCGCTCGGCAAGGCGGCCGATCCGCTCGCGGACGAACACGCCGCGATTGGGCTGGCCCGAATTGGGGAAGGTCGAGCTGAGCACGAGGACGCGCATCACGCGGCTCCACGGTAGACCGGAAGGTACCGCGCGACGATGCGATCCCACGTGCGCTCCCGCTCGATGAAGCGGCGAGCGTTGTCGGCCACATGGCGACGGAGATCCGGCTGGTCGACCAGCCGTGAAGCCTGCTCCACGAGCGAGTCCCGGCTCTCGGCCTTGAACAGAACCCCGGTCTCCCCGTCGTCGATCAACTCGGAGTGGCCGCCGATGTCGCTCGCCAGCACCGCGGTGCCTGCCGCCATGGCCTCGAGCGGCTTCAAGGGGGTGACCATCTCGGTGAGACGGATTCGCCGTCTGGGCAGCACCAGGACGTCGACAATCGTGTAGAGATCGCGGACCTCGGCCTGCGGGATTCGGCCGGTCAGCACCACCGACGGACCCGCGCGCCTAGCCGCTGCCCGAAGCTGGGACTCGTCGCGCCCACCGCCCACGATGAGCAGCCGTGACCCTGGGAACCGCTCGAGAAGCCCCGGAGCGGCCTCCACGAGAAAGGGGAGGCCTTCATAGTGGCTGAAGGACCCCACGTAGCCGAACACAGGCCCCTGGCCAAGGGCGAAACGCGTGGCCAAAGTTTCCGCCCGCGGCCGGCGATCCAGCCACTCCGGATCCACCCCGTTCGGGACGAGCGCCACGCGCTCGGGCGCAACACCACGTGACAGCACCTCCGCTCGGATACCGGCACAGATCGCCACCACGGTGTCCGCGCGCTTGAGAAGATACGACTCGAGCGCCCGGCTGATGCGGTATCGCGGGGAGCCCTCGGCAAAGGTCCCGTGGTTGACGGCGGCATCCTCCCAGAACGTCCGGACCTCGTAGACGAACCGGATGCCCAGGCGGCGGGCGGCCCAGAGAGCCGGAAGCCCGTTCAGTAGGGGAGAGTGGGCGTGAATGACCGAGACCTGCTCTTCCCGCGCGACCTGTGCGATCCGCCGGGCGAGCCGTTCCATGAGACGGACCTCGCGGACGAACGGAAGGCGTCCGCCCGTCCGGCCCGTGCGGTAGTGGGCAATGCCGTCCCGCACCTCGCGGTCGTCGCATGGACCGCCCTGCTTGGGAGAAGTCAAGATCATCGGCTCAAGGCCAAGCCGCTTCTGAAAGACCGCGATGCTGCGGCTCCGATAGCTATAGCCACTGGCCACCGGGAGAGAATGGTCGAGGACGTGGAGGACTTTCATGCCGAGCCCCGTCGCTCCTGGGGTAGAGGCAGCCGGCCGGAGTCCCGTTCGGTCCCGCCGGCGGTGGGTCCGGGGTGGCTCATCCACTCCCGCCTGATTCCCTGCAGGCTGACCCCTTCGATCTCGGCCCGAAGGGCCCATGTATCGTACGCGTCACTCACACCGATCCGGACCACGTTGCTCGGATCCAGACGGTTGTGATTCACCCCTCCGTAGGCCGACGCGATCAGCTCGTAGCCGGCGGCACGGATCTCGCCGATCACCGCGGACGTCAAGTCCTCGCGTCCGCCGAAGGGGTACGCGAAGCACTTCACGGGAGCGCCTAAGCGGCGCTGGAGGAGGTCTCGGCTCTCGACGATCTCACAACGAGCCTCGTCCAGCGGACAGCGGGCGAGATTGGCGTGGGTCATCCCGTGGGAGCCGATTTCAAAGCCGAGTGCCGCGAGACTCTTCACCTGCTCCCAGCTGAGCGTCGGGAACCAGTGGGGGAAGCGCCCGTCGTGGGCGAACTGACGCGATGTGCCCACCAGACCGGCGGTCACGAAGAACGTCGCGGGGAGGCTGAAGTGCTCCAGGATAGGGGCGGCACAGTCGTAGTTGTCCGCATAGCCGTCGTCGAACGTGATGACCACGATGTTCGGTCCCAGGTAATTGCCCGCCTCCAGCGCCTCCCGGGCCGCCGCGAGCGTGACGACCGGGTAACGGCTCCGGAGCATGGCCATGTGCTCGATGAAGCGGTTCACGCTCGTGGTCAGCTTGTCCCGGGAGGTATCGTTGACCCGGTGATAGAGGAGCACGGTGCAGCGTGTCCGGCGCCCCAGCCTGAGCCACACGTTGCGCGACCAGATCGGCCCACCCGTCAGGCAGGCTCGGTAGAAGGCACCCTTCAACAGCAGCTTCAGGGGAGATTCCGCCGCGGTACCGAGACGGCGGTCGAGGGCGGCCCGCTGAGCCCGCGTGGGCGTCGTGTGCGGAGGTACGGCCGACGGCTGCTGGGCGCGGGGCCTAGCGCGCCCGCTAGCAAGCAGCTCGACCGCCTCCGCCAGGAGATCGGCAGCCAGGCGGTCCAGCTTGAGCTTGACGCTGTGCTCGGTGTCGGTGCTGGTGATGGGGACGCTGCCCTCACGGACCACGTCCCCGGCATCCAGCTTGGCCTCGACCATGTGGATCGTTACCCCCGCTTCCTCCTCGCCGTGGTACAGCTCCCAGAACGCGGGCGGCTGACCCCGGTACTCGGGGACCTTCCCCTTGTGGACGTTGATCGATCCAAGCCGCGGGATCGCGAACGTCTGACGCTTGAGGACCCGGGCGCCGATGACGACAGCGAGGTCGGCCGCCATCCTCCCGAGGTGCCCCTGCGCCTCCTCGGAGTTGAGCGAGTCCACCGTGACGTACCGGATGGCGCGCCGCTCGCAGAGATCCCGCAGCGAGTGGGCTTCATTGCCGAACACGGCTCGCCGGATCGGCTCTGGATCGAAGGGCCGGTGGAAGGGCCGTGCCGCCCGAACTGCGAACGAGCTGACGATGCGCCCGGCCAGATACGCAAGGCCCTCGCGGCGACCACGCTTCCAGAAGCGGCGGAGACGGGTCTTGAACGTGAAGACGCCACGGTCATAGATCACGCCGGCCACCGTGACACCCGACACGGCCAGCACCCGACTGACGGCCAGACGGGTAGATGGAGAGTCCAGGCCGCTCAAGATCACCACGCGGAACGCCGACATCCGCTCGCTCATCGGCGTCCCTTCACGTCGAGGAGCCGCTCGTAGAGCTCCTCGTAGGCGCCGACCATGCGCTCCAGACTGAATTCGGCCTCGGCGAGATCCCGAGCGGAGCGGCCGTGGTGGGCCACTAGACCCGGGTCTTCGAGGTAGCGACGCAGCGGCGCCGCCAGCGCGGCGGGTGAGCGAGGCACCACGAGAAAGCCGGTGTTCCCGTCCACCACCAGCTCTGGGTTGCCTCCCACCCGGGTCGCCACCACGGGCAGCCCCGTGGCCATCGCCTCCAGGATCGTATTCGAGATCCCCTCCCCGATGGAGCAGAGGACGAACACGTCCATCGCGGCCAGGACGTGCGGAACGTCGTCACGCTCCCCGAGCAGGCGCACGCGACCGTCCAGGCCCAGCGCGGATACCGTGGCCTCCAGCTCCGCCCGGCAGGGCCCCTCACCGGCGATCAGGAGCAGGGCGCGCGGGTCATCGGCTATCCGGCTGAACGCGCGGAGAAGCCCCGCCTGATCCTTCACGGGATCCAGGCGACCGACGGTGCCGATCACGATGCGCTCGGGCCCGATCCCGAGAGTAGCGCGCGCCACCTGTCGGCCGCCGGGGCAAAAGCGGTAGGTATCTACCCCGTTGCAAATGGGCAGGACCTTGCGGCGGGGTAGGCCGACGTCCTCGACCAGCCAGCGGGCCAGGTCGCGGGAGACGGTGACGAACTGGTCGACCATGGGCGACAGAACCCGCCTCCCGAGTCGGCGAACCCGGTCACGACCCTCAGGATCGCTGGCCTCCCGCCCATGCTCGCTGTGAATCACGATGGGAACTCCGGCAAGCCGTGCGCCGATGATGGCGTCCACGCAGCTCCAGTTCCGGCTATGGACGATGTCGGGACGGAGCGACCGGAAGAGGCGAGCCATGCGAAGCGCGTTCCATTGGTCTGGCCGGTGCTGCTCGGCCATGGGGATCACGGGCACTCCTACGGGAAAGCGCGCCCGGACGGGGCCATCACCGGCGGGAGTGATCACTACGTGGTCCAGGTGCGCACGGAGGCGATCCGTCAGTCGCGCGACCACGTTCTCCAGCCCAGCGATCCGCAGTGTGGGGATGACGTGGGCGATCAGCGCCCGGCGCCGAGTCGCCGGGACCGGCACCGGACGCGCATCCATCGGCTGCAACCGTGGCCCGCTCATCTCTTGCTCCCCAGGAGCCAGAAGGCATGCGCCGCGACGGCGCTCACACCCGGCGTGAGGCCGAGCATCTGCTGGAGCCCAAGCCGTCCCAGTGGCTCGGCGAACCCGGGCAGGGACTTTGGAGGCAACACCACGCCGATCCGCTGGACGGGCTCGACCCCATGTGCCGTCATCGTGCGCTCGACGGCGCCGGCGGCGCTGTAGCGGAGCCGGGTCGGCTGCCCCTGGCTGAACGCGCTCAAGCGCCGCACCACCGCCATCGGGTTCCACGGGTTGAGGGTCTCAATCAAGAGAGCGCCCCGGACTGCGAGCACCCGCGTCATCTCGGCGATGGCCACCTCGGGTTGCGCCAGCACCTGCAGCACGCCCACGCAGGTGACCGCATCGAACGCCCCGGAAGGAAAGGGTAAGGCATAACCGCTGCCGGCTACGTAGTGGCCGAGGTGACCGGGATCAGCGGCAGCGGCTCGGCCCAGGCTCGGCAGCGAATAGTCCAACCCGACGACGGAGTGTCCCCTCTTGCCGAGGAGTCTGACATAGGTGCCGGCCCCGCAGCCGAGCTCCAGCACGCGACCGCCCTGGACCAGAACTCCACGATCCAGGAGCCGCTCGAAGAGCGTAACGCGCTGCCGGAGGCCGGCCAGCGACCACCCGGAGACCTGATGGTCCGCCTGATGCCGCGTGGCAAACCTCTCGAATCGGCGCTGCCACTGGTCCTCGAAGTCGCTCACGGTGTGTCCACGTAGCTACGGTGCCAGAGCTCAAGCACCATCAAAGCCCAGATGTGGGCGGCGTGATTGCGGGACCGCTGCTGATGCGCGTCCCAGATGCGCTTGACCGCTTCCGGGCGCACGTAGCCCCGGCCGGTCGCCTGCCGCGAGAACAGCAAGTCGACCGCCACTTCGCGCAGCTCCCCGCGGAGCCACTCCGCGAGCGGCAGCTCAAAGCCCTGCTTCGGCCGATCCACCGCCACCCCCCGAAGCCGGGCGGCCAGATGACGCTTGAGAAGATACTTGGATACCCGACCCCGATACTTGAGAGACGCGGGCAGCCGCGCCGCAAACTCCACGATCTTGTGGTCGAGGAGCGGAGCCCGCACTTCCAGCGAGCACGCCATGCTCATCCGGTCCACCTTCACCAGGATGTCGTTGGCGAGCCAGGTTTTGAAGTCCACGTAGAGCACGCGCGAAAGCGGGTCGGCGTCCCGTACCCGCTCGAAGTGGCGCGAAAAGGCCATGAACGGATCGTGCTCGCGCACTTGGTCGAGAAGCTCCGGGCTATATAGAGCCTGTCGGTCCTCGTCGAGGAACAGTGACATGTCCCGGAAGTACGCCCGCTCGAAGGACCGCCCGAGATTACTCAAGACCAGCTTGAGGCGCAGGGGGCGCGGGATACGCTCGGAACGCGGGTAGATCCGCGCCAGGGGGGCGAGAACGCCACGCCGCACCGGACCGGGGATCAGCGTGCGCAGGCGGTTCTCGAGTCGGTGGATGCCGTAGCGCCGCTGATATCCGGCGAAGATCTCATCGCCGCCGTCGCCCGAGAGCGCGACCGTCACCCGCTCGCGCGCGGCCCGCGACACGTAGTAGGTGGGCAGCGAAGAGGAATCGGCGAAGGGTTGGTCCAGATGCCAGACGAGCCGCGGCAGGTCGGCCACCGCGTCGGGCTTCACCAATAGCTCGTGATGATCGCTGCCGACGGCCCGGGCCACCGCCCGCGCGTGCGCGAGCTCGTTGTGGGTGCGCTCCACGAACCCGACGCTCGTGGTCACGACCGGCCGCCGCGACTGGCCGGCCATGGAGGCCACCACCGCGGACGAGTCGACGCCCCCGCTCAGGAAGGCCCCGAGCGGAACGTCCGCCACCATCCGGATCCGCACCGCCTCGTCGAAGAGGGTCGAGAACTCCTCTAATGCCTCCTCGGGTCGCTCCGGTCCCGTCGGATCGAACACGACATCCCAGTACTCCTGGAGCCGAACGCGACCCTGTTCCCAGACCAGGATCTGCGCCGGTGGAATCTGATGGATGTCCAGAAACACGGTGCCCGGACTTGGAATGGAGCCGAACGTGAAATAGTCGTCGAGGGCTTCGGTGCTCACGCGTCGCTTGATGCTCGCGTCCTGGAGAAGGCCCTTGATCTCCGAGGCGAACAGAATTCGCTCTCCGTCGGCGTGGTAGTAGAGCGGCTTCTTACCCACCCGGTCCCGGGCGAGTACCAGCCGGCGGTTGGTGTCGTCCCAGAGAGCGAACGCGAACATCCCTCGGAGGCGCGCCACGAAGTCCAGACCGAACTGCTCGTAGGCATGGACGATGGTCTCGGTGTCGGAGCGCGTGGTGAAGACGTGTCCGGCCGCCTCGAGCTCCCGGGCGAGCTCAGCGAAGTTGTAGATCTCGCCGTTGAAGACGATGGCGATGGTGCGGGTCTCGTTGTAGATCGGCTGATCCCCGGTAGAGAGATCGATGATGCTGAGCCGTCGGTGTCCAAGTCCGACGCCAGGGCCCACGTGAAAGCCGTCGGCGTCCGGCCCCCGGTGACGGATGACGCGCGTCATTCGCGCGAGCAGGCCCCGGTCCACCGGGTGGCGGGGATCGCCGAAGACGAGGCCGGCGATTCCGCACATATCAGGCGTCCTCCCGGCGGGACGGGCCCGCCCACTGGCGCATCCACAGCTCGAAGCACACCAGCGCCCACAGGCGCGCGGAGCAATCACGCCGACCCGAGTCGTGGACGCCGAGCACTCGCTCGACTTCCTCCGTACGAAGGATCCCGCGCTGACGCGCGCTCGGAGAGAGCAGGATATCCCGGGTCATGTCGCGCAGCTCACCGCTGAACCACGCCCCCAGGGGAACGCCGAAACCCATCTTCGTCCGCCCGAGAATGTCCGGCGGAAGAGATCGACTCATCGCCCGCTTAAGCAGGTGCTTTCCTATGCCGTTTCTGAGCTTGAAGGACGACGGGATCGTGGCCACGAACTCCATGAGGACGTGGTCCAGCAACGGCACCCGGGCCTCGAGGGACACCGCCATACTGGTACGGTCCACCTTGCTCAGGATGTCGTCCGGAAGGTACGTGTGCATGTCGATGTGCTGGAGCCTAGAGACATAGTCTGGAGCGGAGCCGTCCGAGGCCAGCTTCTCGAAGGCTGCCGAATCCCCCGCCGCGCCCGCGGAGGAGGCGACATCGTCGGAGAGCAGACGGCGGATGGTGTCCGGTCGCTCGTAGGCCACCAGACGGTGGTAGCGCTCCGCGGCAGAAGCGCCCAGGAGCTGCGCATAGGCTCGGCCCGGCACCTCCCGGGGCAGTATCCGACCGGCCAGAGCCAGGGCTGGACGAGCGAGACGGCCAGGCCCCCGGTCGAGGCTCTCGCGCAGCTCCGCGGCGCGCGCATAGCGCCGGTAACCTGCGAAGTTCTCGTCACCGCCGTCTCCGGAGAGCGCCACCGTGACGTGCTCGCGGGTGATCTTCGACACATAGTACGTCGGAATCGCCGATGAGTCGGCGAAGGGTTCGTCAAAGTGCCAGGCCAGCTTTGGCAAGACATCGAGTGCGCTGGGCTTGACCACGAGCTCGTAGTGGTCTGTGCCGTAGCGCGTGGCCACCTGCCGGGCGAAGGCGAGCTCGTCGAAGTCAGCTTCGGCGAATCCGATGGAGAACGTGCGAATCGGGGTCGAGGAGCATTGCGCCATCAGCGCCACCACGGTGCTCGAGTCCATCCCCCCGCTGAGAAACGCCCCGATGGGCACATCGCTAACCATGTGACTCTTGACCGCATCGGCCAGATGGCCTTGGAGTCGCTCGATCCACTCCGACTCCGTAACCTGGTAGTCCGGAGTGAAGCGCAGACGCCAGTAGCGGGACACGACCGGAGTGCCTCCGTCGAGCGGCAGGGTCAGCGTGGAACCCGGCGGAAGCTTTCGGATCGACCGGAAGATCGTCCTCGGAGAGGGCACATAGTGATACGTCAGGTACTCGCCGAGCGCCTCCGGGTCGATCTCCCGCGACACCTCGGCGACCTCGAGAATGCCTTTGATCTCGGATGCAAACAATAGCCGACCGCCGTCCCAACTGTAGACCAAGGGTTTGATGCCCACCCGGTCGCGGGCGAGGAACACGCGCCGCGCCCGCTCGTCCAGGATGGCGAACGCAAACATCCCGCGCAGCCGCTCCACACACGCTTGACCGTAGGCTTCGTACGCCCGCAGAATGACCTCGGTGTCCGAGGAGGTACGAAACCCAACCCCGCGGGCCTCCAATTCGCTCCGGAGCTCGCGGTAGTTGTAGATCTCCCCATTGAAGACCAACCAGACCGCCCTGTCGTCACTCGCCATGGGCTGCTCGCCGGTCACGAGATCGATGATGGCAAGTCGTCGATGCCCGAGTCCCACCCCCCCGCGGCAGATGAAGCCCTCTCCGTCGGGGCCCCGATGAGCTTGAGCTCCGGTCATCGCACGGAGCAGGCCCCAATCGACCGGCCGCCCCCTGACGTCGACGATTCCCGCGATTCCGCACATATCAGGTCGCCCGCGCGCCGCTCACCTGAGCTGCTCCGGCCGCGTGCCATCGCTCGGTCCGTTCGCCAAGACGCGAATCGCCGTCCCAGCGATACCCGGGGCTGCCGCCGGCGTTACGCATGTCGCGGTCTCGGACTCCGATCGGGAGCAGTGGCCATCTGAGGAGTCCGCGAAGCGGGGGCCATCGCGCCCTCCTGGCGGGCGCCGGCCTTCGCCGCGGCTTCCGCCTCCTGGGAAAGAACGCCGAGCAAGGCTCCGCCGGCGATCAGAAGGAAGTAAAGATCGAAGTAGGCGACGCCCAGAAAGGCCCCCGCGACCAGGAACGGATAGAGAGCCAGTTGGGTCATCTCCGCGTAGCGTGCCAAGTAGCCGTGTTCAGGATCGTGGCGCCAGCGCCTCCGAACTCGTCGGAGCGTGGCCAGCGTGCTCAAGAGAATCCCGAGATAGATGAGGAACCCGAGTATGCCGTGTTCGCCGAGGACCTCGAAGTAGAGGCTGTGGACGTCTCTCACCGCCAGATAGTCGTTTCCGTAGTAAGTGTTCCAGATCTCGGTGCTCCAGAGCGCCTTGAAGCCCTCCCCGAAAAATGGATGCGTGACCGCGATGCCCCATGCGGTCTGCCACGCCTCGATGCGGCCCGTGGTGGACGTGTCCCGAGTTTCGGCCGAGTCCTGCTGGGTGAGTGAGCCGATGCGGTCTTTAAGCTGACCTGGCATGAGGGGCACGGCGATGAACGCGACGATGAGGACGACGGTCGCGAAGCGTAGGCGCCACGGCGACCGCCACACCACGACCGCCATGACGACCGCGAGTCCGAGGAATGCTCCCCGGGAATAGGTGAAAAGGATCGCGATGATCGTCAAGCCAAACATCGCCCTCATGAGTTGCTTCAACCAGGGACGGGGCTCCTCCCGCGACAGGTAGAGCAGGAGCGGCAAGATCATGGCCAGGGCCAACCCGTACGTATTGTTGTCCGCGAAGAAGCTCTTGTCCGGGCCCCACAAGCGATTGCCACCACCGGTGCGCAGGACCCAAAGACCGCCCTTGAACCCGTAGAAACCGAGGCCGAGGGCCGGGACCAGGTACAGGTACCTGAGTCGAGCCCGCTCCTGGAACAGGCAGAGAGTCACCAAGGTCATCAACACGATCTTGCTCACCCAGTTCCACTTTGCCCACGCGAGGGCCGGGTCGTAGGACAGCGCGGAAGACGCGGTTATGTGCGCGAAGAAGAGCAGGAGCAGGAACACGGTCCAGGATCGCGGAAGCGGCTTGCGGTCCTTGGTGAAGAGAAAGCCCGCGAGCGTAGCCCCACCCACCAGAGCCGCCAACGGCAGGCTTCGGCCGAAGCCCCACGTGAGGGAGTGGGGCACCATGTACGCGATCCAGAACCAGCCGAGGACACCGACCCACGGCCGAAACAGACTGGCGGGGATAAGCCCCCCCAGTATCACCAGCAGGAGATAGTCACGTAGGCCACTCATGCGCCAGTCCGCCTATTCCACCGTCACACTCTTGGCGAGATTCCGAGGCTGGTCCACGTCACACCCGCGGCGGACCGCCATATGGTACGCCAGGAGCTGTAGAGGAACTACGGTGATCAATGGAGAAAGGAGATCCGCGGACGCCGGCACCTCCAGCCGGTAGTCGGCCCGGCGAGCCATCTCGCCATCACCGCGATGGCAGACCGCGATCACCCGCCCGCCGCGCGCCCTGACTTCCTCGACGGTGCCGACCATCCGATCGTAGGAGGTGTCACGAGGTGTGAGAACGACCACGGGCATACGCTCGTCGATGAGCGCGATGGGCCCGTGCTTCATCTCTCCCGCCGCATAGCCTTCGGCATGCAGGTACGAGATCTCCTTCAGCTTGAGAGCGCCCTCGAGAGCGATCGGAAATTGCACGCCGCGGCCCAGGAACAGAAAGTTGCCGAAGTGGGTGAGCTCCTTGGCCAAGTCCGCGGCAGATCCCTGACTCGAGAGGGCGTCGGTCATGAGGCCAGGGATCTCCTGCAGCTCGGTGATGCGCTTCTGCGCGTCGCGCGCGGTGAGAAAGCCCTTCGTGAGCCCGAGAACCAGACCGAGGAGATAGCAGGCGATGAGCGTCGCCGTGAACGTCTTGGTGGAGGCGACCCCGATCTCGGGCCCGGCGTGTGTATAGATCACCCCAGTGGCCTCCCGCGCCAACGCGGAGCCAACCACGTTGGTGATCGCCAGAACGGGGGAGCCCTGCTGGCGGGCCACCCGGGCGGCCCCGAGCGTATCGGCGGTTTCCCCCGACTGGGAGACGGCGACCACGAGGGTCTCCGGGCCGAGCATGACGTCGCGATAACGGAACTCGGAGGCGATGTCCACCTCGGCGCGAAGCCCGGCCAGCCGCTCGATCATAAAGCGCCCGCCCAGTGCGGCGTGGTAGGAGGTGCCGCAGGAGACGAGGACGACGCGGTCGAGCCGGCCGATCAGCTCCGGGGTCAGATTGGCCTCGGGCAGGACGACCGAGCCCGTATCTGGCTCGACGCGACCGCGGAAGGTCGCCGCGACCGCCTCGGGCTGCTCGTGGATCTCCTTGAGCATGAAATGCGGATATCCGCCCTTCTCGGCCATCGCCGCGTCCCACGTGATGAGCGAGGGAGCCCGCGCTATCGCACTGCCGTCAAGGGTGGACAGGGCGACGCGATCGCGGGTGAGCTCCGCCACCTCGTTGTCTTCCAGAATGAGGATCGTCCGGGTGTGCGGGAGCACCGCCGGAATGTCGGACGCCACAAAGGTCTCGCCATCGCCGAGGCCAACCACCACCGCTCCCGCCCCGCGCTTGGCCGCGATGATGAGACCAGGACAATCCGCCGAAAGGACACCCAGCGCATACGCCCCACGGATCTGCCCGATAGCCCAGCGGACGGCCGCGGTCAGATCCTGCCCCTTGGCGAGGGCACACTCGATGAGATGAGCCATGACCTCTGTATCTGTCTCTGATCGGAACCGATGTCCGTCCTTCTCGAGCGCGGTCTTGAGCTCAAGATAGTTCTCGAGGATTCCGTTGTGAACCACGACCAGCCGACCGGTGCAGTCGGCGTGGGGATGGGCATTTCCGTCGGACGGGCGTCCGTGCGTTGCCCACCGCGTATGGCCCAGGCCCGTCGTACCCCTCAAGGAGGCGAGGTCGATGGTCTGCCGGAGCCGGTCAATCTTACCCACGCTTCGGCGCACCTCAAGACCAGCGGGGCCCTGGACAGCAATCCCGGCAGAATCGTAGCCGCGGTACTCCAGACGGCGAAGTCCGTCCAGGAGGATACCCACCGCATCCTGTTGCCCGATATAGCCGACGATGCCGCACATGGCCTGTCTCCTTGTTCAGGCGCCGGTCTGCTGATAACGAGCCAGCTTCAGCGCGTACGTCGGTAGATGGCGCTCCCAGGGTCCGCCGCGGCGGAGCTCCAGAAGCGGCGTACTCGATGTGTTCAAGCCGCGCCGAGTGGTGACGGCACACGTGAAGCCCGCGTCGGCAACCAGGCGCACCGTGAGCGAGTTGACATCCTCTGTGCCGCCGTTCGGATAGGCGAAGGCGCCGGGCCGTATGCCCAACGCCCGCTCGATCGCGAGCTTCGACTCGTTGATCTCCCGCCACGCTTCCGTGGGCGACAGACGCGATAGGATCGGATGGCTGACCGTATGAGCTCCCACGGAGAAACCCAGACCTCGGAGCACCCCCACCTCGTCCCAGCTGAGCATCAGCCGTTTCGGATCATCGAGGGGACTGCTACCCATGTCGCGCAGAAGCTGCTCCAAGGCTTCCCGCCGATCGGCATCGGGCAGACCCTTCAGGCCCCCCAGTGCGATCCGGACCGCCTCCAGACGGTCCGCCGTCGACTCGAGGGAGAGGACGCATCCGTCCACCAGCCGCAGGTGGGTCTGCCGAGTCGTCTTGAGGGCAAGCGCCAACCGGTCGAACCACGGGATCTCACGAGTCCCGATGCAGCCGGTCGTGAGGAAGATGGTAGCCGGCAAACCGTAGCGGGCCAGGATGGGCGCGGCATGCGTCAGGTTGTCCCGATACCCGTCATCGAACGTCAGGGCTAGCGCCTTGCCGGGCACCCGGCCCCGCCGCACGCGGTCGACGAGCTCTTCGACGGTGAGAACAGTGTAGTGCCTTGCGATGTGCTCCATCCGGGCCGCGAAGACACTGGTAGGGAGCGCGGGCATGAACGGATCGTCGTCGTCGTTGACCCGGTGGAAGGTGAGAACGGCAAAGCCCTTCGCACGCCGAACGTACCCGACGGCAGTGCTGACCGGTCCGAGCAGACCACTCCCATACAGCAGGGTGGAGAACAATCGGGTCGCCTCGGATGTGGCGCTCATCGCACGTCTCCGTGTTGCCGGTGCCACAGCTCGAGCATCAGTACCGTCCAGAGCACGTCGCCGTAGTACGGCGTCTGATCTTCCGCGTGGAGGCGAAGTAGCCACTCGAGCGCCCCAGGAGCGAAATAGCCCCGATCGCGGCAGCGGCTGGACAGAAGGGTGTCTCGCAATAGCTCCCGGAACCCTGCGTGCGTCTTGAGCCAGTCCCCGACCGGAAGGCCGAAACCGTGCTTGATCTTGGTCAGGATCTCCGCCGGAAGAAGGGACCCGAAGGCTCGCTTGAAGAGATACCGCTTCTCGGTACCCCGGACCTTGTCCCGTGCCGGAAGCGACCCGGCGAACTCGACGAGAGAGAGATCCAGCAGCGGAAACCGTACGCCCACCCCCGCGAGTTCGGCCGTCCGGGTCACCTTGAACAAATCGTTGTCGCCCAGGGTGATCTTCAGGTCGACGTACATGAGCCGGTTGAGCTCCGCCGAGGCCTGGGTGCGCCGGTAGTGGGTGCGGGCGATATTCAGAGGCGAGTCGCCCTGGATGGCGGTCAAGAAGTCCGGGTGCAGGAGACGCGCCCGCTGCCGGGCCACGAAGAACTCGCTGCTGTAGAAGCGATCGGGATTCGGGAGAGACGCGCGCTCGACGTAGCGCTGTGCCTTGCCGAGGGGACTCAGGCCTCCGGCCGGCAGGCGCCGAAGCAGCGGTTCGATAATGGTATGCCGCAGCGGAGCCGGAATCAATGAATAGCGGGCGAGGATCTGCTCCCGGCGGTACCGCTCATTGCCTCCGAAGATCTCATCGCCGCCGTCGCCGGCGAGGAGGAGGCGGACCCCTGCTTCGCGAGCCATGCGGGCGCACAGGTACGTCGGGATGCTCGAGTTGTTCCCGAAGGGCTCGTCGTAGGCACGCACCAGCTCGGGCACGCAGGCAAAGGCCTCGTCGGGGGTGACGAGCCGGGTGTAGTGAGCGGCTCCGAAGTGCCGAGCCGCGAGCTCGGCGTACCCGAGCTCGTTGTAGCGCTCTTCCCGAAAGCCGATGGAGAACGCGTTGACTCGCTCCCCGGTCAGGTCGCTCATCAGGCCGACCACCGTGCTGCTGTCGGTCCCGCCGCTCAGAAACGCCCCGGTGTGCTTGGTCTCGGCCCCGAGGAGCGCGCGCCGGACCGCTTCCGTGGTATGGCGCCTCATTTCGGACGCCGCGGTGCCCTCGAGCCGCCGCTGCTCGCCGTAAGCCATGTCCCAGTACGGCTGGAGAACGAGCTCGCCCTCCCGCCATACGAGCACGTGGCCGGGCGGCAGTCGACGCACCGAGCGATATGGGGTCAGAGGGGCGGGAATCGTCCCGAAGTTGAGGTATGCGTAAATAGCGTCCGGCGCCACCTCCGGCGCAGTTCCAGCAAGCGCCAGCGGGCCACGTACGCGAGAGCTGAACGCCATGCCCTCTGGGGTCGCGGCATAGTAAAGCCGCTGCAGGCCAAAACGGTCGGCGGCCAGCACGAGGCATCGCGAGCCGGGAAGCCAGAGGGCGATACTCACGGCTCCGCGGAGGCGTGCCGGGAAGGTCGGCCCGGTCTGCTCGTACAGACGCCGGATCACCTGGCCAGGGGAGTGGGTCCCGATCAGCGTCTCGATCTCCTCGCCGTTGCTCAAATCCAGGGAGGCGACGGTCTGGCTGTCCGTGGTCTCCTCCGCGCACGCCTTCCCCAGGGCGATGAGGAGAGATCCGGGGCCGCTGAGACGCTCCGGATCCTCGCCGGGAACCCCCGCGGCGAGCGCGGGCAAGATCCGGTCGTCGACCGGACGGCTTGGATCGCGGAAGATCAAGCCGGCGATCCCGCTCGTCACGATGCGCCCTTGCCCAGGAGCCGACGGAAAGTCGGCACCGCTCGCGTCTCGAGACCACACAGCACGGCACCATAGACCCCGCGGCCAAAGACTCGGAGATGCATCGTCTCGCGCGCACCCGACGCCCAGCGGGCCTTGTAGGGATTCTCCCCCGGCCCCATGTCGTACTCGTGGACGCCGTCACGCCCGAATAGAGTCCGGAGGATCTCGCCGCTCAGATGGCTGCCGGGGGACAGCTCCTCGGGCACGCTGGCATCGAAGTCCGCCCGTAGCGCATGCACTCGCCCGTCCGCTTCGAGCTGGAACTCGGTCGCTATCGCGCGTCCGTCCAATCGTAGGATCCAGACCCGAAGCCAGCCCCGCCGGCTGGCGTGATCGGTGAGGGCTCGAAAAAACTCCGGGATGCCCGGCATCGTCGCGATGGCGATACTCTCCTTTGCCTTCCAGCTCCGCCGAGAGACGTCCAGCAGCTCGGCGAACACGGGCGAGTCGGGAGAGACCTGTCGGTACTCGTCGATCGTTACGGTACCAGCCTTGGCCAGGCGGTTCCGGACGCTTCGGATCGTCTTCTTGAATCGCTGGCTCTTGGCCGCCCAGTATGCCCCCCATGTCCCGGTGATTGTCACGTGGGGCGACCGCACGGTCCCGCGTCGCTGCCAGCCGAATCGACCAGGCAGACACATCTCGACCGCCTTCACCGTCGGTGACTCGACCGGCAGCGCGTTCAGCTCGAGGACATCCCAGTCCCTCGACCGGGCCAGCTCCTCCAGTACCGCTTCGACGACTGGCTCCGGTCGGCCGGTGATCAGCCAGTCCGCGAACGCCGAGTCCGGCGCCGTCAGCATTCCCACGAATCGAACCGGGCTGCGGTGCAAGGCGCCTCGCCAGCGAACGAGGGGCACCAGCGCAAGAGGACCGGCCGCGTCCTCCACGAGCAGCACCTCAGGCCGGCGACCTGGTCCCACCCAGTCCCAGCAACACCCGAACCAATCGTGGCTCAGGAATGGGGACGTCTGACCGCCCTCGCGGGCGACGTCGGTCCAGATCTGCGCCAGGGACGCGAAGCCCTGGCGGCTATCGATCCGCCGAACTTTCATAGCCGGACTCGGCCCAGCGGCGCCGGCGCGGCTTCCGATGCGAGGGCAGGGGGCCGCCTGATGCTCTCGACAAGCCGTAGGAACTCCGCCGCCCTGTGGCTCCAGGAATGGTGCTCGACCACGAAGCTCCGAGCTCGCGACCCGATCTTCGCGCGCAGCGCGTCGTTCCCGAGCAACCGAACGATCTTGAGGGCAAAGTCCTTTGGCTCGTCGGCCACCATTAGCTCGTGACCGTCGTTGACGACGAGCCGCTGGAGCACCCCGGACGTCGCCACGACCGGCAGCGACGCCGCCATGGGTTCGAGAACGGCTCGATGGAGCGCCATGCTGTTCCGAAGGGGCGCGACCGCCACCATCGCCTGGTGCAACATGGGTCCGGGATCCAAAATTCCCGTGGCAACCTCTGCGCCGGCCAGCGCCGCGACAAGCCGGGGGTTGGTCACGGGCTCCCGGCTGAGGATGACAAGGCGCGCGGCGGGAATCCGCTCGCGAACGATCGGCATGACCGTGCGCTGGAACTCGGTCGCGTCGCGGATCTCCATCTCCCCGGCCAGCGACGTATTCAGGACTACGGTCTGACTCCTTGCGCGCCCTGGTGACGAGCCAATACCGTCGATGTCGACCCCGTTCGGGATCACAATCATGGGTGCTTCCGGCGCAAAGCGTTTGACGATGTCCGCGGCCTCGCTGCTGGACGCCAGGCATCGGACGGCTCGCCCCGCAACAGCCGCCTCCGCGCCGCGAAGGCGCATCGCCTCCGTCCGGAAGAAGCGAGTGCTCGGAAACGAGCCCTGGACGGCTCGCTGAAACCACCACTCCGAGTCGATCGCGTCGAAATCCACCAACAAGGGAATGGTCTTGTCGATGTCTACGACGTACTGGATCATGCTGGATGCGGAGACGCAGACAAGGTCATACCGGGTGCGGCGAAGCCGGTCGCCCAGACGCGTGCGCAAAGCTTCCGAGCGGAAGTAGGAGAGTGTGCACGACTCGCCGGTCGCCAGACTGAGGGCACCGGTAAGAGACTTCCAGGCCCGTGGGACAGCCGCAAACTCCAAATCCTGGAACTCCGAACGGAGGGCCGAGATGGCACCGGCGGTGTCCGGATTGTCCGTGACGAAGGCCAACGTGAGGCGGTGAGTCCGCGCAAGATGGTGCGCGAACTGGTACTCGCGCGTTGCCCGCACCGGGCGGCGCGGGGGTGGCAACCAGCGTCCGAGCATCAAGATGTTCATGGCAGGTACTTGGTCAACGCCGGCCCGACAAGTTTCGTCAGCGGCAGGGGGATGCGTTTCCAGGCGTTCACGGCAAGGCGCATCTTCGGGTTCGACGGGCTCAGGTCGGGCATACGGCCACCCCTGAGCAGCACATACTGATACGGTAGGGCGACCGGCTCGAATCCCCAATGACGCTTGAAATTGTACGCACCGGTGCCTTCCCGACTCCGGCCGAAGTCGAAGGTGCGATAGCCCGCCTTCGCCGCGTGACAGAGAAGCTCCCAGTACATGAAGTCGTTGACCCCGAGCGGCAAAGCCTCCTGGCGAGCGCCTCCGTAGTACGGTAAGACCTGATCCTCGAACAGGATCGTCAAGACCCCGGAAACCGGCTCCGCGTCCTTCCAAATGGTCAATAGCTCACATTCCTTACCGAACTCTTGCCGGATGGCGTGGAAGAGTCGCCGCGGAAACACCGGAGAACCAAGGCAGTGCACACTGTGAGCGTAAATGTCGTAGAAGCGGTCGAGGTGGTGCATCCCGAACTTCGGGTGGAGCCCGTGCTTGGCTCCCTGACGCGTCATCCGTCGCTGCTTGCGTGGAATCGCGCTCAGGTTCTCCTCTTCGGTCGCGGCAATGGCTCGTGAAAACGTGACGTAGAGCGACTTCGTCGGCAGATCCAGCTCCTGCCCGACCCGATGCCGCAACTCCACATAGTCGGCCTTCGTCCGCAACGCCAGCTCCCTGGCCCCGTTGACGAGCGCCTCCCGGGCCGCCTCACTGCTCGCACAGATGCCACCATAGACCCCGTACGGGACTGACACTAGACCACGCCCGCCGAACAGGCCACGTACCTCGAACAGTGGGAGCACACCCTCGAGTCCGCCAGCTCCTTCTGCGATCAGATAGCGTGAACGGTGTCGAAACGTCCTCTCGACCACCCGCTTCCACGCCAGAAGATGGAACGGACTCCCACCCGGCGTGTTGCGGACGAATGCGTCCCATTCGACGGTCTCTGTGGTGAGCGGACGGACCTCCACCGGATTCCCCTAGAGTCCTCTACCAACCAGGACCCTGACGAGGCGCCCGGCGGCTTTTCCATCCCAGAGGTCGGGCAGTTCTCCAGTCGGCCAATTGCCCTGCGCGACCGTCCGCCAGCTCTCGTAGATCGCGTCCTGACTCGTCCCGACTACCCGGTTACTGCCCCGCGTCACCGTGACCGGACGCTCAGTGTTGCTCCGCAACGTCAAGCACGGGATTCGCAGCGCGGTTGTCTCTTCCTGGATTCCCCCGGAGTCGGTCAGCACGCAGCGTGCGTTGGCCATGAGCTGCACGAAGTCGAGGTAGGACAGCGGGTCCACCAGCCGCAGTCCGGGCATCGGCGGAAGCACCGGCGCGAGCGCATCGAGCCGCCCTCGGGTACGAGGATGGACGGGAAAGACCACTGGAATCTCGGCTTGGATGCGCGCAATCGCTTCGAGGAGCATCCCGAGCGTACCTTCGTCATCGACATTGCTGGGGCGATGAAGCGTCAACGCCGCGTACCCGCCCGGATCCAGGCGAAGGCGCTCGAGCACGTCCGACTCTCTCGCCCGCTCCCGATATCTAAACAGCGTATCGATCATCACATTGCCGACGAAATGGATCCGCTCAGGTGAAATGCCCTCGCGAGTCAGGTTCTTCAGGGCCTCCGGCTCCGTCGTGAAGAGCACATCGGAAATCGCGTCGGTGAGCACGCGATTGACTTCCTCCGGCATCGTGCGGTCGAAGCTACGCAATCCTGCCTCCACATGCGCGACCGGGCATCCAACCTTTACCGCCGTGAGGGCTGTCGCCAAGGTCGACGTCACGTCCCCCACGACCAGGACCAACCCGGGCCGCCTACTGGTCAGAACCGACTCGAAGCGGGTCATGATCTCCGCCATCTGTGCGACGGCCCCGACGGCCTTTACGTTGAGGTTGACGTCGGGCCTCGGAATCTCTAGATTGGCGAAGAACGCGTCCGACATTCGCGCGTCGTAGTGTTGACCGGTGTGCACGAGTGTCGTCGACACGTGCGGGTACTCACGCAGCTCGGTAAGAATGGGCGCGATCTTCACGAAGTTCGGCCGGGCTCCGACGACCGCGACGATCCTCACGCAACGTTTCTCGCAGGCAGTACCCCACCGCCGGCCAGAACGTCGCGCACCGTGGCAAACCGGAACTCGCGTACCAAACGGCTCAGTCTTCCGCCCGTGGCACGGGTGTTCATCGAGTGGCGCAACTGCGCCACGCGGCCTATCGGAAGTCGGGGTTGTCCAGGATCGAACTCCCATGGATGCAAATAGACGATGGCCGGCTGTCTCTCCCGCTCGTTGAGATGGCGGATCGCCCACCGGGTAAAATGGTAGGGGAAGAGCCGAAAGTATCCACCGCCCGCGATCGGACAGCGCCACCCGAACCGCGATACGGTCGATAAAGGAAACTCGATGATCTCCAGCCCCGGTGCCACCATCAACCGAAACGGAAACCGGCCCGCGTCCGAAATCCCATACCGATCGTGGACGATCGGGAAAATGCTCGAGTCGTACTGGAAGCCGCACTCGGCCAAAACCTCGAGGCTCCAGAGAGTCTCCCGCACCACCGAAAAGGTTGGAGCACGGTAGCCCACGACCGATACGCCAGCCGTATCCTCTAGGGTCTTCTTGGCGCGCCGAACGTCTTCCGCGAACTGCGTCCGACTCTGCCGGGTGATCATCTGATGGTCGTACCCGTGGCACGCGATCTCATGCCCGCGTTCGTGGATTGCCCGCACGAGCGACGGGTGGCGGGCGGCCACCCAGCCCAGTACGAAGAAGGTGGCCGCCGTTCCGGTCTCCGCGAGTTGCTCTAAAAGACGTCCAGTCGTTTCTACCACGCGGCTCTCGAGGCCCGCCCACTCCTCTGGCCGCACTACCCCGACGAACACCTCTGCATGGAAGTACTCCTCGACGTCAAACGTCAGGGCATTAACCATCGAGACCGGCCCGGGCATAAGCAGGCCCCTCGGTGTACTCGGCCTCGTTCAACGACCGGATGGTGCGTTCAAGCCCGGCGCTCAGCGAGACCCGACCCGTGAACTCTAGCAGCTCCGCGGCCATCGACGTCTGCGCGTAGACGTGCCGAGGCTGGGCGGCGGAATCGCGCCCCTTAACGGGGGACAATCCCGTCCCTAAAAGATCCGTCAATACGCCCACGACATCATTGACCGTCGCCAGCTCGCCCGAGCCAATGTTGATGACGTGGCCTGAGGCCCGGGGGGCGCGAGCCGCCGCCAGCGCGGCGGCGACCGCATCACCGACGTACAGGACATCCTCGGCACTACGCTCATCCTGTTCTGCGACGCCTCGCCCCTGACGAACCGCCTGCAGTACTTTCGCGATCATCGCGCCTTCACCGGTCGTCGTCTGACGAGGTCCGTACACGCTGAAGTACCGAAGCGTGACCGTGTCGAGCTGATGTCTCAGATAGAAGGCGCGTGCGTACGTTTCGGCCGCCGCTTTCGACGCGCCAAACAGCGTACCCGGCCGAACCGCCATGTCTTCGGACAGCGGGCTTCGCTCCGAACCACCGTACACCGCCGCAGACGAACCGATCACCACGCGCCACACGCCCTCGGTGAGAGCACCCTGCAGCACGTTGAGCGTGCCCTCCACGTTGACCGCATGAATGTCGCCGGGACTGGTCGCCGACACGGCCCGAGGCGGAAGCCCGGCAAGATGGAAGACGTACTTGACGTTGCAGAGAGCCGTCCGCAGGAGCTCACGGTCGCGCACGTCTCCGACAATCACTTCCAGTCGACTACCGTTCGAGACGCCTCCGGCCCCATCCGATGTCCGCGAATGGCGCTGCGCCGCGGCGTGGAGGTTCTGCAAGGATCCGGTCGATAGATTGTCTAGCACTCGCACCGAGGCGCCCTCTTCCAGAAGGTGGTCAACCAGATGCGAACCGATGAAGCCTGCGCCGCCCGTGACGAGTACCGTCCGCATAGTGTCCCTCAGAGGGTCACGATAGAAGTCCGCGAGCTGCGATACGCCTTCAGAGCGTTCCGCGTGTCTACGACAAGCCGAGCACGGTCGCTAATCATTGCGTAGTCGAACGCGGAGTGGCTCGTGAGAATCAAGACGCAGTCAGCTGTCTCTACCGCATCGGCGCTGGGCTCGACCGCAGTTAGCTTCACGCTGCCGCTCGTCAACTGAGGTGTGAAGGGGTCCGCGTACGATATCTGGGCCCCCTTCTCGGCAAGTAAGTCGATGATCTCGAGAGCGGGAGACTCCCGAATGTCGTTGACGTCGGCCTTGTACGTCACGCCAAGAACTAGCACCGAGGCACCTCGGACGGCGCGCTCGCGGTCATTCAAAGCGTCGGTCACCAGCCTCACCACATGCTCCGGCATGGCCCGGTTGACCTGGTCCGCCAGTGCGATGAACTGCGCCTCGTATCCCGTGAGCCGGACCTTCCACGACAGATAGAGTGGGTCGACGGGAATGCAGTGGCCTCCGATGCCGGGACCGGGATAGAAGGGCATGAACCCGAACGGCTTCGTAGCCGCCGCCTCGATCACTTCCCACGGATCGACGCCGATCTTTCGGCACGCGAAGGCTAGCTCGTTGGCTAGCGCGATATTCACGCTTCGGAACGTGTTTTCCAGGAGCTTGGCCGTCTCCGCGACCCGCGGGTTCGAAGCCTCGAAGACGGTATGGGTGACCCGCCGATACAGTGTCGCCGCGAGCTTCGTACAAGCCGGCGTCACACCGCCCACCACCTTCGGGATCGTCGCCGTCGTAAACGTCTTGTTCCCGGGATCCACGCGTTCCGGGGAGAAGGCCAGGAAGAAGTCGCGACCGACCACCAGGTCCCGGGATTCGATTCTAGGCTGAAGCACTTCCTCGGTCGTGCCAGGGAACGTCGTACTCTCAAGGATCATGAGTTGTCCAGCACGTAGATGCGGCACCAGACTTTCCAGCGCGGAGAGGATGTAAGAGATGTCGGGCTCCTTGCTCTTCCGCAGCGGAGTCGGTACGCAAATGATCAAGACGTCGGCGCTGCTCGCCTCGTCAAAGGCCGTGGACGCCGTCAGCCGACCGTCAGCCACGAGCGGGCGGAGCGTGTCGGCCGGGACGTCCACCAGATACGACTCCCCGCGGTTCAGGAGACTCACCCGTTCGAGGTCGAGATCCACTCCCCGAACCGTCAGTCCCGCCTTGGCGAGCTCCACCACCAGGCTCAGGCCCACATAACCAAGTCCGATCACGGCAATACGGGCGGTGCCAGTTTCGAGCTTCTCTTGAAGAGTTGTCGTCCACACGGATCCATGTACTCCTAACGTTCCTGCGGGTTGAAGGTCAGATTCACGCACTGTAGTAGCCGCTGTACTGCTTGTAGTAGGCGTTCAGCTGGCGGATCGGCGTCCGATTCATCACGATGCCGACGATGGGTGTGCCCGCCCGCTCGAGCATCTCCTTGGTACGCACGAGGTCCCGCGGGCGCGTGGTTCCCACGCCCACCACGAGGACGATTCCATCGGCGGCCGCTGCGAAGTAGAGGTTGTCTGGAATCAGCAAGATCGGGGACGAGTCCATTAGAACGTAGTCGGTCTCGTCCGCCATGTCCGACAGGATCTGGGGTAGCCGATTACCTAGACCCGTCCGCGCGGGGGCCGTGAGGGACCCGCCCCGAGACGCGAGCTGAACGTTCTCGGTGATGGGCGTGACGGTCTCGCTGACACTGCTGGTCCCGGCCAGCAGGTCCGTAAACCCCTTGCGCGGAGTACTGTTGGCAAGGCGATGAAGCGTCGGTCGGTGGAAGTCCGCATCGGCGATAATCACCTTCTTACCCACCTCGCCGAAGGCGAGACCAAGATTGAACGTCACGGTGGACTTCCCCTCGAAAGGAAGCGCGCTGGCCACGAGAATGCGCCGTAACGGCGTCTCGAGCATCTGAAGCTCCACGCGAAGCCGCCGAAAAGCGTCCACGAACAGGTGATAGTCTTCCTGGCTCTCCTGGGGTTGACGACCGTTGAGTCCGAGCACTGTTCCCGGAGTCTGGACCTCGGGTACGGCAGTCAGAATCGGTAGACCGGTCAAGTGTCGTACATCGGCCTCACTCATGATGGGTCGGTTGAAGTACTCGGCGGTGGCGGGAGCCCCCACGCCGATCAGGAGAGACAAGGCGAGTGCCAGTCCCAAGAACTGCATGCGGCGTAGGTTGGGGGCGGTGGCCGGAAAGCTGGGAGGATCGATCACCTTGACCACGTTCATCTCGCCCTGCTCCCGAATGCGCGCGGCGCCCAGCCGGTCCGAGAGGAGGGCACTGAGCTTACTATTGCTCTCCACCTCAGAGGCCAGCCGGCGGTACTCGAGCTCGTCTTTCGACAGGCCCGACAGGTCCCGGCGCACGCCTCCGATCTGCTCCTTCAGGGAATGTTCCTGTGCGGTCAGAGAAACCACCGAGGTATCCAACGTCGCGACCATCTCGGCAAAGGCCGCTCGGTCGTCAGCCGGAATAGCATTCGTCGCCGGGTTGACCACCGTCGAATCCCTGACCGCGTCGCCCAGCTCTCTCTGGACCTCGGCGATCTGCTGAGACAGGTATCTCACCCGGGCGTGGTCATCACCGTACCGGCTCTTCGCCTCGACCATTTGTGCTTCCAGGCTCGAAAGCTTCGACCGCAGTCGACCCGCGTTGGCCGGACTGATGGTGGCCGTCGGAACCGGTTTCGCGACCGCCGAGACCTGACTGACTGGCATGCTCTCGACCTTCGCCTTCATCGCCGCGAGACGCGTTTGGCTGATATTCTTGTTCGCCTGCACCTCCACCAGTGTGGTCTCGAGCTGAGACAGCCGCTGGGCTGTCTCCATGCTCTTGGCCGGGATCTGCACCCCGCCCCGCGCCATCGTGAAGGTGCGAAGCGAATTCTCGCTTCGCCTCAGGGCATCCGAGACCTGGGCAGTCTGCTGCGACAGATACTCGCGCGTGCTCCTGGCATCGTCGACGTTGAAAGACCGCGTGCGCGCCAGGAGCACCTCGATGTACGTATTGGCGATGTCCAAGGAGATCTGGGGCTGCGACGCTTCCGCCTGAATCTCCACGATGCCGGAGTTGCCCGGCTGAGGGACAAAGCGCACTCGGTCCCGCTGCAACTCAGATACGGCACGCTGGTGCGGATTCGAGGCCCGGGTCGTCTCGGTGCCGCGGAGTCGCTGGATCCAGTCCTGGAACTCGACCCAGTAGTCACGGCCGTAGGGTCTCTGGACGAGGTCTTCCACGGCGGCTTTGGGCAGGGCCTCCACGACCGACGTCGCCAGCAGCCGGCTCTGCAGAAGCGCGAGTTGCACGGGCAGGGGGCGGGCGGGTGAAAATTCCTGGAAGACTGGAGCGCGGTCGGCTCTGCCCTCGATGAGGACGGTCGCAACCGTTTTGTAACGCGGCGGCTCCTTCGAAAGCACATACGCCGCCGGGATCAAGGCCGCGAGGGTCGCTAGTGTTGTCAACACTATCCACTTCTTCCGCCGCGCGAACAGGGAACGGGCGAGGAGTACAAGCAGTGTCCGGGGTTCCATCAGCGAGTTGTCTCCTTGGTGTGATTGTAGCGGGCCGCCATGTTCAGCGACCCCGCGCAAATAGAACTACCTGGACCGTATTGAGTAGGATCAGCAGATCGAGAAACAGAGAGAGGTTCTTGATGTAATAGAGGTCGTACTGCAGCTTCTCGACCGTATCCTCGATCGATGCGCCGTACGTATAGCGGATCTGGGCCCACCCGGTGATGCCGGGCTTCACGGCCAGCCGCTCCATGTAGTAGGGGATCTTCTTCTGGAGCTCCTCGACGAACTCGGGCCGTTCCGGCCGAGGACCGATGAAGCTCATGTGGCCGACCAGCACGTTGAGGAGCTGCGGCAGCTCATCGAGCCGGGTCCGCCGCAGGAATGCACCGACCCGGGTGATGCGGGGGTCGCGCGCCTTGGTCCACACCGGGCCGGTCTCCTTCTCCGCGTCCTGACGCATGGACCGAAACTTGTTCAGGATGAACACACAACCATTTCGCCCCAGGCGAGGCTGACGATACAGAATGGGCCCCGCCGATTCGAGCTTGACCGCCATGGCAACGAGAATCATCACCGGGAGCGACAAGACCAGACCGGACAGCGAGACCGTGATGTCGAAGAGGCGCTTCACGATCTCCGTACGCGGCGTCTTGACAAAGCCGTCGGAGAAGATCAGCCAGCTGGGCCTTACCGCGCTCACCAGGATCTTGCCGGTCGCTTTCTCGTAGAAGGTGGGCCAGTCCTCGACCCGGATCCCACGGAGCCGACACTCCAGCAGAGCCTTCGTGGGGAAGCATCCGCGCCGATCGACCTGCGCGACGACCACGATGTCCGGACGAGTCTCTTCGACGAGGACATCCAGATCCTGGATCTTGCCGAGGAGTGCATGCTTCTCCGGAAGCATGTCAGCCCCCGCGGGGCTATCGTCGAGAAAGCCGATGATCCGGTATGGCCGCGCGCTGGTGTCCTCTAGCTCGGTGATCAGCCGTCCGACCGGGCCCGTCCCCAGCACCAGGACGCGCGCCGCCATCTGCTGCTTGGACCAGGCCCTCAACAAGGTTACCCGCCAGACCATGAGGCCGAGCGTGGTCAAGATCGTGATCTGGAGAAACGCCGACCGGCCCAGGCGGAGCGACGGCACCGCGAAACCGATGGCCGCGATCATCAGTCCTGACGCGCTCTGGCAAATCAGGAGCCGGGCGAGCAGCTCGCGCGGGCCTACGGCCAGCCGTACCTCGTAGAGGTCGCCCAGGTGGAGCACGAAAGCCATGAGGGTACTGACTTCGATGAAGCGCACGACGAATGGCGCAGACCCGACCCAAGCCGCAGACAGCTCGGTTAAGGCAAAACACCCCAGGATGATGAGCAAGTCCCCGAAGAGGAGGACAAATGCCAATCCCGGTACGTAGTGTCGGAAGATGCGAAGCATGGTCGTGAGTCCTGGTCACGGGAGAGAGCAAAGCCGGTGCCAGGGTGGGTCCGGAAGGATACAGCTAACTACTTGTTTCTTTTACCAACTGGGCTCGACCACCGGAGAAGACTACTGCTCTGATTGGGCAATCGAATACCGCACTCTTTCAAATCTGCGCGGGCGGGGCGCCGCCGGCGATCAGATAGGGGAGTTGCATAATGAAACCTAGAACTTAGCGTCTACGACAATCGATGCAACGTTTGCGTGGAGGGAGATACCGGAAGAGGAGAAAAAGCGGGATTAGAACGTGGCAAACAAGCTCAGAATTGCTCGGTTCTCCTTGAAGTTTCCACCGGAATCGAGGGTGGTGCCGCCCTGGCCGAAGGAGGCCTGACCGCTACTCCTTGTATGAATGAACTGAAGACTCGCAACCAGCCACCGCAACACCTGCCAGTTCAGAGCGGCCCCGTAGGTGAGCGTGGTCTGCGTTCCGCCGTCTTGGATGTTGCCGGTCCCGGTCGGCTCGTTCTCGCTATAAGTCACACTGAGAGTGGAGTTAATGAAGGGCGTCAGCTGGTACAGGAAGCTCCCGAAGTAGGACCGGCTTAGCACCGTACCAAAGTTTTCACCCCGCTGGCCGGTCTGTTGGAAACCCTGGAACACACCGACGGAAGCCACGGCTCGGGCGAACCGGTAGCTCGCGCTAGCATTCACGGACACGGTGCCGGAGCTGTCCTCGGTGTCGCTCTCGAGGATGCTATAGCCGACGGCCGCGGAAAGGGACAGTCCGGTCGGCAACCCATAAGCTCCGAAGACCGACACATCGTAGACCCGGGTGCTGTTCAGGGTCTGGTATTGAGCGGAAGTCGACACGCCACCGCTCGAGTAGAGACCGAAATTCCTCGAGACCGCCCCGAACACGGTGTGGCTCGTCGTATCACCATTGTCATCGCCGGCCGCGCTGCCCGATGTTCCGTCCTTGGTGTCGGTGCGGGAGAACTCGTATCCGGCCCGCACGAGGTAGTCTGTCGCGAACCGTGTCGCGGCGTTGAGGCCGAGGATATGCGTCACGGAGTCGTTCGTTCCGCCGTTCCTACCGCCGTTCGTACCGCTGCCGTTGCTGTCTTCGTTGAAGAACAGCACGTTCCGGTAGTACGCCTGGGTTGCGACCTGATCCAGCAGCCAGTCCACCGCCAGGCTCGCGGTGTTCGTGCTCGAGGTTTGCCGGCCTCGCCGGATCCCCGTTCTATCGAGGTCGCTCGCGGAGTCGTTTCGGATGAACGTGTCGCTCAGGGTCAGACCCAGCCTCGGCGTGAGAGCGTACCGAACCGCCGCGTTCACGCTCGGGAAAACCTTTATCTCGTCTCCGCTGTTCTCCACCGTGTCGTGAACGAGATCGACCGTCGTCGACACCGTCCCTAACGTGCGGGCCCCTCTCATGAGCATCAGGAAGCCAGGACCCACGGTTGACCGAAGGTTGTCCTGAGCCCCACTGGACGCCTGGAAGAAGTTGTCCGAGTACTCCGCCGATACACGGAGGGTCGGGCGAAACTCGAACGTCGCACCGCCAAGGGTCGCCACCGTGGGTGCGAACGCGCCCGGAAGCGTCAGCCCGCCCGGCACGCCCACAAGCCCAGGCGCTCCCGGCGTGGCATACGGGAATGGAGTGGGAATGTTGGTTTGCGACGGCGCTGGCGGCACCGGCGGTGTCCAAGGCGGGATCGTAGTGCTAGGGGGTGTCGCGGGCGTAACCGGCGGCCGTCCCGGCTGCTGGATCGGGTACTGCTGCAGGGGAACCGGTTGCGGCTCCTCGGCCGGGGCGGGCGGGGTCTGCAGGGGTTTCTGTTGCTGCGGCTCTGACGATGGCGGCTGACCTGGTTGACTCGGATCAGAGGGAGGCGTGGCTGGCGTCTGGGCCCAACTCGGCCTCGCGTAGCCACCGCCCACCACGACCAGGAGGGCACTCAGCAAAAAGGCTGAACCGAGCGCACGTGAGGTGCGCCCGGCCGCTTTGCGACCAGCTACTCTCTCAGAAGAGCCGTTGAGGAACAAAGATAATGTCGTTCGGTTGCAGCCGGACATCCGGAAACTCGTCCGGCGACCGCATCATCTTATCAACATCCACTCGAATCCGTTCCTTCTTTTCGGCGCTGCCCCGGAGGATGTCTATGCGGCCCGCGGAGGCCAAGGGGGTCAGGCCACCGACCTGTGTCAAAGCCCTCAAAATCGTCAAATCCCCCGAGTACTTAACGGCGCCCGGGGCCTTCACCTCGCCATTGACGTAGACCGCGTCGGCGAGCGGGACCACCACCGAATCGCCCGGCTCCAGCTTGGGATTCTGGGTCAAATCTCCCCGCTGCACGAGGCGGTTGAAGTCGATCGGTATCCGTCTGTCGCCTCGAAGAAGGAACCCCTTTTCGGCATCGGCATTCGCAGCCACTCCACCCAGGATGGAGATCGCCTGAAGCAGAGTCAGCTCACGGGTCAGCTGCATTACGCCGGGCCTGCCGAATCCGCCGATGAAATACACCGGCCGACTCTTGATCTCCCTGACAATGACCGTGACGACCGCGCCCTTCACGGTCTTCTCGTACACATTGGTGAGGTGATCCTGGAGCTGTTGAACAGACTTCCCAGCTACGCCAATTTCCCCGACCAGGGGCAGTGACGTGCGGCCATCGGGACGAACGAAGACGGTCTGGTTGAGATCCCGGTTGCCCCAGACTTGGATTTCGAGGATGTCCTCAGCCCCGATGATGTAGTCCTTGTCCTGCTGTGGTTGGGGCGGCGGCGCTTGCGCCTCCACCGGCAGCGACGGCAGTAGAGCCAGCATGAGCAGCAATGACCACCGAATACCTCGCCCCATGTTCACACTCCTAACGGGTGCTGGCTCTCCGGAACTCGGTTGAACTGAGCGAGCGGATCGAGCCCGCCCTGTCGATACGCCTTGAGCTTGTACTGCAGGCATCGGAGGCTGATGCCCAGCAGCCGAGCCGCCTGCGTCCGGTTGCCGCCTACCCCGTCCAGCGTCTGAAGAATGTACTGCTGCTCCAGGTCCCGCAGCGTCAGCCCCGCCGGCAATGTCGGCTTGATCGGCTCTGCGGTACGCTTGCCCCCCACTTCCGTCAGGGGCGCGTCGATATCGATCGTATCACGCTCGCTTAATACCACCGCCTGCTCGATGCAGTTCTCCAGCTGCCGCACATTGCCCGGCCACTCCGCCCCCAGCAGCAGCTCCTGCGCCCGCGGCGTCAGCCGCGGCACCCGCTTGTGGTGCGCCGCGGCAAACTTCCGCAGAAAATGCTCCACCAGCAGCCCAATGTCCCCCCGCCGCGCCCGCAGCGGCGGTACCTCGATCATCACCACCGCGATCCGGTAGTACAAGTCCTCCCGAAACTGCCCCTCCCGTACCGCCCGCCGCAGATCCTTGTTCGACGCCGTGATCAGCCGTATGTCCGTCCGCGTCGGCTTGCTCCCCCCCACCTTCACGAACTCCCGCGTCTGGATCACCCGCAACAGCTTCGCCTGCAACGGCAGC
>Ga0187893_10003119_pt1 | contig 34496 bp, 32 predicted proteins | sample MA1701074metaG_FD_139574 | JGI IMG/M metagenome (GOLD analysis project Ga0187893, IMG submission 139574) | White microbial mat communities from a basaltic lava cave in the Kipuka Kanohina Cave System on the Island of Hawaii, USA - MA170107-4 metaG ...
AGGCCCAAAACCAATCTCTAGTAACCTATCACTGGGCTTCACTTCCAACAACGAGATGGTCCATCTAATTCTGTCTTTATTTGATGGGGTCCAGGCCATAATCTTGCCTGCCAGATATCCCCAAACACCTGTCGGACGACTGAACTGGGTCCGTAGAAATCGTTTTAGTGGTTGAAGCAACCAAGAGGTCCTTGCTCCGTCGTCCGGTTGGTTTTGAAGACCAGGATATTTCATAGCTGCCTAATCACAATCCACCCTCATCATGGCTTCGAGCATAGCTTCGAGACCGACTTACCAGAGTTTTGACGAATCGAATTGCAAAAAGTACTGGCATGCCTAGGTTAATACTACTTCTTGAGCTTACGCAGGTGTTTTGTCTCTTGTCCCTGTTGGGGCAAGTCTTGTTTTATATGCTTCGGCAAGTCTGTCCCGTTCAAAACACGCGCGCAGTCGTCCATGGATGCAGTTTTCTCTGAGGGAAGACGCTTCAATTCGAGCATCATATCCAAATATTGTTCAATGCCATATTGCGCTGCAAAGAGACATGGGGTGCTGCAGATCACAATTGAGGCTCCAGCATCCTCTAGTTCGTTAAACCGCCAATTGGGCGATTTCCCACCGTGCAGTTGATTTACCATTATCGGCACTGACACATGGGATCGGAGATTCGAAAGTGTCTCCAGGTCTCTAATCGCCTCTACCATTACACCATCGGCACCTGCCTCCGCATAACACATGGCACGCTCGATCGCCTCCGAAGGATCCGCAGCGTCCGTCCTCGCAATTACGAAAATGCTTCTACGCGTTTCAATAACGGTCGAGAGTTTCGTAAGGTATTCCTCAACTGGTAGAATTTCCTTTCCCTCAAAGTGTCCGCATTTTCGCGGACGCTTCTGATCTTCCATCATGACGGCAGATAATCCATTCGATTCCAGGATACGAATGGTATTGGAGGCAACCACCTCGTCACCGAAGCCGTCATCAACATCGACCAGAATATGAGTTGTCGGAATTCCGTGACGGATCTTGGTGGCGAAATCAGCCATGTCACGCCAGTTTACGTAACCGACGTCGGGCAGTCCGTACGCACTAGCGGCGTAGCTGTACCCACTGCAGAACACCCCCTCGAACCGCTCCGCAACAATCTTCGCCGAAAAAACGTCGTAAACTCCGATGAGAGCTAGCAACCTCTTTTGCCGCAAGCGGCGGCGAAATTCATTGCCTGCATATGGTCCTGTTAAGTGCATTGAATCCTCCCTTTCCAAGTGCTTTCAATTTCTCAAACTGCCAGTGGACTAATCCTGGACGGACAACAACCACCGCATTGCTGGTCTACGTCTCTTGCTACAGCCTCATCAAAGCATCTTCTTTAGTCCGAGGGCTCTTCGCATTATCAACAGGCGCCTTTGCCTAAAATGACAGCTCTCGGAGTTGCCAGAAAGATCTTGATGTCAGTCCATAAAGACTTTGTCTTGATATAGCGAAGATCCAAGCGAACCATCTCGTCGAAGGTCGTCCGACTCCTGCCAGTCACCTGCCAAAGCCCTGTCATTCCCGGCTTTGCTCCTAATACCCTGTGGCGGTACCATGGTTTATACTGCCGCAGCTCATACCAAAGTGGAGGCCGAGGACCGACGAGTGACATTTCTCCCCTCAACACGTTCCACAACTGGGGAAGTTCATCGAGGCTCGTCTTGCGAAGGAAATGACCAACCGGGTTCTACCCCGATATCACGGACGGTTGAGTTAAGAGTTGTTCTGCCTGTTGCTGCTGTTCCAATCTCCTCCACTGTCTCGGATTGTGATGCCGCTCGATGTAGTCAAAGATATCGGCCCGGGCCTCGGCTCGGGTCCGGTAGTGTTGTCGATTCACCCGCTCGCGTTTGAGCACGCCAAAGAAACTCTCGGCCGCCGCGTTGTCGGCACAGCTGCCTACCGCACTCATGCTGCAGGTCACGTGGTGGGCCGCCAGAAACCGTTGGTATTCCTCCGAGGTAAATTGGCAGCCCCGATCCGAGTGCAGAATGACTGGGGTCTGTGCCGGGCGCTGCCATAACGCCATGAGTACGGCTTGTACCACCAGCTGGCGGTCCTGTTGGGAACTCATTGACCAGCCCACGACCAGGCCTGAATATAAATCCAGCACGATGCACAGGTACAACCAGTGTTCGGCTGTACGAATGTAGGTGATGTCGGTCACCCATTTAGTATTGGGGATCGCCGCACTGAAGTCCCGGTCCAGATGATTCCGGGTCCCACTGGGACGGGACCCGGAGGGCTTCTTCCGCCACTGCCGACGCTGTGGCACACCCTGTAATCCAGCCCGGCGCATCAGCCGCGCCACCCGGTGACGGCCGCATCGCTCCCCGGCATAGCGCAGGTCTTCCCAGATCCGCGGGCTCCCCACGACGCCGTCCTGCTCGGCATACAACGTATGAATCCGTGCGAGTAACCGGGCATTCTCCTGGGCCCGCCCACTCGGCGGCCGGGTCACCCAGCCATAATAGCCACTGGACGAGACCCGCAAACACCGGCACATCATCCGGATGGGAAACGCAGTGCGGCATCGTTGGATCATCCGATACTTCATCGCGACGCTCTCGCGAAGAACGCGGCCGCTTCTCGCAAAAAATCCCGCTCCTTCGTGACGCGGGCTAACTCCCGCCGCACGAGGGCGAGTTCCTCGTCCCGCGGTCGACCATTCCCCCGAAACGCCTGCGCCGACTCCTGACGCAACTCGCGCCGCCACCGCCCGAGCACCGTCGCCCCAATCCCCAGTTCCGCCGCGATCTGATGCACCGTCACGCCGGGAGACTCAAGCATCGCCACCGCCTCACGCTTGTACTCGGTTGAAAACCTCCGCCGTTGTGCCATGACACCCCTCCTGGCCCATTATGGACCGTAACAAGGTGTCCGTAAAAGCGGGGCAGAACCCGTAAGGCTCCATTTTCGCTCGGTATCATGAGAGCTTAAGCTAATTTCTTTAATCTCGAATCGCAATAACTCGAAAGTAGAGGAAGGTTTCTATGAATTGGGGGCATCAAAAAATAATCCCACGTTATGTTGTGGGATTGGAAAGTTGTAGTTTTATGGCAAGGGAGTGAAGGCCTTGGAATCTAAGGATTTTAGACTGGGAAGCTGCCGACGTTGATGGGGTCAAATGCCTAAGATCAAGAGAGGCCTCTTTACAACGCTAGGTCACCCCCATAGGCTCTTGCCTACACTCTTTGACCCACGTTTGCACCTCAACCAATCTGTCCAAGAATCTTCAGTCCTATAAAAGCCAAAAAGAAATCGCTATTTCAATGAGTTAAGCGCATTCAGCAATATCAAATTTTCATTGGGAATAGGCATCGGTCTTGCTTATGTAAATTGGGTATGGTTGCGTATGATTACATAATTCCAGTCAGTGGGAACCACGACTGACGCATTCTGCGTTCTCAGGTTGCTTCGCTCTGGTGGCGCGATGACTGATAGTCTTCTGTCCGCGATGCCTGATGATAACTGGCATACAAGACAGATTTGGTAGAGTCGAATGTTTGAAGTAGCTATGGGTTATGCTATGGAAAGAAGTACTACGATGTGCCAGGTCCGAGCCTGGATTGCGCGTTACTGTGGTTCAGCAGAATGATCAATTATGAATAATGCAGTGAAAGAAATGAGAAATATGATTCCTGCTGTAGACATTGCTTTCTTGCTCCTCATATCCGCATTCATTATTCCTTCGCAGGTATTGGCAATTGAGTATTATGTCGATCAAAACCAACCGAATGCGAACGATCAAAATCCAGGGACGAGTGCCCTGCCGTGGAAAACGATCACCAAGGCAAATCAAACTCTCGTGGCAGGAGATACTGTCTACATTAAAGCAGGAACCTACACATCGTATATCGCACCGAATACTTCAGGATTCAGCGCAAATAGAATTACTTATCGGAATTATGGTACCGATATAGTGACGATCTCTGGAACTGCTTATGCCGTGTACCTCAATGGAAAATCATATATTACAGTTCATGGCATACACGCCACTAACCTTCCCAATTTTTTATACATCATAAACGGCTCCAGCTATAACATCATAGCGTACAGCAAATTCGACCAGCAGAACCCTCCTGATTGGGATGCATCGGTTATCAACGGGAATTCTCAATACAACTGGATACATCACAGCCAGTTTTCTAACGGCGGCCAATGCAGCTCCAGCGGTTCAGATGACGGATCAGTTTTGGATATAGGAAGCGAAGGTAGTTCCACAGATCTTACACGATACAATCTCATCGAAGACAGCGTATTTTTTCATGGCGGCCATCATGTAGTTGGGCTTTATGGCGGCTACAACACCATCCGCAACAACTATTTTCACAATGAGGGATGGTCAAGAGGACGTGGCAATCGAATACTATCCATTAATGGAAGGGATGCTGTCACGGGGCATAACATAATTGAGGGGAATCGTTTTGGCTATGCTGCTCCTCCCTGCGACGCTTCCACGGTTGGCAGTGTGCCTATAAACACTAAGTACAACATCTTCAGATACAACAAGGTTTACCATAGCAATGCCTATGGTTTGGGTTTTTATGCCTATTCTGGTTATTCAGCAGGCTCCTTCAACGCGATCTACAACAACACGTTGTTCAACAATGGCTACAATATCAACCCGGCCTATGAGGGCGGCTCCGAAGATGCGGCGATCACGTTCTTTGCCTCGGCCCAAACCGGCAACAAATTCAAGAACAACCTCTATTCTTCGCACTTCCAAGTCTATGGCGGCTCGACCAGCGGTCAGACGTTTACAAATAATTACAATGGAGATGTGTCTGGAAATACTCTTTTTGTGAATGCCAGCACAACCCCTCCGATGGACACAACAGACTCTACCTTGCCAAACCTGGATCTCCAATCGAGTAGTGCTGCGGAAAATGCGGCCGGCGCCTTAACGACCGTTGCATCAGCAGATACAGGATCCGGGACGACTCTCATCGTCAGTGATGCTACTTATTTTCAGGATGGCACTTATGCACCACCTGGTATAGTAAAGGCGGATTGGATAGCAGTTGGAACGGTAGGGAACGTAGTCCAGATAGCTTCAATTTCAGGAAATACAATAACTTTGGTGAGTCCCAATACCAGAAATGACAATGACCCGATTTGGCTCTACAAAAAGTCGGACGGTGTACAAGTGCTTTATGGATCGGCTCCAGACGCAGGAGCATACGAGTTCCCTGCTGGGGCGGATACATCACCCCCCACGGCACCAATGAACCTAAGAATTTTGCCTTGATCCAGATCGGAGGGGTGGCCCATGCGTTGCGATTGCGAATGCCGTCGATGAATGTGCTGACAGTTTATGTGGGGGCTTGGATGAGGAGGCCTGCGATTATGCTATCACGTGTAGACTGCCCTACGCGGGTGATCGTGTTGTTGGGAGTTGTGGCGTTCCTGGTGTGTTCAGATGTTAGCTTCTGGTCCTCGCCCGTCAGCGCTGCGTACATCCAATCTAATTACAGTGATGATTTCCCCGTGAGCCAACATTCGGTAGCGTTTGGCAGCACCGTCCAGTCTGGGAGTCTCATGTTGGCCTGTGTCCGCAATTCTAACGGGGCGAACGTGCCGACCTTCACCGATCAAAACTTGCCGCAAGACACGAACTTTGGTTGGCGGGTCATCGCCAGCAATGCCGTCGGCGACGGCGTACCGAGCGACGAAGTATGCCTCAGCACGGCGGGCGTGCCTGGCAAAGTCGGCGGGCTCATCGTCATCATTCAACTCGTGCCATAACTCAGAGCTGAGGAGTCCAATGCGGCAACATAAATCATATTTGTACGGCGTGCTGCTGGCACTAATCCTGACTCTCGATTCAAGTGCCTGGGCTATTCCGGCCTATGTCCAGTCTGGCTATAACGAGTGTGTTCCTTGCACATCTCTTAACATTAATTTCAGTATGCCAGACGATAAGCTAGGTTCTGAAGATGTTACACCAGGAAATCTTATCGTCGTGACTGTCAGAACGGACAATACCAATGGACCAGTCACGTCAGTGACCAGTCAACCTGGGAATCAAACGGGCATCCTAGCCAAGCGGCAGTTGAGTGTCACCAGTTTTTGGCTGGAAGTTTGGTACATTCCAAACGCCACAGGAGGGCCTACCACCGTAACTGTGAACATTGCGGGGCCAGCAGACGGTTTGCGTGTCGTTCTGGAGGAATACTCTGGAATCGCCCTGAGTTCCCCTGTCAATGGCACTCCCGTTAGTGCCACGGCTACGAGCGCGACGGCCAACGCTGGGAATATCACAACGACGGTTGCCAATGCTTTGATTCATATTGGTGCTGGTACTGATGGCAATGCTGATTTCGGAACAATTGCTACACCTCCTGCTGGTTGTGACGACCATTTTTTAGGGCCTGACCCAGGAGCCGGATCTGATAAAACAGCAACGGCAAATTGTCGCGCCGCGACTCCTGGTAGCTATGCGACAACACTGGCAAATGCTAATGATAGTTGGGCTGCCGTAGCGGTAGCGTTTGCGCCAACTGGCGGTGAGGATAGGACGCCTCCACTACCACCGACGAATTTGCGAATCATTCCGTAGCGTGACCTATGGCAGGTCTACGGCAAAAACAAGGTCGACAACTGCGCCGGCGAGCATGATGTAAGTCGGAAGCCCCCCTCAGTCAATAGGTGGGTGAACGGTCCACCGCCGCTGAGCAGGCCTTAGAGGTTTTTTGCTATGACATCCTTAAGCGCCGCATTCTTCAAGGAGAGTCGGTATACACCATCCGGCTACTCTCGTGCTCCATCTCTTTTGGTCCTTTTACATCCAACGCCCTTAAACCTCCCTGCTTGCTCTACCCGGGCTAAGTATTGGACAAAGCCCCGCTGACGACCACACAATTAGCGTGAAATTACCCGCAAGTCCGTAGGAGCAGCAGGAGCATCATCCATAGAAGACCAAGCACGCAATGGATGAGGATAAGTAAAAGGTGTATAAAAAGCAGTCCAGGTGTTGGGCGAGGTGCATCGATATAGGGTCCCTGATATCGGAGAGGTGGGATTTACCCCGCTCATGCCGGTCAGACTCGTGGTGGATTTCGTCGTAGCCCAGTAGGCCGTCCCTGGCGTGCACTGCGCCGGGCGATTGTCCAGCTTGCCAGCCCCAACCCCAATGGGGATTTTCGAACACGTATTCGGCGCGATGCAGGACTGGTTGTCGACCCAGAAGTCGACATTTGGAGTGATGGTGTGCCCGCAGCTTATCATGTTGCCAAACGATAACGGCATCAGACCTCCGCTGGTCCCATTGGTCCTGTTGAGGAAGTAATAGGTACTGTTCATCCGCTCGTGCTCCAACACGGGGCAACCGTCACCGTCTCTGATATGCAGTTCCCCATCACCCGTTGTATAGTTGTGATGGAAGATGCCGCGGGCCGCATATTGGTTAGCGTGTACAAATCCGTCTCCGATGAACTTGTTGGCATAGATTTCAACACCCATGCAGGAGTACACGCCCCCTTTGCCGCCATGCGAGTCCAAGAACGGGTACACTTGGGTTCCGGTGATATTGTTGTACCGAAAGGCGTACCGTCCGCCTTCATCACAATCAGTCACTGCCATTGAAATTCCATTTAGGACATTATCTTCTACATAGATATTGTCGTGAGGTCTACCGAACTCGAGCTGCGGAAGGTTTTGCCATGCCACACCGCCAGGAAAATCCCCAGCCAGACCTACCCCTAACGGATAGGGCGCCCCCTCGAAAGTATTGTTGTCGATCACGCCGCGACAGCCGTTGTTCTTAATGTAACAGTGTCCCGTTGTGCAACTGCCTGACGGTGTGAACAGGTTGTTGTCGATGCGGATTTTGTACTTGTTGGGTGGTATATCCGAGCACTGTAGCGAGATGCCTCCTCCCTCGAAGCCAGATGACACGAGGAATGTAAATCCAGAGATTCTCGTCAGACTCACATTAGAAGGGTCACTAATCACAAAAATGCTCGATCCACCTCTCGTAATAACCGTCAGCCCCGGTCCAGCCCCGATAATCCGAATGCCCTTGTTCACCGTGATGGGGGTTGACCATGTTTCATTGCCAGCCAAGACATTGATCGTGTCTCCGGCTTGTGCCTGAGTCACGCAGCTCGCAACGGATGATCGCTCGACAGTTGATGTCCACGTTGGGCTCGCCCCATGGCAGGAAGCCTCTGCAATCGTTGGCATCAGCCATAAAGCGAACGCAAGTAGCAGATACATTCAAGCCTCCTTGGGTTAGGCACAATCTCGATGATGACCGTCAGGCCCACGACCTTGCCAGACACCCCGGTTTCAATCTGCTATTGTTTTCGGCGAGACCTCATTTTGTAAATCCCCAAATCAACATGAGACCGTTCTTCTGCATAAATGCGCTATTCATCAGGCATAAGTCTGTCCACTTTACGAATTTAAACAGAGGTTTAGCCAGAATCATTGCTGCACGATTGTAATTGACCAACATGCCGTAATGACGCGTCACAATCCTGAAGCAAAACCACTCACGTTCAAAAAGCATCTCACTAAAACCATGCTTCATCATTAAATGATAGAGATTTTCTTTCCTCATTCCTCCTTCACGGTCTGCCCTTAAATCAGCGGGAGACCTTGGATGCGTCCAATAAGAAAATTTTTTAAAAGGCCATAGCACAGTTTGTGAAAGGTTTCTCCACACTGGTGAATATGCTTGATCTATAAACCGGCATAAACCATTTGTTTTTAAACACCTATGCACTTCATTAAAAAACATGTCTAACTCGGTCATGCTTAAATGATGCACAAAAGCGGCACCATAAATTATGTCGAAACTTTCATCAGGGAACGGCAAATGCGATGCCTCTACTGCGTGAAACTCCATGCTACCACACCTCATTGCGGCTATTCTTGACTTCTCGAACTGCTTCTTTCGATGCTTAACGCTCTCAAGCGACAAATCAGTCCAAATTACATCGGCACCTGCCATAGCAAAATAGAACTCTCTAGTGGTCTCACCATTCCCCAGCAACAATATCTTCTTTTGAGAAAGGTCACCTAGGCTTGAAAGAAGTGTAGCCCTCCAGGGAGTCATCCAGTCGGACCATTCGCCTTTTATGTCCTGTGGCAACAGAGCTTCAAGCTCCTTCTGAGCATATTCTCTATCGTAGTATTCTCTTTCCTGATGCAATTCAATAGCGTCAAGACAGTGACTAGCGAAATCATAGCAACCGTCATTGTTTTTAAAAATGATCGTATCGTCTCCGCTTTTTAACACTAGGTTACCAGCCAAATCTTTATCCAGCTTCTCTCGCGTGTTAGGATGTATAAAATTTCTCATTGAGACTGTACCTCCACCTCTTGAGATGTTGAAAAAGACCCATCCGAACTAACCAGCTCTTCAACCAATCCCTTACTGTATCGGGTGGGTTGAACGGAAATTCAAGCAACTCGGGCCACATCTCTTCGTACATCGCCTTGAAAAAATTCGGCGGGGAACCTGTAGTGTGTTTTCGATCGATCGCCAGCATGATTTCGTAGATATAGTGGCTGTCATAAGGGTCGAATTCTTCAATGGCGATGTCCGATTCTGAATTGCCTACGACGCCCCAGTTGCCCAATAAGCCTTCCCAGAGAAACAGCTTCATTATATCTACTTTGCATGCTTCAGTTATTCCCCTTGCTTCTTGTAGCCACCTTTCACACTGTCGAGTCGCGTAGCTGGAGCGTCTGTACTTTAGGTTGCGTGCCAAGTAGTAGCCTGTTAGGTTACGCGGTGCTTTACCATAATAATCCCGCCCGATCTCTCCTACGCCAAGCAGGTTCACCTTGTTCGCATGGTTCTTGAAGTACACGTTATAAATGGTTGGCAAAATCAAGTCCGTCGACATAAAGGTGTTATTTAGGAAAACCTGCCTGAACTCGTCGACTACTGGACCGTCTACTTTGTGGACATGGAACGGTATGTTGAGGTTGTTGAACAATTGTTTAGGAATACGAATGTCGGCGCTCTTGTCGTTGAGAGAAGGTTCTTTGTTGATGAAGTAATAGATCCGGTCCCGTACTTCTCTTGACGCAGCAAGTAACGACCGGCTGTCAATGCCGGACGTCACCGCCATCATCACGTCAAATCTGGTCGTCACAGCTTTCAGCGTACCCTTCAAGTAATCACAGGATTGTTTGACTGCTGTGTCCAAGTCCATTTTTTCAAGTCTTCTATTCGGCCAGTACCTTCGTGCTACTGATGATCTTATATCAAGATAGTGGTTCGGCATGAGGTGCTTCACAGCATGATAGTATGTCTCGTCACCGACCCATAAACGCCCAGACCGACCCAGTGGCAGGTCGTGTTCATAGAAGTGCAGTATGCTCTTGTCTTGAGTAACGCCAAGGTGAGGCTCGGAATATGTGTTTATTAGATTAGGTTGGGAGCCGCAAATGACCCTATTTGGTTGAATACAGTAATAGATCTCTCGCAAGCCAAGCGGGTCGTGGAGGATCGCGAAGGTAGAGCTATCTCTGTAGAGGAGGGCATAGCGTCCTGCGTACGGTTTAATGGCGGCAATGAGATCCTGAAAACTGCATACCTTGGAAACGACATCTGAAATAATATCTTTATTGGTTTTTGTAGGATATGCAGGATCGAAAAGGTAGCCGAGCAAAAGGAGTAGGGTCGAGGGTCGTTCTTGTACCGTTATCTCTAGATCTGGATGAGCGTACAAATGCACATCGTCTACTGGTTGATATTGCCAGTTGCAGAGTTCTTCGATAGCTCTATTAGCAATCAGGAATTGCCTCCGGTAGTGAAGCATGTTGTATATATCTTGCATAAGTTCCTCTGAAAAGTGGACGATTCAGAAAGAGAACTCCCTGGCACAATACCTACCAGAGATCCGGATTGTCTGAGTGTTCGAGTCGTTGGATTAGGTGTGAAAGATCAGCGCAGAATGCGGTAAAAGTTACAACGAAGAGCGGTCTCGTGAGGCGTTCAAAACTACGCCCGCCCCGGATCGACTTTTTAGTCGACTCAGAAACCTTCGTATGAGAATCACAGGATCCTGATTACCTAAGAACCTCGCCTTGAAAACCGACAACGGTAAAGACGCATCAACGAGATCCCTCCGCAAGAGAAACCTATTGGTCCTTGCTCTGTTAAACCCCGGCTCAATCGTGACGGCTCCCAGGTAGCCACAGTCTTGCAGAACCTGCTGGAGATCGATGTCCGCATTTCGGTGGAACCCAAAGGGGTAGGCGAAATAATTAACCTTTACCCCCGTCATTCTCTCCAGTTCCGACTTATCTTTCTGTATTTCGCTACGAAGCTCATTTATGTCACAAAAATCCGCCAAATTAGCGTGATTGCTCGTATGGCCACCGATCGTAAAGCCACCCTCTGCGAGTTTTCTCGGTCCATCAAAGCCAAGGCAGCCAGTTGACCGTCGACTGCTCTTCAGATTATTCCGCAAAAAGTTGGTTTCCTCTACTTCGGACCGCCCGACAAAACCGGAGGAAACAAAGAACGTTGCGGTTACCCCAAGGTCCCTTAAAATAGGATGTACACGATCAAGCCAGCTTCGATAGCCGTCATCAAAAGTGATGACTATATTAATCTTTCTCCATGATATCTTTCCGGAGAAAAAATCATCAAGACTGATGATGTTTGCTTGCTCCTTCAGAACTTCAATTTTCGAACGGAAATCTGTCACCATGTAATCGGGAACGTCGTGGAAAGCCAGAATTTTGGTTACTGGTATTTTGAATAATCGAAATAAGAGGTTTCTGATTCTTGAAAAACCAAGGTAATACATTGAGAGACAGAGCAAGTCCTGCCTCCTCAGCGACGCGGCATCAATCTCAAGAGGCAGACTGTTATCACGAAACCTCATGGTCTCCGACTTTTTAGGTATGAGGGTGTCCGTCGAGGGCACAAATCAGACCTCCTGGTTCTTTGGTAGCGTGAGGAGAAGTTAACTGCAAGAAAGATTGCGTTGTTCCAAAAATAGCTTGACGTTCTGAGAAAATTGCTCTCAGTGAAGTTATGTAACAGGATCATTATTAGGAGGCATATTCCAAAGAGGCTCCAGTCGTATTCGCCATTCAATTCCCTTAGCGTCTTGCTATGGTAGGACAAAAGAAACGCCAAAAGTAAGACGATGCCAACTACCCCGCCTTCAAGGTACACATCTAAATAGCCACTATGGGCCTCTGTTACGCCAACGGTGGAGAAGATCATTTCGTCTTGCAATCCCCAATAAGCCCCATAACCAACACCAAAGAACGGATTCTGAGAAGCAACTTCAAGAACCAAACGCCAAATGTCGGTCCGGCCAGTAAAAGTCGCGTCACGTTGAAAAACAGAGGTTGCAATTTGCACCATCGACTCAGAAAAAGTCAGACATATCAACCCAAGTGCAACCATGAGAACTAACAAAGTTGCCATCTGTCGGACGTTATTCTTCATCCACTTTAGAAGTACCAATGAAGCTATCCCGGAAATTAACAAACTAATGCTTGTCGCGGAATAGACACCACGAAATCCTGTGAGAAGGTGCAACGCCATGGCTAACACTAATCCATCAGCGAATGCGTGGGATTTAATTTTGAGAAATGTTCCTAACTTCCACTCTCGAAGAAACCCCCAAATGATCAAGAGCGCCGCGAGCGTGCAAATTACACCAAGACCATTTTTTTGCGATGCCATCCCTACCCACCACGTCGTCCCATCCCAACGAGAATAGTAAACTCCAAAGTCTGGGAAGTACTTGATAAGCAAAACGGATGCTGGAATCAGCACATATGCACAGCGCCTGAAAACACTCTCCAAAGCCTTAAACGGTGATCGTTCACTGAGAACCAGTAGGGCAATAGGAATCGCCCCGGATAATCTTATCCATCTCTTAAAGGAAACCATTGGAAAATCTGACCAGAGAACGCTCGATCCCAGGTACAGGAACAGTAAGATTAACCAGAGGTTATCTTTCAAGATCAGAGACCACTGAATTTTTCTTCTAGAAATGATAAGCATGCTAAGAATAATGAGGGCACTTAGGACCACAAGATCAGGTAGACTGCCTACCTCCTCCTTTGCGACTGACGCTCTAGTTGCATTGATATCGAACCATCTTCCAAGGGGTTTTGACGCGCACAGGAGTAACCACAATGTAGGGATCCAAAGGGCAACAGAAGCTTCAGGATTTCGTCTGCGCTCAATGCTCAGAAGAAATGCGACTAGAACCACGCAAAGTATGAGCGCTACGATCGAAGGCATGGCGTAAAATGATTTTGAGCAACCTCCACTTTCGTGGACCTCTCAAAAGTGGACAAGAGGGTCATGAAGGTGTCCGATGGCAATGCAACAGCCACTCACCATAGAGTTCAAGGTCGAAGCGGTACGACTCTGGAAATCGTCAGGACAACCCGCGACCGGGTGGCTCACGAGTTAGGACCCCGACGGAATCGGGGTTCTCCGCTTCCAGCTGCCACTTATACGACCGCTAGGAAACGCGGCCTCGCCGGAGGCGGTCGGGCTCACAGTGCGATGGTTTCATGCGGCCGTCCCGCGAAGTCGCCCGACTCAAAGAGGAAAACGACATTTTTCAAAACCCGCGCGTTCATTGTGCGGGAGTCCCACGAAGTATCGGTTTATTCAGACCCACTACAGTCAGCATTGGATTGGGCAGCTGTGTTAGATGCTGTCAGTCAGCCGCGTGCCCGCACGGATGCACAGGCGTTGGAATAGTTGCGGGCTCTCCACGCAGCGACCAAAGTCAGCCGATACGGAAGGCTGAAGCTCCGGCAATCGCTACAGCCGCATCAGACGCTTGGCCATACAGTTTGAAGCCAGCCATACACCTTAAGTCGGTATTCATGAAACCGGGTGTGGCTCATTTCGCATGCTCCTATTTAGTACCTTGATTGTCCAGCATTCGTCTTTTGCATTCCTCACAGAGACGGTATCTCTTATATAATAGTGATTGCCGAACTGCTTCCAAACTTTCCAAGCACCCATAGTCTTGTACATCGATATAACAAACACTCCGCTCTTTGTTAGAAAGCTCTCATAATGTCGTAAAGTTTTAAGTGGTTCTTCCATGTAATACAAACATTCATTAAAAATTATTATGTCGAATTTCTCATCAGTTCGGAAATCCTCTATCCTTGTACTAAGGAATTGATTTGTCGCGTTACTCTTATCGCACGCCCTAGCTATTGCCACACTAGAAACATCTATCCCTAAGTAACGAGAATAATTGCTCTTGCACAATCTTTCGTAGAGAATTCCTTCACCGCATCCGACATCTAAAATGCTGCCTCCCTTATTGAGGTAATGGACATACCCTACAATTAGGCTGTAACGTGCCAATTCCTCAATTGTACGTAAGCGGTCCCACGCACCATCCTTGTACCGCTTTTCCCAGAATGTGCCACTGACTCTAATCGGTCTGTATGGCGAGACAAGCTGAATTAGATTTCTTATCACATTTCCCTCGCTCAATGACCCTCGTACAACAAGCCGTAATTACCAGTCTTAACAAGAGAAATTAATTGAAAGTATTTATCGCTCATCAAGCAATCGAAGTCTTCTTTTCTTTCCGGATGCACCATCAACTCTACAGCAGACTCCTTAGATAATTTGACAATCTTCTGCCAGAAACCCTCATTGTCAAGCGGACATAGACTGAAGAAACAATCTGTGGAAATATATCTCCTCGCAATTATTCGTTCGATCAGACGCCGATAAATCATGTTCAACAAATTCTTCTCACCCCAATTGAAGGTAAAGGTCCTTCGCATTTTGAACCCTCTCGGTACCAAGCCATCTAATAGTACGTTCGCACATAGGTGCTTGTGGCGATGACCATTAATATACGTAGGTTCGGTTCCATACAACCGGGAATATTCCTCGTATTGAACCATGTAAACGTACTCGAAATCTTTCTTGAGCAATGGATTATACAACACGGGAGCGAACCTGCTCTTTTCTAAGAACGCAATAAGACGTAATTGAGATGTCACCAGTCTTTCTGATCTGACGTTGCCATCAAAGCGCTGAGAGAAATTTAGGTGAAGTCCCGATTCGACTCCGAACTCAGAAGCAAGTTCAGCGGCTCGCTCGGAATCTCTCATGAATACCATGGCACTTACAGAGTTAATTCTCCCATTCTTGAAACACAACAGGCTATTGTCCGTCGTGGCCCTGTTTTTCCCCCAGTCATCTGCAGTAATGATCAGCATATCTGCCTGCGAAATCTAGTTATCTACCAGACACGTAGTTTTCTTTGATCACATCAATACCGCAGAGAGCCAACAACCTTCCAATATGGTCAAAGTCTTTGATCAAGTACTTCATAAATATGTGATGGCCGACAGCAAGCAAAAAGGGTAGGGCCATCGTATACAATGGAACAGCAACAAACGATTTTGCATAATCAATTTTTGTGAAATACGGTTGTCGTCCACGCAGCAAGGCTCTCCTCAATAAAAATGATCTTCTGCACCGCTGTGCTGTAACTGCTTCATATACGGGAGCTTCCTCACACCATACGAAACGGAAGCCTTTACCGATCATTCTTCTGAAGAAGTCTGTATCTTCCCCACCTCTGCCAAACTGCTCCATGAACAGGTTCTCTCCGTTGTCAAAAATACCTCTCCTCAGCAGCACATTCCCTGTCCGTGTATTTATCCAGTGGAGCACTTCACCGGTTCTGTGAGAGGGTCTCTCGAAGAATTTTCCACGCACTACCCACTCGGGAGCATCTACTTCATAATATGGAACTACTGGTCCTAAGACCCCGTCCGCATGGTAATCGATACATGTCATATAAAGACTGACCAGCCAGGTTTTCTCGGGTAACTCATCATCGTCAATGAATGCAATGAAATCACTATTTGCGTTTGCCACTGCTTTATTTCTCGCGAGAGCAATATTCTGTTCTTGCTCGATGTGATAGCTTATAGAAATTGAAGAGCGCATTCTAAAGTCTTCAACGGTCTTTTCTGCCGACCCCATCTGATCATTGTCCACTACGACGACACTATAGGTGAAAATGCCAGTGGAGTCCTGATCTTCCAGGCTAGTCAGTAGTTTGGCCAGCAGCTCCGGGCGTTTATAGGAGCAGATGCAAACCGATATATGACATCTATTCTGGCGCATACCCGTTTTCCACGAGATGAAAATTCGTGAGTAACAGTCCGGGATTCTATGCAGAACGAGGAGCCTCGGCGGAGGTTTAATCGGGCAAGACTAGGTTATAGCTCTGGGGACAAGAATACCGACACCTGATTCCCAATATCCCCGTTTTTGCTTCGATTATTCACTCTTGGAGTCAGACATCTAACGCAACGGATATGAGTACTATGTATCCGTATGCAAACCACAACACAATACCGGCGGCTTTCATCCGCTGAGCGCGAGGAAGTCAGCCGAGGCCTTGCGCAAGGGACGGGTCTCTCGGCAATCGCACGGCGGTTGGGGCGAGCGCCGAGTACCGTCTCCCGCGAAGTACAGCACAACAGCGGGAAGAGTGGGTATCGCGCGTTCTCGGCGGGGAACCGCGCGAACCTGCGGGCCTCCTCCCGCAAACATGGCAAGAGTCGGTTGACGTGCGACGACCGCCTGCGACGATACATCATGGAGAAACTGCGGAAGCGCTGGTCGCCCCGAGAGATCGTCAAGCGCCTCCAAGAAGAGTATCCTGGTGAGAAGACCATGCGCATCTCACACGAGGCCATCTACCGCTATATCTACGTGCTCCCTCGCGGGGCGCTGAAAACCACGCTCATTAAGGCGCTGCGGCAAGAGCGCGCATACCGGAGAAAGCGGAAGCCTGGAAACCACGAGGAATCACGAGGCACCATAGCGGAGATGCTCTCGATCGAAGAGCGGCCTCGCGAAGTGGCCGACCGCACCATGCCCGGCCACTGGGAGGGAGACCTCATTCTTGGGAAACAGAAGCGCACCGCGCTCGGCACCTTGGTGGAACGCACCACCCGCTATACCCTTCTTGTCCCGCTCCACGCGAACGACGCGACATCGGTGCGGAAAGCCTATGCGAAAGAACTCAGATCCTTACCGAGAGAGATCACGAAGACCCTGACCTATGATCAAGGCAAGGAGATGAGTGGGCACAAACAGTTCACGCTTGACACCGGCATCGCCGTCTACTTTGCGCATCCCGGTTCTCCGTGGGAGCGAGGCACGAATGAAAACACCAATGGACTGATCCGGCAGTACTTTCCCAAAGGCACGGAGTTTGACAAGGTCTCGGCTCGGGAGATCAAGCGGGTCCAGCGAGAGCTGAATGACCGCCCCCGCGCCGTGCTCCACTGGAAGAAACCTATTGAGGTAATTAATCACCTCGTTGCGTTAAAAGTTTGAAACCAAGCTTGAAAACAAGAATTAATTCGGGACAGTGCGGTGACGATCTTTCCAAGATCGCGTGCTCCTTTTCGATGAGCCGTACGATCCAGTCATATTTATTGGGGTTGGCCATTCTGACAATGAATACACCACTCTCTTTCAGATATCCGTTGTATATTGCTAATACGCGGCTGAGTTGAGATTTCGAAAAATAATGAATTGACTCTCTAAAAAGTATTATGTTGTACGTACTTCTGGGGACAAATGAAAGAATGTCATCACAGAAATAATCATTTTTCTCTTGCCTATGATTGTTAATCGACCTGGTCAAGGCTTTTTGAATCGCGACTTCGGACAAGTCTACACCTGTGTAACTGCAATATGCGGAAATATCTATCTCGTTTCCAGTGTTGCCGGAGCCACACCCGAGATCCAAGATGCTTCCCTTGTTTGAGTACTTGTCCAAGAAGTAGTAGATAGGATCCTCGCTCGTATGGTCCAAGAAATCCCACTGACCACTACTAAACTCTACATTCCATAGACTTTTCCTTGTAGTTAAAGCCCCCCATTTCTTCAATATTCTGCCGTTCAGAATATATCCGATTCTTTGAAATAAGTAACCCAAATAGCCTAAGTCCATCTGGTTCAATGAAGCCTTCTGGGTTCCCTCCAACGTGCCTCTCGTAATCCCAAAGTCCTGACAATGACTTTCTTCAATTGTTCCATCTGCTCTTTCCGACGAAAGTCGATCAGATCCCGAGGTATTGACATCTCACACCGGCTCGCAAAAGCCCACATGTACCCAGCGAAAATCAGAATGCCCCCCACTAGATACGGCTTTAACGTCATCTGGTAGAGAGCTCTGAATACTTCCCACAGCGGATGACCACCCAGGCAATAATCCTTCTTGCCGATCAATAGCCTCGCTTTGAGAATGCCGGCTTTGCTTGTGCCAGTTCTTCTGTGGTGGAGGCATGTCCTTTCTGTGAATGATCTTGTCTTCCACCCCTTCATCCTCGCACTTGTCACTGCCACCCAGTCTATGCCACCTCCCCTAATAGGTTTGTACCCTCCGATATCCTCATAGCACTTGCGCCTGAACAGCTGGCATGCTCCAGATACATGATCAATGCTGACGAATTTGTAGTTATACTGGAAACCTTCCTCGACAAATGGGGTTCCAGCCACGCCCAAATCTGGCATCCGTTCAAATTGTTCTAACAGAAACGCAAAGTAGTCAGGTTCAAATGATATGTCCGCATCTAAATTGCCTACTATCTCGTAATCGAGATGCAAGGTTCTCGCATAGCCCGCGTTGAAGGCACGCACCTTCGACGCGAAATGACGTTCTGTTTGCTCAGGCAATCTTATCAGCTCGATCCACTCGTGTGCCGCGGCATGGTGCTTCACAATGTTGTCGGTGCGATCTGTAGAGCCGTCACTGACAATTACCCACTTTACTGGCGGGATAGTCTGCCGGACCACGGAGTTGATTGTTTGTTCAATGAACGCCTCTTCGTTTTTAGCAGGTGTTATTAATGCGTACGAATACTTCATACCATTCTTTCTATTCGAGAAGGTCTCTCCTTCGCACCGACTCTCGGGTCGTTTCCTTAGACCAATTCACGTTAGCGAATTGATTTGCATCCTCATGTCTCACCGACCATAATTGCTGTACTCCTGCTCTAAATGCACTGACAGAGCCAGAAGCATCCAAGCTTGAGACCACCTCATATATGAGATCTTGTTTGTCCCAAAAGGAAGAACCTGATGGTAGAAGTATCCTCGCTCATCCCACATGTGGGTCATCACCCATCCCATGATAGTATTGGCCAAGGTAACATTACCTCCGCCTATGTCTTTCAGCGCCAACAAAGTGATTATGCTCTGTGCTACACAATGGATATCGATGGGATAAGTGCGATTGTGAAAATACCTTGGAGCCCCGTCGTCCCTGAAAAAGTGCTCGCGGTAGAAATTGAATCCGCGTCGTAGATGAGTTTCAAATTCGGAGGTCCCAGTGTATTCATGAATCGATTGCAAGGCACATAAGTTGTATCCTGTGTGGAAATTATCCACCCAACGCTGTGTCGGTGCCTCGCCATAGTCCCACGATCCATCGTCCTTTTGCCTGGCTGCCGAGTATCGCGCAACCCTAAGGGCTGGTTCGAGGAACCGCTTCTCACCAACGTGCCTGTAAACTCTGCAAAGATGAGCAGCACCCAGGAAGTTCGCATTGTGAACCCGTGTTAGCAATCCGGGAATAGGATAACTGAATCCCGTACTGCGAGTTTTGTTGTCTTCCCAATAGAGTTCATTGAGTACGTAGTCGGCAGCACTGACTGCCATGTCAAGGTAGCGTGGTACGTGATTTGATTCGTACGCATCCAGTAAAGCATTAGCCGCAAAGGTTGTGCAAACAAGATTAGGCGCCCACCGGGGAACCAAGTCATTCCGTGTTTGCCAAGGGAAACAGTACCCCCAGCACCAGTAATGCGTATTAGGTGACTTAAGAGCAACCAGCCTCTCGACCATGGTTTCGATTAGGTCGTTTGATCGTAACATACCAGTCCTTGAGAGCTTAAGGAACGCCCTAAGAAATAACGCAATCGCTTTAGGGTTTTGTTCTCGTGGTACGAAGAGAAGCGGTCGAAGATTTATTGGAAGCCGCTTTAGGATCTGGGTCAACGCTATTCTGCAGATCCTACTTCTTATAAATGGTGTAAAGTTAAACAGTCGACTGTTCAGAGCGTCATAGGGATCGAAACCTGCCCAGTCGTTCTTTCTGCAGTACTCCAGGAGGCGAGTCACAGACTTGCTCATCTCAACCATATGCTCACATGGAGCTTTGGCAAAGTCTTTATTCGATACGTATCCGCTATTCAAATGCAAGTTCCCTTTTGTAATGCTGTATTTTCTGATCAGCGAGTGAGGAAAATTCAATACTTTCCTAATGAGGTACTTGATAGCCAGGATTACTTCATTCCTTGTTGAATATTTCTTCGCAAGCCTTCATTTCCACGCTGTTCTGTCGAAGAATATTTGCGATCCTTCCGGCTGTTTTTCCATCCCAAAATTCTATATCTTTTCGCTTCATACGAGGGGTCTCAATTATCTGAAATGTTTTACGCCTCAATTGATCCAGATCGCATAGTTGATTTGTCCCGTGAGTAATGGTGATTGGCCTTTCAGTGTTTTTCCTTATCGTCAAACATGGGATCCCAAGATAGCTTGTTTCTTCCTGGATGCCACCGGAATCCGTGATGACAAATCTGCAGTTGAGGACCAAATTCATGAACCGAATGTAACTGAGAGGTCCCGGCATGATCAGGTTCGTCGATTCTTCAGGTAAGGACAAGAGATGATTGTCTTCTATCTGCTTTCTAGTTCTTGGGTGAACCGGAAAAATGAGTGGTAGTATCTGGGAAATCTCTATGAGTGTTGCGCAGATTTTCTTCAGAGTAATCGGGTTATCTACGTTCGAGGGACGGTGCAAAGTAACTACTCCGTATTTTCGGGGATCCAGTCCGAAAGCACGAAATACTTCAAGACTTTCGATCTTACTTCTCAGCATCTCAAGAGAATCAATCATAATATTGCCAACCAACTGAATCTTGTCAGGAGATATCCCTTCTTTAATTAAGTTCTCACAAGCATCCCTAGAAGGTGTCCACAACATGTCTGCTAGAACGTCGGTGACTAACCTGTTAATCTCCTCAGGCATACTTCTGTCAAAAGATCGCAGGCCGGCCTCTAGATGAGCTACCTTGATACCCATTTTTGATGCAACGATGGTTGCAGCCATGGTTGAGTTCACATCTCCTACTACCACAACTAAGTCGGGCCTTCGATCGCGAAGGATCATTTCATATGCCATCATGACCTTGCCGGTCTGCATAGCATGTGCGCCACTACCCACACCCAGATAGATATCTGGTTTTGGTAAACCTAGGTCTTCGAAAAAAGCATCAGACATATCGAGATCATAGTGCTGGCCGGTATGAACAATGCGGGGGTCGGCCCAGTCTTCCTTCTTCAACGCATGATATAGGGGGGCTATTTTCATGAAATTGGGTCGAGCCCCACAAACAAGATGAATTACCATAACTGGATCTTGACCTATCATGTTTACTATAAGCTTTCTTATTCGACGGAGCACATCAAACGCACCCCATAGAAGCCGACACTGATTTCTCGATCACTTCTTCTATGGCAACCATTATTTGTTTCAATGCCGTTCTTTCACCTGCGTTGACTTCCCTCTCTTTCGCTCTGCGAACCAACCGAATTCGTGATCTCACATCCTCAACAGTCTCAAGTAGAATGAGACGTCCCCTTTCGGCGAGGTATCTGTCGACTGCTCCAATTTTTCCGCGAAAGATACTATATACAGGAACACCCAAGGCAGCAGCCTCCCTATTCATGGTACCTCCGCCGCTAACTACGAGGTCAGAATTCCATATCAAATCAAGGCCGTTAAAAACCTGATCTGGAATAATAATCTTTCCTTCGTTACACCACGTAGACCATGTGGTGTATATTTGGTTCCTCTGGGAGTCATTTCGCGGTAATATCACCAACCGAACTTCGCTGTTCGCTCCAAGAAACTTAACGACTTCGTCAAAAAGTTTTTCGCTTTCGGGATTGTGGTAATGAGCTTCAGTAGCAGGTGGACGTATCGTTGCAACTATATCGGTTTCCTTTAGATTTAACTTTCTTAAGGCCGCAGTGTCGGGCCTAAAAGTGGAGACATAGACATCTTCCTTCAGTCCGCGGTACGTCCGAAAACCGAACCTGAAGTGCTTCTCTATGGCTGGATCATCGATGACTTCAGGCGCGATACCCATCACCGGTTTGATGAACGGGAGCATTTTCGCATACTCGTAGTCGAAAAGCAGAATCGTGGGGATGCGAAGTAATGAAGACAACAATATGAGGGATCGAGACCCATGGGATAACGATATATGCGGACGTTCTTTGAGAACTATTGGTGCTAACTGGAAGCTTCGCAGTATCAGCCCGGCGAGCTTCACAAGTTTATTCACACCGGAATGTTTCCCAATTCTTGTGTAATTTAACTTATGATAATCGGCAAGACTACATACTTGAAAACGATCACGGGTTGTAAGAAGAACAGCATGTCCACTTTTTTCCAGCTCTCTCAAAATGGGAATAAAGAAAGGTACATGTGGAGAATTATCCAGATCTATCCAAATTTTGCGCTTTCCGGAAGCATCGTTCATCTGGAAGTCATCTCCTTGTACAGTGAGGCTATGTGGCTGTGGTGGTTGCTTTGTATTCGTGTCGAACAACGGGGTTCACTTTCTAGACACTGCCAGTCGTGCTGTCAGGTTGATGCACAGCTTGGCAACACGGGTGTCCACCAGGGGAACTCGTGCTTCATACCGATCTAGGCAACCGCAATGCGGCGAGTTATCTGCCGGGCGCGCGTTGATCTCGAATACGAGCCGGAAAGATAGTCGCTACATAAACGCGCGGGATGAGAGGTGCTTCAATCAGGCTGAGACCCGGTATGCCATCGTGAAATACGTCCAGGAGATCTATAGCCCCAGCCCTTGCACCTGGGCCAAATCGACAGCCCAATGGCTCCTCGTACGTTCACCGACCTTTATCCCTCACTAACGCTGCCAACTCCCCTAGTCGCTTTTCCCGAGCCTGCATCCCCGGCATTGGTTTCAGTCCCGCGATACCAAGGATCTCTTTCCAACGGTATACCCAGTCGTGACGCCGCAGGGACTCCTCGACGTTTCGACAACTGATCTCTCGGAGCCGCTCAGGATCGGCTGAAAGTCGTGAAATCGTCTCTACCGTGTCCGATCCATCAGGTTGGATGTCTATTACGGCATCTGGCCAATCGAAGTATCGACGGAACGAATCAGAATCAGGTGCCTGTCCAAGCAGCACTGCACCCGCCGCCGTTCCCTCGAAATAGCGAGTGCCAAAAGCGGCCTGACCCTGGGTTTCCTCTGGGCAATTCATCTTCCCCGGCGCTACCATGAAGAAGCGACTCCGTTTTGCGATGTTGGCATAAAGATCGCGATGCTGGGAGTGATCGTGAGTTACGCCGTCCGACTGGTTTACCAACGTGTCATAAATGTAGAAGCACTTCCCCGCCGACTCCCGAAGACGCTGGTGTATTCCTTCCCATCGCCGCCCGACACTGTAAACGTCTATTACCCGTGATGGTGGCTCCGGATAGGGGCTGAAGCGGATCGCGTCCACCCCAAAAGGGGTCTCGTAACAACGACGCCCGACTGCGTCGCTGAGAGCTTTGCCAGACCCGTCCATACCAATTATTACGTGGTCGAATCTTTCTAGGAGAGGGAACAAATACTGAAGGTGAGGGATTTGGCTGATCCACAGTTCGTGAATCCAGCAGACGCTGGTTCGGCAATGATCGCGCCATCCTTCGATCGCGTTGGCATACCACACATCTCGCAGGAACGGGCAAACAAGCATAAACAACTCGTAGTCCTTAGTAAGCCGCACCGACCGGAGTCCCGGATTAATGGACACCAGCTTTTGCGATACATCGAGGTAAGCAAGTCGCCACAGCATTTTCTTCCCAAGTGGGAACATTCTCGAAGTCTCCACCCGAATTATGTCGACATCATCACAGCCCGCCAGCACATCTTGAGCTTCGTATAATCCTGCTAGGAAGGCATGCGGGCTAATCGCCGAGAAGTTCGGCATGCAAATCCGAGGTCCGCACGCGCCCTCTGAAGATTCTCTGGTATTCAAGAAAATCGCCGTCCTCCTATATCTGGTAAATATAAAGCCGATTCACTCTTGGACCCGTAAACTTTAGTAGCTCTGACGCGTATGTAATCGCTACTCAGGGGAACGCCGTCAAATAGAATATCGCTGGACCGCGGAACGTTCCTCGGCTCATTCTCTGGTGGATCATGGTGTGGACGGTATCCACTATTGTTGACACTTGTCGGGAATAACCGAGGCGGTCACCGACAACTGGCACGACACCATGACGCCACTGAAGGATTCCGTGTTGTCATTAGCACGGTCCGGCTGATGATTGAGCTATGAACCAGGGGAGCGATCGGACGTTTGAGGCGAGATGCTAACTGAGTCTGCCAGGCTTCGGCTTCGCCAGTATAACTTCAGAACACTCTCGCTTTTTTCTGAAGGCATTCATCAGCACACATCAAGCCGGCACAACAGTAAAGCTACAGGCCTAATGTCAGTCCGACGTCTTGTTCGCCGAGTGCTGACCTTCATTGGCGACCCTTTCCAGCCAAATCTCCCGCCAGTAGGGGTAACAAAACCGCGGGCAAAATAGAGGATTCGAATACCTCCCTAAGCAGTCACTTCCTTCAAGAACTAAGCATTCGTTCCTGAGCAGCATGAGCTGCCCGGTTCTCTCGTTCATGATCTTTCTGACCCGCTGGTGCACACGGAACGTTTCTCCACAGTAGGGCACCATTTCCGGGTGGAAACTCATCCCGCGATTCATCATCTCATCGTCCACTGTCTTGAGAAGCTCACGATAATGCTTGACGCGGACCAGTTCCCCGACTTGAAGGTTCAGATTGATCGCAGGCGTGGCACTGTTTTTTGGCAGGTGCCCCCTACGCCATGGATAAGGGGAGCCTCCCCTGAACTGCTGGAATGAGTCGTACGCCCAGCGCAACGCCGATCCAAAACCGAGCCCGGACTCTGACAGATGAACATACAATAGGGACAGCAACCTCAGAAGAATCTCGGAAATGCGCGCATTGCCCGAGGCGTAGTCCTCGAAGTACTGCCCGATCGACCACCGAGACAGAGGTTGTGTTGCAAGGGGCAATTGGGTAGCTTGGCATATATAGACGGGCTCGCCCGAGCCGCTCTTCTCCTGCGGCATCTGAGTCCCCGCCCAGACGTCAGCCTCCGAACATCCCGATTCGCCAGGGTCTCCGTGGGCATTGAGCGGCACAGCCTGCCCCGCACCAAGGAAGCCTCTTTCGACCTGATCGACTCGTTTTAGCCAGGCGTCCTTCCAGATAATCAGGCACCTCATCTCGCATCCGCCGTAAGCCTGTCCGTCGCAGCGCAAATCCTCCAGTACCACCGCGTTGGACATCTTTCGGCCACCTGTGGCGTTCACCGTATCACACACCTTGTGGGCACGTTTGCGCACTCGCAGCTTTTGGCCGCAATACTGTAACATCTGTGGCATGAATGGCAACTCGTCCAGCCGACTGTTTCTGTCTAGCGTACTCAGGATCTCTTCCCTACTTCGAACTTCCACCCAGTCGCCGGCCTTTAATGATAAACCGGCCGAGATCGAACGTTCACCCATTATCCTGCTCCCTTTGTTTAGCTAAACCCTGCAGCGGGCCGATTAGTACACTCGTGGCTATTACTCTTACTTCACGTGATCGGGATCACCTTCAGGAGTGGATTACTTTTCACGGCTGGAAACTGCGCACGTATCGTTGTGGCCACCGCTCTGGTTCTCATATGCCCAGTCCCTTTACCCTCACACAATACAAGACTACTCACACCGCGGCTCTCCCCCGCCACGCAAGAATGCCAAGCCCTCCACTTATGAGACAGAACATTGTCAAGGCGCCGCCCAGACCGTCAAAACGCCCTGATACCGCCGCGTAACCTGCCAACCCAATCCCAATCCAAAAGAGTTTCTGCCACTGGACAGAATCAAAGCGCTTAGCCAGCCTCCGTCGCTCGGTCCACACCGCGCTCAACTCTCGCGAGAAAGGTAAGACCTTCCGTAGGACCATCGGCGCCAGCCGAAGAGTAAGGAGCACGCCCAGGAACCAAAGGACTAGGTACCAACCGTTTTCATGTCTGCCGGACCAGCGGTCGAACAATGGCAGTATCACATAACCGATACCTATTCGGTAGATGGCACTACAAGGAAACTCCTCAAGACGCACGAGAAAATATTCATGGGTGCTGATTTGGGATGGTGCAGTAGTTTTCACGGTGATGCAAAACGCTCCTACCAATCCTATGTTTGACAGATTCAAATTGCAAAGGAAAGCGCGTTCCTTTGCATGGTCCAGACACGCAAAACTTTAGTTATGAAACCATTGGGCCTCATCTGTCGCAATACAAACAAAAGGTGTTCGCGCTTAATGAATGATTGTGACGATCTCCTTGAACTGAGCTATTTTGTCTTACTATTTGGGCTCACAAGTCCCAATCGCAGGAAACGGAAGAACCGGATGATCTCAATATCTTGAAACAGTGAGCTGGCCACCATAAAAGGTCTTGTGACCCTGAATACGGCAACAGTAACCAACAAATATGAGATCGCACAAGCGAGTATCAATAATGCTATTCTCACTGTCCACGGGATAGCAGCTAACCACGTAAACCGTAGCACGAATCCGGTTATTGCAGCGCACAGCGCTCCAGCGAGCTGCGGACCAACAACTTTTGTCAAGTGGGATAGACCGATCCCAAGGGGGCGACCTGCGTACACAATCGCAGGTACAAACATGACATACATGAAAACAGTGTATGATGTGGCAATTCCAATCGCACCGAATGGCAACCCAAACAACAACGCGATAACCTGCGCTAGACTGCTCATAAGGCCCCAGCGCATCCACCGGTCTGCTCGTCCAGCGGTCACGTGCAGCCATCCGAGAGTACGCTCGACTATGTGCGCTGGACCGCGCAAAGCCACAATGCTGAGGATTGTCCCCGCTTGAACCCATTTGTCGCCTAGCAGCAAAACGACTAAGTCAGGCGCAGTGACCGCCAGAATGACGAACGCAGGCATCGCGAAGAAGGTCAGAGAGGACAGGGCCGTGGACCAAGATCGTCTGAGTTCCTCCAAATTGTCGCGCAATTTGCTGAGACTTGCGACGGCCACCGAATGCAGTGGATTTGCGAAAATTCCTAGCGGGTTCTCATATAGAACGCACGCGCTCTGATAGTAGCCAAGCTCATTGGCACCAGTTGTGTAACCGAGGCCCACGCGATCAGCGGCTCTTCCAACGTAATCCGTGATGGTAAATCCGGTGATGTGGCTCCCAAACCTTATCATCTCCTTGACCCCTTGCGAAAATGATCCGATACCGGGGATCCAGCGACAACTTAACCAGACCACTACTACAGTGAAAAACGCCGTGAGAATCGGCCTGAAGACCAGTGCCCAGTACCCACTCCCGGCAAGAGCCATAGCCACAGCACCGCTCGTCCCAAACACGTTGGCTGTAATCTCAATGACGGCGATCTTGTGGAACATCATTGACCTTCGCAGGAGCGCTTGGTGCTGCAATGACAAAGCCGATAACGCTAAGTATAGCGATGACGCAATCGTGATCATCTGTAACCTAGGTTCGTGGTAGAAGCCCGCGATCAGGGGGCTCGCCAAAGCAACCAGAGCAGTAAGCAAAAAGCCCAAACCAGCCGTCAGCCAGAAAAGGGCACTCATCTCCCCATGCGTTATCTTAGATCTTTGAACAGTGGCATCGCTGAGGCCGAGCTCAAGGAGGGGCTGCGCGATACCTGTTAACGCTGAGACCATCGCGAAGAGGCCAAAGTCGGATGGAGCAAGCAGACGCGCGAGGAAGATGATCGAACCGATCTGGATTACAGCGTTAACTCCTCGTGCAACCACTAAAACCAAACCGCTGTGCACTGACTGTCTGCTGAGATTTGGCGATGACCTGTTTTCTTCGAAGTAGCTCATCTCTTGGTTTCGTTGTGATAGGCGATCAAGAGTTAGACGGGATGAGAAACCTCTGCCGAAATGGTAGGAACAGTGATGGGCATAGGAGGCTCAGGAACACGAACTAGCCTTGTTCGTTTGGTTTATCGAAAAACAACTTTCCGGATCTACGGATTGCCTGCCGGGCGTGTTGGAGTAGACAACCATGAAGATGAAGAAGTAAGTAGGAGGTATCTGCAGTAAAGCACCCTCCACCATCGTGTCGAGAACCCGTCTATAAGCCGTTTCAGCACATGTGCTCACACAATACCGGTTCAGCGGGTCGAGCCTGAGGAAAAGGGCCACGTGAGATCGCATGAATTTCAACACGTGCTTCACCAGAGAGTCCCCTGTTACAAGAATTCTTTCCTAGAGACCTGGGACGACTGGCCCTGCCTTCCTATGTGACCTGGATTAACCTGGACATTCGTAAGGCAACTTGTGGGCGGAGAGGACTGGGGCTGAATGTGACGTGTCTATACGGGTCAAGGCTTGCTACACGACTAGCTTACGAACGTAGAAGGCTTCGGCGTACGAGTGCGGTGCATTCGATTCCATACCCCGAAGACGGAGTAGCGAAAAAAACACTTCCTTTGTGAACCAGCTCTTATCCTTCTGGCTCTGGAAACACGATAACAGATACTCTACCTTCTGGTGACACATGGCCTCATCTAGGTGCACGAAGACATTCGGGGAACCGAGATCCCCGTCATACTTCGGTATCTCATACTCGAGGATTAAATGATTGCGGAAAGTGTTCCAGGTGAGCTCGCAGATCACACGATGGTCTTGGTGCAGGTCATGGCGGTAATGGGTAAAAATCAGGTCAGGTGCAACATGGGTCTTGAGCTGCTCAAAGAATGCCTTAATTTCTTCTCCTCGATATGGGAAAAAACTTTCCCTAAAAGCCTTCACAATTATGGTGCTAGGGTTTGCTCTACCAAGAAACCGTTTCGCACTGGTTACGGCCTCTCGCTTTCGGGCCGCTTTCGCGCTGAACACAATCCAGGTGACATGACAGTTAGTATGGGATTGCAGAAGCCGAAGTATTGTCCCGCCACACCCGATCTCAATATCATCAGAATGTGCTCCAAGGCACAGAACTGACAGACTGGTTTTACCGTGAAGTACCGGGACTAAGTCAAACACGTAAAGCCTCCAGCCTGTTTGGATCGCCCGTGCTAGCGCATACGATCAGCACACTTTCCCCGTACCAGAATCTGCCTGCCACACCATCCAGGGAGTTTCTCCTCTAGCATACATATCGTCGAGCCGCTGCTTGTCCTTGAAGGTGTCCATGCTGACCCAAAAGCCTTCATGTCGGTAGCTCATTAACTTCTTCTCCTTGATCAGGCGGTGAAATGGTTCATGGACCAGTTCTTCTCCCGACTTGATATAGTCAAAGATCTGAGAGCGGAACACCATGAATCCTCCGTTAATCCACAAACCGGAGCCATTAAAGTCCTTGATATCCAATACCTCGCCGTCATCCTGAACTTGGACAACATGGAAACTTTGGATTGGACGGACACTTAGGAAACTCCCGATGGCCTGAAGTTTCGTGAAATCTTCGATCACGCTTGGCAAGTGGCAATCTGTCAGCCCATCGGCATAGTTGGCCAGAAACATCTCCTCTCTCTTCAGGTAGGGCTCAACTGCTTTGAGCCGCTGCCCGATATTCGCGTTGCGTCCTGTGTCCACAAAGGTGATACTCCAATCATCGATGTCCCGGTTGACCAACTCGATGTTCTTTCCGCCTCGCGTCAGAGTGAAATCGTTCGAGGCGCATTCGTTATAGTTCAAGAAGTAGTCCTTGATCGCGTCCCCTCGATACCCCAGGCAGAGGACAAAGTCCTTATGACCATAATGCGCGTAATACTTCATCACATACCAGAGAATGGGTCTGTAGCCGATCTCGACCATGGGCTTCGGGATGGCATCCGAGTATTCTCTCAGCCGCATACCTAGACCTCCGCAGAACAGGACGACTTTCATTTTCGTCTCCCTCAAGCAGATCAAGTAATAATTGCGTTCAACTTGCTCGTGATTCGTCCTCGGTACCATTCAGTGGTGTGACGTAGCCCCTGTTCCAAGGTGGTGCGAACTCTCCAGCCAATAAGAGATGCGGATCGGGCCGCATCGGCAACCCGAACTTGCTCAAACGGTCTATCGGCCACGGCACCAAAAGCAGGATTAATATTTGGATTGACCATGTTCACGAGGTGTTCTACGACTCTTCGGATTGAGACCAGTTGACCAGAACCAAGGTCGATAGTCTTACCTTCGACCTCGCTGGCCGCGGCTGCAGCCAGGAGACCGTCCACTACGTCGCCCACATAAATCCAGTCCACAAGACGCAGGCCACTCGTCAGTTCCGGAGATTCTCCCCGCAACAGAGAGAGAATAACGTAAGGGATAATCTTCTTTACATCCTGCTGTTTGGGCCCGTAGACCATGAAGAGGCGCAGCAGAACTACCGGTAATTTGTAGAGCGTGAAAAACATCCTCGCATAGGCGCTGCTCGCCCATTTCGCAACGGCGTAAGGTGAGCTGGGAGTCACAAGATGGTCGCCTTCGGCAGGCTCCTCCAGCGAACCAGCTAAAAGAATCTTACGACAGCCGAGATCAGACGAGGCAGTCAGGAGATTCACCGTACTGATGAGGTTGGATCGTAATGAAGGTATCACGTGGTGGACCTCGCGAGCGCCGATGGGATAGCCAGCAAGATGGAAGATAACATCTGGCTTGATTTCTGAAAGCAGGGATTTCACCTTATCCGCTTCAGCCAAGTCCCCGTACCACCAACGAAGGTCGCTTTGACCCTGAGAAATAGGTCCACGGGAAATCGCATGAACTTCGGCGCCAGCTTCACAGAGCCGGCGACATAAGTGAGAGCCGATAAAACCTGTGGCTCCTGTTACGAGAACTCTTTCCCCAGAATCCTGGTAAAAGTGCCCCTTCGTGTCCGGTATTACCATGGCTATCTAGGACATTCCTGAAGCAGTTCGTGCTCGGAGAGGACGCGGGCTGCTTGCTGAACAACGTCGAAGTTCAATCCAGACTTTTCAGCAATATCCAATAGATTATGCCGACCATCTGACAGGTTCAGAACCCACAATATTGCAAATTCATTGAGTGGTTGATCTGTCTGTCCCCCCACGGCTCTATATAGGCCACGTTTCCCCAATCTCACTTCGCACTTCGGATTGAGATTCTGATAGCGCCTGTTGTTTTCGAGCACACGGACTACCTCAAGATAGATAGACAAGGACTCGACCAAGGCACCCGTCGACACGAAATTAAGGTCGTCAGCCGATGTGTGGTACTGTGGATACGAGCCATGCGGCGATCGTGTCAGTGACCCGACCGGCAGATTGAATCCCGGGGAGCAGTATTGTCGTTCATCATATCCATATGGCGAGAAATCCCTAACTTGATACGGGTGCCCGGAGTGTTTCAGGACATATTGGACCACACGATCGATCTCTGCATCTCCGCGACGGCTCTTTTTGTAATGAAATCGTCCGGAATCGCCAACACCAGTCACAACCAGACCATGCTTGATCCGCGAAGTCACCTCTTCGTTCTTCGAGAGCCAGGTGATCGACCCAATTGCCCCAGGGATGAAAAGGAAACGATACGAGTACCGCAACGACAGGCCCGTCAATAACTCGGCGAGACGAGATGTCAGTGCAATCCCGGAAAGATTGTCATTGCAGATTGATGGATGACAGCAATGGCAGGATAACAGCACTTCCTCATCGCTTTCTCCCTGAATTCGATACTCTCCATACGTCAGGTAACCATCTTCGAGACTCGATTCGATGACAACCTCGTATTCTCCCTCTTCTAGGCAGTCCAGTTGTTTCTGACTGAGACAAAAACCCCAATTCTCTTTGTAATAGGACGTGCGATAGGGAATCCATTTGGGATGGTCCGGCAACGAGTACAGATGATGCTTTAGTTCTTGAAGGGGCATTTTGATACGGACCGGCACACTATATTGCAGGACGTGAAGGTTGTGCTGCTTAAAGTCAATAACCTTCTTTCCACTGGGTCCCTTCACGTAAGCATCCCAGATATTCCATTCTTTCGGAATCGTCCAATCGAACACTTCCGTGCCACTAGGTACCTCCTGAACCGAGATCGGAATAATCTCTTGAATCCGCCGCATGGTCTGGCGATACCCATCCCCCGTGATGCTCCGGCAGATTGGGTACAACTCCACAATCATGCGATACATGTCCTCGCCGATCCCACGGAGATCCTCTGATTTAAGCCAAGATACGGTATTCATTTGGAGAACCGTGACCAAGCTAAAGATAGGGATTTACAAGCCAACAACGCTGACCTCGAGATTGGGGTACGCTTGGTCCTTTTGCGACATGGTTCTACATGCGTCTGGCCAGTTGATGCCCAATTTTGGATCATTCCATGCTAATCCCTTGGAAGCAGCCGGCTCATAGAATTCTGACATCTGGTAAAAGATCTCAGTATCGTCTTCAAGTGTCTGGAACCCGTGGGCAAAGAGTTTTGGAATGTAGAGCATTCTATGATTAGTAGCGGTCAGCTCGACCGTAAACCACTTTAGGAATGTGGGTGAATCTTTCCGGAGATCAACGATCACATCAAAGAGAGATCCCTTGGTACAGCGGACTAATTTTACCTCGGCGTGCGGAGGGGTCTGGTAGTGAAGCCCCCTCAACGCCCCTTTGCGCTTATTGAAGGAGACATTGCACTGGACGAGATTGTGATCGAGACCCTTGGCGGCAAACTCCCGCGCGCACCATGAGCGAGCGAAAAAGCCTCGTTCATCTTCATTCTTCTCGACCTCGATCACATATGCTTCCCGGAGAGGAGTTTCCAAAAAGATCATGGCTTGAACTGCCGATTAAGAATAAACGCGAACTTCTGGAATCGGAACGACGAACTGCCCTCCCCATTCACGAATGTACCCAACTTGGTCCATGATTTCGCCCTTAAAATTCCATGGCAAGATCAACACGTAGTCCGGCTTTGTTTCTCTGATTTTTTCCGGCGGGAAAATCGGGATGTGAGTGCCGGGAAGAAATTTCCCTTGCTTATACGTATTGCGATCAACGGTATAGTCAATAAAATCGCCACGCACGCCGCAATAGTTCAACAGCGTATTGCCTTTCCCCGGCGCCCCGTACCCAGCGATCGTTTTCCCTTTCCGCTTGGCTTCAATCAGAAACTCGAGCAGCTTTCGTTTTATCTCTTTTACATTCTCTGCAAATGTGGCGTAGGTGTCGAAGTGTTCAACTCCCGCAGCTTTTTCTCTCTGCATAAGCTCGCGGTATGATCCTGTCACCGAATACGTCTGATCCTCGGTATGATGACCATAGATACGGAGGGATCCCCCGTGCGTTGGAAGTTCTTCCACATCAAACAAAGTCAACCCGTGTGCCGCAAAGATTCTTTCCGCGCTCATCAACGAGAAGTAGAAGAAATGCTCGTGGTAAATGGTGTCAAACTGGTTTTCTTCCATCAGTTTCATCAAATGTGGGAACTCAATCGTGACGACTCCTTGCGGAGCCAGCAGCAACTTGATCCCACCCACAAAGTCATTGATGTCGGGAACTTGAGCAAGGACATTGTTCCCTAGCACGAGATCTGCCCTCCCGCGCTCGGCAACCAGCTCACTGGCTGTTTGCCGGCCGAAGAACTTGACCAGCGTGAGAACGTTCTTTTTCCTCGCTGCCTCGGCAACATTGGCTGCCGGTTCAATTCCTAAGACTGGGATGCCCTTGCCTACAAAATGCTGCAACAAGTAGCCGTCGTTGCTAGCAAGTTCGACGACAAAACTCTTCGCCGTCAGCTTGAGCCGCTCGACGATCATCTCCGTATACCTCTTCGCGTGCTCCACCCAGCTGTCTGCGTAGGAGGAAAAATACGCATATTCCGTAAAGATGTCGGCGGGACTGACGTACTCATGCAACTGAACGAGAAAGCACTGGTCACAGACAAACACGTGTAATGGATAGAAGGGTTCCATTTGATTCAGCTTGTCTTCGCTGACGTAGCTCTCGCAAAGGGGATGCATCCCCAGGTCTACAAAGGTTCTTCGCAACGGCGCTCTGCAGAACAAACAACTCTTGGTTTCCATGTTGCCGATACCTTCCTTCAGTTGGCAAATGCCCCCCTCTTCCTCGGCATCGGCGTCGATGGCGCTATCAACGGACTGCTCTCGCTTTGTTCATCGCGTGGGACCACTCGAGGTTGTCGGTCAAAACTTCCGCGCTGCGAAATTTGTTAATCACGTTGAGACGCATATACTGAGATTCACGATAGGCCTGGTCGCTGAAACGCGCTCGTTCCAGACCTTCCTTCAATTCAAGGATCGTGGACTTCAAGTCGGAGAGTGGTTGAAACTTTGGAGCAATCTGCTTGAATAAGTCATAACTTACA
>Ga0187893_10003121_pt1 | contig 34485 bp, 30 predicted proteins | sample MA1701074metaG_FD_139574 | JGI IMG/M metagenome (GOLD analysis project Ga0187893, IMG submission 139574) | White microbial mat communities from a basaltic lava cave in the Kipuka Kanohina Cave System on the Island of Hawaii, USA - MA170107-4 metaG ...
CGCGAGCGCAAAGCCCACGCGCAGCGCGGCCAGGCCGTACGCCTTGGAGAAGGTGCGCGTGATCACCAGATTCGGGAACTGCCCCAGCCAGCGCGTGGTGTCCACCCGCAGCGCGTCGGGCAGATACTCGTTGTACGCCTCGTCCAGCACCACGATCACCCGCCTCGGCACACGCTCGAGCAGCGCGCGCACGTCCTGCGCCGGCGCGAAACTGCCGGTCGGGTTGTTCGGGTTGGCAATCCACAGCACCCGCGTGTCCGCGCGCACCGCGGCCGCCATTCCCGGCAGGTCGTGAGCGAAATCGCGCGCCGGCACCGCGATGCTGTGCGCGCCGGCCATCTGCGTGGCCAGCGGATACACGGCGAAGGCGTGTTGCGCGTACACGGCCGAGGTGCCCGGCGCCAGGAACACGTGCGCGACCAGCTCCAGCACATCGTTGGAGCCGCTGCCGAGCACGATGCGGCCCGGCTCGACCCGGTAGTGCGCGGCCAGCGCCTGCTTGAGCGCGAAGCCGCCGCCGTCCGGGTAGCGCGCCAGCTCGGCGAGCTCGCGCTCGACCGCGGCGCGCGCGCGCGGGCTCGCCCCCAGGGGATTCTCGTTGGACGCGAGCTTGATCACGCTCGCCGGGTCGAGCCCGATCTCGCGCGCCAGCTCCGAGGTGGGCTTGCCCGGCTGGTAGGCGGCGATGCTGCGGATGTGGGATGGCGCGAGCTCGCAGGCGTCGATCATGCGCTCACTCCGCTGCGGGGTAGGAACCGAGGATCTTCAGGAACGGCGCGCGGCTGCGCACACCCTCCAGGGCGGCGGCCACCGGCGCGTCCTGCTCGTGGCCTTCCAGGTCGACGAAGAACACGTATTCCCACATGCCGGTGCGCGAGGGGCGCGATTCGAGACGCGACATGTTCACGCCGTGCGCGGCGAGCGGCGCCAGCAGGTCGTGCACCGCGCCCGGCCGGTTGCGCGTCGCCGACATCACCAGGGAGGTCTTGTCGCGACCGGACGGGGGCACCGCCTGGTGGCCGATCACGGCGAAGCGCGTGGTGTTGTTCGGGTTGTCCTCGATGTTCTCGGCCAGCAGGTTGAGCGCGTACAGCGCCGCGGCCGCCCGGCTGCCGATGCAGGCGGCGCCCTGCTCCGAGCTTGCCAGCCGCGCCGCCTCCGCGTTGCTCACCACCGGTACGCGCTCGGCCTTGGGCTGGTGCTGTCCAAGCCATTCATGGCACTGCGCCAGACTCTGGTTGTGCGCATAGACGCGGGTCACCGTGGCGGCGTCGGCGGCGCGGCTCATGAAGCAATGATGCACGGGCAGCATCACCTCGCCGCAGATGCGCGCGGTGGTGGCGACCAGCAGGTCGAGCGTGCGCCCGACCGCTCCTTCCGTGCTGTTCTCCACCGGCACCACCCCGTAGCCCACCTGCTTCGCCTCGACTTGGCGGAACACCTCGTCGATCGAGGCGCAGGGCACGCCCTGCGCGCCGCCGCCGAAGCGCTTGTGCGCGGCCTCCTCGCTGAAGGTGCCGCGCGGGCCGAGAAAGGCGACCGACAGGGCCGCTTCCACCGCCCGACAGGCGGAGATGACTTCGGTGAACAGGCGCTCGATCGCCTCGTCCGGAAGCGGTCCCGAATTGGCGGCGGCGAGCCGCCGCAGCACCTGCGCCTCGCGCTCCGGCCGATACGCCGGAGCATCGCCCTTGAGTTCGCCGATGCGGCGCGCCAGGTCGGCGCGCTCGTTGAGCAGCCGCAGCAGGCGCTCGTCGATGGCGTCGATGCGGCCGCGCAGCGCGCTCAGATCCTCCTCGCTCACCCGACTGTCCTCACCCCGGGGCTTCCTCACCGGTCCTGAGCCGGCAGGTAGCGCACCGACAGCACACCCCGGATCGCCGCCAGCGCAGCCACCAGCGGCGCGGCGATCGGGCTGTCCACATCCACCAGGGTGTAGGCCATCTCGCGCTTGGACTTGTTCAGCATATTGTGGATGTTGAGGCCGGCGGCCGCCATCGCGGTGGAGATCTGCCCCAGCATGTTGGGCACGTTGGCGTTGGCGATGCCCACGCGGTAGGGCGACTCGCGCTCCATCACCACGTCAGGGAAATTCACCGCATTGCGGATGTTGCCGTGCTCCAGGTAATCGCGCACCTGGGTGGCGACCATCACCGCGCAGTTGTCCTCCGCCTCGCGCGTGGACGCACCCAGGTGCGGCAGCGCGGCCACCGCCGGATTGCCGTTGAAGCGCGCGCTCGGGAAATCGCATACGTAGTACTTGAGCCGCTTGGCGGCGAGCGCCGCGGCCACCGCCCCGGCGTCGGCCACGTCCTCGCGCGCGAAGTTGAGCAGCACCGCGCCATGGCGCATCAGCCCCAGGCGCTCGGCATCGATCAGGTGCCGGGTCGCGGGCGTGAGCGGCACGTGCAGCGTGACGAACTCGCTGGTCTTGAGCACCTCCTCGATGCTGTGCGCTTTCTTCACTTGGGCCGGCAAGCTCCAGGCGGCCTCCACGGTGATCTCGGGATCGTAGCCCAGCACGTTCATACCCAGGCCGATGGCGGCCTCGGCCACCAGGCTGCCGATCCGGCCCAGGCCGATCACCCCGAGGGTGCGGTTGGGCAACTCGATGCCGGCGTAGTGCTTCTTGTTGTCCTCCACCAGGCGCGACAGCTGCTCGTCGCTGCCGTTCAGGCCCTCGACGAAGCGCACCGCCGGCAGCAGATTGCGGGCGGCGATGAACAGGCCGGCCAGGACCAGCTCCTTCACCGCATTGGCGTTGGCCCCCGGGGCGTTGAACACCGGCACGCCGCGGCGGCTGAGCGCTTCCACCGGTATGTTGTTGGTGCCCGCGCCCGCCCGCCCCACCGCCCGCACCGTGTCCGGGAGGTGCATGCCGTGCATGTCGTGCGAGCGCAGCAGGATCGCGTCCGGGCTCTCCAGATGGCTGCCCACCTCGTAGCGCTCGGGGGGCAGCAGCTTGAGTCCGGCGTGCGAGATCGCGTTCAGGGTCAGGATGCGCAGCCGCTCAGCCATGCTCACGCTCGAAATCGCGCATGAAATCGACCAGAGCGCGCACGCCTTCGATCGGCATCGCGTTGTAGATCGAGGCGCGCATGCCGCCGACCGAACGGTGCCCCTTGAGCTGCATCAGGCCGCGGCGCTCGGCGGCATCGAGGAACGCCTGGTCCAGGGCGGCGTCGTGCAATGTGAACGGCACGTTCATGCGCGAGCGGTCGGCGCGTGCCACCGGGCTCGCGTAGAAGCCGCCGCCGTCGAGCAGGTCGTAGATCAACCGGGCCTTGGCCACGCTCGCCTTCTCCATCTGCGCCAGCCCGCCGCGCTGCTTGAGCCACTGGAACACGAGCCCGGCGATGTACAGCGCATAGGTCGGCGGCGTGTTGTACATCGAGCCGTTGTCCGCCTGGATGCGGTAGTCGAACATCGAGGGGGTGAACGGCAGCGCTCGGCCGAGCAGGTCCTCGCGCACGATGACGATGGTCAGCCCCGCCGGTCCGATGTTCTTCTGCGCGCCGGCGTAGATCAGGCCGAAGCGCGACACGTCCAGCGGGCGCGACAGCAGGCTGGAGGACAGATCGCACACCAGCGGCACCTCGCCGGTGTCCGGAATCCAGTGGAACTCGACGCCGCCGATGGTCTCGTTGCCGGTATAGTGCACATAGGCTGCGTCGCGGGTGAGCGTCCAGGTGTCCTGCGGCGGCGCGTAGCTGAACCGGCGGTCTTCGCTGCTGGCGGCGATGTTCACCGTGCAGTAGCGCCTGGCCTCGGCGATCGCCTTCTTCGCCCATTCGCCGGTGTGAACGTAATCGGCGGCGGTTTTACCGCGCAGCAGGTTCATCGGCACCATGGCGAACTGGCTGGTGGCGCCGCCCTGCAGGAACAGCACCTTGTAGGTCGCGGGAACGACGAGCAGCTCGCGCAGATCGGCCTCGGCGGCCTGCGCGATGGCGATGAACTCCTTGCCGCGGTGGCTCATCTCCATCACCGACACGCCGCTGCCGTGCCAGTCGAGCATCTCGGCCTGCGCGCGGCGCAGCACCTCTTCCGGCAGCACCGCCGGGCCTGCACTGAAGTTGTAGACGCGGCGCACGTCCACCGCGTCCGCGTTAGCCTGTTCGATCGCTCCCACCGCCAGCTCCCCTTTGCTTTGCCTTGCCTCAATCCACGCCGCTGCGCGGTCCGCATCTGCGCTCGCGGCGCGAGACGGCAGTCCGCGCGCGACCCTCAGCCCGGCTCGCCCTCGCCGCCGTTGCCCGTGCCGCCGTTGTCCGCGCCGTTCTCGTCGGTCTCCACCACGCGCTCCAACCCCGCCAGCTTCTCGTCCTGGTCCAGGTTGATCAGCGTGACCCCCTGAGTGGCGCGGCCCATCTCGCGGATCTCGGACACGCGCGTGCGGATCAGCACGCCGCCGGTGGTGATCAGCATCACCTCGTCGTCCGGAGCCACCAGGCGCGCGGCGACGACTTTGCCGTTGCGCGCGCTGGTCTGGATCGCGATCATGCCCTGGCTGCCGCGGCCATGGCGGGTGAACTCGCCCACCGCAGTGCGCTTCCCGAAGCCGTTCTCCGTGGCCACCAGCACCGGCTTCGCCTCCTCGTCCGCCACCACCAGCGAGATCACCTGCTGGCCCGGCATCAGCGTCATACCGCGCACGCCGTGCGCCTCGCGCCCCATCGGCCGCACGTCCTGCTCGGAGAAGCGCACCGCCTTGCCGGCATCCGAGAACAGCATCACGTCGTGCCGCCCGTCGGTCACCGCCACGCCCACCAGGCGGTCGCCCTGGTCCAGGCTCACCGCGATGATGCCGCTCGGGCGCGGGCGCGAGAACTCGGACAGCGGGGTCTTTTTTACCGTGCCGTTGGCGGTGGCCATGAACACGTAATGCGCCTCGTCGAAGGTCTTGATCGGCAGCACCGCGGTGATCTTCTCGCCCTCCTCCAGCGGCACCAGGTTGTTGATCGGCTTGCCGCGGCTCTGGCGGCCGCCCTGGGGGGCCTCGTACACCTTGATCCAGTACACCCGCCCGCGGCTGGAGAAGCACAGGATGTAGTCGTGGGTGTGGGCGATGAACAGGTGCTCGACGAAATCGTCCTCCTTGGTGGTGGTGGCCTGCTTGCCGCGGCCGCCGCGCTTCTGCGCGCGATACTCCGACAGCGGCTGGGACTTGACGTAGCCGGTGTGCGACAGGGTGACCACCACGTCGGCCGGCGCAATCAGGTCCTCGAGGTTGAGGTCCTGGGCGTTCAACTGAATCTCGCTGCGGCGCGCATCGCCGAACTGCTGCTTCACCTGCCCGAGCTCCTCGGCGATGATCGCGGTGATGCGCGCGGGCTTCGCCAGGATGTCGAGCAGGTCGGCGATCGTGTCCAGCACCTCGCGATATTCGTTCAGGATCTTGTCCCGCTCCAGCGCGGTGAGGCGCTGCAGCTGCATCTCCAGGATGCGCTGCGCCTGCCCCTCGGACAGCCGGTAGCCGCCGTCGGCTTGCAACCCGAGCTCGCGCACCAGCCCCTCGGGACGCGTCAGCTCGGCGTGCGCGCGCGCCAGCATCTCGGTCACCAGCTGCGAGCGCCACGGGCGCCCCATCAGGCGCGTCCTCGCCTCCGCTGGCGAGGGCGACTCCTTGATCAGGGCGATGATCGCGTCCACGTTGGACAGCGCCACCGCCAGGCCTTCCAGGACGTGGCCGCGGTTGCGCGCCTGGCGCAGATCGTAGGCGGTACGGCGCGTGACCACCTCCCGGCGGTGGCGCAGGAAGGCTTCCAGCAGCTCCTTGAGGTTGAGCACCCGCGGCTGGCCGTCCACCAGAGCGACCATGTTCATGCCGAAGGTGTCCTGCATCTGCGTGTCTTTGTACAGATTGTTCAGGACCACCTCGGAGAGCTCGCCGCGCTTCAGCTCGATCACCACGCGCATGCCCGACTTGTCCGATTCGTCGCGGATCTCGGCGATGCCCTCGAGCTTCTTTTCGCGCACCAGGTCGCCGATGCGCATCAGCAGGTTGGCCTTGTTCACCTGATACGGCAGCTCGTCGATGACGACCGCCGAGCGCGCGCCCCGGTCGAGTTCCTCCACGTGGGTGCGGGCGCGCATCACCACGCGGCCGCGGCCGGTGCGGTAGCCTTCGCGCACGCCCTCGATGCCGTAGACGATGCCGTAGGTCGGGAAGTCGGGCGCGGGGATGAACTTCATCAGCTCGTCCACCGTGGCGTCCGGCTCGGCGAGCAGCGCCACGCAGGCGTCCACCACCTCGCCCAGGTTGTGCGGAGGAATGCTGGTGGCCATGCCCACCGCAATGCCGGTGGAGCCGTTGATCAGCAGGTTGGGGATCTTGCTCGGCAGGACGGTGGGCTCCAGCTCCTTGCCGTCGTAGTTCGGGACGAAGTCGACCGTCTCCTTGTCGATGTCCGCGAGCAACTCCCCGGCGACGCGCTGCAGCCGGCACTCGGTGTAGCGGTACGCAGCCGGATTGTCGCCGTCCACCGATCCGAAGTTGCCCTGCCCGTCGATCAGCGTGTAGCGCAGGGAGAACTCCTGCGCCATGCGCACCAGCGCCTCGTAGGTGGCCGAATCGCCGTGCGGGTGATACTTGCCGAGCACGTCGCCCACCACGCGCGCGCACTTGACGTACGGCCGACTCCAGACGTTATTGGCCTCGTGCATGGCGAACAGCACGCGGCGGTGAACCGGCTTCAGGCCATCGCGCACGTCCGGGAGCGCGCGCCCCACGATCACGCTCATGGCGTAATCGAGATAGGAGCGCCGCATCTCCTCCTCGAGGCTGATCGGCAGCGTTTCCTTGGCTATCTGGTCCATCTAGGGTGCGGCGTCATAGGGCAACACCTCCGTCGGGCGCGCTCGCGCGACCTGCCCTGGAGCGCGGCCTCCGGCAAGCTCAGGCGCGGGAATGAAACGCTGGGGGAACCGCCCGATCACGGGCCGCTCCGGGGGCCAACGGCATGGCGGCAATCTGGCAGCTTCACGCAGGATCGAAACTCACCTCCTGCTCCCCCCGAGAAGGCGGATGTTAGCACAGGGCAGCGACAACCCGCTCCAAAATGTGTATATTTTCTCACACCGCAGGATGCGTTCTGGGAGCGGTCTCGATGTGTCCCTTCACGCCGACAACAGACGCGCCAAGCAGCGAACGCACTAAATAGTCGCACCGTCGGAGCCGATACTGGCTGGTCGGAAGCCGACGCCGGTCGGAGGGGGGTACCGCCGGTGCCGTCCTCTCATTCAGTTCAACGACGACAGGGGGATTGACGTGCAGATACCACGGTATGCGAAAACAGTCCTGGCGCTGACGATCAGCGCCGCGTTCTCGGCATGCGCCCTGCAGACCGAACGCAGCAGCTCCGGACCCGGAACGATCGGACAGACCACGGCTCCGCCCGCCCCGGAGTATGAGCCGGCGCAGTATTCCAGCCCACCCGACTACGAGCCGGCGCAGTACGCGGAGCCGGCCGCCGTCGCGGCAGCCGAGCCCGAGGAGCCGGAGTTCGAGGAGGAGGAGGAAGTCGCCGAGGAAGAGTTCTTCCTCGAGGAAGAGCCGGTCGCGGAGGCCGAGGTCACCCAGGCGCCGGAAGCGGAAATGCCGCAGTTCGTGGAGGAAGAGGCGGTGGAGGAAGAGCTCGCCGAGGAAGCGTTCTCGCCGATCGCCGCAGCGGCTCCGGCCGGGTTCGTCGAGGGGCCGGAAATGGCGCAGGAAGAAGAACAGGAAGCGGAGCCCGAGGAAGAGGCGATCGAGGAGGACGAAGAGCCGGTCGCCGCGGCCCAGGAGGCCGAGCCCGAGGCGTTCGTGGCGGCACCGGTCATGCCCGCGTTCGTCGAGGAGGAGGAAGAGCCGGCCGAGGAGGTCGCGGAGCAGTTTCAGCCGGTCGCCCCGCCCCAAGAGGAAAGCGCGATGACCTACGCCGAGGAGCCCGGCGTTGCGGCCGACGACGGTATCGTCGCGCAGCAACAGTACTACGAGGAAGAGGAAGGTGTGCTCGCCGACGACGGCATCGTCAGCCAGTCGCAGTATTACGACGAGGAGGCGGGTGCGCAAGGCGCAGGCACGATCAGCGAACCGCAACAGTCCGACGAGGTGATGGCCACCGAGGTGGCCCAGGAACCCACCCCGGTGGTGCTGCCGGTGACTTTTACTCTGGAGGCCGAGCCGTGGTTCGACTTCGACCGCTCGGCGGTGCGCTCCGACGCCCGCTCGAAGCTGGACGAGTTGGTGAACGGGTTGCAGGGGGTCGAGTACGAGACCATCCTGGTGGTGGGCCACGCCGACCGCATCGGCACCCAAAGCTACAACCAGGCCCTGTCCATGCGCCGCGCCAACGCGGTGAAGAGCTACCTCGCAGGCAGGGGCATACCGCTGGATCGCATCACGACTGAGGGGCGCGGCGAGTTCGAGCCGTCCACCGATCCCAACGCCTGTAACGGCATGCGCAGGCGCCGGTTGATCGATTGCCTGCAACCTGACCGTCGTGTGGAAGTGACAGTGACCGGGCAGCGCATGGCGCAGCAGTGACGGCCGGCGCTTGCGCCGGCGGTGCTAGAAGCCCTGCGCGAGCAGGGCTTTTTAGTTCCGGGATGATGCGCCGGGCGTCTCGGCCTCCGGCGAAACCACGGTTTGTCGAATGAGCGCACCGAGCGCCGCCGCAGAGCAGATCATCGAAGCGCGCTACGTGGTGCCGGTGGAACCCGCCGGCCGCGTGCTCGAGCGCCATGCCGTGGTCGTGGGCGCCGGGCGCATCCTGGCGCTGCTGCCCAGCGAGGAGGTCGCGCATGCCTATCCGGGCGTCCCGCGCCTGCGGTTGCGGGACCACGCCCTGATCCCGGGGCTGGTGAACCTGCACACCCACGCCGCCATGAGCCTGATGCGCGGCCTGGCCGACGACCTGCCGCTGATGGAATGGCTGAACCGCCATATCTGGCCGGCCGAAGGCAAGCACGTGTCGGGCGACTTCGTGCACGACGGCACGCTGCTCGCCTGCGCCGAGATGATCCGCGGCGGCATCACCTGCTTCAACGACATGTACTTCTTCCCGGAGCAGGCCGGCCGGGCAGTGCTGACCGCCGGGATGCGCGCCGCGCTGGGCATCATCTGCATCGAGTTCCCGACTGCGTACGCCAGCGATGCGCAGGACTACTTGCACAAGGGGCTGGCCACCCGCGACGCGCTCAAGCACGAACCGACGTTGTCGTTCTGCATGGCGCCGCACGCACCGTATACGGTCAGCGACCGCAGCTTCGAGCAGATCGTCACCTACGCCGGCGAACTGGAGATCCCGATCCACGTGCACCTGCACGAGACCGAGGAGGAGATCCGCGAGAGCGTGGCGCGCTTCGGCGTGCGTCCCCTGGAGCGGCTGCGCGCCCTGGGCGTGGTCGGGCCGGGACTGATCGCGGTGCACGGGGTGCACCTGGAGCCGTCCGAGATCGCCCTGCTGCGCGCCACCGGCAGCCACGTGGCGCATTGCCCTAGCTCGAACCTCAAGCTCGCGAGCGGCGTCGCGCCGGTGTCCGCTCTGCTCGAGACCGGCGTCGGCGTGGGTCTGGGCAGCGACGGCGCGGCCAGCAACAACCGCCTGGACCTGTTCGAGGAGATGCGCCTGGCCGCGCTGCTGGCCAAGGGCGCCTCGCGCCGGCCGACCTCGCTGCCGGCGGAGCGCGCGCTGGCGATGGCCACGTTGGACGCCGCGCGCGCGCTCGGCCTCGATGGCGAGATCGGTTCCATCGTGCCCGGCAAGTCGGCCGACCTGGCGGCGGTGAACCTCGGCGCGCTGGAGATGTCCCCCTGCTATCACCCGATCTCGCACCTGGTGTACGCCGCCGGGCGCGATCAGGTGACGCACACCTGGGTCCGCGGACGCCCGCTGCTCGAGGAGCGCCGGCTCACCACCCTGGACGCGGGGGAGCTGGCGGCCAAGGCCGCCCTATGGCAGCAGCGCATCGCGCCCGAGTCATGAGCGAGCAGATCAACGCCGATCCACAGGAGCTGGAGAAGTTCGGCCAGCTCGCCCATCGCTGGTGGGACCCGCACAGCGAGTTCAAGCCGCTGCACCAGATCAATCCGCTGCGGCTGCGCTGGATCGACGAACGCGCCGGCCTCGCCGGCAAGCGCGTGCTGGACGTCGGCTGCGGCGGCGGGATCCTGTCCGAGTCGATGGCGGCGCTGGGCGCCGAGGTGACCGGCATCGACCTGTCCGAGCGGGCGCTCAAGGTTGCCGGCCTGCATCTGCTGGAGAGCGGGCGGCAGGTGACCTATCGCATGATCTCGGCCGAGGCGCTGGCGCGCAGCCAGCCCGGCCACTACGACGCGGTCACCTGCATGGAGGTGCTGGAACACGTGCCCGACCCCGGGAGCCAGGTGAGCGCGTGCGCGCAGCTGCTCAAGCCCGGCGGGCACGCGTTCTTCGCCACCATCAACCGCAACGCGAAGTCCTTTCTGCTGGCGATCGTCGGGGCCGAGTACGTGCTGCGGCTGCTCCCCAGGGGCACGCATCGGTACGACAAGTTGATCAAGCCCTCCGAGCTCGCGGCGATGTGCCGCGGCGCTTCGCTCGAGGTCGCGGCACTGCGCGGCATGACCTACAACCCGCTCACCGCAACCTACCGCCTGAGCGCCGACACCGACGTCAACTACCTGCTCCACGCTCGCAAGCGCTGAGCTGCGCGGTGTCGACGCGGGACCTGTGCGACGGGGCCGGATTTTCGCTATCCTCTCCGGCCTAACCAGAGGAGGAGGAGCCATCATGCATCTGATTCGATACACAGTAGCGGGCCTGTTCCTGGTCGGCGCCTATGGCTGCGCGACGCCGAAGCCGCAGACTGTTCGCGTGGACCCGCCGGTGCAGCAGGACGCCGCGCAGGCCGCAGGTGACATCGCCATCGGGCTTGCGGTCGTCGACCTGCGGCCCGGCGACAAGCTCGGGACGCTGAACGATGCGCACGGAAAAACCGTGGACGTGAGCACCGCCGATGGCTCCGCGGCCGCGATCCAGCGGCGCCTCAGCGAGGCCTTGGCGGCCAAGGGGTTCCGGGTCAAGCCGCTGTCGGACGACGACCCGCGCAAGCTGGTGGTGGAGCTGCGCGAGCTGAGCTACGGCGCCGACCGCAAGGCGTTCAATTACGACGTGTCGCTGGCGGCCGGCGTGTCGGCCAAGGCGAGCAACGGCGAGGACTCGTTCCTGCGCAAGTACGAGGTCACCCAGCGCAGGGGACAGGGCGATCCGCCGAGCGAGCCGGAGAGCACGCAGATCGTCAACAAGGGTCTGGCCATGGCCCTCGAAGACCTGCTGAGCGATGCAGAGCTGATAGGGCTGTTGAGGCAGTAGCCGGGGGCGCGGTTGCCGGTGGGGTCGGGTGCGGTCGGCGCAGTCCTGTTCGATCTGGACGGGACGCTCGCCGATACCGCCGCCGACCTTGCCTACGCGGTCAACCTGCAGCGGCAGGCACGCGGGCTCGAAGGGCTGCCGCTGCACGTGCTGCGCCCCCTGGTTTCGCAGGGCGCGCGCGGCATGCTGCGGGCGGCTTTCGGCCTGAGCCCGCAAAGTCCGGACTACGCGCGCTATCGTGACGAGTTTCTCGACCTCTACGCGCAGAATCTGCGCCGGGAGACCGTTCTGTTCCCCGAGGTGAGCGCGCTGCTCGCCGGGCTGGAGGCCCAGGGCATCGCGTGGGGGATCGTGACCAACAAGCTGGCGCGCTTCGCCGAGCCGCTGATCGAATTTCTCGGCCTGGCGGCGCGCGCCGGCTGCCTGGTGAGCGGCGACACCTGCGCGCGCGCCAAGCCTTTTCCCGATCCGCTGCTGGAAGCTTCCCGCCGCCTGGGGGTGACGCCCGAGGTCTGCGTCTACGTCGGCGACGACGAGCGCGACGTCGAGGCCAGCGTGGCGGCCGGGATGACACCGGTGGTGGCCCTGTACGGCTATCTCGGCGACGCCAGCCCGCCCACCGCCTGGGGCGCCGACCATCGGATCGAGCGTCCACTCGACCTGTTGAACCTCCTGGGGCCGGCCCCATTTATGCGAGAATGAGTGCGGGAACAGCCGATTGCTGATTCCCACGTGGGGGCGACCTGGTTTCGACGCAGGTTGCGAAGCAGCGCAGTGCATGCCAAGGTCCAGTCACCTTGTAAAACCGCTGGAACGCAATAGTCGCCAACGACGACAGCTACGCTCTGGCCGCCTAACCCCGGCCGGACTCTGCCCCGGTTTTCTCATGGGCCGGTTCCGATCCCGCAAGGGAAAGGATAAGCAGAGTCATTGACATGAGATCGCGCCGTGCGGGGTCACTTCGCCCGGTGTCAAATCGTCAGGTGACTCGCTCCTCTTCAGCCCGCCGGTCGGCGGTCGAGGGGTCAAATCAAACGGCCAGGCTAAGCATGTAGAGCTGACTGTGGAGGACTTGCGGACGCGAGTTCGATTCTCGCCGCCTCCACCAATTCGATGGCCACCCCCGTGGTGGTCGTCTCCGCTTGCGGATGTGTGTTGCACTTCGATACACATCCGACCATGACGATCGACCCGTTTCAGCTCGCGTCGCGTGCGCTGTCGCGCGCGAGGTGCAGTGCTGCGCTCGGCGCCAGGCGGAAGGCAGGCGCCGAGCCGTCCTTGGCCTGCCCGGCGTACACGGTGAGGTGCGGGTAGGGGATTTCGACCCCGGCTGCGTCGAAGGCGCGCTTCAGGCGCTTCAAGTACTCGCGCCGCACGCTCCACTGCTCGATCGGAAGCACCTTGAGGCGCACCCGCAAGATCACCGCGGAGTCGTCCCAGCGCTCCACGCCCACCACTTCCACCGGCTCGATGATCTTGTGCGCGAACGCGGCATCCCGGCGCATCTCCTCCGCCACACGCTGCATCAGCCCGAGCGCCTGATCGGCGTCCTCCCGGTAGGCCACGCCCACTTCGACCAGCGCGTACGCAAAGTCGAGCGTGAAATTGGACACCACGGTGATCTCGCCGTTGGGGATGAAGTGCACTTTGCCCTCGAAATCGCGCAGGCGCACGTAGCGCAGCGTCACCTCCTCCACCAGGCCGCTCTTGCCGCCGACGTCGACGACGTCGCCGACCCGGATCTGGTTCTCCAACAGCAGGAAGAACCCGGAAAAGAAATCCTTCACCAGGCTCTGCGCGCCGAAGCCTACCGCCACCCCGACCACTCCGGCAGCGCCCAGGATCGGCGCGATGGACACCCCCAGCTCGCTCAGCACCAGCATCCCCGCCACCAGGCTGATCACCACCGCAGCGACGTAGCGGAACACGCGCCCGATCGTGTCCACGCGCTTGGCGTCCTCGGCCGAGCCCGCGCGCGCGTGCATGTACCGGCGGATGCCGCGGATCAGCTGCCCGCTCAGGCTCATCGCGATCCAGGCGAGCACCAGGATGAGCAGCACCCGGGCGGCGGCCCACGTCCCGGGCACCCATGCCTTCCAATCGATCTCGGCCAAGAGGTTCATGCTGCTTCTCCTTGCGCTTGGACGCGCGTCCGCGGCACGCGCTGCTGTCTTCGAGGCGCGACCGGCGGCAGCGCGCCCCGGCCTAGCGCGCCTTGCCCGGCCGCTCGGCGCTCCTGGGAAGGCGCTCGACGCGGTGCATCTCCGCTGTCTCGAACAGCGGGTCGCCGGCCAGGTAGTCGAGCGCCATGTCGGTCGCGTCCACACCCCAGAACAGCTGGTCGTCGATCAGCAGGGTGGGCACGCCGAACACCCCACGCGCGATCGCCTGCGTGGTGTGGCTGCGCAGTTGCGCCTTGACCTCCGGCGCGGCGACGCGAGCGTCCGCGTCCAGCACGCCGAGCTCCGCGATCAGGCCGGCCCAGTCGGCGTCGTCATCGGGGCGCTTGCCCTCGCTCCACACGAAGCGGAACAACCGCAGCATGCGGCTGCGCTCGCAACCCAGCACGATGGCGAGCCGCAGCAGGCGCAGCGGGTTGAACGGGTGCGCGGAAGGCGCCCTGAACGGCAATCCCAGGCGTGCCGCACGCCACAGCGCGAAGCGATAGGTGAAGCTGCGCTTGGGCTCGATCTCGGCCGGCCCGAGCTGGCCCCAGTGATCGAGCAGGCCGGCGAACAGCACCGGCTTGCAGGCGAGATCGACGCCGGGGGGCAGCTCCTGCAGGCGCTCGGCCTGCAGCCATGCGTAAGGCGAGATGAAATCGAAGTACCAGTCGACGCGTCGCGTCCCGATGGCGGGCATGGCTACTTGCGTTCCCCCGGCTGCTGCTGCGTCATGAGCTGCGCGCGAACGCGCTCCTCGCGCTCGGCGAGCTTGGCCCTGAGCGCGGGGATCGCGGCCAAGCCGGCCCGCTCGCCCTCGAGGATGGCGAGGTGACGGCTGGCGAAGTCGGTCGCCGAGACCTTGGAGATGTCCGGCGCGATGATCACGTCGGCTTGGGCCAGCTCGGTCGCGGCGATGGCCTTGCCCATGATGGTGACCGTCTGCAGCAGCACGTCGATGGTGCCCGACAGAGGGGTCGGCAAGGGCCGGGCCGAGATGTCCACCGCGATCACGATGTCGGCGCCCAGCGCGCGCGCCGCCTTTACCGGCACCGGGCTCACCAGGCCCCCATCCACGTACTCGCGGGTGCCGATCTTCACCGGCTGGAACACTCCCGGCACGCTGCTGGAGGCGCGCACCGCCATGCCGGTATCTCCGCGCTCGAACACGATCGCCTCGCCGCTGCCGAGATCGGTCGCGACGATCGCGAGCTTGCGCGGCAGCTTCTCGATGGTGCGGTTCTGCACGTTGCGATTGACGAACTCCTGCAGCGCCTCGCCGCGGAAGAAGCCGCGGTTGGGCAGCGACCAATCGCTCACCATCGACTCGGTCATCTCGAGCGCCACGCGCTGCAGCTCGAAGCCGTCGTAGCCCGAGGCGTAGAGCGCACCGACCAGGCTGCCCGCGCTGGTGCCGACCACGATGTCGGGCCTGATCGACTGCGACTCGAGCGCCTTGATCGCACCCACGTGGGCGAAGCCCTTGGCCGCGCCACCGCCTAGCACCAGCGCGATCCTCGGCGGAGGCACTACGATCTCGACAGGCGCCTGCTCGGGGGCGGGGGGCTCGGGCGACACCCCGGTCGCCCCCGGGCTCATCGCCGGCGGCTCGGGCGGCGCCGGGGTATCCGGCGGTGACTTGGGGCCCGTGGCGCAGCCCGCGAGCAGCGCGACACAGCCGGCGAGCGCGAGCAGGCGCTGGATCGTCGTGGGCGGGCGCACGGCCAAGGTTGGACCTGCAGCGTTACATCTGCGATTGCAGGTAGTTCTGCAGGCCGGTGCGGTCGATCAGCTCGAGCTGGGTTTCCAGCCAGTCCACGTGCTCCTCCTCGCTGTCGAGAATGTCCTCCAGCAGCTCGCGGCTGATGTAGTCGTTCACCGCCTCGCAATGGGCGATGGCTTCGCGCAGCAGCGGCAGCGCCTGCATCTCCAGGCTGAGGTCGCAGCGCAGCGCCTCCGGCACGCTCTCCCCGATCAGCAGCTTGCCCAGTTGCTGCAGGTTCGGCAGCCCTTCCAGGAACAGGATGCGGTTGACCAGCTTGTCCGCATGCTTCATCTCGTCGAGCGACTCGTGGTACTCGTACTCGTCGAGCTTCTTGAATCCCCAGTTGCGGAACATGCGCGCGTGCAGGAAATACTGGTTGATCGCGGTCAGCTCGTTGGTCAGCACCTTGTTCAGGTACTCGAGCACCTTGCTGTCACCCTTCATCTGCGCTCCCTCGGCAAGAAACAGCGGGGGATTATAGCCGGCCTCGAGGCGCAGGTCGGGTCGGCGGGCGCGCTGCGCGCCGCGTCAGCGCGACGGCAGGCGCACCCGCGCGTGGGTGTCGGATTGAGCGGCAGTGGCGGGGAGCTGAGTGTTGCGGCCTAGGCGGCGCACGGCAGGGCATCGAGCTCGCGCGCGAGGAGGAAACTCTCCAGCATGCAGCGCGTGTGGTCGGCGCAAGCGCCGCACCCCGCCGCGACGCCGAGCGCGGCGGTCAGTTCCGGCAGCGACCTGGCTCCGCGGTCGATGGCCTCGCGGATCTGGCGCTCCGTGACCCCGTTGCAGACGCAGATGAACAAGGCGTTTTTCCCTCCCGGCCGCGCAACTCTATAACGCAATGAGAATGAGTGTCAATCGCGCAGCGCACCAATCGCCACCGCGCCCTCAACGGCCAGTGCTCGCGGCGATACCCAGATCGGCGGAGGCCTCGCACAGGCCGTTGCGCTCGAGGCACTGAACCAGGCAGCTGCTCGAGCGCCGGCAAGCCAGCACCGGAATCCCTTGCTCCTGCGCCGCGCGCCGGAAGCTCTGCATCGCGTTGTGGTTGATGAAATCGGTAAACAGAATAAGCAGTTGCGTCCCGCGCGGCAGGCCCGGCACGCGCCGCTGATCGCTCGCAGGCCGTCCGCTGATGTGCTGCAACACGGCGATGCCGCGGCTGCGCAAGACTGCGGGAATGTTGCCGAGGCGATCTGCCCCGACCAAGGTAGCGTTCATCAAGAAACTCTCGTGTGGCGATTCAACACAAATGATAGGCATTCTCATTTATATTGGCAAGCCCTGAACTCTGCCTCCTCACCCTCTTGACTCAATAATGAGAAGCGTTACTATTCTTATTAACTCGGCTGCTCGAGCCGGGACCCGAGGAGACCAAGAAGATGAAATGCGTTGGGAGGAAAGCTCGCTGCCGGTTCTCGGCGGCGATCGGCGCCGCGTTTGCCGTGTCCACAGGCGTCGCGGCACAACAGAGCGAGGAGACCACCGCCCCGCGCGTCGACGTGATCGGGACGCGCGAAGGTCTGACCGACGTCGCGGGCACCGCGACCATCCTCGGGCCCGCCGAGCTCGAGACCGCGCGCGTGTTGACCACCACCGAGGCGCTGCGCAAGGCGCCCGGCGTATACGTGCGCGAGGAGGACGGCTTCGGACTGCGTCCCAACATCGGCATCCGCGGGCTCAACCCGAGCCGCTCGACCAAGGTGTTGTTGCTCGAGGACGGCGTGCCGCTGTCCTACGCACCCTACGGCGACAACGCCAGCTATTACCATCCACCGATCGACCGCTTCGAGCGCATCGAGGTGTTCAAGGGGTCGGAGCAGATCCGCTTCGGCCCGCAGACCGCCGGGGGCGTGGTCAACTACATCTCGCCGCTCCCGACACGCGAGCCCTCCGGCAGCCTGAGCGTCACGGCGGGCAACCGCGACTACTTCAACGCCCACGCCCGCTTGAGCCGCGGGCCGGTGCTGATCGACTACGTGCGCAAGCAGGGGGACGGCTCGCGCGACAACACCGAGTCCACGGTCAACGACCTCAACCTGAAGACGGTGCTCGATTTGGGCGGCGCGCAGGCGCTCACGCTGCGCGCGAACTATTACAGCGAAGACTCGCAGATCACCTACTCCGGCCTGACTGACGCTGAGCACCGCAACTTCGGGCGCTTCTACAACCCCTTCCACAACGACACCTTCGAGGCGCAGCGCATCGGCGCTTCCGCCACCCACGAGGTGATGTTCAATCCCGACCTGGTCCTGCTCACCAACGTGTACGGCGCTTACTTCCAGCGCGATTGGTGGCGGCAGTCGAGCACCACCACGGACACCCAGTGCGACACCGCGGCGGTGCCGTACGTGGCCGTGACCGGCACCTTCGTGTCCGATCGCGCCGCCGGGATAGCGGTCGATCCGGACCGCTGCAACTCGAGGCAGGGCCGACTGCGCGAGTACTACACCTACGGCATCGAGCCACGCCTGCAACTCGCCCACCGCGCGTTCGGCATCGCCAACGAGCTGGAAGCGGCGGTGCGCGCGCATTACGAGATCCAGGACCGCAGGCAGGAAAACGGCAGCTCGCCGACCGCCGAAAGCGGCACGGTGGCGGAGAACAACGAGCGCCGCGTGGACGCCTATTCCGCCTTCGTTCAGAACCGTTTCCTGTTCGGCCGCTTCAGCGTAACTCCGGGCGTGCGCGTGGAGTACATCCGCTACGAGCGCACCAACCGGCTGGCCAACGGCGGTGCCGGGGCGAGCGGCGAAGACCAGTTGACGGAGGTGATTCCGGGCATCGGCGGCACGTTCAACCCGACGCCGACCACCACGCTGTACGCAGGCGTGCATCGGGGTTTCTCTCCGCCGCGGGTGGAGGACGTCATCAGCAACACCACCCTGCAGGCGGTGGATGTGCCGGCCGACGACGCCATCGAGGCGGAAATCGGCGTGCGTACCGCGCCGCGCCCCGGCGTGGACCTGCAGGCCGCGATCTTCCAGAACGACTTCTCCGACCAGGTGGTGGTGGGCAGCGTCGCGGGCGGCAACCTGCCACTGGCGGTCGGCGAAGCGCTCTACCAGGGCGTCGAGCTGGCGGGACGCGTGGAGTTCGGCACCCTGCTGGCGTGGCGCCACAACGTCTATCTGCGCGGCGCCTATCAGTGGCTGCCCACCGCCCGCGTGGAGTCGCCGTTCACTCGCGTCGATACCGGTGCGGTGATCCAGGGCAGCGCCGAAGGTGACCGCGTGCCCTACGCGCCAAAGCACCTGCTCAACCTCGGCCTGGGCTACGCCCATCCGCGCGGCTTCAGCGCCGAGGTGGAGATGGTCTACACCAGCGAGCAGTACGCCGATTTCGCCAACACCGAGGCGCCCGACGGCACCGGGCAGGTCGGTGTTCTCGACGACTACACGGTGGTCAACCTGGCGCTCAACTACAGCGTGCCGGGCACCGGCTGGACCGGCTTCTTCACGATCAAGAACGCGCTGGACGAGGAATACATCGCCGACCGCACGCGCGGTATCCTTCCCGGCACACCGCGGCTGTATCAGGCCGGAGTCCAGTACCGCTTCTGAGCGGGTTTCAGCGCGCCGGCGATGATGCATATAATTCGCATTCCATAACCAGCGCGCGTCGCCCACGAGCCATGCCCGTGCGGGTCCTTGTCCTCCTGTCGCTGCTCGCCCCCGGCTTGGCGGGCGCCGCCGCCGACACGCCCCAGACGGTGGTCAACCTCCTGGACTATGTCTCGGTGGAGTACCCGGCCTTCGTGCGCGACGGCCGGGTGCTCGACGCGGATGAGTATGCGGAACAGGTGGAGTTCTCCGCGCAGGCGCACGACCTCATCGCGGCGCTGCCCGCGAACCCGCAACGCGCGGCGCTGCTGGCGCAGGCCACCGAGCTGAGCCGCCTGGTGCAGGCAAAAGCGGATGCCGGGCCGGTGACGGCGCTGGCGCGAAGCATCCAGCGCGGCGTGATCGAAGCCTACGCGGTGGCCGTGACGCCACGGCAGGCGCCCGACCTCGCTGCCGCCGCGACCCGGTATGCCGCCGACTGTGCGCAATGCCATGGCGTGCGGGGCGATGGCGCCGGCCCGGCCGCTACCGGCCTCGATCCCGCGCCCACCGATTTCCGGGACGCGGCGCGCGCTTCGGCGCGCAGCGCGTACGGGCTGTATAACACCATCAGCCTGGGTGTATCCGGCACCGCCATGGCGGGTTTCAACCATCTGTCCGAGGACGAGCGCTGGGCGCTCGCGTTCTACGTGAGCGCGTTTTCCGCCGACGATGCTCTGCGTGCACGAGGCGCGACCGCGTGGGAGCGGGGCTCGGGCCGCGACCGTTTTCCCGACCTCGCCGCGGTTGCGACCACCACCCCGTCCGAGGCACGCAGCGCAGGCGGTGACGCCGAGGCGATTCTCGCCTTCCTCCGCAGCCAACCCTCGGCCGTCGGCGCTGCGCCCGGTTCGCCCATCGACTTCAGCATTGCCACCCTGGACCGCAGCCGCGAAGCCTGGCGCGCGGGGCGCACCGACGAGGCCTACCAGCTCGCCGTCTCGGCATACCTCGAAGGCTTCGAGCTGGCCGAGGCCGGGCTCGCCGGCTCGGACCCGGAGCTGCTCAAGCGCACCGAGCAGACGATGATGGCCTACCGCAATGCCGTGCGGGCCGGCGCCCCTGCGCAGCAGCTGGAGACCGCGCATGCCGCCGCCATCGCCCTGCTCCACCAGGCCAAGCGCGCGCTGTCGAGCGCCAATCTCTTGCCCACCGCCGGCCTGGCGAGCTCGCTCGTCATCATCCTGCGCGAAGGGCTGGAGGCGATCCTGGTGCTGGCCGCGATGGGCGCCTTCCTGGTGAAGACGCAGCGGCACGAGGGGCTGCCGTGGCTGCACGCGGGCTGGATCGCGGCACTGCTGCTGGGCGCCGTCACTTGGGTGGTGTCAAGCACGCTGATCGCCGTCAGCGGCGCGCAACGCGAGGTGACCGAAGGCGTGACCGCGCTCGTCTCCGCAGGCGTGCTGCTGTATGTGGGCTTCTGGCTGCACAGCAAGTCGAGCGCCACGCGCTGGAGCGCCTTCATCCGCGGGCGCATGGCGGGCGCCGTGGGCGGCTTCGGGCTCAAGGCGGGGCTCGCCATCGCGCTGGTGGCGTTCCTCGCCGTCTACCGGGAAGTGTTCGAAACCGTGCTGTTCTACCAGGCGCTGTGGTTGCAGGCCGGCGCCGCGGCCCGCAGCGCGGTGCTGATCGGCTTCGTCGCGGGTGCGGCCGCCCTGGTGCTGCTGGCGTGGGCGATCGTGCGCTTCTCGGTGCGGCTGCCGCTGTCGCTGTTCTTCGGCGCGAGCGCGCTGCTGCTCGCGGTGCTGGCCGTGGTGTTCGCGGGACAGGGCATCGCCGCGCTGCAGGAAGCCGGGAAGCTGCCGGTCTCCCCCCTGGACTTCCCGGCGGTTCCGCTGCTCGGCATCTACCCCAATCTGCAGGGACTGTTGCTGCAGCTGGCGCTGGTCACGGTGATCGTCGCCGGGTGGCTGATGATGCGCGGTCCGGCGCGCCGCGCCTGACCGGCTTCGAACGAGCCCAGGAGAGCTTGCATGCACGCACGCGCCCGCGTGCTCCTGCTCGCATCCGCCGCCATGGCGGCCTCTGCTTTGGGCCAGGACCAGGCGGTGAATCTGTATTCGGCGCGCCACTACGACACCGACGAGGCGCTCTACGCGAACTTCACGCGGGCTACCGGCATCCGCGTGCACCGCATCGAGGCGAGCGACGATCAGCTCCTCGAGCGCATCCGCAACGAAGGCGCCAACAGCCCCGCGGACGTGTTGCTGATCGTGGACGCCGCACGCCTGACCAACGCCGAGCAGCTGAAACTGCTCGCGCCGCTGAAATCCAGGATCCTGGAGCAGCGCATCCCCCCGGAGGTGCGCCATCCGCAGGGCCTGTGGTTCGGCTTTTCCAGCCGCGCACGCGTGATCGTGTACGACGCCAAGTCGGTGAACCTGCGCGACGTGCAGCGCTACGAGGACCTCGCCGCACCGGCTAACAAGGGCAAAGTGTGCACCCGGCCCGGCAGTCACCCCTACATGCTGTCGTTGGTGAGCGCGATGATCGAGCACCTCGGGGAGGCGCGGGCCGAGGCCTGGGCGCGCGGCGTGGTGGCCAACTTCGCGCGCCCGCCTCGCGGCGGCGACACCGACCAGATCCGCGCCGTGGCCGCGGGCGAGTGCGGCGTCGCGCTCACCAACAGCTATTACCTGGTGCGCCTGATAAGATCGACCAAGCCGGAGGATCGCGCCGTGGCGCAGGCCGTGGGCTTGGTGTGGCCCGACCAGAACGGCCACGGCACGCACATGAACATCTCGGGCGGCGGGCTGGTACGCAACGCTCCGCACCGCGACAACGCGATCCGCTTCCTCGAGTACCTGGCGAGCGACGAGGCGCAGACGTACTTCGCCAACGGCAACAACGAGTGGCCAGTGGTGCGCAGCGCCGTGGCCGGCAACCCGGAGCTCGCGGCCCTCGGCAACTTCCGGCGCGACCCGCTCAGCATCGCGGCGCTGGGCCGGAACGTCGCCGCCGCGCAGCGCATCGTCGATCGGGTGGGCTGGCGTTGACCAACTGGGCGGAGCAATCTCGCGAGCGCCCCCGCGCAGTTCGCGTGGGGACCCCACGCAACAGCGCTTGAACGGGCGGGGGATGGCACCCTGTGCGCAAAGCATGCCGCGCGATGGTCTCGGATGCTCAGGCCTTGCGCCGGCCCAGTGCTCCCGACACCAGCACCATCGGGATCAGCCCCACCGCCACGATGGTGAGGCTGGGCAGCGCGGCCTCGCCCAGGCGCTCGTCCTTGGCGAGATTGTAGGTCTGGGTGGCGAGCGTCTCGAAATCGAACGGGCGCAGCACCAGCGTGGCCGGCAGCTCCTTGAGCCCGTCCACGAACACCAGCAGCATGCCGATCAACAGGCTGCGCGCGAGCAGCGGCGCATGCACGCGCACCGCCAGCCGCGCCGGACCGCAGCCCAGGCCGCGCGCGGCTTCGTCCATGCTCGGGGTGATGCGCGCGAGTCCGGCTTCCGCATTGGACAGCGCCAGCGCCAGGAAGCGCACCACATAGGCGTACACCAGGGCCGCCACGCTGCCGGTGAGCAGCAGCCCGCTGCGCCAGCCGAAGTGCGCCTGCAGGAAGGTGTCCAGCGCATTGTCCAGGCGCGCCAGCGGCACCAGGATGGCGACCGCGAGCACCGCGCCGGGCACCGCGTAGCCCAGCGCGGCCAGGCGCACGCCGGCACGCACCGCCGCCGCCGGACGCAGGCGCGCCGCGTAGGCGAGCAGCAGTCCCAGGGCGGTGGCGATGAGCGCCGCCAGGCCCGCCGCGGCGAAGCTGTTCAGCATGCTGGCGGCATAGCGGCCGAGGTGCACCAGCTCGATGTCGCGCGCGGCCAGGCGCAGCAGGATCGCCGCCGGCAGCAGGAATCCGAGCAGCACCGGCAGGAAGCACAGCAGCGCGACCGACCAGCCTGCGGCGCCGGCGAGCCGCGTCCGAGCGGCCGCCAGCGTGCCGCCACCTTGGAAGCGGGCGTGCCCGCGCGACGCGCGCTCGGCCCACATGACCAGCGCCACGGCGGCGAGCAGCAACAGCGAAAGCTGGGCGGCAGCGGTGCGCTCGCCGAGGCCGAACCAGGCCTTGTAGATGCCGATGGTAAGCGTCTCCAGCGCGAAGTAGGACACCGCGCCATAGTCGGCCAGCGTCTCCATCACGGCGAGGGCGACGCCGGCCGCGAGCGCGGGGCGGGCGAGCGGCAGCACCGCGCGCCGGAACGCCGCCGCCGCGCCGAGGCCGCTCAAGCGCGCCGCGTCGAGCAGGTTCGGAGAGCGCTCCAGGAAGGCGGCGCGCACCGGCAGGTACACATAGGGAGACAGGACCAGCACGAACAGCGCCGCCGCACCCGGCAGCGAACGGATCTCGGGGAACCAGTACTCGCGCGCACGCCAGCCGGTGAGCGCGCGCAGCGCGCTCTGCACCGGCCCGCTGAACTGCAGGAAATCGGTGTAGGCGTAGGCCACCACGTAGGCCGGCATGGCCAGCGGCAGCACCAGCGCCCATTCCAGGCAGCGCCGCCCCGGGAACTCGAACCCGGCGGTGGCCCAGGCGCAGGCGACCCCCAGCAGCGCGACGCCGAGCGCCACGGCGAGCGCGAGCAGCACGCTGTTGGCCACATAGCGCGGCAGCACCGTCTGCGCTAGGTGCGACCAGACGCCGGGGGTGCCGGGCGCCAGCACGCCGAACGCCAGCCCGGCCAGCGGCAGCGCCACCAGCAACGCCACGGCCAGCACGCCGCAGCCGAGCCAGCCGATGGCGGCGCGATCGCGCCGGAAACGCTCGAGAAGAACCGCAGGAGGCAAGGGGAACCGGGGCGCGGTGGGCCGCGCGCATCGTCGCCCTGGGGGCGCAGTGATATACGCAGGCGCGCCATTCTACGCCGTCCGCGCCGCTATACTCACGCGCGTCATGCACACCTCACCCGGCCCGCTGGTCGAGCTGCGCGGCGTGGCGCACGCCTACGCCGAGCACCGGGTCATCGACTCGCTGTCTTTCGCCGTCCCGCGCCGGGGCATCGCCTGCCTGCTCGGGCCCAGCGGCTGCGGCAAGACCACGCTGCTGCGCTGCATTGCCGGTTTCGAGCAACTCGCGGCCGGCGAGATCCTGCTCGACGGCGAGGTAGTCAGCCGCCCCGGCTTCACGCAGCCGCCGGAGCGGCGCCGCATCGGCATGGTGTTCCAGGACTATGCCCTGTTCCCTCATCTCAGCGTCGCGGCCAACGTCGCCTTCGGGCTGTCCCGGCAACCGCGCGCGGAGCGCGAGCAGCGCATGCGCGAGATGCTGCGCGCGGTGGGGCTCGCGGACAGCGCGCACAGGTACCCGCACGCCCTGTCCGGCGGACAGCAGCAACGCGTGGCGCTGGCCCGGGCGCTGGCGTCGCGGCCGCGCCTGCTGTTGCTGGACGAGCCCTTCTCCAGCCTGGACGTGGAGCTGCGCGAGCGCCTCGCCGGCGAGGTTCGCGCCCTGCTCAAGGCGCAGGACACCACGGCGATCCTGGTTACGCACGATCAGCAGGAGGCCTTTGCGCTCGCCGACGAGATCGGCGTCATGCGCGACGGCCGCATCCTGCAGTGGGACAACGCGTACAACCTGTATCACCGTCCCGCCGACCGTTTCGTCGCCGACTTCGTGGGGCTCGGAAACTTCGTTCCGGGCCGCGTGACGCGCGGCGGCGGGGTGGAGGTCGAGCTGGGAGCGTTGCAGGGCGAGTTGCACTTCGCAGGCGCAGCGCTTCCGGGCGACGGCGGCGGGCCGGTGCCGATGCCGGTGGACGTGCTGCTGCGGCCGGACGATGTGGTGCACGACGACAACAGCCCGGTGCGCGCCCGGGTGGTGGCCAAGGCGTTCCGCGGCGCGGAGATCCTCTACACCCTGCGGCTGTCGAGCGGCGCCCAGGTGCTGTCGCTGGTGCCCAGCCACCACGACCACGCCCTCGGTGAAGCGATCGGCGTGCGGCTGGCGGCCGATCACGTGATCGTGTTCCCCAGGGCACCGTGAGCGCCTGCGGGCGGAGCTCACGGTGGCCGCGCCGGTTCAGGCCCCGCCGCGTGCGCCCGGCAGCATGCGCTGGAACACTCCGTCCTTGTCCACCAGCAGGTGCTTGAACGCCGCAAGCACGTGTACCACTACCAGCGCCACCAGCAGGTACGAGAGCAGGCTGTGGACCTCCTGCAGGCCGTCGCGCAGCGCCTGATTCTCGGCAAAGAAGGGCCCGATCTGCAGGCCGAAGTACTTCACCCCGAACTTGGTGAAGTTCGAGGCGAGGAACCCGATCACCGGCATGGCGATGATGCAGGCGTACAGCAGCGCGTGGTTGACCTTGGCCGCGGTCACCTCCCAGCTCGCCATCGAGCCGGGGAGCGCGGGCGGCCGATGCGTTGCCCGCCACCACAGCCGGATCAGTGCCAGCACCCCGATCGTGACGCCGATCGACTTGTGCAGGTTGAAGAAATAGGCGCGCTCGGGCGTGCCCTTCGGGATATCGGTCATGGTCCAGCCCAAACCGATCATGACCAGCACACCCGCGGCGATCAGCCAGTGCAGCGCGATCGCCACGTTGCCGTAGCGCGCGCGGGCGGTTGACGTCTCCATGCAAGCCCCCTCCCGTTGGTGGCCGTTATGCTACTGGAGAGCCCCCCGCGAAACATAGCAGCAGGCAGTCAGGCGCAGCCCGGGCGCGAGTTTCGGACCCCCGACCCGCGTAGCGGCGCAATGCCGCAACCCCTTATTCAGTTGCATGTTTCTTCGCTGTGAGCCCCTATGCCCCCGTTCACAGAAGGGGAATGGCGACCAAAAAAAGGGCTGCCGGTCAGGCAGCCCTTATGGTGAGCAACTCGTTCAGCGGTTGTAGATGTACATCGTCACTTCGAAGCCGAAGCGCATCTCGGTGAATTCAGGCTTGGTCCACATGGTATAGCTCCTTTGCGAAGACTTCTCGTTGGTAACGCACGATGGGCGACTCAAACCCACGCGACCCATTTTGCAGATCGTACGCGGTCCCGGCCAGCGTGAATCCCCTGATTCGCGCCTCATGATTTTCATTAGGCGGGCCCCGCGAAGGGCCGTCAGGGCTCGATCAGCCCGGCACGGATGGCGATGATGGCCAGTTCGGCCGAGTTGGAAGCGCCGAGCTTCTGCTTGATGTTGTACAGATGGGTGCCCACGGTGCGCGGGCTGAGCGACAGGGTCTGCGCGATCTCGGCCACCGACTTGCCCCGGGCGAGCGCCAGAAACACCTTGAACTCCTTCTCGCTCAGCATGTCCACCGGGCTCTTCTCGCCGGCCAGCTGCTGCACGGCGAGCTGCTGGGCGATGGAGGGCTCCAGGTAAGTCTTGCCCTGATGCACCTGACGGATCGCCTGGATCAGCGCCTCCGGAGCGCTGCGCTTGGTGAGATATCCCATCGCACCGGCCTTGAGGACGCGGCGCGCGTGCATCACGTCCTCGTGCCCGGACAGCACCAGGATCCGCGCCATCGGCTCCCGCGCCAGGATGCGGCCGATCGCTTCCAGCCCGCCGATGCCCGGCATGGAGATGTCCATCACCACCACGTGGGGGCGCACCTCCGGGTATGTGCGCACCGCCTCCTCGCCGCTGTCGGCCTCGCCCGCCACTTTGATGTCGGCGGTGCCCTGCAGCAGCAGCCGGAAGCCCATGCGCACCACGGCATGGTCGTCCACCAGCATCACTCGAATGGCGCGCTCTGCCATCGCCGCCGTCCCGGAGGCAACCTGCGATTCGTTCAGCATGTCGTTCGGCGAGCGCCCGCAACCCCTGCCGGCCGGTACCCGGCGTCAGCCGGCCGCCGCTCTCATTCGGCCAACGCCGCAGCCGCAGCCGGCACAGGGATCGAGGCCCGCACGCGCAAACCCTCGCCCGGGCGACTGTCGACCTGGAACTCACCGGCCAGCCCCTCGACGCGCTCGCGCATGCCCATCAGCCCGAAGCGCGCCGACTCGGATTCGTTGCGCTCGGCCAGGCCCCTGCCGTTGTCGCGCACCGACACTTCCAGGCGCTCGCCGCTACGGGCGATGGCGACCTCCACGCGGGTGGCCGCCGCGTGACGGACCACGTTGGTGAGGCACTCCTGCACGATGCGATACACGGTGATGTTGACGGTTTCGCCGAGATCGTCGAGATTCCGGGAAAGATCGAGTCGCACGCCGACGTCGGGATGACGCTCGCGCCAGCTCGCCAGCCATTCCTCCAGCGCCTCGGTGAGGCCCAGGTTGTCGAGCGCGCTGGGGCGCAGCCTGCGTATGATGCCATGAACCACATCGTAGATGTGGCCGGCCACCTCGACGATGGTGCGCGCGCTGTCGTGGATCTCCGGTGCGCTGGCCCGGGCGCGGTTGGCGATGGCCGTGCCGATGGTGCGGATCGCGGTGACGCACTGCCCCAGCTCGTCGTGCAGCTCACGCGCGATCGAGCGGCGCTCTTCCTCCAGGTGCGTCTGGATCGCCCGCGTGAGGCGCCGGTTCTGCTTGAGGTCGGCCTCCGCCTGCTGTGCGCGCTTGTGCTCGGTGATATCGCGCATGGTGACGATCTCGCCGATGACCTGCTGGCTCGCCGGATCCACCAGCGGCGCCGCGGACAACGCGACGTCCACCACCCGTGCGTCACGGGCGAGCCGCTGCGTCTCGAGGTTTTCGATCACGCGCCGCGCGCACATTGCGCGCAGATTGTCCGCCACCTCGGACTCCAGCCCGAGAGGCGTGAGCAACCTCGCACTGCGGCCTACGATTTCCTCGGAGCGGTAACCGAACAGCCGCTCGGCCGCCGGGTTCCAGAACGAGATGTTGCCTTGCAGGTCGTGGATCACCGTGGCGTCGCTCGACTGCCGGGCGACCAGCGCCAGCCGGCGGGCCTCGGCATGGCTTTCCTCGAGCGCCTGCGCCATGCCGTTGAAGGTGCGACCGATGGAGTCGAATTCCGCCAGCGGGAACGCGGGCAGGCGCACATCGAGCTTGCCGCGCTGCATTTCGGACATGCCGGCGAGGATGGCGCGCACCGGCCGCAGCGAGCGCCCCAGGAGAAAGAACACCGCGACGTTGACCACCACCAGGAAGCCGAGCAGCAGCCAGGTCAGCCGCACCAGGTCGTCCCAGGCATCCAGGATCGAGCGCGAGGCGTCCGGCGCGACCACCACGCGCGCAACCGCCGTATCGAGGGTGAACTCGCCCGATTCCGGCCGCATCAGGCGCGCGAACCACCGGGGGGCGGAGCGCCCGGCCTTGTACGCGGACGGCGGGGAGGTGTAGACCAGCCGGCCGCGGGCGTCGTACATGCGGATCTCGTGCGCACGCACGCGGCCCAGATGCTGGAGGAAGCGCAGCAGCACCCTCGCCTCCGCCCCGTCGCTGCGAGCGAGGTCGCTGCCGTACAGCACGGTGCCGAGATGCTGCAGCGTGATCTTGGTGCCGGCCTCCATCTCCTCGCGGATCGCGCTGCGCATGTCCTCGACGATGATGTTGCCGGTCACCAGCGTGAACAGCACGATCAGCGCGGTGATGATCAGATTGATGCGGACGCGCAGGCTCATCGCGGAGTCCGTTCCAGCAGCGTTTTCATGTCTTCGGTGGCGCGCACCAGCGCCGCCGCCATGGCCGGATGCGCCGCCGAATGGCCGCCCTCCTCGACCATGCACAGCCGCGCCGAGCGCCATGCCTGCTGCACAGTGTACGCGGTCGCCGGGGGGCAGACCAGATCGCGCCGGCCCTGCACCAGGATCGCCGGGGTCTGCGCGAGCGCGTCGAGCGCGCTCAGCAGCCCCCCGGGCTGCAGGAAGCAATCGGCTGCCAGGTAGTGCAGATGCACGCGCACGCGGTCGAGCACCGCGTCGTCGTCCGCCGCGGGCGATGAGGCGCCCGGGACTTCGCCCACCGCCATCAGCGCGCTCTCGTATGCCGCCCAGCGGCGCGCCGCCCCCAATGCAGCAGTGCGATCCGGCCCGAGCACCTGCGACGCGTAGCGCCCCAGCAACTCCCGCGCGCCGGCCTGCGCCGCGCCGCCTGCGAACTCGGCCCAGGCCTCGGGCACGAAGCGTCGCAGTCCTTCCAGGAACCAATCCACTTCCGTGCGCGTGCCCAGGAACAGTCCGCGCAGCACCACCCCGGAGACGCTCGCCGGGTGTGCCTGCGCATAGGCGAGCGCGAGCGTGCTGCCCCAGGAGCCGCCGAACACCATCCAGCGCGACACATCAAGATGCCGGCGCAGCCGCTCGACGTCCGCGATCAGGTGCGCCGTGGTGTTGTGCGCGATCACGCCGCGCGGCGACGAGCGCCCGCAGCCGCGCTGATCGAACAGCACGATGCGGTAGAAGGAAGGATCGAAGAAGCGGCGATGGCCGGGATTGATGCTGCTGCCCGGCCCGCCGTGCAGGAACAGCGCCGGTACGCCGGTGTGATGGCCGCACATCTCGAAGTGGAGCACGTGCCCGTCGCCGACGTCGAGCGCTCCCTGCTCATGGGGCTCGATCGGCGGGTACAGGGCGCCGTTCATACGCCGAGGGCGGTTGGCAGGTTGACTGCGATGCAGGCACAGGACGGCGCGCGGTGACTCTGCATCAATCCGCTCAGGACTTTTCCTTCAGCGTGAACTGGATCGGCAGGCGCACGGTGAAGTTGCGCGAACGCAGCTCGCGCGGCACGGTCGGCAGCACTTCCCGCACCATTTCCATCGCCCTATCGTCGAGCAGGGCATGACCGCTGGTCTTGGCCACGGTGATGCGCTTGAGCTGTCCGTTCGCGCCGAACTCGACCGCGATCTGCGTGGTGCCCTCCCACTTGCGCTCCCGCGCCAGCCGCGGGTAGGCGCGCTCGCCGCGCTCCTGCACCAGCTTGCCCACGCGGCTCTGGATCAACAGCGCGAAGCGGTCCAGCACCCCTTCGTCCACCGGCTCGGGCTTCTGCGTGGGCGGCGGGGCCGGCCGCGGCACTGCAGCCGAGGTCGGCGCCGAAGGCATCGGCGCGCCGGGCGCCACGGCGCTCGGCGCAGCGTCGCGTTGCACTTCCACCGGCGCCTGCGGACGCGGCGCGGGTGCGACCGGCGCAGGCGCTGCGCGCGCAGCGATCTGCGGTTCGGTACGCGGCGCCGGCGCGACCTCCGGCGGCGCCTGGGCGGGAGCCTGCACTTGCGGCGCCGGACGCTGCGGCTCGGGGCGGGCATCCGGGCGGGTCGCCGGCGTCGGCGGGCTCACCGCCCGTGGGCGCGGATCGGGACGCGGCTGCGGCACCTCCTCCAGGCGCGGGTCGGCACGCACTTCCGGCTTGACCTCAGGCTGTGGCTGGACGCGCTGAATCGGAGGGCTGTCGGGCCGCGGGACCGGCGCCACGGCGATCACCTCCTGCCTCGGCGCGACGCGTGGTTCAACCGGCGCCGGCGCGGTGCGCGGCTCGACCCGGGGCGCGACCGTGGGCGCCGCCTGCCGCCGGACCTGCGGGGCCACCTCGGAGCGCGGTTGCGGCGGCTGCGGCTGGCTGGGTTGCGCCCGCGGTTCGATGCGTGCCGGCGTGGGCTCCGGCCGGATGACCGGGCGCGGTTCGGGGCGCGCCTCGGGCACGGCGGGAGAGCGTTCGGGGAGCGGCTCGAGCCGCGCCACCGGAGGCAGCGGCGTCGGCGCCGGAGCGACTTGAGGCTGCGCCGGCGTGGGAGGCTGCAGCCGCTGTTGCAGCTCGGGCCGCGCGATCTGTGGCCGCGGTGCCGGCACCGGTGGCGTCAGCTCTGGGCGCACCGGCGCCGTCGGGCGCACCGGCGTCTGCGGCCTGGGCTTGGACGCCGCCTTCGGCCGCCGCGCTGGTTCCTCCGGAGGCGGCTCCTCCGGGGGCAGCTGCACCAGCTCGACCGTGAGCGGTTTGTCCTGCAGCGTGGGCGTGCGGAAACCCGGCAGCCACAGCAACGCCGCCGCGTGCAGCAGCAGCGACAGCGCGAGCGCCCACCGCACCGGGCGGTCGCGATACCAGGGCTCGCCGAAATCGAACGAGCTCAGCGGCTCAAGCGCGGCGGCGGACATCCTGCGGGCGCGCACGCCGCACGCGGCGGCACGGATTGGGCATTCTCATGATTATCATGAGCTGGAAATGCTGATTTTTGTATGGGAGCCGGGACTTGGCTCACCGACAATGGCATCCGGACGCGGAGCCCGTCGTCCGCCCATCAGGCGGCCGGCGCAACTCCGGGTTCCCAAAGCTGGGCCAGCCCAGCGGGATCGAAGATGATAACCCCTAACACTGGAGAAGAGTATGTGGACCAAGCCTGAATTCACCGAAATGCGCTTCGGCTTCGAAGTGACGATGTACATCTACAACCGCTAACTCAGCGAGCGGCAGACAAAAGCCCCCGCTGCGGGGCTTTTGTCTTTTTGGAGATTCGGCGAATGCGCATCCGCGTGCTGGGCGCCGCTGCGGGCGGCGGCTTTCCGCAATGGAACTGCAACTGCCGCAACTGCGACGGTGTGCGCAAGGGCACGATCCGTGCCCAGCCGCGCACCCAATCCTCGATCTGCGTGTCGCCGGACGGTGTCGATTGGGTGCTGTTCAACGCGTCGCCGGACGTGCTGGCGCAGATCAAGGCCTTTCCGGCCCTGCAGCCGGGCCGGGCGATCCGCGACACCGGCATCCGCGCCATCGTCCTGGTGGACGGCCAGGTCGACCACACCACCGGTCTGCTGATGCTGCGCGAGGGGCGGCCGCTCGAGATCTGGTGCACCGACATGGTCCACGAGGATCTCACTGCCGGCAACCCGCTGTTCCACATTCTCGGGCACTATGCCGGGGTCAACCGGCATCGCTTGCCGATCGAGCCGGGCAACGAGTTCGCCATCGACGGCATCGCGCACCTGCGCTTCACGGCCGTGACGCTCAAGAGCAAGGCTCCGCCCTATTCCCCGCACCGGGAAAATCCGCACGACGGCGACAACGTCGGCCTGCGCATCACCGACACCCGCACCGGGCGCAAGCTGTTCTATGCGCCCGGGCTGGGAGAGATCGAGTCCCATCTCGAGCCGCTGCTCCAGCAGGCCGACACGGTGATGGTGGACGGCACCTTCTGGACCGACGACGAGATGATCCGTCTGGGCGTCTCGGCCAAGCGCGCGCGCGACATCGGGCACCTGCCCCAATCGGGCCCGGGCGGCATGATCGCGGTGCTGCGCCCTCTGCCGGCGCGGCGCAAGATCCTGATCCACATCAACAACACCAATCCCATCCTGGACGAAGATTCGCCCGAGCGCGCGCAGCTCGCGCAAGCGGGCATCGAGGTCGCGTACGACGGAATGGAGATCGAGCTGTAAGGAGACTATCGCTATGGGCGCACCCGAAACCCTTCGCCAGTCGAGCGCGCAACCCTGGACGCGCGCGCAGTTCGAGGCACAGCTGCGCGCCAAGGGCAGCCGCTACCACATCTACCATCCCTTCCACGTCGCCATGAACGGCGGCGGTTGCACCCGCGAGCAGGTGCAGGGCTGGGTGATCAACCGCTTCTACTACCAGATCGCGATCCCCCTGAAGGACGCGGCGATCATGTCCAATTGCCCGGATCGCGAAGTGCGCCGCGAGTGGATCCAGCGCATCGTCGATCACGACGGGCAGCGCGGCGAAGAGGGCGGCATCGAGGCCTGGCTGCGGCTGGGCGAAGCCGTGGGTCTGGAACGCGAGACGCTGACTTCGCTCAAGCACGTGCTGCCGGGGGTGCGCTTCGCCGTGGACGCCTACATCAACTTCGCGCGCACGCGGCCCTGGCAAGAGGCGGTCACCTCATCGCTCACCGAGCTGTTCGCCCCGGAAATCCATCAGAAGCGCCTGGACACGTGGCCGGAGCACTATCCGTGGATCGACCTCGAGGGCTACCATTACTTCCGCAAACGCCTGAGCGAGGCCCGGCGCGACGTGCAGTTCGCCCTCAACTTCACTCTCGATCACTACCGCGCGCGCGAACAGCAGGAGCGTGCGCTGGGCATCCTGCAATTCAAGCTGGACGTGCTGTGGTCGATGCTCGATTCGATGCAGGTGAACCTCGGCATCGGGCCGAAGACCTGATCCGCGGACCCGGAACATGGACCAGCGCGTCCCACTGCCGCCGGCGGCGCCGATCGAACTCCACCGCCAGTTCCGTTTCCAATGGGAACAGGCGCAGAATGCGTACGTGCTCCTGTACCCGGAGGGCATGGTCCGCCTGGCGGGCAGTGCCGGCGAGATCATGAAGCGGGTGGACGGCAAGCGCAGCCTGGAGGACATCGTCAAGGATCTCGAGGCGGCGTTTCCGGGCGTGGACCTGCGCGCCGACGTCGTCGAATTTCTGGAGAAGGCTCATGGAAGAGGTTGGATCCGCACCGCGCAAGCTCAGTAATCCGCTCTGGCTCAACGCGGAGATCACCTACAAGTGCCCGCTGCATTGCGTGTTCTGCTACAACCCGACCGACTACACGCAATACGGGCCCGAACTGACCACCGAGGACTGGCTGCGCGTGTTCCGGCAGGCGCGCGAGCTGGGCGCGGTGCAGCTGGGCATCTCGGGCGGCGAGCCGCTGATGCGCGACGACGTCGAGATCATGGTGGCGGAGGCAAGCCGGCTCGGGTACTACGTGAACCTGATCACCTCGGGCGTGGGGCTCACCGAGAAACGCATCGCCGCCTTCAAGGAGGGGGGGCTCGGGCAGATCCAGCTCTCGTTCCAGGACTCCACCCGCGAGCTCAACGACTTCCTGTCCAGCACCCGGACCTTCGAGCTGAAGTCCAAGGTGGCGAAGCTGATCAAGCAGTACCACTATCCGATGGTGCTCAACGTGGTGCTGCACCGGCTCAACGTCGACCACATCCAGCAGATCCTGGAGATGGCCGAGGCGATGGAGGCCGAGCACGTGGAGCTCGCCAACACCCAGTATTACGCCTGGGCCATGGTGAACCGCGACCAGCTGCTGCCGAGCCGCGAGCAGCTCACCCGCGCCGAAGAGATCACCAACCGGTTCCGGGCGCGCGTTGGCAACAAGATGAAGGTGTACTTCGTGGTGCCTGACTACTACGCCAACCGGCCGAAGAAGTGCATGAACGGCTGGGGTACCACCTTCATCAACCTCACCGCAGACGGGCTGGCGCTGCCCTGCCACGAGGCCCGCATGCTGCCGGGGCTGACCTTCCCCAACGTGCGCGACCACGACATGCGCTGGATCTGGTACGACTCGCCCGGGTTCAACGCCTACCGCGGCGACGGCTGGATGAAGGAGCCGTGCCGCTCGTGCCCGGAGAAGGAGAACGACCTGGGCGGCTGTCGCTGCCAGGCTTTCATGTTGACCGGGGACGCGACCAACACCGATCCGATCTGCGACCTGTCGCCGCGGCACGAACTGGTGACCGAGGTGGTGGAACGGGCGCAGCGGCCAGGTACCCCGGGCAAGGTGCAGCCCATCGTGTTCCGCGACGACCGCAACTCGCGGCGGCTGAGCGGGAAGGGCGAGGCGGAGAAGGCGGTGATGGAAGGATCTAGGATCTAGGATCTAGGAGCTAGGAGCTAGGAGCTAGGAGCTAGGGGATTTGAAGAAAGGCCTTTCGCAAGAACCCCTAGATCCCAGCTCCTAAATCCTAGATCCTAGTGAGAAAGGCCTTTCGCAAGAACCCCTAGATCCCAGCTCCTAAATCCTAGATCCTAG
>Ga0187893_10003122_pt1 | contig 34483 bp, 26 predicted proteins | sample MA1701074metaG_FD_139574 | JGI IMG/M metagenome (GOLD analysis project Ga0187893, IMG submission 139574) | White microbial mat communities from a basaltic lava cave in the Kipuka Kanohina Cave System on the Island of Hawaii, USA - MA170107-4 metaG ...
CACTCTGTCATGAACGGCCTCCGTGCCTGCGGATGATGGATTCTCACCAAACCCTATCATACCAGACGCGAAGGCCTTCTTTACGCGCAATTCTCACCGCACTGATGAAATATCCGGGCTAAGTCAGCCTCCAAGCCCCGGGACAACACGCACTCTGACCATCGGTTTCGTTTCCAGTTTCGAGAAGGTATCCCAAAACTCGACTCGCGGATGTTCGGGCGTGCAAAACACAGCGCTGCTCCAGGGAATTGGAGGGTCCGCGCGAACTGACCCCCGATCGGAGTCGGGGGTCGCGGCTCGCATGGTTTTGGGATAGGCTCTAGTTTCCAGTTTCTAGTTTCCAGATGATCGCTCCTTCTCGACCGCTGAACGAGCGCCTGCGAAGTTATTGGGGTATGGCTAATCCATTACGCCCATTCCGCGCGCTTTGCGGCTTGGCGGCTTTGCGGCTCCATGGCTTACTTCCGCATCAATCGGCCATCCCTTCCGCTCGCCATTCTGCATTCCGTATCCAGCATTTTCGGAGTGCCACTCCATGACACTCCGCGAAAAAAATGTACTTGCAAAACGAACCCATTTGATTTTCATGCTTCAATTTACCAAGTTTCACTCGAACTTAGCCCTTCGATCAGAGCGTGGAGCGGTAGCGACACGACCTCCTCTCATGCATTTGCCAATTGAAATGATTCTTCACCGCAGATTTCACAGTCCCCGGCCAAGTTACGCTATAATCAAGATAGCGCGAGACATTTTCCGACTCGGACGCATAGACGAGTATTGCGACGATGCTTTTTCAACCGCCATTGCCGCCCAAGTATTCGGCCCTGACCGAAGAGGAGATCGGTCAGGCCATCCTGGAGCGAAAACGCACGCTCGGCCCGCGACTGGTCATCCTCGGCCACCACTATCAGCAGGATGAAGTCATCCGCTTCGCCGACTTCACCGGCGACAGCCTGAAGCTCTCCCAGATCGGCGCGAAGCAGAAAGAGGCGGAGTTCATCGTCTTCTGCGGCGTTCACTTCATGGCCGAGTCGGCGGACATCCTCACCGACGACCGCGTGAAGGTCATCCTGCCCGATCTCTCCGCCGGGTGCAGCATGGCCGACATGGCCGACATCGATCAGGTCGAGGAGGCGTGGGATTTCCTCACGGAAGAGTGTGGGGCACCCATCATCCCGATTACCTATGTGAACTCCGCGGCGACGATCAAGGCGTTCTGCGGCATGCACGGCGGGGCCTGCTGCACCAGCAGCAACGCCCGCAAAGTCCTGGAGTGGGCCTTCACCCAGGGCGACAAGGTTATGTTCCTGCCCGATCAACATCTGGGCCGCAATACCGCCTATTCGATGGGCATCCCGCTGGACAAGATGGTCGTCTACGACCCGAAGCTGCCGCAGGGTGGACAAACTGCGCCGATCCGAACCCCAAGCGCCAGCGCGGGGCCAATGCCCCGTGACCGAAACGTCCGCGACGCGAAAGTGATCCTCTGGAAGGGCCATTGCAGCGTTCACGGTCTGTTCACCGAGGCCCAATGCGATGAAATCCGCAAGCACGACCCGGACTGCAAAATCCTTGTCCATCCCGAGTGCAAATGGGAAGTCGTGCAGAAGGCCGACCTCGCGGGCAGCACCGAGTTCATCATCCGTACGGTGCGCGAGGCTCCGGCGGGGTCCAAGTGGGCCATCGGAACGGAAATTCACCTGATTAACCGGCTTGTGAATGAACATCCCGAGCAATCCATTCGTTCCCTGGCGGGCATTCAATGCCTGTGCACGACGATGTACCGCATCGATGCGAAGCATCTGCTCTGGACGTTGGATGAACTGGTCGCGGGCCGTGTCGTCAATCAGATCAAGGTCGATCCCGAAACGAAGCGGCTGGCCGTCATCGCCCTCGATCGGATGCTCGCCAACGTGACCGCCCAACCAATCGCCATCAAGCGAGCGCCCCAGAATAGGATCATCGCCGAGTGATAGCGACCAGAAGACCAAATCCCAAAAGCAACAGCGTTGCCGGTTCGGGGACAACGGTGATTTGCAAAGGGGGTCCGACCCCAAATCCGAGTAGCCACGGCTTGCAGTCAAAGCAAGATAGCTCCCACTCAGTTTCGAACCGGTACTGCTCGCCGACACGCGCTTCCGACGGCATAGTGACATCGAGAGTCACCAGGTCGCCATCGGAAAAGGTCATCCCTGGGCGCGTTAATGCCTCAAAGTGAACTCCGGTCGGAATTGGGAAGTCACAACATTCCGGCCAAATGGGCCTGGGGGGCATCAGGACTCCCGTATTCAAAGTCCCCTTGGGAACGCTGAAATCGTCCTGGCCGCCGGTCTGGAAAGAAGTCGGATCAAATAGGTACCCATTGTAGATAAGCGATCTCGACCCCCAAAACCTCACATCAAGAATGAATGAGTCCAAGAAATCGCCCGGACCCGCCGTGACAGCAGCGACCAGCTTGAAAGATTCGCCCGGCTGTACTGTCGGCGGCCCGGTCAATGTGACGAAAAAAGAAGCTCTTGAATCTTGTGAGGCTACGGCGATGGCAATCGCAACTACGAACTTGTACGATCTGAGGAAGTCCATTGGTTGCAATCTCGGCTCGCTTATGAACCTTTGTGGTGGACCCCATCGAGCCAACGTTATTTTAGTACGCTTGAGCGGGCAAAGCAACCGACAAAATACTTATCATGGAGGGGGCATACCCGGATTGCCGTTTACAAACATTCCGATAGTGTCGGGCGGTGCCCGATCTATTCATTGGCTTCCTTGATGAACGACACCAGGTCGTTGAAATAGACTTGCGGGTTGTTCTCAAATTCGATTGAGTGCCTCGCGTTGGGGTATGTAGTGACTCGACCATCCGGCCATTGAAGTTCGCGGACGAAGTTGACCGTCTTGTCGTTGTCGATGATGCGCTCGTCGCCCGCAACGAATAATTGAATTGGGACCGGTTGCGTTTGGGAGAGTCCGGCGACGATCTTGTCCATTCGACGCGAGGCAAGGTAGAACCCGGCCGTGCATTGACGAAGCGTCATCGCGTCCTTGCGGAAAAACTCCTGCCATCGCTGAGCGGCGGTGAATAACTCCGGGTCGTTGAGGGGAATGTCAAAGAGCTGGCTCTGCTGGTAAAGCATGGCGAAACCGATCTTGGCCATCTCCGCCGATGACACGCCGATCCTGGGGAACAGTCCCGGCGTCACCAACGACAGACTCCGCACTCCGGTCGGGTCGTGAACATAGGACGCCACAACCAGCTTCCCTCCCCAACTGACCCCGACCATGTGGTAGTCGGACAAGCCGGAAAACCGCAAGAGTTTGTCCCGCGCCGCATGGGAATCCTCGATCAATTGCTCCGCCGATTCAGCGTGGCCCCTGTTGGACAAGTTTCGACCGCTGCCGCGGCGGTCGATCTGGAGCACGGCGAAACCGGCGTCGGCCAACTGGGCAGCGGAAGTCTCGTACCAACCGCAATGGGACTGGATGCCGTGGTGATACAGGACTGCCCCGCGTGGCGTTGGACTGCACCAATATCTTGCGTAGGCCTGGTATCCATCGGGGAGGCGGACGCTGATCTCATCATATTTCGTCATCAACCGACATCGTAGCTTGAACCCGCCCGCACTTCACGCGATAGTTGCGGGCACCTGCGGCGGAGAGGACGATGGTGAAGGCCATGGAACAAATTCGCACCGCATTGCGACAACTGCTTCTGAGCGACAAGTTGCTGGGCCTCAAGAGCATTCCCGTGTGTCCGCATCCCCCTCGATTGGCGGCGCCAGGATCGGGCGTGAGGGCGCGGCACGTCGATGCAACGGCCAACGCCGAACGACTACGCGTTCTTGACGAATCGCAAGTGAAGGGCTGCCGCAAGTGTTCCCTTTGCGATACACGAACGAAGACCGTCTTCGGGCAGGGGAATGCCGCCGCACGCATTGTTTTCGTCGGCGAGGGTCCGGGTTCCGAAGAAGACAAGCAAGGCTTGGCGTTCGTGGGACCGGCGGGGCAAATGCTCACCCGGATGATCGTGGCCATGGGACTTTCACGTGAAGAAGTCTACATCTGCAACATCGTCAAGTGCCGCCCGCCGGATAACCGAACGCCGCAAGCCGACGAGATTCTGGCCTGCAACCCTTATTTGCAAGAGCAGCTTTCGATTATTCTACCGGAGGTCATCGTGGCCCTCGGAGCGCCCGCAGCTAAGACCCTGCTCAATACCGCCGACTCCATTGGAAAACTTCGCGGGCGGTTTCACGAATACTCAACCAGTGGTCAGCCAGGAAAGGGAACCACGATCCCGGTGATGCCGACTTACCACCCGGCGTACCTGCTCCGAAGCCCGGAGGAGAAGGGAAGAGTTTGGGCCGATTTGCAATTAGTGATGGCCAGGTTGGGTTTGACCTCGACTGCTCAACGAAAACAATCAAACCCGGGTCCAGCATCGTCACGGAACTCATAGTCATGCCCATTCACCCCACCGCCATCGTCGATCCGAGCGCCGAACTGGACGGAAGCGTTACGGTCGGCCCCTACTGCATCGTCGAAGGCCACGTGCGGATCGAGGCCAAGTGTCGGCTTTATCACAACGTCTACGTCACCGGCTGGACGAAGATCGGGCCGGACTGCGAGTTGCATCCCGGTGTCGTCGTCGGACACTCTCCGCAGGATACCAAGTACAAGGGAGAACGCAGCTATTGCAGAATCGGGCGCGGAACCATTCTCCGCGAGTACGTCACCATCCACCGCGGGACCGTTCCGGAATCCGCAACGGTGATCGGTGAGGAATGTTTTTTTCTAGGCGGAAGTCACGTCGGTCATAATTGCACGGTTGGCAACCGCGTGACGCTCATCAACAACGCCCTCCTCGCCGGACATGTAGAGATCGGCGATACGGCGACAGTCGGCGGCGCGGCCGGCATCCATCAATTCGTGCGAATCGGCGAGCTGGCCATGATTGCGGGGGCAGGGCGAATTCGGTTGGACATCGTCCCTTTCGCCTTGACCGACGCTGAAGGTCATATTGCGGGACTCAATCGTGTCGGATTGCGCCGCGCGGGACTACCACGTGACCACGTCGAGGACATCCGCAAAGCCTTTCGCTGCCTTTTTTCAACAGCAGCGCCCTTTGAAAATCGTATGGAACAACTGGCCGGTTCCGTGCGGACTCCGCCGGGACGCCGGCTCCTTGAGTTCGTCAGGTCAACCGGCAAACGAGGCCTCGCCGGTCGCTCGCGTCGCACAAGGCGTGGATTCGAGGAGAATACCGATTGACGCCGTACTGCCCTGTCGTGGAATGGCTTCCCGCCGTCCATAATCGTTAGGTTTACCGGCGGAGGATGTAGGCGTGGCGCTAATTGACATCAAGACCGCGGCTTTTTTCACGCTGCCCGTGGGCCCCAGAATGTGCAACTGTACGAAGCGTGCAATAAGACCATCCAATCGTTAGAATAGGTTGTTGATTCTTCGGGAGGGAACTGGAGTATAGAGATTCGTTCTTTGTTGAGGGCAGATATGAAATTGCGACCATTGCACGTAGTTCTTTTTGGGCTGGGATTGGCACTCCCACCCGTCGCCGTTGGCGAGGGGGACATCCAGAAGAAGAAGGAGGAAGTTGTTGCGTCGGTCGAGACGCAACGGGCCGACCTGATCAAGCTCAGTGATCAAATCTGGGCGCACGCCGAAACCGCTCTGCTCGAAACCAAGTCATCGAGAGTCCTGGCCGACTACGCCGAGAAACAGGGCTTCAAGGTGGATCGCGGAGTGGCCGACATGCCGACGGCGTTCGTCGCCAGCTACGGCGCCGGTCGCCCGATCATAGCCATCCTCGGCGAATACGACGCCCTTCCGGGACTGTCACAGAAAGCTACAACGAAGAAAGAGCCTTTGGAACAGGGGGCGCCCGGTCACGGCTGCGGGCACAACCTCTTTGGGGCGGGCAGCCTGGGGGCGGCTACCGCGATCAAGGAATTGATCCAGGAAGGGAAACTGAAAGGGACGGTCCGCTTCTACGGTACGCCCGCGGAAGAGGCGGTGGGCGGCAAAATCTATATGGCGCGAGAGGGGCTGTTTAATGACGTGGACATTTGCCTGGCATGGCATCCGTCCGATGAAACGGTGGCGGACACGACCAGTTCCCAGGCATTGATTGATTTTATCGTGGAGTTCAAGGGCAAGGCCGCCCATGCGGCCCACGATCCATGGAACGGGCGCAGCGCCGTGGATGCCCTGGAGTTGTTTATCCACGGACTGAACATGATGCGCGAACACGTAAAGCCCACCGTGCGGATGCACTACGTGATTCAGGATGGCGGGCAGGTGCCCAATGTCGTTCCGGAATACTCGCGGCTTTGGTGTTGGGTGCGTGATTGGAAGCGGACGGACATGGACGAAGTCTTCGTGCGAGTCAAGAAAATCGCCGAGGGAGCGGCGTTGATGGCCGGCGTGGAGGGCAAAGTCACCGTCGTCGGCGGCGACTATGAAATGCTGGTCAACATGACCGGCGCTCGGCTCTTGCATGCCAACCTCATTCGTCTGGGACCGATTGAATACACCCAGGAAGAACAGGACTTCGCACGGGCAATCCAACGGGCAACGGGTAAGACGGAGTCGGGTCTGAACGGGACACCCAAACCACTGGAAGGTCAAGTTGCCCAGGGCGGCTCCACCGATGTAGGCGATATCAGTTGGATCGCGCCGACGCTGCACCTGTCGGTGACTACCGCGCCGCAAGATACGCCGTGGCACGCCTGGCCGGTGGTAGCCTGCGGGGGAATGTCCATCGGGCACAAAGGGATGATCCATGCCGCCAAGACGCTGGCGGCCACCATGGTCGATTTGTTCGAAGACCCCTCGATTCGCGAGGCCATTCAAACCGAGTTCAAGGAAAAAACCAAAGGGCACGTATACAAGCCCTACATCCCTGACGGGCCCCCGAAGCTGCCCGGCGGTGAACCGGCACGACTGGCCAGATAGGTTGTGTTTTCCGAAGAGTACCGGCCTACAATAGTAGGAAGAACTGCTTGGGGACAGTGAAAACGCCGTCGTTATTACAAAGGGTCGTTCAATGGATCAGCACAATGGAGTTCGCGAGGCGGTAGCGAGGACGTATGCACGCGCGATACGCGCGACGCCAACGAAAAGCGGAACGTGCTGCGCGCCTGCCCAAAAAGGCGTGGCGGTTAAGCTCGCGGGCTACACTCACGCGGAATTGGAGGCCCTGCCCTCCGAAGCTGTGGTCAACTCGTTCGGTTGTGGAAACCCACTCGCCTTCAGCGAGGTCCGGGAGGGTGACGCGGTGCTCGATCTTGGATCGGGCGCGGGCATCGACATTCTGCTGGCCGGGAAAAAAGTAGGTCCGCGAGGCCGGGTGATCGGCATCGACATGACCGACGAGATGATCGAGAAGGCCCGGGAGAACATTACGCTATCCGGGATGACCCACGTTGAAGTGCGAAAGGGAATCATCGAGCAGATGCCCGTCGAATCCTCGTCGGTCGATTGGGTCATTTCCAACTGCGTGATCAATCTGTCGCCGGAAAAGGATCGGGTGTTCGCGGAAATCGCGCGAGTGCTCAAGCCGGGCGGGCGCATGCTGGTCTCGGACATCGTCGTCGAAGAACTTCCGGCATCGTTGCGGAAAGACCGGGTGCTATACAGTTCGTGTATCGCGGGCGCGATCAGCGAGAACGATTATCTTGCGGGCCTGCGCTCCGCCGGATTGGCCGAAGTCGAAGTCCGCGAGCGGATCATTTACGATTCCACACAACTCGGTGCGCTGATCGGGTCTGAGGTGGGCGATGGTCAGTCGGGTTCCTGCGTCTGCGCGGAAGTGGAATCGGATGGGAAGGCGGCCTCCGACCTCGTCCGTTCCATTGTCGGCAAGGTATGGAGCGCCAAGATCCACGCTCGTAAGCCGAGACGTTGACGCAAGTCTTCGGGTTGGAGCCACGCATGTTTAGCTCGGTTCTGTGTCTTGTTTGGATCATTGGAACGGGCGGAGATCCGCAGAATCAGCCCAGTGGCGGACTTCTTGCGGAAGGATCGTGGCGAGCGTGGCTGGAGAGTCCCGGAGGTGAGTTGCCCTTCGGCCTGGAGGTTGGTCGGGGAGAGTCCGGCTGGCGTGCAACGATCATCAACGGCGGGGAACGGATCAATGTTCCGCAACTTACCGTTGAACCGACCAAAATCGTGCTCCAGATTCCCTACTATGATTCGATGATCACCGCACAGGTTCTCGAAAACGGCAGGCGCCTGGAGGGCGAATGGAAAAAGCGCGGCCGCAACGAAAGGTGGACGAAGATGAGATTTTTCGCCCACGCTGGCGGCCGCGATCGCTTCCCGGATTGCGTGGCGACAGGCGGGCAACGCGCCCACCGCAAAGCAGTAACCGGGCGTTGGTCGATGAAATTTGCCGGCGACACCGATCCCGCAGTGGGAGTCTTTAAGGTGGGTGCGGGCGCCGGCATCGTGGGGACGGTCCTTACTCCAACAGGCGATTACCGATTCCTCGCCGGCGATTTCTGTCGTACCCCAAAAACACCTGAAGGATGCGCCGGACAATTGAGACTGTCGGCGTTCGACGGCGCTCACGCGTTCCTTCTCAAAGCTGACCTGACCGCCGACGGCTCGCTTCGGGGAGATTTCTGGTCAGGCGACACATTTCACGATACTTGGACGGCGAAACGCGACGAGCAGGCGATGCTCGTCGACGGTTTTACGCTGACACACGGCGTGGAGGGCGCCAAGTTATCCGAGGTTGTGTTTCCCGATCTTGACGGGAAGCAACGGTCATTGGCCGATTCATCTTTTGCGGGCAAGGCGCGGATTATCGAAGTCTTCGGATCGTGGTGCCCGAACTGTCACGATGCATCGGCTTACCTGGTCGATCTGGACCGCCGGTATCGCGACCGCGGCTTGTCGATCGTGGGCGTCGCATTCGAACTGACCGGGGATTTCGCCCGCGATGCCGGGCAGGTCCGCTCATTCGCGGCGCACCACGGAATCAAGTTTCCGCTTCTGCTTGCAGGCCTGGCGGACAAGCAGAAAGTATCCGTAGCGCTGCCGATTTTGGACAAGTTCCGTGCCTACCCGACGATCATTTTTCTTGACGGGCAGAACGTCGTCCAGGCCGTTTACACCGGTTTCTCCGGTCCGGCCACCGGCAAGGAGTACGACGCCCTACGAGCCAAGGTCGAATCGTTGATTGAGGAACTTCTCGGCGGCTCCAAGTCCAATCCTGAATAATGCCGCGCGGGCGTCCATTCATGCCGTGGCAGGGCTCGTTTTCGTGCCAGGTTGAGGCTTGTTCCAGGCGCCTGAATCAGAAGTGTCGCCAATGAGGGGCGCGCTACACAAAAACCGAAAAAGGCTATAGAATTACGCAAATGACTTACAAACCCGTAAAAGTCGTGGTGGCCATGAGCGGCGGAGTGGACTCCAGCGTTGCCGCCTGCCTGCTCGTTGAGCAGGGGTACAACGTGATGGGTCTCTTCATGCGCGTGGGGGCGAAAGAGAGTGCCACTGTCGGCGAAGACTCCGGCAGCAACACCGGAGTCGTCGCCGACCGTGCCGCGAGGCGAAATCATCAGGGTTGCTGCAGTGCAAGCGACGCGGCGGACGCCCGCTTTGTCGCGGGAAAGCTGGGGATTCCGTTCTACGCCTTAAACTTTGAAGAGGAGTTCGACGGCATTATCGGCTACTTCGCTGACGAATATGCCCGCGGCCGGACGCCGAATCCCTGCGTGATGTGCAACGACCGCCTGAAGTTCGGCAAGCTGATGGAGTACGCCGACGCCGTCGGCGCGGAATACGTCGCCACCGGCCACTATGCTCGCATTGAGGATCGCCACGGCCGCCGCGCATTGCTGCGCGGACGCGACCAGCAAAAGGACCAATCCTACGTACTGTTTGGACTGCGTAGGAACATCCTCGATCGAGTGCTTTTCCCCATTGGGGAATTGACCAAGCCGCAGGTAAGGGAGATCGCGGCACGGTACGACTTGCCGAACCGCGACAAGCCCGACTCAGTGGAAATCTGCTTTGTGCCGGATCGCAACTACGCTCGTGTGGTGCGCAATCGCCGCCCGGACGGATTCGTTGAAGGTGACGTCGTGGATGCGGGCGGACGCGTCGTCGGTCGTCATCAGGGGCTTGGCCAGTACACCATCGGTCAGCGCCGCGGACTGGGCATCGCCGCGGGAAAGCCGATCTACGTGACCGGACTCGACGTGCTCAACAACCGCGTCACTGTCGGAGACGACGCGGCCCTTTTGCAGGATTCCCTCCTGGCGAATCGAGCGAATTTCCTCGTCAGCGGTCTCGGTGAGTCATTCCCAGCCTACGTGAAAATCCGTTATCTCCACACGGCTGTTCCGGCAAGGGTGCACATCCTTCCATCGAACGACCCGACAGCGTCCCCCTTGACCGAGGAGGGACTAAAAGGGGTTCGCGTTCGAGTCGATTTCGACGAGCCGCAGAGGGCGATCACACCGGGTCAGGCCGTGGTGTTTTACGATGATGATGTTGTCCTCGGCGGGGCTTGGATCGATCGCCCCGTGAACGAAGATTCGATCCGAATCCAATCGCCAGCGCGAGGTAGCACTCCTCTTCCAATTGGCGGACAAGTGGGGGCGTGACGGCTCGACGCTGTCGCTCCGGTTACTGATTCTTGTGGCGCAATCGCCCTCCAAAATTCTTCTCCTTCATGCCGGCGGACTCGGCGATTGTGTCCTCGCTTTGCACTTCATCGCGGCGCTGAGGCAGTCGTGGCAATACCCGCCCGTCACGGTCGCGGCGCGGTCATCCATTATCCATTGGGCCAAGCGACACGGCCTGATCGACGAAGCTCGGTCGATTGAAGCGATCGGCACGCACTACCTTTACCAATCTTTCGGTGAATTACCTGAACAAATCGTTCAATTCTTGTGCGGCTTTGATCGTGTGGTCAGCTTCCTCGGCGGGCGTGAGGAGACCGTTTCCAAACGATTGGCTGAAGTTGCCCCGTGCGAAGTCTATGCCATCGATCCGCGTCCTAAGCAAGACCATTCGATCCACATTGTCCGACAGTGGGCCGACCAACTCCGAGGATACGAGGTGGCCGTTGACCTGCCATCCGCCATCCAACTTGATTTGGGCGACCGACGGATGTTACGTATTCGTCTGAGCTCACGAATTGATGAAAATACGGCCAAGATTGTCTTGTGCCATCCGGGCAGCGGCGGACTTTCCAAATGTTGCCCGCTGGAAGCGCTTGAAGCTCTCGTCACGGAAACCAGGAGGCAGGGTTTGTTTCCCGCCTGGATGATCGGCCCGGACGAAATGGAGCGGTTCGGGCCGGAGTACGCCAGGAGACTCGAACGAACCGCACCGGTTCTCTCCGAATCGATCGAATTGGCGGCGGACTTGGTGGCTGGAGCCGATGTGTTCATCGGGAATGACGCCGGGATGACTCACGTCGCGGCCCTTGCGGGCGTATTCACAATGGCGCTCTTTGGACCGACCGACCCAGCAGTGTGGCGGCCCTTGGGACCAAACGTTCACGTTTGTAATCTTCCGAGTCCATTGCATCTCATTGAGGAGTGGGCTTCTACCATCGTATCACTTGTGAACGCAAGCGTGGACAATCGTTCCCCTGTATCAGCACCGTGTTGCTCCTGATTGCGCTGATTTGAACGGTCAACCATGAAAGGCGTCTTTCTTGGCCGCCTTCCCGTAGGTGGAGATCGAGGGTACGATGGGAGGGAGTTGAGCGCCCCAGGCAGAGACGAACATGGTAGTTAATCGACCGAATCCGGACGTTCTGGCGCTGTTGGTGTGTGATCAGATCATCACCGATCGGCTGACGGGTAAGCAATCGCTAATCGGAATGTTCAGCAAGGTCCACGCCGCGGGCTTTCCGGCGACGCATCCGCAGCTCGCCGTGTTTGTGGCCATGACCGATGGACACGGCCGGACGGAGCTGACCATCCGCATCGTGGACAGCAACGACGCCCGTCCGCCGATCGTCGAGGGTCGCGGCGGGGTGGATTTCAAGAATCCCAGGGCGATTGCCAACCTGGCTTTGCAGTTTCACGGACTGACATTTCCCGTGCCGGGTGAGTATCGCGTGCAGTTGTGGTCGGGCTCTGAATTGCTCCGCGAAGCCCGGCTGGAGCTTGTTCACATCCCCCCAAACCGCCCCGTGCCGCCACAAACCAAACCCAAAGACGGGTGAATAATCCGTCGATTCGCTAAAATAGCGGTTGCGAGATGCTGGGAGCGCGGGTAGCCTTGTGCAACGGCGTGGACCAGGGATTATTCGGCTAGAACGAGCGTGCCTGATGAAAGGGCGACGCCTCGCACCCCGGCCCCCTCCCGGTAAGGAATGGGGCTCTTGAACGTTGAAAAGGAGTAGCTCGATGAGCGATGACCAGACGGCTCTCGAACAGGAAGAACAGGATACGTCTCAGACGCCGGACGAGGAGCTATCGGATCAACAGAAGCTGATGGCCGAGTTGAAGGAGGCCGTCACCGTCCAGCAGGAAAAAGTCGGCGCACTGCGGCTCAAACTTACCGTCAACGTTCCGCGGGATACGGTGGACAAGCAGCTTGGAAAACAGTTCGCGGAACTGAAGCGCGACGCCGCGATTCCGGGCTTTCGCAAGGGGCACGCCCCATTGCGCCTGGTCGAAAAGCGATTCGGATCGGATGTGGGAGAGCAACTCAAGGGGCAATTGATCAGCAGCGGCTATCTCGCCGCCGTCGAGAAGGAATCCCTCAAGCCCTTGGGCGACCCGCTCATCTGGGTCAAGCTCAAGGAGCAACGGTTCGGCGAGGATCAGAAACCTCGTAGCGTGGAGATCGAAAAGCTGGTGCCGTTGGACCAGGCGATTGACCACCTTCCCATGCCCAAAGATGGGCCTTTTAGTTTTTCCTGCGAGCTTGAAATCAAGCCGGCCTTTGAACTTCCCAAGCTTGACAAGATCCCCATTGAACGTCCGGCGATAACCATCGACGACGATGATGTCGAACTCGAGTTGGAGCGGATGCGGATGCGGCGGGGCACATTTCAGCCCGTCGAGGATGGGGAAGTGGAACGAGACGATCTGTTGTACGTATTGATGAAGCTGTCGGTAGAGGGCGAACTCCTGGAAAGTGAGGACAATTTCGATATTGCGGCCCGTGATATCCGCGTTAAGGGGATTCCACTGGTCGGACTGGGAGATGCGTTGGAGGGTCACAGCGTCGGCGATGAGGTGACCTTCGAGGCGACGGTACCCGACGACCACGACAACCTTGGCCTGCGGGGAAAAAAGGCGAAATTAGAATTCACCATCCGGGAAATCAAGCGGCTGGAGCTGCCTCCGATCGATGATGATTTCCTGTCCAATATGGGGGTCGAGAGCGAAGAAGAGCTGCGCAGTACGTTCCGAACGATCCTGGAATCGGAACTGGAACGAACGGTCAAGCGGAAAATGTACGATCAAGTCGGGCAATACCTGCTCGATCAAACCAACCTCGATATCCCCGAGGGATTGTCGCAGCGCCAAACGGAGCGCTCGGTGGCCCGGCGGATGATGGAGCTGTTGCAATCCGGCGTGCCCGCGACGGAGATCGAACGGGTACAAGATGAGATGCGGTCCAAAGCCCACGATCAGGTCATCCGAGACCTCAAGCTCTTTTTCATACTTGAAAAGATTGCGGAGGGTCGGGAGATTGACGTGAATGAGGAGCAGCTGAACGCCGCGATCTCTCAGATCGCCCGAAGGACGGGAAAGCGTTTTGATCGCGTGCGGGACGAACTAAGTAAACGTGACGGCTTAACCACGTTGTATTTGCAGTTGCGTGATGAGAAGGTCTTGGACTCCCTGGTAGCTGACGGTGAGGTGACCGAAGTGGAAGGTCCGAAAAAGAAATCGACCAAGGCCGCCGCCAAGAAAAAGAAAACGGCCGAACCAAAAGCGAAGAAAAAAACCGCGAAGTCCAACACGAAATCGAAGAAGAGCTAATAAGGTCGGCCATCGGGGGCATTTAGCCGAAAAGACCATCGGGATTGTGTAAGGGGTTCTACCAAGCGAGGACACTAGGGATGCACGAATCATTCGGCCCGCCGGGCACGTTGGGTCAGTATCCTCCGTATCAGCGTACCCGTGAAATGTCCATCACGGACATGCTGCTGGAGAATCGGATCATTTTCCTCGCCGGGCCGATCGTGGAACGGACGGCCAGCGTCGTCATCCAGCAATTGCTGTACCTCCAATCCATCCGCCGCGATCAGGACGTCAACCTCTATATCAATTCACCGGGCGGGCTGGTGGACCAGACTCTGGCGATTTACGACACCATGCAGTTCATGGGGTCGGAGGTGGCGACCTATTGCATCGGGCAAGCGGCAAGCGGGGCGGCGATTCTGCTCATGGCCGGGACGAAGGGAAAGCGGTATATCCTCCCTAACGCAAAGGTTATGCTTCATCAACCATACGGGGGCATCACCGGGCAGGCCGAGGACATCAAGATCCAGGCCGAGGAAGTCCTTCGCGACAAGGCCCGCCTGAACGCCATCATCGCCAAATGCACGGGGAAGCCTACGGAAAAGGTGGCCGAGGAGACGGAGCGAGATCGATATCTGACCGCCGATGAGGCGTTGTCCTATGGGATCGTTGACGAAATCCTCGCCGACGACCGGAAGAAGAAAAAGTAACTGAATCGAGCCGAGGGCTTTAGCCCGCGCGGACGTGACAAAGAAAAAAGTGGGGTCCGCTCTGCGGACCATCTTTACGCGATAGGACCCAATAGCATGCGTGCGCTCTCCCAACGAGTTCCTTTCGTTATCGAAAGCACCGGCCGCGGCGAACGGGAGATGGACATCTTCTCCCGTCTACTCAAGGACCGGATCATCTTCATCACCGGCGGGATCGACGACGAGATCGCGAACCTGGTCATCGCCGAGTTGCTCTTCCTCTCGAACGAGGATTCCACGGCGGACATTCACATGTACATCAACAGCCCCGGCGGCTCGGTGTCGGCGGGGTTGGCGATTTACGACACCATGCAGTACTTGCGATGCGACGTGGCCACCTACAACGTCGGCTTGTCGGCGAGCATGGGGGCGGTGATCCTGTGCGGGGGCGCCAAAGGAAAGCGGTTCCTACTGCCCAATTCCCGCACCCTCCTGCACCAGCCGCTTATCGGCGGGGTCATGCAAGGTTCGGCGACGGACTTATCCATCGAGGCGGAGGAAATCATCCGGCTGCGGAAAGCCTTATACCAGATTCTCTCGTCAAGGAGCGGCAAACGAATCGAACAAGTCGAGAAAGATTGTGATCGTAACAAATGGCTCGATGCACAAGAGACGGTGGCCTATGGGCTGGCCGACTCCGTACTTGAACGCATGGCGCTTGCCAAATAATCAGCCGACTCGGCCATTCGCCGGTTTGTCCCACTCCAGGTAATGCTAGCGCCTGATTGTTGCCAACCTCAGAGCGCGCGCCTGCGGCGTTCTTACTGACGGAACGATTTAGGCGCCCAATCCGCGCCTGCGTTTCAAGGTTGTGCCAGGTAAGGCGAGCGGTGCGGCGAAATGCGCTAATACCAAACGGACCCAGCTGATAATCCATAAGTATTTATGGACAAATAATTTACGGAACATGATGGCTCGAAAACGAAGCCCGTTGAACCCAGTTGCGATCATCGACAGCAACCGACCCCGATGACCCGATCGATCCGCGAGTACAATCCAACCCATGAACAATACAAACGGCAGCGGATCGAATGCGGACGACCCCACGACCTCCGCTCGGCCGTTGGATTTCATTCGGACGATCGTGACGGAAGGCTTGCGCACCGGCACATGGGGCGGCCGTGTGCATACGCGGTTCCCACCCGAACCGAACGGCTATCTACACATCGGCCACGCAAAGTCCATCTGCCTGAACTTTGGTATAGCCAAGCAATTCGGCGGCAAATGCAACCTGCGCTTCGACGACACCAATCCATCGACCGAGGATGAGGAATACGTTCAGTCCATCCAGCGCGACGTTCGATGGCTGGGGTGGGATTGGGAGGACCGGCTCTACTTCGCCTCGGATTACTTCGAGAGAATGTACCAGTGGGCGGTCGAATTGATTAAGAAGGAAAAGGCCTACGTCTGCGACTTGAGCGCCGACGAGACTAGCCGGCATCGCGGCACATTGACCAAACCGGGCAAGGAGAGTCCCTTTCGCCATCGCACCGTCGCGGAGAACCTCGAATTATTCGAGCGAATGCGGAAGGGCGAATTCCCGGATGGATCAAGAACCCTGCGTGCCAAGATCGACATGGCCCACGCAAACATGAACATGCGCGATCCGGTCATGTACCGCATTCTTCATGCGACGCATCACAACACGGGCGACAAATGGTGCGTCTATCCCATGTATGACTGGGCGCACGGCCTGGAGGATTCGATCGAGGGTATTACCCATTCCATCTGCACACTGGAATTTGAGGATCATCGCCCGTTGTATGACTGGTTCATCAATACCATCAATGAAGGTCGTGGGCCGGAGAGTGCATGGGGGGAGAGAATTCATCATCCCCGGCAGATTGAGTTTGCAAGGCTTGAGCTCACCCATACCGTGATGAGCAAGCGCAAGCTGCTCCTATTGGTCAAGGATGGTGACGTGCGCGGATGGGATGATCCGCGCCTGCCCACTATTTCCGGATTGCGTCAGCGGGGAGTGCCGCCAGAGGCGATTCGGGAGTTTTGCGATCGGATCGGAGTCGCCAAGTTCAACAGCACCATCGACGTCCAACTGCTGGAACATTGCATTCGCGACCATCTCAATAGGACGGCCAGTCGGGTGATGGCCGTCCTTCGACCGCTAAAGGTGGTCATCGACAACTATCCCGACGGACAGGTCGAGAAACTGGACGCGGTCAATAACCCTGAAGACCCCGGCACGGGAACGCGAAAAGTGCCCTTCTCCAAAGTGCTTTACATCGAGCGGGACGATTTTCGGGAGGATCCTCCTAAGCAGTTCTTTCGTCTTGCTCCCGGACGCGAAGTTCGGCTTCGCTACGCCTACTTCATAACATGCAAGAACGCCGTCAAGGACGCTGTGACCGGCGAAGTGACGGAACTGCACTGTACTTACGATCCGGCCACGCGCGGCGGGGATGCTCCGGATGGCCGAAAAGTCAAAGCGACTCTGCATTGGGTCTCGGCGGCCCAAGCGGCGAAGGCGGAGGTCCGACTTTATGACCATCTTTTTTCAGGGGAGAATCCCAACGAGGCGCCCAATGGCGGAGACTGGAAGTCCAACCTTAATCCTGGTTCATTGGAAACTGTGTTTCCTGCCTACATTGAACCGTCGGTTGCTTCGGAAATACCGGGAGCGCGCTTCCAGTTCGAGCGCGTCGGCTACTTCTGTATCGATCCCGCTTCGACGCAGGATAGAGTCGTCTTCAACCGAACGGTGACGTTAAAAGATACCTGGGCCAAGATCGAGAAGAAACGCACGTAGGTTGCATGGCATTGCGCTTTACCACTCGACTACAGTGCAAACTGGTCTATTCGGTGAGTCCGCAGGCAATCGTCGGTGGATTCATGTGTAGGCGGGCACGGGCGGCCTCCTCCGGGCAATTGGTATCGTCGGACAGAAATCGCTGGTGACGCACCATTTCGTCAATGGTATGTCCGGCAAGCATCAGTTCGACGTACAATGCATGTTCGGCTTCGGAATTCTGCGACCGCGGAACGTGGCCGAAACCAAGGGTGTGCCCGATCTCGTGCGCGGCTACGTTGGCGAAGATCAGCACCCACTCTTCGAAGGAATACAGGTCGGGGAAATTCAGAAGCTCGTCGCCGAAGACCAGGGCGCTGTTGTCGCGCCGCAAGTTGCAGGGGTCGTATTCGCCCTCGCCGATCTGCCCGCCGCCGCGTCGCGATGATGCCTGGACGATGTAGATTGTTGTCGCAACGGAGTTGATTTGCGCTTTATCGTTCTGCACGACCACACTCACGAATGGCAGGTCGCAGAGGATGCGAACGACTTCGTCACGAACGGCGTCTTTGAAGGCCAAGGCAGCATCGGCCAGCGTCCCGCCGTCCAAGGTTTCAAAGCTTGAAAAATCGAGGCCGGCGAACTCATCGTCAGGATAGAGATTGTTCCTGCCGCCGGACCAATCAAGGATAACCAGGTCGGTTGCATTCTCCGAGGTGTCGCAGTCGGCGACGAACAATGGATCGGAAACTGGAATCGCGACGTTGTATCCGCAGCCGCACAGGATCGTAGCGCAGGTCAGTACCAGTGCCAGACATTTGGCACTGCGGGCGCAATCATGACTCAGAATTCTGACCAGCTTCCCACCTCCTCCAAGGGCGGCGCGGCCACGGCTCCATTTGGTACGGAGCCGGTCATGGATGGCCGCTATTGACTTCTTGACGGGTCAAAATCAGAAGTCAACCTGCCGAGCAACAGAACGCGCGTATCGCTCGTTCGGCCGCCTATTCGCGGCAATTATCGAGCCTGGCCGGAGGAATCGCGGTCGGCGTGATACGCGACAACCGGACTTCCCAGGAGCGGCCGATCCGATATAATCTCGGACCGATAATCGCAGGCGCGGTCTCGCAAGTAGTCGGCGAAGCAATATGCTCAATTACCTTCACGTTTGTCTTGAAGCGTTTGGCTATGCGTTGCCGGAGACGACAGTACGTTCGGTGGAGCTCGAGCAGGAGTTGGCGCCGATTTACGAGCGTTTCGGGCTGCACGAGGGCCGCCTGGAGCTCATGACCGGTATCCGCGAGCGCCGCTTCTGGGATGAGGATTCTCTTCCCAGTGACGGCAGCACGCAGGCCGGTCGGCGGGCGCTGGAGAAATCGGGCGTGACGGCGGACCAGATCGAGTGTTTGCTGCATACGTCTGTCTCGCGGGATTGCCTGGAACCGGCGACGGCCTCGGTCGTTCACGACAACCTGGGGCTTCCGGCTAAATCCATTATCTATGATATCTCCAACGCCTGTCTTGGGTTCCTCAACGGGATCACGTCGCTGGCGAACATGATCGAACTGGGGCAGGTGAAACGAGGGTTGATCGTGGCCGGTGAAAGCAGCCGTCAGCTTGTTCGGACGACGATCACACAACTTCTCAAGGCCCGGAACCTCACGCGACGCGACCTGAAGACCGCGTTTGCGTCGCTCACCATCGGATCGGGCGCCGTGGCACTGGTCATGACCCACGACTCAGTGTCGCAGACCGGGCACCGGCTCCTCGGGGGCGCGGTGCGCACTGCCAGCCATCACAATGATCTGTGCCGGGGAAGCGCCGACACCGGCTTCGCCGCCGATACGGCCATGAGCATGCAAACGGACGCTGAAACGCTTCTGGAAGGCGGATGCCGGCTTGCATTGGAAACGTGGGAAGCATTCAAGCAGGCGCTCCACTGGACAACCGAGGGCGTTGACCGGTCCTACTGTCACCAGGTCGGGGCTGCGCATCGTGATCGTCTTTACGAGGCGATCGGCCTTGACCCGGCGAAGGACTTCTCGACGTTCGACCTGCTGGGCAATGTCGGTTCGGTGTCCCTGCCGCTGACCATGGCCCTCGGGCTGGAGCGCGATCCGCCGCGGCGCCAGGAGAAGATCGCGATGCTCGGCATTGGCAGCGGGTTGAGCAGTGTAATGCTGGGCGTGCAATGGTAGCGACACGCAATGCGTGATGAGCGACTTCACGGACTGGGCGAGCTCTACCCCTTCAATTCGCACTACCTGGACGTCGGCGGGGTGCGAATGCACTACGTCGATGAAGGTTCGGGACCTGCTGTTGTCATGCTGCACGGAAACCCGACTTGGTCCTTCTACTACCGCGATCTAATTATTGCGTTGCGAGGGCAATTTCGTGTGATCGCACCGGACCACATCGGGTGCGGACTATCCGATAAACCGCAAGATTACCCCTATACGCTGGCGGTGCACATCGACAATTTGGGGCAGCTTATATCCCACCTCGAACTTGAGAACATAACCCTCGTCGGGCATGACTGGGGAGGAGCGATAGGGTTCGGCTGGGCCGTCGGGCAACCGAAACTGGTGAAACGATTCGTGTTGTTCAACACGGCGGCATTTTTCGGACGGATGCCGTTTCGGATTCGCATCTGCCGTTGGCCGATAATAGGGAATATTCTGGTACGGCGGTCGAACTTGTTTGCACGAGGAGCGATTCGTATGGCCTGTCGGCGGAGGGAGCGGATGACGCCGGCAGTGGCGCGCGGCTACTTACTGCCCTATCGCAACTATGCCGACCGCGTGGGAGTTCACCGATTCGTCCGGGATATACCAATTTCGAAGTCCATTCCGAGTCATTCGATTGTGGAATCAATTGAAGCGGGGTTGCCGCAATTCCGCGACCGACCCATGGCCATCTTCTGGGGCGATCAAGATTTTTGCTTTAACGTCGCATTCCTCCATGGGTGGATCAAGCGGTTCCCGCAAGCCGAGGTACATCGTTTCCCCGACGCGGGGCATTACGTCGTTGAGGACGCGCACGAACGCATACTTCCAAAACTCAAGACGTTCCTTGCCGACACCTCGAACATTGTCCGAAGTGACGGTAGTGAGTATCCTTCGCATGGGAGAACGATCTTGGAGACAGCAACGTGAAGCCCAGGGAGCCGAAAACCTTGCGTAAAGAATCGTATGATTTCCTGAAGTCTCTTCAGGAAACCCCTTCGCCCTCGGGATTTGAGCAGCCGGTGCAGCGGATCGTCCGCAAGAGGATGAAGCCCTTCGCGGACAGCATCGAAACGGACGTGCATGGGAACGTCATCGTCGGCCTGAACCCCAAAGGGACGCCGCGCGTGATGCTGGCCGGGCACTGCGACCAGATCGGGCTGATGGCCAATTATATCGACGACAATGGGTACATCTTTTTTCTCGCCATCGGCGGAATGGATCCATCGGTGTTGCCGGGCTGTCGCGTCGTGGTCCATACAAAACACGGACCGATCGACGGCGTAATCGGTCGGAAACCAATCCACGTGCTAAAGCCGGAAGAACGCGGAGCAAGAGTTGAACTGCGCGAAATGTGGGTGGACATTGGAGCGAAGAACAAGAAGGATACCGAAAAGGTTGTTTCTATCGGTGATCCTATCACTTTCCGCCTTGAAATGGTGCATCTTGGCAACAACCTCGTGACCTCGCCCGCGTTCGACAACAAGTGCGGAACATTTGTGGTCATGGAGGCGCTGCGACTATGTTCCATCAAGAAAATCAAGTGCGCCCTCTTCGCGGTCAGCACGGTGCAGGAGGAGGTCGGACTTCGCGGGGCACGGACCTCGTGTTACGGCGTCGATCCGCAGGTGGGGATCGCCGTCGATGTCACCCACGCCACGGATTACCCGGACATCGACAAGCGGATCAACGGCGACATCAAGATCGGCGGCGGCCCGACGATTTCGACGGGCGCGAACATCAATCCGCCCCTGGAGGCGCTGCTGGTGAAAATGGCGAAGGCGAAGCGGATCTCGTTCCAGATGGAAGCCGCTCCGGGTGGGACGGGTACCGACGCAAACGCCATCCAGCTCTCACGCTCCGGTGTGGCTGCCGCGTTGGTGAGCATTCCCAATCGCTACATGCACACGCCGGTGGAAGTGGTGAGCCTCTCGGACCTCGATTCCGCAGCCAAACTGATCGCCGAAACCGTCGCCTCGATCGACAAGAACACCCGCTTCATTCCTCAGTGAATCGCCGAGAAAAGGGCTACATTGCCGTCTCCCCTTCCGGTCGGCACAATGCATTCCCATGGCGCACTCAGACCTTACATCGCGGATCAACCTCCCGACGCTTCAGCAAATGCAGGAGCGGTTCGCGGCCCTGGGACGCATGTCGGTGTGCATTGCCGACTCGGACGGCATTCCTATCACGCAACCGTCCTGGGGAAGCCCCTATTCCATGATGATCGGAACATCGCCCCGCGGTCAGGAAGCGCTCGTCCTGGGAATCCGTACGGGCGCGAAGAACCCGAACCCGTCGAAGCCGGTGATGTGCCATGAAGGCATGCAACTGTACACCACGCCGATCGTGCACGACGGGAGGCCATTGGCCCTTCTCGCCGTGGGTACGCGAAAGCACGCTCCGCCGTCTGATGAGGCCGTACACCGCATCGCCGCCGAATATGGCGTGGACCCCGAAGAGCTCCTTACCGCGGCCACGATGCTCGATCCGAGGCGCGGCGGGACGCGCGAGGCCATCCATCGTTTTGCGGACGTTCTGGCGCACATTGTCGCCACGCTCTTCGCACAGGCCGAGCGCATCGGCCGCCAATTGGACGACCTTCGGACGGTCCATGAATTGTCCGATCTCTTGTCCGGATCGCTCGACCTGCAGGTCATTCTGAACCTGACAGTGCAAAGGGTGGTCGATGTGATGCCGGTCAAGGCCTGTGCAATCCGCCTTCTCAACTCCGAGACCGGAGAGTTGGTGATCAAGGCGGTCCACAACCTGTCCGAGGAGTACCTGCGCAAAGGCCCGGTGCATCTGGCCAAGAGTCCGATCGACGGAGCCGCTTTCGCCGGACACACCGTATACATTGAGGACGCACCAACGGACCCGCGCATTCGCTACCCGGACAATGCTCGCCGCGAGGGGATCGTCAGCGGCCTATGCGTTCCATTGACTTATCGCGGGCAAACCATCGGAGTCATTCGAGTCTACACGGCCAAGCGGCATGTCTTCAGCGAGTCTGAGGAATCGCTCCTCAAGTCGATCGGTTCCCAGGCCGCTTCCGCGATCATCCACAGCCGTCTTTATGCGGACCAGGTTGAGGGCGAGCGGGTGCAACGCCAGGTCGAGGCCGCCGCCCAGATTCAACGCCGGATGCTTCCCTCGCGTCCCCCCGCGTTGGCCGGCCTATCGATTGGGTGCGTTTACAATCCGACGCTCCAGGTTGGCGGAGATTTCTACGATTTCATCGAATTGCCCAACGGATTCCTCGGCATTTGCATTGCGGACGTGGTGGGCAAGGGACTGCCGGCAGCGCTAATGATGGCCTCGATCCGGTCGGCGATTCGGGCCTACGCGCCCTCGGCTCCATACCCGGCCGAGACCGTCGCCCGGACCAATCGACACCTGGCTCACGACTCACCGGTCTCTGACTTCGCAACGCTCGCCTACGGCATATTCTCGCCCGACGGCAGAGTCTTCGCCTACAGCAACGCCGGGCATCTTCCCCCCCTGCTGCTCCGCGGCGAGCGATTCACCGAATTGAACGCGGGCGGGCTGGCCATCGGGATTTTGCCTGATGAAACCTACGAACAGGACTCCGTTGCATTGCGCTCGGGCGATCTGATCGTTATGGTGACCGACGGAGTAACCGAGGCCTTGGACTTTCAGGATGAGAAGTTCGGTCGAGAACGCCTGCTCTCGTCCATTTGGCGTCATAGGCGTCTGGACGCTCAACAATTGGCCGGGCAAATCCTTTGGGACGTGCGGCGGTTCGTCGGCCTCGCCGAACAATCGGACGATATTACAATTGTGGCGATTGCGGTGAAATAAAGTGCGGTATAGGGAGAAACTCCAAGAAACGTGGGTCCCTCTTCGAACTTTGAACTTCGGTCTGTGACCTATATACTGTGGGGTCTACGGGGCGTGGCGCAGTCCGGCTAGCGAGCCTGGTTTGGGACCAGGAGGTCGCAGGTTCGAATCCTGTCGCCCCGAAATCGTCTATAAACCAAGGAAGGATCGTCAGTTCATCGACGGTGTGAACTCGAATATTTCCACCGCGCTCATTCGCCTGACGTTTGGCAGGACTGCCTTAGTGGGCGATTGATAAACTCTTTGAAACTGGCGAAGAGGTTCCAGCGGCACGCAACTCTCCGTCGGCGACATGCCTACGATTCTCCATCCTTCTTTTCGACGTTTATCGATAAACTCGAGCGCCGGTTCGTAGGCCATGAATCGTTGCGCCGCATCGATCCGCTTGAATCGATGGCCGTCAATGGTCATAAATGTGGATGTACGGACCGCCCAAGTGGAACCCTGGGGATCATAGCCTTGGGCGCCGAAAAGGTATAAGCGGTTAAGCATGGATCGATAGTACTCGGGGTAGAAGAGAATGATAGGTTTGAACGTGCCGTCATCGTTCGGTGCGAAGGTAAGCTCGCATAATTCGGATTCCTCAAATCCGGCCAAGCGGGCGATGGTGCCGAACGTGCCCTCAAATCTGTTCGTCACCGCCGACGGCCAGACCGGAAGCGTTTCGTCGACGACAACGTAACGGGCGTCTAGCTGCATGAGAATCCGCGCGGCGTCCTCTTCACTTTGGGCCGCAAAAAAAACGGCGGAGGTTCCCAGGCCCGACTGGGTCGGGTTGGCCGTCGGGACGCGCCGGGCCATTCCCGTTACCCAATAGCCGTGATCCCAGGAACACATCACGGAGTACTTTGCCCGCGGCTTGGTCGCTTCGCCGTGGATCGCGAATTGGTCATACCTTTGTGCGAAAAACTTAGGATCGTTGAACGGTTCCGGAGAATGCTGCCGTAGCCAACTCATCGCCTCAAGCCAGTCCTTATGCGGTCCGACGGGTTGTCGGGCAAAGGCATAGGCCGCGCTCGCACTGGGATACAGGCCGATCGTGAAGAAGATCACATATGCCACGGCCGTCCACATCCACTGCCTCCGCGGACTTCTTTGAGCCGATCCGCGAGCCGACAAGTCGAGCAATGCGCTCCAGAAATAACCGGACAGCACAGCGACATTTACGACGAGGTAATAAGCAAACCGCTCCTGGACCAACGTGGCGACGACGACGCCGATCGTCCAGACGGCAAAGATGACTCCGCCTGGGGCGGAGTTTCGGAAAACCCGATAGGCGAGTAGACCGGCACCCAAAACAGCGGCGACTGCCGCCGTTTGAAACATTGCAAAGGCCGGCCGAAGAGAAAAGGAATCGCCCTCGTACAGGAGTGGGCGCGCTTCAATGATGAATGTGCCCGCCGCGCCCGAAGCGAACCTGGAAATGCTCCGCAGCACCTCATCAAAGATTCCCGCGGCCATGAGCCGAAAGCCAATGAGTCCTACGATGGCCAGAAGCATGAGGCCGATGGGAAAAATTGCTCGCCGCCCCCGCCGCCGCTCAATGACCCAGGCCATGCCCGAGGCAGTGATAATGTACAACCCGGAGCCTAACAGGGCGACAACGTGGTAACTAAACCCCGGGACATCGCGAAAGGGAATGACCATCAACAGGGCAATCGTCCACGCAATGGCTACCCGAAAACAACTCCAATGTACGCTGCGGCTTCGTACAAACTCAACAGCCAAGTAAATCGTGAGAGCTACAAACAAAAAGAGTACGAGTAACGACCCCCCGATCCACGAAAGAAGATAACACCCTAGCGACAGACCGCAGAGGGTGGCAGTGAGGCCGCGCCTATGCCACCAATCCCCATTGGAAAGGCTCGCCCCTGACCCCTTCGTATTCCCTTTTGAAGAGCATGTACCAAGTATGCCCAACAGGAATAGAACGGTCAGAAGGCTCAGGAAAGTCTCCGCGATATGATGATCGACGTAGCCCAGCGAAGTACGTTTCAAGAAAGGGCCTGGAAGAACGGCAAGGGTTGCCGCGGCCAATAGGCCCACACGCGCGTTTCGCAGAATGACGCCCAGGAAATATACCGGAACGATGGTCAAGGCCCCCCAAACGGCGGGCAGCCACGCACAGGTGGCATGGATGAGCGCAAGGCTTGGCGTCCCGGCCCCGAGGATGAGTGCGAGGGCGGCCGCTGTCCAATCGAGAAACGGGGCCATGGCGACGTACTGTCCGCCGGGATGTAAGGCATATGGATCCCACTTCAGCGGATGGGGGAAGTTATCGACCAGATGCTCAATGGCCCGCACATGATAATAGGGGTCCGTTTCCTGGAAGTTCACGAAACCGGGCAGGAAGCACCGGTCAAGTGCGAAATAGGATCGCAGAAAGAGAGCGACGAGAAAGAGTATGACCAGCACGAGTGCGTAAACTACAGCTCGATGGGCGGCGCAAACTGACCGGCGCGAACTCATGGCTGCTCTTCGGGCGTGCAAACGTAATCGAGAAGCATGTAAAAGACGATAAGCACAATGGTCAGGGCGATCCACTCCGCGGGCTGCACCTCGTGATAGGTCTTTCCCCATTCGGTGGGCGTCCAGAATCTGGTTGAAGAACCGCTCCGGCGAAGCACAATCGTCCACGGATGAGCGTCCAGCGGGCGCACGACGCGCAACAAACCGAACGCGCACATCGCCGCGCAAGTGACAACCAGTATTCCCGTCGCAACGCCGGCGGATGAAGTGAGCGTCCGCACTCGACTATGCGGATTCCGGGTGCGAATTGACCCCGCATGAACTCCGCATCCATACAGCATTACCAGCCCGAACCCTGCACCCAGCGTGTTGAGGATCACATCGTTGAAATCCAGATAAGTCCCCCAATGCGCGTGCAGATAAAAATATTGGTAACCCTCATCTAAAAGTCCCGCCATCGTCGCCCAAAGGATGGTCTGCCCGAAGCTGCCGGTCAGGGCGAAGAGCATGACGGCAAGGATTGCATATTGCGGAAAATGAATCACTTCAATATTCATGCACAGGAGCATATGGAAGGCAATCGAGGCTAAAGTCACGGTCAGGGCCATGTAGGCCGTTGCAATCCACGGCCGCGCATGACGCCGAAGATTAGCGAACATCCACAAGCAGAAGGCGACCAGGATCGGCATCGTGACGGCCGTAACAAGGTTGTTCCAACTGCGATGAGTAAGTTTCCCCTGCACCCAATAGGCAGGCCGTTGCATGACGTCGTGCATCGTGACCACGAATACAAGATAAAGGGCCGTCCATAGTACGATCGCAACACGGCGACGCGATAGCCGGCGCATGAGACGCACCATCGCAGCTTCCGCATGGCGAGGATCGGCCAGAAACGCAGATGTTGATCGTTCGAGGGACTTATTGGGATTCATCGGCGGCCGTTGCAGGATGAGAACGTGACGTAGCCCCAATGTTCGAGAACGTGCATGTCAATTTCCCCCTGGGGCGACCAGACCCAGTTTTCTTCGATTCCCTTCCCCAGAATATCCGGCGACCCGTCGCTGAGGCTGTCGGGCCATTGAACGCGAGAAAAATTCATTCGCCAGACGTCACCGGAGTGGGGAGGCGTCCGCATCCCCGCTAATTCGGTCAAACCCCGCCACGGCAAGGCCAACTCCACGGACCAACCCCGGTCTCGATCGCCGGAATTATTGAGTGTCCCGTCGATTCGTACCGCCGTCTTCAATCCTGCGAGATTCCATTCGTGATGGACCGGACCGCCGTTGCGATAAGTGCGCTCCAAAAAGAGGTCGAACAGGGTGTTAAGGGCGTTCACCTCGACCTCAAAGTAGTCGCGGCCGTTGCCGTCGGGATCGAGGAATACCTCGAAGTCGTTGTCACGGAAGACAATTGAGTCTCGCTCTGTCATACTTGCACGAACGTCCGGCTCCTCCATATCGGCGGCGACGTAGAGGTTTTCGTCGTCCCATAGCATTCGGACCCGCGTTGTAAGCCGGGGACGCGGGAAGGCCTCCCCCTGAATATCGACAAATGGCTCCGTCCATTGCGCATGGATCCATTCTTTTTCGTTGAGCCGCCCGTCGATCTCTATGGGTTTCGGTGTTCGACAGCATAAGTACAGTCGTGGGATGTTCGGATCGGCACGCCATGGTTCGGATGACCGCCGAGACGGTGTGCATTGTAGTACCAGGATCAATACGAAGATCAGGAGACTTGAAATAACGCTCGACGATCGCACGGAGCATCCATCTTATTCACTTGAAGCCCATTTCGCTATCTTGCGGGCTGTGTCACCAAGAAAAGCATTATCGATTTCCATTTCGCAAGTTCCCGGAAGCGCGGGCAAAGTTCCATCTTGACTTTGGTGACGATGATTCCGCAAGCTATCATATTGTCCTTCGAAAGGTCTTTCGAAACGGTACGACCGTTCTTGCCATCGGAGAAGGCCCGGCGTGCTTCTGTAGTGCATGAGGGGGGCAGCTTACTGGGATCAAGATGGAATTGCCAATTCCAGAGGAAGTACAATGATTCACTATGAATGTGACTCCTGCGGCGCGGCGTTAGGATCCGACGATCCGCGGCGATTCATCGTCAAACTGGAAGTATACGCGGCCGCGGGGCATCTCGACCTCACTCCTGACCCTCATGCCGATCCGCTGCGCGAGATGGAAGCAATCATGGAGAGCCTTTCCGAAGCCGACCCGGACGAGGTCGAGGACCAGGTTTACCGCTGTTTGCGATTTGACCTCTGCGATGCCTGCCGCCAAGTCCTGTTGGCCAACCCGTTTTCGATGGCCGGGCGTCGTCCATAGGAATCCCTTCCGGAACGAACGCCGCACGGCGTTTAAAGGAAAGCGGCGGCCCCGAAGTTGTGGCCGCCGCTCGTCGTACTCAACTTGCTCCGGTCTTCAGCGCTTGATTTCTATGGCGCCTCAATCAACATCAAACTGCTGTCGTCGGCCAGTTCATTAGCCGTTCCAAACAGGCGAACGATTACGCTGATCGTCTGTCCGACACCAGAAGTGACCGTCAGCTCCCCCGTCTCCTGATCAATGGATGCGGTTACGCCCGGCGGCAATCCGCCATCGTTGGGGCTGGAAACGAAGAACAGCGTCGCCAGGTCGCGATCCGACAAGGACTGCGGATTCGTAAGCTCCCCATTCACCAACGTGAAATCGTAGAGATTAATCGTTGTTCCCGTAGTGATCGTATCCGGCAGGTTGGTATGAATGTCTACCGTCGCCACCTGAACGGGAACCGTCAACGTGCCGGCTCGCCCGTTATCCACGCACGGATCGGAATTGATCACCGCGATAAAATGCAGGTCGGTTATGACTGTGACCTGCGGAGCGGTAAACGTCGCCGCGCGATTCCCGCTGGGCGTCACTGTGACTCGCGTTGCATCCGCCGGGTCCTGTAGCCAGATCGCCGTAAGGGCCGGGTCCACACCGTCGGCCAGGTCGATCGTCACCAAATCGCCGGGCTGCGCCGCGCCGCTGCTCTTTGTCCCGACGGCGGAAGCGTTGAGCGTGCGCGTAGACACCGTCATGGTGTCGGTCCCCGGGCTGAAGCCGCCGGCCGTTCCCCGCGCCTGGAATGTCATCACTTGGGTAGCGCCGGAAGTACTCGCCGGCGCCGAAAAATTCGCGGGATTCGCGGCGTTGTTGACGCCCACCGACGGACCACCCGCCAACTGTGTCCAAAGTACAGTCGCCGATGCAGGTGTCGATGTGGCCAAGAGAGTCACTACGTCGCCGGAACACACAAGCTGATCGGGCCCCGCGTTGACCTGCACCGGGTCGGGCGTCGTGCCGCCTCCACCGCCCCCACCGCCGCCCTCGCAGGCGTCGCCGACGCCGTCTCCGTCTGCATCCGCCTGATCGGCGTTCGCGTCCACCGGGCAGTTGTCGCACACGTTGCCGAGCGAATCGGTATCGGAATTGGCCTGATTCACATTTGCCCTCGACGGACAGTTGTCACAGGCGTCACCCACCGCGTCTGAATCAGTGTCGGTTTGATTTCCCACGCCCACCACGCCTGCCTGCCCAGCTCCATTGGCTACGGTCGGGCAGTTGTCGCACGCGTCGCCAACGCCATCCGCATCGGTGTCCGTCTGGTTTCCAACGCCAGGAGCGCCTGCTTGCCCGGAGCCATTTGGAACCGTCGGGCAGTTGTCGTCGACGTCAATTACCCCGTCGCCGTCCTGATCCCCCTGGCAGGCATCGCCGACGCCGTCGCCGCCGGGCGGAATGACATCGACCTGACTTGGGTTGGAATTCCGGGGGCAGTTGTCGCAAGCGTCACCCAGACCATCCGGGTCGGAATTCAATTGGCTGGCGTTGGAAGTTGTTGGACAGTTGTCGCAGGCGTCGCCTATGCCGTCCGCATCCCCATCATCCTGATCGGCATTTGCCAGACTAAGACAGTTGTCGCACGCGTCACCCGCGCCGTCCCCGTCCCTATCTACTTGAACCGCATTGCTTGTGTCAGGACAATTGTCGAGATCGTCACGCACACCGTCGCCGTCACGATCCCCCTCACATTCGTCGCCTACGCCGTTGCCGTCCAAGTCCGACTGACTTACGTTGGGCGTGCCCGGGCAGTTATCGCAAAGGTCTCCCCTGCCATCGCCGTCGCCGTCCTCCTGTCCCGCATTGGGAAGGCCGAGGCAATTGTCACAGGCGTCGCCGTCCCCGTCGCCGTCCTCATCGGCTTGGTCCGGATTATCGTCCTGCGGACAGTTGTCACAGACATCTCCGAGGCCGTCGCCATCGGAATCTAATTGATCTTCGTTGGCCACATCGCGGCAATTATCGGTCTCATTGCTGGTCCCATCATTATCGGAATCACCCTGGCCCTGGTTAGGGTCACCACTCCCAGCGCAGCCGCCGCCAAGATTGCCGCAGCCCATTATGACGCACAAAGCCATCAACGTCAGGGCGCCAAGCAAACGCAATGCATTACCTCGAGCGATCAGCTGCCGATAATTCATGAGCCACCTCACAAACCAGATTTCATGGTCCCTAATAACACAGCAATAGTATTACCGGGACTAGGTGAAAAGCAACCAAACCCCGGAGCTTGATCCCCTTGGACCAATTAAGGGCCAAGTCCGACCACACGTCGCTTTTATCGGCATGCCAGTCGAACGACTATCGGAATTGCCGCTTGCCGGCGTCCGCACGCATTTGGGACGCTCGTGCGGCCGGTACAAATGAAAAGGGCGGCGTGTGGCGAATTGGGCCACACGCCGCCCCAGATCGAACTACTCGGGAAAGGGCCTCTCAGCCCCTCCTAGAACCGGACGGTAGCCCGGTCCAGCCGCACTCCGGAACGTCTTACCGCCCGGAACGCAGACCCTTGACGCCCTTCCGATCGTGCGACTTGACCGGACGGACACCTTGGGAGAACGCATCCATGTCTTCCGCGTTCACCAAACCGTCGCCGTTCAGGTCGGCCACAATCAAGTCGTCAAGACCCATCTGACGCAACTCATCAACGGACACTTCGGTCAGCGCCGGCGCTTGGGCGGCTGCTTGCGGTCCGCAGCAGCAATCCTTCGACGACACCAACATGTTCCTGGTGATGAAGTTGTAGTCAGCGGCGGTCACGCAACCGTCGCCGTTGATATCGGCGTGCGGTCCTTCATGGCAGCCGTAGTAAGTGGTGTAGCACACCCCGAACTGCGAGATGAACTGGCCAAAGTCCAGAATGTCGATGACATCCAAGCTGGCCTTCGGATCATCCTTCTTCCAGCCATCGAGGTTTCCACCGATGAGCCAGTTGCCGCCATAGATCGGGTCGCCCTTGAACCTGGCGATCAACGTTCCATCGATGCAATCCGGACTGCTGTCGCAGCTACGCAAGCTGTGAATCTGATCTTGAGCCGTGATGCATCCCCACTTGCCCTTGGGAACCTTGATGTCCCCACCGGCCTTGCCGACGTAGTTGTACAGCCCACCGAAGACCACGTCTTCCGTGAAGCACTGCGGTTCCTCGGTGCAAGCGCCATACAGGCAGAACTCGATGCAACGTGTCAGCTCGTTGACCGCGATCGGCGGCTCAAGCTGAATATGGATGTCCATCGTTGTCTCGTCGCTTACCTCGACGGTCCAGCAGCCATCCGGCTTCGGCGTGCCAGCGCAATCGTTGACCCGGCCTGTGCAACCGGCAGCCTCATCGCACTTGTCCTTGGCATAGGCATAGCAGCAGAAGCTTGAGAATCCCTGGGGAAGCGTTCCGCCGTTAAGCACCACGGACTGCGAGTACTGCAACCCATTTTCATGCGCGCCTCGGCACTCGAGGTTCACATCATCGGGGCAGCTAAACGACGCGTTCGGTCCGCCGCCGTGATCGGCCCATGAAACGGTCGCCGCGGGCACATCGCAATCGGAGTTAACCTTGACGTTGTCCGGCACATTGAGTACCAGCTCGCCCTTGGCCTGGAGGCCCTTGGGCTGGCTCTCGATATTCACGGCCCAGCCATTGTCGTCGACGAGGTAGCTGTTCAACGGATTGAAGCCCGGGCCGAAGCCGCCCATGGCCAGTTCGCACTCGTTGCATTCGCCAACCTTGGTAAAGTTAATTGACACAATATCGACGCCGCCCAACGGACCATCGACACCGCCGAACGGGTCAACGCCGCAAGCGATGAAGATAGTGCCAGCGGCCGGATTCGCGGCTGGCGCAACAACCGTCGCCGTATAAGGAGCCAAGCAGACGGCACTGTTATACTTCAGGCAGCTCGGATCATAATAGATGAGGAACTGTCCGCCATTGATCGGCGACGCAGCGGCGCCGATACGCACACGGGCGGTCACCTTGTCGCCACCGTCGAAGCAATTCGCTCCGTTGGCATATAGATCGCAGAACCCGCCCTGACAATCCGTATCCTTGGCGCACGGCGTGCCGTTAACACCCGGAACAGGACTGCCCGCGCACGTCTTGGGGGCCGGCGAATTGATCTCGAAGGTAACCTTTGGCGTCAGCGTGCAGACGCACAGGCCGTCCGTGCAGCTCTGAGCGCCAGCGGGGCACTCTGCAACGTCGCCGCTCGGACACGGGAAAGAGTTAATATCCGTACCGGTGCAGCCGCCGGCTGCCTCGGTATTGGTTCCGTCGCAGGTGTCAGCTGTCGTGCAGGGATTGCCGTCATCGCACGGTGCCACTTCGGGAACGTGCTGAGCGGAACCACGGTTGTTCGGCTCGCTGCAGAAGTCGTCCGTGCAGGCGTCGCCGTCGTCCTTGTTGGTTAGAGCGCCCGTTGCCACATTGCAGCAGTTGCCGGTCTTGCCACCTGGACCCGGATTAAAGCCGGCCCTGAAGCCGCGAACGCAAACGCCTATCGCCGTGTTGCATGTCTCGGTCGTGCAAGCGTCGTTGTCATTGCAGCCCGCGTCGTTGATGCACTCCACGCAACCCGCCGCACAGAGCTTGTTATAGGTCCACACGAACGGTGGGGTCTCGTCATCACCGCACTGTGCTTTCGTCAAGCCGTCCTCGCAAACTGCCGGGGTAACCGACAAGTCTGAGCAGCAGGAACCGGTCTTGATTTCAACTACAAATCCACGGGCGGTAAGAAGCGGCAACTGCACCGGCGGAGCAGTCGAGCTGGCCAGGAACGAGTTGCTCACGTCGAGGTCGACGACATACCGTCCCTTAGCATTTGCGGGAATGTCAATAACCGTGGAAGCGTAGTACTTCATTGTGCCATCGTCAGGACGGGGTACTTCAGTGATGGCAAAGCAGGAGTTGTTGATCGAAGCCGTGTTGCAGTCAGCTTGATTGCAGGTACCCGAACCGAAGTCATCGCAATACGAGCCACCTGGATTAACACCACCTTTGTCAGCGTATGACGGAACGCAGAGGCGGGGAACGACGATAGGAGCGTCGCACTTCGCCCAGCTTTCGCCAAACGCGGCCGTACACGTCGCGTTGGCCGAACACGGGATCGCCGGGTAGGCCAAGTCCCCGCCTGGCTTCGATGGATTCGCAAGAGAGCCCATAAAACCCATGGCATCAATCGTCATCTGGACGGTACCCGGGTGGTCGGGAGTGGTTCCATTGCCCATGGGATCCCAACGCCCGGCCTGCCAATCGAACCAAGCCCGAAAACCGCCGGCATCGCACGACAGCACGTTGTCGGAGATCGAGCAGCTGGCCGGATAGGACCCAGCATAGGCAGGCGGCGGCGGACTAGGAATGATCTGGATTACCGCCGTCGGCGGTGTTCCGGCAACAACCGAATTGATCTGGGCCGCATCGCCGGTAACCAAGTTGGTTACCTCTGTACCGACTGCGCCCTTTCCCGAACGCGACGCGGGATCGGCCGCACGCGGCGCGGCGATGGCAGTGACGCCCAGCGCCATACCCCCCATAATCACGACGCCCATCAAGGGACGCCATACTCCGACGCTACTGATACTCTTCATTTTTCCATACCTCCAAAAAGGGGAAACGTTCCCAAGTCCCAATTTTCCTACCATAACAAACCTTCGATGAAGCACGCGCTTCACAAACTCCATAACCATTTACTCCCAACCACTTTGTTCAAGCCACTCGAAAGCTTTGACGGTGCGGGTGGGCCCGCTATCCCGACCGCCAGCCGAACCCATATACCATCTAGCTGCCCTCCAGTGCTGAACATACAGCTTTTCCGAAATCAAGCATGACGATTATCCGCAGTTCTCCGGGCTAGGGACGGGCGCCATGCCCGTCCCTGAATCCCGTTCAGTTTTCGTCACCTCAACGATCGCACAAACCAACTAGGGCGTACATCGCCCGCACCTGTCATGGCACGTCCCGTTAGCAGGACATGACCCACCACCCGGGCAATGGTTGTTGTTGATGCACGGCTCGCCCGCATTGTCCCCGCCGACGCACTTCTTGACGCAAATCCCGACGCAACCCACGCAGGTACCGCCGCAGGTCACCGTCGACGGACAGGCGCAA
>Ga0187893_10003124_pt1 | contig 34481 bp, 25 predicted proteins | sample MA1701074metaG_FD_139574 | JGI IMG/M metagenome (GOLD analysis project Ga0187893, IMG submission 139574) | White microbial mat communities from a basaltic lava cave in the Kipuka Kanohina Cave System on the Island of Hawaii, USA - MA170107-4 metaG ...
ACTGCCCCCAGATCGCCAGTCGGTACTCGGTCCAGACCGAGTACCGGTCTCTTCGCACCGGCGCCTCAACCCGCGGACCGGCAGTCTGGACTCCTTCATCGCCCGTTACTCGGACGGGCTCCTGGTGATCCGCTCCAGCGCGAGCACGTGGTCGTCCCCGTAGTTGTCGAGTTGTTGCACGGCCCCGGCCGAGCGTGGCTCGAACCCAACTCCGGCGAGGTAACCGGGCACTTCGCTCGTGATCTCGCCCTCGTGGGATTCGACGTCCTTCGGGTCGACGATCATGAGGGGCAGGTGGCTGTTGGCGATCAGCAGCTTGCGGGCGCCCTGCTTCTCGTACACCACCATGTCGAGCGGGTAGTTGCCGGATCCGAACTCCGCGACCGTTCGGCCCCGGAGTTGACGCTGGTCCTGGAGGTCGGCCAGCGGGAAGGTCACCAGCGGGGTGCACAGGTACGCTGCCAACACGTGCATCCGACCCCTCAATGGGAACGGCACGAAGGTGCGGATCGGCGCGTCGGTCTCGTACTTGCCGTGGGCGCCGTGGTAACTCTCCAGGGTCGTGGCCGCGACCGGTCCTTCGAAGGGATAAGCCACGCGCCAGAGGGTCGCCGCGAACTCCTCGTTGGACAGGCCGGCGATGAACAGGGTGCCTTCGGCGTAGACGAGATCGGTGATGGTGTCCGCGCGCAGGGTGATGCCCTCCTTCCATCCGTGGGCCTTTGCCGGATCGACGGGGTTGGGCAAGGCCACGCGCGCGAACCGCAGCCGGCGCAGGTCGACGGCGGAGAGGCGTCCCTCGGCATCGATGCGCACCAGGACGCTGGCGTCGGCCACGTCGTTGGGGAGCAGCCAGCGGTCGCTCCAGGCCGCGCGGCCACGCGACACCGACAGGTACACGTTCTTCGAGAGGGGATTGACGGCCATGTCGTGGACCATCACGTCCGCCGGCGTGGCGCCCAGCAGCGCCGCCAGCTTGCCCTCGACGTCCACCACCACTTTCGGCTCCGCGACCACGCGTGACGCCGCGTCACCCAGGTCGAGCGCGAACACCGCTCCACCCTTGCCGTCTCCGACGAAAAGCACGCCGCCGGGGCCGAAGGCGAGGGCGCTCATCGAGCGCATCTCGGGGCTTCCCAGCACGAGGCCTGGGCCGGCCTGCGCCCCGGCCAGGGGGGCTGCGAGAGCCAACACGAGCACGAAACGTAGGTGTCTCATGACCCGCAGTCTAAGCACCACACCCCCGGGGCGGATGCCAAACTTTGTCAAAGCGCCCGGCGCCTTGCTCGTCTCGAAGCGGAGTGTTAGCCTCCCGGCCCCGCGCCTCGTCCTCAATCCGAGGCAGCCACCCATGGAAGTCGCCATCTGCCACGCCGACCGGGACCTCGTGGTGGTCGACAAGCCGCCGGCCGTTGCGGTCATATCTGCGCGGAGCGAACCCGCCGAAGCCAGCCTGGTCCGCCAGCTGGAGGCGTGCCTCGGCCTGCGGCTCTGGGTCGTGCACCGGATCGACCGCGACACCTCCGGAGTCGTGGTGTTCGCGAAAAGCGCCGAAGCCCATCGCGCCCTCTGCCGGGCCTTCGAGGAGCGCCGCGTGGAGAAGGAATACGTGGCCTTCACCGCGGGCGTGCCCGAGCCGGAGGCGGGGCGGATCGACGTGCCCCTGCACGCGGCGCGGCGGGGTAAGGCGCGCCCCGCACGGCCGGACGAGGCCGGGCGCCAGGAAGCGGTGACGGACTACCGGGTCGAGCGCGTCTTCCACGGTGCGGGCCTGGCGGCGGCCCGGGTGGGCCTGTGGCCGCGTAGCGGCCGCCGTCACCAGCTCCGCGTCCACCTGCGGGCACGTGGCACGCCGATCCTGTTCGACGCGCTCTACGGAGGCGACCAGGCCCGGCCCTCGCCCGCGGCTCCGTGTCGCCGGCTGGCTCTCCACGCGGCACGACTGCGGCTGCCCACGCCCGGAGGTGTGCTGGAGGTCGGTGCCCCGCTCCCCGGCGATCTGGTGGCCCTCGAGGCATGGCTCGCCATGGCGGAGCCCAGATGATGCTCGAGCGACGCCTGCTCCCGGAGGGCCTGGCCGCGCTCGACGCGGGTGTACGCGACCTGCCGTCGGTCCTGCTCGAGGCTGGGCTCGAGGCCGGTTCGCCCCTGCGCCTGCTGCGCCCCGACGGCGCCCGGGTCGCCCTGGCGTTGTTCGATCCTGAGAACCAGCTGGTGCGCGTGGTCGCGCGGGCCGACGAGGGCGACGACATCACCCCGGAGTTGTGGCGAGCACGGGTGGTGCGAGCGGTCGCTCAGCGCCGCGCCCTGGGCCTGGTCGCTCCCGACGCGGCATGGCGGGCGCTGCACGGAGCCGGGGACTCCACGCCCGGCGTCCAAGCCGACGTGTTCGGTGGTTGGGCGGTGGTGTACGCCCTCTCCGAGGCGCTGATGCCGGCCGCACGCGCGATTGCGGAGGCGCTCTGCGCCGAGGCGGGCCTGCGGGGCGCGGTGCTGAAGTGCCGGGCGCGGGGCGCGGCCCAGGCGGGTCGCGTGCGCCAGGAGTGGTTGGGGGCGAGGACCCCCGAGCGGCTGGTCGTGCAGGAGCGTGGCCTCTCCTTCGAGGTGCACCTCGACGCCGGCATCAACGTGGGGCTGTTCACCGACCTGCGCGAGCCGCGGCACGGCCTGGCGCGTTTCCTCGGCGCCGGCCAGGTCCTGAACCTGTTCGCCTACACCGGCAGCCTCTCGGTGGTCGCGGCTCGCGCGGGCGCCACGGTCACCAGCGTGGATCTGTCGGCGGGCGTCCTGGGCTGGGCGCAGGACAACTTCCGGCTGAACGGGCTGGAACCGGATCGCGGCGGCTTCGTCGCCGAAGATGCCAGCCGCTTCCTGAACCAGGCGATCGGCGCGGGCCGGCGATTCGACGCGGTCCTCATCGATCCACCGACCGTCGCGTCGGGCCGCGACGCCGGCTTCGCCCTGGAGCGCGACTATCCGGGCTTCGTGGCGCGTGCGGCCCAGCTGCTGGCTCCCGGCGGTCTGCTCTGGCTGGCGTCGAATGCGCGGGGAGTGTCCCTGCTCGGCTTCGCTCGCGAAGGGTTGCGCCGAGTGGGGCGCAACGCGAGCGTCCTCGAGACGGCCGGGCTTGCGGCCGACTACCCGACCCTGGTCGCGCAGCCCGAGGACCGTTACCTGCAGGTCGTGGTGCTGCGCCTCGCCTGAAGCGACCGGTGTAGGCTAACGGACGGGAGCCGTCAGCATGGACGAGGCCCTGGCCTTCGAGCGCCTCAAGCCGCGCCTGACCGCGCTCTGGAGTCAAGTTTTCCCGCGCGACGACCAGGCATACACCTGCGTGGTGATTCCCTCGATCACCCTCGACGCCGAGCAGCTGCGGCGCGAGCCCGCGGCGCTGCGGCTCGAGGAGACGCTGCTCTTTTTCTTGATCCGTCTGCGGAACCCACGCGCACGCTTGGTCTACGTAACGTCGCAGCCGATCCCACCCTCGATCGTCGAGTATTACCTGCAGTTCCTGGCGGGCGTGCCCGCGGCCCACGCCGCTTCGCGCCTCACCCTGCTCTCGGCCCACGACGCCACCCTGCGGCCGCTGACCGAGAAGATCCTCGAGCGCCCGCGTCTCGTGCAGCGGATACGGACCGCGGCCACGCGCTGCTGAGGATGCCCGCGCCCGCCACCCGGGAGGCGCTGCGCCGGGCGCTGCAGGGTCTGCGTTTCTCGGTGCCGGGAGTGCGCCCGGAGGAGTACCTGGACCGCTTCCGCGCCGTCGGCGGCGTCGTGGAGGAGTTCGATCGGCAACTCGCCCGAGGAGGCGGACGCGGTGTTCCAGCGGACCGTGGCCGTCCTCGACCGGGAAGCCGAGTCCTGAGCTTGTGGCGCCCCGACCCGGGGAGCCGGTCCAGGCCGTGTAACATTGCAGGGTGGCGGGCGACGTCCTCCAGCGCTTCATCTTCGAGCGTGCCCGGGTGCGGGGCGAGTTCGTGCGCCTGGACGGCACCTGGCGGGAGATCCTGGCCCGCCACGTTTACCCAGGCGTGTTGCGCGAGCCGCTGGGGGAGTTGCTGGCCGCCTGCGCGCTGCTCGCGGCCACGGTGAAGTTCGAGGGTGGCGCGCTCGTGCTGCAGGTCCAGGGGGGCGGGCCGGTCTCGCTGCTGGTCGTCGAGTGCCAAGGCGACCTCACCCTGCGGGCCACTGCGAAATGGGAGGGCGACCTCGACTGGCTCGAGGGTGGTGCCACGCTGCGCGGCCTGGCCGCCGGGGGCCGCTGTGCCCTGACCATCGATCCCGGTCCCGGCCTGCAGGCCTACCAGGGCGTCGTGCCCCTCGAGGGCGCCACCACCGCGGAGGTGTTGGAGCGCTACATGCAGCGTTCGGAGCAGATCGAGACCCGTTTTCACCTGGCGGCCGATGCACGCCGCGCCGCGGGCCTGCTGCTCCAGAAGCTGCCCGAGACCGGCGGCCGGGCTCCCAGCGCCGAAGACCCGGACCTGTGGGAGCGCACCCGGCATCTCGCCGCGACCGTGAGCCGGCAAGAGCTCCTGGGCCTGCCGGGCGACGAGATCCTGCGCCGGTTGTTCCACCACGAAGACCTGCGCGTGTTCGAGAGCATGCCGGTGCGTTTCGGCTGCCGCTGTTCCAGGGCGCGCGTGGGCGGCGTGCTGCGCATGCTCGGCCGCGACGAGATCCTGTCGATCCTGCGTGAGCATGGCGAGGTGGTGGTGACCTGCGAGTTTTGCGCCGAGCGCTACGTCTTCGACCCCGTGCAGGCGGAAGCGGCCCTGGCCGACACGTTGGGCGAGACGCCGGCGCCCGCCGGCTAGCGAATGCCTCACCGCCTCGGGGTCTTTTTCCTGCTGCTGGCGCTCGCCGGCTGCGGCTCCGAGGAAGCTGCTCCCTCTCCCGACTGGGGTCAGTGGGGGCGCGACGCCGCCCATACCGGGCGCTCGCCGGCCGTTGGCCAGCCCCTGGGTCGGGTGCTGGTCGACGTCGTGTACGACCCCTTGGCCGACGCAGTCGCCACGCGCGCCGGTGGCGTCTACATCCACTATCCGACACCCCTCGTGGCCGGGGACGACGTGTTCATGATGTTCAAGGCGGGCACGCTCGAGCAGCCGACCTGGACCCAGAAGCGCCTGCGCCTGGAGGAGGGCGGGGTCCGGGAGCGCTGGACCTACGTCAGCGACTGGCGGCCCGTGCCCGGCCTGGCGTGGGAGCCGGTGTTCCACCCGGCCCTCACCTCGGCTCATCTCTACGTTCCCGCTGCGGGTGGCGCAGTGGACCGCGTCGACCGCGAGACGGGGGCGCGGCTCAGCCGTATCGACCCGTTTCGCGGTGCGGCCGACAGCTTCGTGGTGGGTCCCCTCACCCTCGCGCCCGACGGCGCCGTCCTCTACAACGTGCTGGCCGTGGACCCCGAAGACCCCTGGCGGCGCGACGCTCGCGGCGGCTGGCTGGTGCGGGTCACCCCCGACGACCGCTCGACGGCCGTCTCGTACGCGGCCCTGGTGCGCGGAGCCCCTGCGGCCGACGCCCCGTGTGAGCTGGGCTTCGGCGGCGCCCAGCTGCCGTGGCCGCCCGGCGCCGACGCCCGGCCGCGCACCGCGCCGTGCGGGTCGCAGCGGCCGGGCGTCAACGTCGCGCCAGCGGTGGGGGCCGATGGCAGTGTCGTCACCGTGAGCCGGGCGCACTTCAACGATCGCTACGGCTACGTCGTCGCCCTCGACGAGAGCCTCGCGCCGCGCTGGGCGGCCTCGCTGCGTGATCGCTTGAGCGACGGCTGCGGCAGCGCGCTCCTGCCTGCCACGGGCACACTGGGGGGCTGCCGCGCCGGCGCCCGCGCCGGGGTCGATCCGGCCACGAACGCGCCGCCCGCCGGGCGCGTGGTGGACCTGTCCTCCGCGTCGCCCGTGATCACGCCGGACGGCGGCGTCTTGTACGGGGCCTTCACCCGCTACAACGGGGCGCGCGGCCACCTGTTCCGTTTCGCGGCCTCGGGAGACTTCGTCGCGGCCTGGGACTACGGCTGGGACGTGACGCCGTCCGTGTATAGCCGTGGCTCGAGCTGGTCGGTGATCGTCAAGGACAACGACTACGGCGCCGGCTCCTACTGCGACGACGCTCGCTTCTGTCCTCCCAGACCCGAGGGCCCGTACCGGCTCGCCCAGCTCTCGGCCGCTCTCGAGCCCGAGTGGCGGTCGGAGCCAGCGCCCGACGAATGGTGCATCAACGCGCCGGCCGTGGACGCCGAGGGCACCGTATTCGCCGTCAACGAAGACGGACACCTGTACGCCATCCGGCAGGGCGGCGCCGTACGCGACCGCATCCTGCTGGCTCGGGCGAGCGGCGCGGCCTACACGCCGCTGGCCATCGGCGGGGACGGCCGGATCTTCGCCCTCAACTACGGCCGTCTGTTCGCCGTGGGTCGCTAGCCAGCCGACGCGCCGCTGCGCTCGAGCAACCGGGACCACGCGCTGAACGGTCTAGAATCCCAGGCACAACGATGCCCGGGACCCGCCAGAAACGCATCTTCAGCTTCGTGCAAGCGGCCGAGCTGCTCCCCGAGGTGCGGCAGCTCACCGAGCAGGCGATCAGCAGCGTCGCATCCTTGCGGGCGCGCGCCGAAGCGGGCGAGGCCGCGGCCGAGCTGCAGCGCCAGGCCGACCGGGTCGTGCAGGACTGGATGCTGGCGCTCCAGCAACGTGGAGTCGAAGTCAAAGGCCTGTGGCTGATCGACTTCGACAACGGCTCCGGCTATTACTGTTGGAGCTGGCCTGAGCCCGCGCTCGAGTACTACCACTCCTACGAGGACGGCTTCGGCGGCCGCATGCGCATTCACTGAAGGCGCCGACGCGCTCCCACCGGCGCCCCCCCCACGCGACGTGACCCGGTCGTCGGTGCGACGCGCCGACGACCGGGCTCAGGCCCGTCTGGTCGCGGTCAGAACCGCACCACGAAGGAGATCAGGCCCTCCTTGACCGCGTTGGCGAGGTTGGCCGCGAGGTCCACCTGGAGCTTGTTTTTCACCACGATGCCGCCGCCGAAGGTGACGTGGTTCTGGTCCGAGTCGACGCCGCGCAAGCCGTCGTGGTCGGGGTCGAAGTAATAACCGCCGCGCACGGAGAAGATCCAGTCGTTGCCACTCGTCCAGGTGTACTCCAGGCCGCCGTGGAACTCCTGGTCATCCTTGAGCGGATCGCGACCACCCTGGCCGAAGAGCTGGTAGCCGTTCAGGGAGTTCGGCCCGAGGTCGGCGTCCGAGTACTGGATCCGGACCACGTCGGCCAGGATCGTGAGCTGGTCCGTCGGCTTGATGGCGATGCCGGCGCCGAAGACGTCGGGGACGGTGATGCGTATCGACTGCCGTTCCGGCGGGTCGGAGAACGGACCCAGGTCCTGCGCGTCCACCACGGAGGTGACGGACTGGCTGAACTGCAGGTCGGTGCCCTTCTTGTAGACGGCGCCCAGGGAGACCTTGGCCGTCGGCGTGATCAGGATGCCCGCGTTGAAGGTGGTCTTCACCTCGCTGCTGTCGATGCGGGCGTCGTTCACGACCCGGCCTGCGAAGAAGCCGTCGGCGAAGGGGAACACCAGGATCACGCGCTGGAGCGACCTCGTGCGCACGCGCGTCGCCCGGATCGAGCCGCCGACCGAGACCTTGTCGCCGAGCTTGAAGGCGGCCGAGAGCCCGATGTTCTCGGCCCGGAACAGGACCTCCACGATGTCCTCGTTGTACAGGTCGCGGGCGATGAAGCCATCGAAGCGGCTGCCGGATCGGAAATCGGCCGCGCGCTGGTAATACAGCGACACCGCGGCTTTTTGCCAGGGGTAGACGACGCTGAAGAAGGACGGGCTGCCCACACGCGAGGTGAAGCTCTCGAAGCCCTGGCCCGACACGGTGTTGGGCACGGTGTTGTCGAACTCGGTGTAGCGAAAGTGGGCCGAGAACTCGGGCTTGGTGAGGATCGTCAGGCCGGCGGGGTTCGACTCGGAGGCGGTGGCGTCGTCGGCGAGGCCGATGAAGGAGCCGCCCATGGCCAGCGAACGGGCCCCTGGGGGCGCAAAGTTGTACTGCACCGGCGGCGGGCCGATGTCGGGGGCCTCCGGAGGTGGTATCTGGGCGCCGGCCGGCGGCGTGAGGGCCAGCAGCGACACGACCGCGAGCAATCCTATCGGGAACGCACTCTTCATCACTAGACCTCCGCGAGGGGACGCCAGAGTGTACCAATACTGGAACGCGCAGGACACGGCCGTTTCGGCTCGCGATAGAATGCCGGGACTCCCATGAAGTGCCCCGCATGCGAGCACGAGGTCGAGGCCTCGGCCGACTCGTGTTTCAACTGCGGGCACCTGTTCCGAGCCCAGCCCGCCAGCGCCCTGAAGAAGGGATCCCAGATCGCCGGGCGTTACGAGATCCTGGCCCCCCTCGGCAAGGGTGGCATGGGCATGGTGTACAAGGCCCGGGACCACAAACTCGAGGAGGTGGTCGCGATCAAGGTGCTGCGCCACGAGGTGGCCTCCGATGCCGACATGGAACGGCGTTTCCGCACGGAGATCAAGCTCGCGCGACGGGTGCGCCACCGGAACGTCTGCGGCATCCACGAGTACGGCGAGGACGGCGGCCTGCGTTACATCGCCATGGAGTTCGTCGAGGGCACGGACCTGCGCAAGATCCTCACCGAGCGCGGCGCGCTGCCCCTGGACCAGGCCTTCGAGGTCTGCATCCGGGTGGCCGAGGGCCTGCAGGCGATCCACGAGGCCGGCATCATCCATCGGGACCTGAAAAGCGCCAACCTGATGGTGGACGGCCAGGGGGTGGTGCGCCTGATGGACTTCGGCATCGCCAAGCAGGCGGGTGGCGAGGCGACCCTCGGCGCCACCGCCACGGGCCTGATCATCGGAACACCCGAGTACATGAGCCCCGAGCAGGCCCGCGGGGAGAAGATCGACTTCCGCAGCGACATCTACTCGCTGGGCGTCCTCTCGTACGAGATCTTCACCGGGCACGTGCCGTTCCGCGGCGAGACCCCGATCGCCACGATCTTCCAGCACTTGCAGCAGCAGCCGCCCCTCGAGGGAGACACCGTCAAAGGCCTGCCCTACGAGCTCCTGGACGTGCTGCGGCGGGCCCTGGCGAAGACGGCGGACCAGCGTTATGCGAGCGCTGTCGAGTACGCCCACGCGCTGGTCCAAGCCAGGGACGCGGCCGGGATCACGCCTCCGGCCACCGCCGTGACGCCCCGTCCGAGCCAGCTCAGCGTGGCGGGACCACTGACGCCCGCCCCGGGAACGCCGCGCCCGCCGGGCCCGACACCAGCCCCGGGTCGGCCGGCGACCGGTACGCCCCTGCCACGGCCCGCCACGGGCGCGACGCCGCGCCCGACCGGCCAGGGCGCCGTGCCCGCGGCGCCGAAGACGATCTCGACCCCCGCGCCGACCCTGCGACCGGCCGCGGCCCCCACCGTGGTGCGGCCGCCCGCGGAACGCGAAGCCCCGCCCACACGCGTGGTCGCCCCTTCTCATCCGACTGTCGCGCCGGCTTCCCCGGGCCGCCGCGCCGGAGTCTCGCCCGCTATGGTGGCGGGGGCTGCCGGCTTGCTGGTGGTGCTGGGTGGCGGCGCGTTGTTCCTCGCCGCCCGGGGCAGGACGACGCCGGTCGAGAAGATCGTGGACATCGCGACACCGGTTTCCCCGCCACTCGGGCCGACGCCGCGACCGACCTCCTCGGCTAACCCCTCGACCGGCACGCTGGTCGTGGATGCGCTCCCCTGGGGTGAGGTGGTCACCGTGACCGATGCGAAGGGCGTGCGCCAGCCCGGGGGCCCCGGCGCGCGTTACACGCCGGTGGTGCTGGCGCTCCCCCCCGGGGAGTACACGATCGAGGTGAAGAACCCTGCCTTCGCCAAGCCGGTTCTGGTGAAGGCCAGCGTTCGCAAGGGCAGCGTCGAGACGCTGGTCGCGGAATTCCGGCGTGTCGACGCTGCGGCCTACTTCCGGAAGCTGGGCCTGGCGCCGTGAGGCAGCAGCGACTGCTGCCCGTGTGTGTGTTCCTGGCCCTTGCGCCTTCCGCGCGCGCCGACTTCAAGGACACCTATCGCAAGGCCCTGGAGGCGGTGGATCGCAAGCGCTGGCCCGAGGTCGCGCAGCTGATGCGCGAAGCCATCTCGCAGAACCCACGCGAGGGCGAGAAGGTCAAGTTGTACGGCCTGCGGTTCGAGACGTACTTGCCCCACTTCCATCTCGGCGTGGCCTTGTCGGAGACGGGGGACTGCGCGGGGGCGCTACGGGCCTTCGAGGTGTCCGAGGGCCAGGGCGCGGTCCGCGGCGCACCCGTGTACGCGCAGCTCCTCGACGCGAAGTCTGCGTGCCAGAAGCTGGCGGGGCCTGCCACCCCACCGCCGACACTCCCCAGCCCCCCGCCGACGACCGCGCCCCGCCCGACCCCGACGCTTCCGCCGACTCCCGCGCCGACCCCGACGCCCACCACGGCTCCCGTACCGACACCGTCCCCGACCGCGATGCCGACCGCCACACCGCGTTCGCCGCCGCCGCCGAGCGCCTCGCCCACGCCGGCGAGCCAACGCCCCGGTCCGCCGCCACCCGAGCTGGTGCGTGCCGCGGAAGCCTATTTCGGCGGGCGTTACGACGAAGCCGCGGCGCTGCTCGATCGCATCACTGGCCTCAGTGGTCGCCCGGCGGCCCAGGCGCACCTGCTCCGCGCGGCGGCGCGCTTCGCGTTGTTCCGCATCGGCGGCGAGCAGGACGCGACGCTCCGCCAGCGCATCCTCGACGACGTCGCTGCCTGCCGGCGCGTCGATCCGGCGCTGGCGCCGGATCCCGAGGCGTTTCCGCCGCCCTTCGCCGACCTGTTCCGCGGCGCCCGCTAAGGGGCGCAACCCACGCTCCGGATGCCCGACGCGCAGCTGCGATCCCACGGGCTGCTCGGCGCCGCCGGGACAAAACGCGTGGCGTCTGCGCGACCCGCCGACGCGCCCACGCGGCCGGGCCCGCCGTGAGCCGTTGCGCGACGGATCTCGTCGTCATCGGCGGCGGGATCGTCGGCGCCGCCACGTCGTTCTACGCCGCGCGGGCCGGCCTCAGGGTGGTGCTGATCGAGCGTCGCCCCGGTCTCGCGACCCTCACCACCACGCGCTCCCTCGAGGGCGTGCGGGCCCAGTTCGACGATCCCGACGACATCGCCATGATGCGGGAGAGTCTCGGCGTGTTCGAGAACTTCGCGGCGGCCACGGGCGTGTCCGGCGCCGAGATCGGGTTCCGACAACAGGGTTACCTGTTCGTCAGCCAGACCGAGGCGGGCGCTGCGTCGCTGCAGGCGCGTGTCGCCAGGCAACACGCGGCCGGCCTCGGGGACGTCGAGCTCCTGGAGGGCGACGAGGCGCTGCGGCGATTCCCGTTCCTGGCGCCCAACGTGCGCCGGGCGGCGTTCCGCCAGCGCGACGGCTGGATCGCGAGCCACGAGGCGAGTTACGGTTTCGTGGCGGGGGCCGGGACACGCGTGGAGGTGTGGCTCGAGGCCGAGGTGGTGGGTTTCGAGACGCGCCAGGATCGCCTGCGCGCGGTCCTCACGACGCGCGGCCGGATCGAGACGCCGCGCGCCGTCGTCTGCGCGGGGCCCTTCTCCGGCGTGGTCGCCTCGCTGGCGGGCCTGGAGATCCCGTTTTTTGCCCTGCGGCGGCATCGCGGCGGCATCAAGGCCCACCCCTTGATCCCTCGCGACGCGCCGATGAGCGTGAGCATCGAAACCGGCGCCCACTGGCGGCCGGAGGGGCCGGGGGCCTGGATCGGCTGGTCGGGGGCGCTCGAGGAGGAGCCCGAGGCGCCCCGCGAAGAGGTGCCCGCCGACTGGACCTTCCCAGCCCTGGTCCTCGAGAGGATCGCCGCCTTCACGCCGTTCTGGGAACACGTGGCCGAGGGCCTGGCGCGCTCCAACGTCACCGTGGAGGCCGGACACTACGACATGACTCCGGACGCGAAACCGCTGATCGGACCCAGCCGGCTCGAGGGGCTGTTCCTCAACACCGGCTACAGTGGCCACGGCGTCATGGGCAGCCCCGGCGGCGCACGCCTGTGTGTGGACGTGATGTTGGGGCGCCGGGCAGACCCTGACAACCCCTTTCGGCCCTCGCGTTTCCGGGAGGGCGGCGTCGCCGCCAGGCAGGCGCTGTGAACGCGCGCCCGCCGCTCTTCTCGCGCTCGTTTTTCGTGATGTGCGCCTTCACCTTCACCGTCTTCGTGTCCGCCTTCATGTTGTTCCCGACGGTGCCGTTCCGGATCGTCGCCCTCGGCGGCACCCGGGCCGACGCGGGCTTGTTCCTGGGCTTCCTCACCTACGCTTCGGCGTTCTCCGCGCCGGTGACGGGAGCCCTGGCCGACCGGCTGGGCAAGCGCCGCATCCTGATCAGCTGCGGCACGGCCCTGACGCTCCTCGCCGCTGCCTACGGCCTGACCCGCAGCTGGGCGCTGCCGCTGTTGCTGGCGGCCTTCCACGGCGTGTTCTGGTCCGGGCTGCTGTCGGCGTCCGCGGCCTACATGGCCGACATCATTCCGGAGTCCCGGCGCGCCGAGGGCATCGGCTACTGGGGGCTGTCCACCATCGCCGCCATCGCCTTCGCGCCGAGCCTGGGTTTGTGGCTGTACAGCCTGGGCTGGGGGGTCACCTGCGCCGCCTGCTGCGCCCTGAACCTTGGGATGACCGCGATCGCCTGCAGGCTGCGTCCGGTCGAGGCGCCCGGCCGCCTGCGCGACGTGCGCCTGCTCGACCGCGGTCTGGTCGAATGGCGCGTGCTGGCCCTGGCCCTGACCCTGTTCCTGTATTCCTTCGGCTACGGCGGCATCACCAGCTTCGCTGCGCTGTACGCCGATGCCCTCGGCGTTGCGCCCCGCGGGATCTACTTCACGGCGCTGGCCGCCAGCATCGTGGTCACGCGTCCGATCGCAGGGCCGCTGGCCGACCGCATCGGCCACGTCCGCGTCCTGGTTCCCAGCTTCGTCGCGATCGCGCTGGGCCTGGCGTGGCTCGCCGCCAGCAGCGGGCGTGCCGGCCTGGTCGGCTCGGCACTGGTGTTCGGGGCGGGTTTCGGCACCGCCTATCCCGTGTTCGTGGCCCACGTGCTGAGTCGCGTGGAGCCGAAGCGGCGCGGGGCCGCCTTCGGATCGATCCTGGCGGCCTTCGACATCGGGATCGGCACCGGCTCGATCGCCACCGGCATCCTGGTGCAGCGTTACGGCTTCCAGCGCGCCTTTGCCTTCGCGGCGGGCCTGGCGGCGTTGTGCCTGCCTTATTTCCTGTTCGCCGAGGGGCGTTTCACGAGCCGGAGCGCGACGCCCGCCACGCCCTGAGAAAGTCCTCGATCATCGGCTTCAGGCTGTCCCGGTCGTAGGTATAGAAGAGCTCGTTGGAACGCGGGCCACGCCGTAGGTAGCTCACGTCCATGGGTGACCCCGTCCGCTCGGGGTGGAGCGCACGGCCGTCGCCGGCGAGGGCCTGGTACTGCTGGGTGGGAGTCATGCGCAGGTCGTGCATGGACTCGAGGGCGAACAACTTCAGGCGCTGCAGCTCCGGCGCCACGGGGTGCGAGTACACGCGGTCGAGGAGCACGTCGCCCGCGGGTGGGGGCAGCGAGATCAGGGTGCCCGCCGGCCCGTAGGGGTACTTGTTCTGGTCGGCGTGGTTCGTGTAGAGCAGCAGCGTCACCGGCTTCTTCCAGCGCTCCAACGCCTGAGCGAGGGCCACGGTGGTGAACTGGTGGTCCCAGTGTGTGTCGAGCTGCGGGTGGGGCGCCAGGATCAGCGCCGGCTTCACCTTCTTCAGGACCTTCTCGACGTCGTCGACCAGGTGTGTCCACTTCGAGGCGCGCGAACGCCGCGGCAGCAAGGAGCCGATGTTGTCCCTGAGGTAGACCCCGATGTCGACGTTCGGGCCGTACATCTCGGGGATCACGTCGTTGGGCTTGTCGTGCATCTCGGCCAGGCGGGCGTCGAAATAACCCAGGTTGAAGCAGCGCTCGGGCGGGATCCCACCCTGCCACGGCACCGTGATGCTGTCGATCAGCCGGATGTGTCCCTTGAACCAGTAGAGCTCCGGCACCTCGCTGAACACCGCCTCGTAACTCGGGTCCCCCGCGTTGCCCACGGTGACCGTGACGACGGTGGCGTTGCGCCTGGCGTAGACGCCGAAGCTGGCGATCTCGGCGTCGTCGGGGTGCGGGGCGAGCACGAGGATCGGCTTCGAGAGGTCGGGCCGCGTCGCGAACAGGCGCAGGGTCGCGTCGCCCGGAGCCAGACGGAGCCAGGCTCCGCGCAGGCTCACCCGCGCGCCGGCGACCACTCTGCCGCGCAGGAAGCTCAGGTTGAGCCAACGTGCCCCGACGTCGCCGGCGCCGAAGTACTGGCGGTCGGAGACGCCGTCCGAGCTGATCTCGACGTAGGGCTGGGCCGTGTCCTCGGCGCTGACATCCACGCCGAGCACGGCCGTGTCCCAGTCGGAACCGGCCGCCTCGGGCCACAGGAACTCGGCGCCGCCGTCGGCCGCGGCGAGGTTGACGCTCGCGGCGCGGCTGCGGCCCTCGCGGAAGCGGAAACCGTCCTGAGCGGCGACGGCCCCGCTCAGCAGCACGGCTGCGGCGACGCCGGCGCAGCGGTCGAGACGGGACATGTCGGGTCTCCTCACTCTTGTGGGATCTCGGACGGCGTGACCCACTTGCCTCGGTTCTTCGCGTAGCCCCAGGCGACGCCCACCAGCAACCACACCACGCCAGCCAGCTTCGCCTGCCAGCGCAGGTTCCAGAAGATGAAGAGGCAGGTCAGGAAACCCAGCACAGGTGGCACGCGGTCCCACAACGTCCTCTCGCCCTCCCGCACGCCGTAACGCAGGAACGCCGCGGCGTTGACGCCCATGAAGGCGATGAAGGCTCCGAAGTTCAGCATCTCCGCACCGAGCTGGTAGCTCATCAGGAAGGCGCCAATCAGGGACACCAGGCCCACGAGGATCACGTTGTTGCGCGGCACGCCGCTTTTCGCGTCCACCTGGCCGAAGAAACCCCGGGGCAACGCGTTGTCGCGGCCCATGCCGTAGAGCAGTCGCGCGGCGCCCAGCAGCGCGCCCGAGCCCGAGCCGATGGTGGCCACGAGCAGCGTCGCGGTGACGACCTGCTTCAGCAGCTCCCCGCCCGCCTTGCCGGCGACGTGGACGTAGGCCGTGTCGATGTCGGGGTAGGCCGCCTCCCCCCACGGCCACACCAGCTGGCCCGCGTAGACCTGGATCCCGGCCAGCACGCCCGTGATGAGGCAGACGCCGACCGTGGCCAGCAGGATGTTGCGGCGTGGGTTCTCCACCTCTTCCGACAGCGTCGAGATGCCGTCGAAGCCGATGTAGGTGAGCACGGCGATCGAGGCCCCGGTGAACACCGCCTGCGACTGGAAGTTCTCGGGGTCGTAGAAGGGCTTGCTGAAGAAGCCGGCCGGGTATTCCGGCAGGCCCAGCACGTAGCGCACGGCCGCAACCAGCACCCACACGATCACGACGCCCATGAAGGCCGCGAGCCCGGCGTTGAACTTCGCATTCGTCTTGACGCCGACCAGGTTGATGCAGGTGAAGAGCCCGGCGAAGAATACGGCCCAGGCCGCGTACGGCACGCCGGGGAGGAAAACCGCGGCCGCCTTGCTGCACCAGATCGTGCAGATCAGCGGGTTGATCACGTAGTCCATCACCATGCTCCACCCCGTCACGTAGCCCAGGCCGGGATGGATCTCGCGACCCACGTAGGTGTAGGCCGAGCCCGCGCTGGGGTAGGCTCGCGCCATGCGGCCGTAACTCAGGGCGGTGAAGAACATCGCAACCATGGCGATGAGCAGGGCGGTGACCACGTGCCCCTTGGCCTCGGTGCTGACGACGCCGAAGGACGGCATCGGCGCCGTGGGTTGGACCACGATCAGGCCGTAGATGATCAGGTTCCAGAGGCTGAGCTGCCGTTTGAGCCCGCCGGTCGCCGCTGTTTCGGCCATCGTGCCTCCCGGCCCGTGTCTAAGGGCCGCCCCTCAGCCCCGCCCCTGTGCTGCGGCCACGCGGGCCGCGCCCAGGAGCGCTGTCGTCTCCTCGAGGATCAAGTGGACAGGAACGTCCCGCAGCAATGCCGACAGGCGGTGTTTGTTCGTGAACGCGCGCAGGAACCCGCCATCCCGCAGCGTGGGGGCGAGTTTCGCGGCGATGCCGCCGCCGACCCAGACCCCGCCCAGGGCGAGGCTGCGCAGCGCGAGGTTGCCGGCCTCCGCCCCGTAGAGGTTCGCGAACAACTCGAGGCTCGCCACGCACAACGGGTTCCTTCCCGCCAGTCCCTCGCGGGCGATGACCGCGGCGGGGTCCGCCTCTTCCATCTGGCGCGTCATGTCGGGACTCTGCGTGGCCTGGCCGCTGTCGCGCAGGTAGTGGTACACGTCCACGAGCCCGCGCCCGGAGAGCACCATGTCCCAGCTCACCGGGCCGCCGCGCCTGTCCAGCAGCCAGGCCAGAAAACCCATCTCGATGCCGTTGCGCGGCGCGAAGTCGGCGTGGCCCGCCTCGCAGGCCGCGGGCACGCGCTCACGCCCGTTCCAGTACAACACCGCCTCGCCGAGACCCGTGCCGGCGGCGATCAAGGCGGCGTTGGCCGCGGCCGTAGGGCGCCCCAGGTTGAGGGTCAGCACCTGATGGGGCTGCAGGGCGGCGATGCCGTGGGCCATGGCCTCGAGGTCGTTGAGGAACACCGCGTGGGCCAGCCCGAGGTTGCGCCTCAACTGCGCGTGGCTCACCGTCCAGCCGACGTTGGTCAACTCGGCGGCGCCCTCCACCGCGGCCCCGGGCAGGCCCAGGCACGCGCCCTCGAGCCGGATGCCCGCGGGGACGAAGGCAGCGATCATCGCCTCCAGGCTCGGGAATTCCGGCGTGGCGAAACGTGAGACGGCCACGGGCGTGAGGTTCCCTCCACGCCGGTGGAACAGGCCCAGGATGGTCTTGGTGCCGCCGACGTCCCCCGCGAGGATCATCCGCTCAGGCCCTCGCCGCCTCGTCCACGAGGCGGCGCCGCAACACGGCCCGGGCCTCGGTCGCCGCCACCAGCACGCTGCCCCACACGGTCGCCTCCCGGCCCAGGCTGGAGACGACGATACGCGGCGGGTGGGGCAGGACGCGTCCCACGACGCGCCGCACCTCGCTGAGCAGGGCGTCCTGGCCCGCCAGCGCGCCGCCGAAGGCGACGAGGGAGGGATCCAGGGCCAGGCTCAGGTTGGCGGTGGCGACGCCGATCAGCGTCCCCGCCTCCGTGATCGCGCGTTGCGCGGGGCGATCGCCGGCGTTGGCGGCCTCGAGCAGCCTCGCCGCGCCGTCGCGGCCACGGGCGCCGCCCCAGCGTTCGAGGACGCTGCGCAGCCCCGCCAGGCTCTCGAGACAGCCCCGGCTCCCGAAGTCGCGATCCACGTGTTCGGGTCCGAGGCAGAACAGGCCGATCTCGCCGGCCAGGAAGTGATGGCCGCGGTGCAGACGCCCGTCCACCATGATGCCCGCGCCGATGCCGGTGCCGACGTGGACGAAGGCGCAGGTCTCGTGGCCTTGGGCGGCGCCCTTCCAGTGCTCTCCCAGCACCGCCAGGTTGACGTCGTTGTCGACGGTCACCGGCACGCCGAGCCCGTCGCCGAGCCACTGCGCGACCGGAACCGAGTTCCAGCCCTTGAGGTTCGGCGCCAGGGCCACCACGCGTCCTGCGCTCGGGTCCACGACGCCGGGCACGCCCACGGCGGCCGCCAGGAGCTTTTCGCGCGGCACCCCGACGTCCTTGAGCAGCTGCTGGCTCCACTTTGCGAGCCGCCTGATCACGCGCGCGGGCCCGGCTCCGGCCGCCGTCGGCAGCTCCCGGTGCTCCACCTGCGTGCCCCGCAGGTCGGCCAGCGCCAGGTGGGTGACCGTAGAGCCCATGGCGATGCCCAGGGCGAAGCCGCTGCGAGCGTCGAACTCCATGAAGGACGGCCGCCGCCCGCCGCGCGACGGCCCCGCGCCCAGGTCGCGTAACACGCCCGAGGCGATCAGCTCCTTGGTGAGCTCGCCGACCGTCGGGGCCGACAGCCCGGTCACCGCGATGACCTCGGAGCGCGCGAAGGGCTCGCTGCGGTCCATGGCCATGGCCAGGATCCGTTCGCGGTTGAGCCGCCGCAGATGCGGGGCGTGGCGGGCCTCCTCCTCCGCGCCGACCCTCACTCGAGGCAACGTCATAGTTCGTAAGGGAGTCTAAATAAGTTGGCCACAACACGCAAGGGCGGAGTTGCCTCGAAAAAGACGGGAGCCGGGCCGAAGTGCGTCGGATCGTCAGTAGCTGAGGCCGTAGCCGAAGGCGAACAGCGGGTCATACTGCGCGTCCCCGACGTTGATCGGGAGCTGATCCATGGAGCGGGGCCACGAGTACGGCAACTTGCCGGTCGGCTTCCAGTCGCCGAACAGAACGTCGGCGACGCCTTGCCCCTCGCTCCCGGGCAGCCAGGCCGCCAGGAAGGCGTCGGCCTTCGCCAGCGCAGCGCCCAGGATCATCGGCCGGCCCGAGAGCAGCACCACCGCCGTGGGAACCCCCGTGGCCTCGACGCGCGTGATCGTCTCCTGGTCCTCGACCGACAACGTCAGGTCCGCGCGGTCGCCGCGCATCTCGGCGTAGGGATCTTCGCCGACCACCACCACGGCCACGTCGGCTCCCGCAGCGCCAGAGCCGTCCTTCGAGTACGTCACCTGGGTCGAGACCGGAGCCGCCTGCAGGATCCCGCCCAGGATCGTGGTGCCCGTCGTCGAGGGGCCGAGGCGACCCTGCCAGGTGATGGTCCAGCCGCCGGCCTGGCGTCCCAGGTCGTCGGCGCCGCGGCCGGCCACATGGATGCGCTTCGCGGCGCGCTTCAAGGGAAGCACCCCGCCCTCGTTTTTCAGCAGCACCAGGGACTCGCGCACGGCCCGGCGCGCGACCTCCCGGTGGAGCCGCGAGCCGAAGCTCGCGTCCAGGCCGCGGTCGGCGGCCTGCGCCCTGCCGGAGTCCAGCAGGCCCATGGCGGCTTTAACGCGCAGGATGCGCAGCACCGCGTCGTCGATACGCGCCTGGGGCACCTCGCCCTTCTCGACCAGGTCCTTCAGGGTCGCATGGAAGAGCCGGTACTTGTTGGGGACCATGAACATGTCCATCCCCGCCAGCACCGACGCCTTGACCTGCGCCCGGAAATCGCCGGGCAACTCGTCGATCGCATCCCAGTCCGAGATCAGGAAGCCCTCGAAGCCCAATTCTTGCTTCAGGATCTCGGTGAGCAGCCGATGGCTGCCCGAACTCTTCTGGCCGTTCCAGGAGTTGTACGAAACCATGATGCTGCCGACGCCCGCCTGGATCGCGGCCGGGTAGCCGGGCAGGTGGATACGTCGCAACTCGGCCTCGTTGAGGCGCGTGTCACCCCGGTCCAGCGGCGCGGCCTGACCCGTCGCCGCGTCCATCAAGCCGGTGCCGTAACTCGTGCCGCCGTCCCCCACGAAGTGTTTGGCACAGGCCAGCACGCTCTCGTCCCCAGCCAGATCCCCGCCTTGTAGCCCGCGGACCGCGGCGGCCCCGAGTTCGGCCACTAGGCCGGGGTCCTCGGCGAAACCCTCGTAGCTGCGGCCCCAGCGCTCGTCTCGCGGCACCATGACGGCGGGCGCGAAGGCCCACTGGACCCCCGTCGCCCGCATCTCGCGGGCCGTGGCCCGCGCGATCTCCTCCACGAGCTTCGCGTTGCGCGTGGCGCCGAGGCCGACGTTGTGTGGAAAAATCGTGGCGCCCACCACGTTGTTGTGGCCGTGCACCGCGTCGACGCCGTACAGGATCGGGATGCGCAGTCGCGTCTTCGAGGTCCGCGCCTGCAGGCGCTCGTAGCTGGCCCGCCAGTCCTCGATGGAGTTGCTGCGGGGGTCCGAGTCCCCGCCGCTGAGCACCGAGCCCAGGAAGTAGTCCTCGACATCGGCCTCGACCAGGCCACCCAGGTCGCCCTGGGTCATCTGGCCGACCTTCTCGGCCAGCGTCATCTGGGCCAGCAGGGCCTGGGCCCGGGCGTCATGGGCTTTCAAAGACGCTGCGCGAGCGCTGGATGCGACCAGGACCAACACGAAAGCAGTGAAGGCGCGGCGTGTCACGTTCTGGGTCCTCCTGAGCCTGGGGCCAGAGGGGCCAGCTTGCCCCGGAGAAGCCGCCGCGCCAGCTCGACCGCTCCCAGCACGGGCTCGGCGACGTAGGTGTAGGGGCCGATCTCGCCCTCGAGGAGGGCGAGTATCGAGCGCCGGAGCTGACCCCGCAGCAGGCCGCCCCCGAGGGCCAGCGGTGGCTGCCGGAGCGAGAGCCTCTTCGCCAGCGTCCGCACCTGCAGCACCAGCGCCTGCGCCGCCTCCTCGACCAGGGTCTTGGCCGCGGCGTCGCCGCGCCCCGACAGGTCGAGGATCGGCGCGGCGAAGCTCGCCACGTCGGCCGGGGTCATCGCCGGGTCGTGGATCCTGCGCATCAGGGCCTCGGCATCGAGCACACCGAAGTGGCGCAGCGCCTCTTTTAATATCGACGGCGTGTTCCCCCGGCCGTCGGAAGTCTGGGTCGCGAGGCGCAACGCGGAACGCGCGAGGTCGTAGCCGCTGCCTTCGTCGCCGATCAGCGGCCCCCAGCCGCCGACACGCCCCGGGCGGCCCTGGGACGAGCGCCCCAGGCAGATGGACCCCGTGCCGCTGATGAGCGCGATGCCCCAGCCGTCGGGTGTTCCGCCGCCGAGGATCAACTCGGCGTCGTTCACGACCAGCAGGGACGCCGCGATGGCCTGGTCCCGCGCCCATCTCGAGACACGGGCCTCGTCCTCGGGGCCGTCCACGCCGGCCAGGCCGAATACGGCCGCCGCCAAAGGCGCGCTCAGCCAGCCGGGGCCCTCCCGGCGCGCACGTGGGCCGAGCACTGGCATCAGGGCGCCCTCGATGGCCGTGATCAAGGCGTGCCCGAACTGGTCGAGGCTCACGCTCTGCAGGTTGCTGCTGGGGCCCAGCCCCCGGCCCAGGATGTGGCCTTCCGGATCCGCGACCACGGCCTGGGTCTTGGTGCCGCCGCCATCCACCGCCAGGAGCAGTTGTTGCGTCATTCCGTCAGCGTCACCTTCGAGAGGCCGCGCGGCGTGTCTGGGTGCTTGCCGCGAGCCAGGCTGAGCCCCAGGGCGAAAAGCTGGCCGGGCACGATCGCCGTCACCGGTGTCAGCCACTCGGGGGTGCCGGGCGGCAGGCGCAAGGCCACGTCGGCGCGCTCGAGCAGGGAGGCCTGGTCGGAGAGCGCGATCAGAGGCGCCCGGCGGTCGCGCGCCAGCAGCGCCACCTGCTCGAGGTCGGGGAAGTCGCGCGGGCCCGGCGCCACCAGCAGCACGGGCAACTCGGGCTCCAGCATCGCCGTGGGTCCGTGCAGCAGGTCGGCGGACGAGTAGGCCACGGCGGGCAAAGCGCAGGTTTCGGTGATCTTGAGGGCGATCTCGAAGGCGGTGGAGAAGTTGTAGCCCCGCGCCACGCTGACGAAACCGCTGCGCTCCCGGAAGCGGCCGGCGAGTGAGGGCGTCGTCTCGTTGTCCTCCAGGACGTCGTTGAGGGCATCGGGCAACGCGTCGAGTTCGCCCCAGGCCACGGCGTCCCGACCCAGGGCCGTGCTCAGCATGGCCAGGGCCACGAGCTGCGTCGTGTAGGTCTTGGTCGCGGCCACGGCCCGCTCGGCGCCCGCGCGCAGCAGGATCACGTGGTCGGCGGTCTGGCCCAGCGGGGATTCGAGCTCGTTGGTGATGGCCACGGTCGCGGCCCCCTGACGGCGGCCCTCACGCAGCACCGCCACGATGTCGGGGGACTGGCCCGACTGGCTGATGCCGACGACCAGGGCGCCCTCGAGGTTCGGCGGCGACTGGTACTGGGTGTAGACGGAGGGCGTGGCCAGGCCGACCACCAGGCGGTTGCGGATGCCGAAGAGGTACTGGCCGTAACGCGCGGCGTTGTCCGAGGAGCCACGCGCCGCCAGCACGGCGAAACGCGGCGGGCGCGGCTGCAGGGCGGACGCGATGGCCTCCACCGCGTCGCGCCCCTCGTCCAGCAACCGGCGCAGCGCGGCCGGCTGCTCGCGGATCTCGGTCTCGAACAACGTGCGCGGTGTCACGTCAGCGCACGACCTTGGCGACGTTCCAGGCCTCGACCTCGAGGCTGGGCCCGGCGCCCGCAGCGCCCGACGCGTACGTCGCCACGATCTCGCGCCTCTCGCCGGGCAGCAGCGCGAGGTAGTTGTCGTCCCAGAACACCGGCAGCACCTCCTCACCGGCTTGGTCGTTGAGCTTGAGCCGCACCTGGAAGGCCAGTGCAGGGCCGGTGTTCTCCAGCCTGACCCGGGTGCGGCCTGGCTCGTGGCTCGCCGAGGCCGCGAGGGTCGTCGGCGTCAGCTTCTGCAGGTCGGTCAGGTCGGAGTGGACCCGCGTCGGCGTGTACCACCACTTGCTCTCGTCGGCGAAGTCGATCCGGTCGTCCTGGGCCGACAGCCAGTAGAAGTTGGAGCTGAGCGGGCGGCCCGAGGCGTCCTTCGCCTCCAGCCTCAGGAAGAAGGTGCGCGTGACGTCCTTCGGAATCTCGACCACGAAGGGGCGCAGCACCGCGTCTGGGCCCACGTCCACCACGGCCTGCTTCGCGAAGCGCGGCTTCAGCTCGAAGTCGAGGAGCTGGGCGCCGACCTTCAGGCCCGGATAAGCCTCCCAGGTGTCGTTCACGACGGCGACCGTGTGATCGTCGTACGAGTACTGCACGTGGAGCGGCTCGCAGGCCTTCTTGCTGCCGAAGTAGCCGCCGCCCGGGCGCAGGTAGTAGTCGTAGAGGTGCCAGATCATCGAGGGCCAAGCGTTGTTCAGCATCCATTGGATGACGCCGGTGGCCGTGTACTTGTTGCGGCCGAAGCCCTCGAACATGGCGCGTTGGCCTTCGTAGGCCAGGGCCTGGGCCTTCCGCGCATAGTCCCCCGCGCTGGTTGCCCGCCCGTAACGTGCTTCGAGAGCCTGCGTGAACAGCCGCAGATCCTTGAACTCGTCGCCCCCGGCGTGGAAGGTCCAGAACTCGTTGATGGGCCAGAGCCGATCCGCCGGCAGCATCCTCTTCAGGCTCTCGATGGGCGGGACGGCTGCGCCGGGGCCGATCTCGGTGGCGAAGCCGAACGCGCCGCCGCGGCGCGTGTCGGTGAGCCAGTAGGACGGCGGGACGTAATCGTAGGGCCCGCGCATCTTCACGCCCGAAGGCCCGCTAACGGGGCCAGGCGCGTCGGTGGCGTTGGATAGGACCGGCCTCGACCACTCGGCCTGCTCCAGCACGTCGAGATAGGCCTGCTCCACCTCCTTCACGGGCGGGAAGTCGCTGCCGTTCAACCACACGAACACGCTGGGATGGTTGCGGATGCGCAGGATCTGGCTCCGAAGCGAGGCCGGCGCGACCCGGTGATCCTCGGGGTCCCACTTGTCCCAGGTCTCCCACTGGTCGCAGCAGCACCAGCCGGCCATGACCAGCAGGCCCATCTCGTCGGCGAGGTCGTAGAACAGGTCGCTCTCGAGTTTGCCCTCGAGGCGCACGGTGTTGAGGCCCATCTCCTTTGTCAAGCGCAGCTCGGCCTCGAGCCTCTCGCGCGACGCGGGGCGCAGCAGCATGTCGGAGGCCCAGCCGCCGCCCCGGATCAGGATCGGCCGGCCGTTGACCTTGAACAGGCGATGGCCCTGAGGTGTGAGCTCGGACTCGTAGTGCTGGATGCCGAAACGGACCTGCTGCGTGTCGGAGGGCTCCCCGGCCGCGTCGATGTCGAGCTTGAGGAGGTGGAGGTTCTGGGGGCCCATGCGATGGGGCCACCACAACTTCGGGTTCTTGACCACGAGGCCGGGCGTGGTGTCGGGAGAGAAGCGCAGCGTCTTTCTCTCTTTCGGACCCAGGCTCACCGGCTGAGAGAAGCGGATCTCGCCGATCGAGCCCCGCAGCATGCCCGCGACGGGCTGGTTGGTGGCGTTCCAGGCCTCGGCCGTCACCGTGATGCGGGCCGTGTCGAGGGCCGGCAGGTCGAGCTTCGTCACGACGTGGGGATTGCGCAGGGCGATGGGCCCGCTGTCGGAGACGAACACGTCGCTCCACAGGCCCATGTTCTTGTCGGCCGGGGTCGGGTTCCAGTCGACCCACATGATGGCCAGGTCGTGGGGCTCGGGACCGGTGACCTCCACGGCCACGGCGTTTTGCGCGCCGTGCCTCACCAGGGACGTGACGTCGTACTCGTATTGCCGGAACACGCCCACCACGTCCTGGTCGTGGGCGACGCGCACTCCGTTCAGCCAGATGTTCGCCCGGTAGTTCAGGCCGTCGAGCTTCAACCAGAAGTGGCGCCCCGCTTTCTGCTGCGAGACCTCGAACTCGGTCCTGTACCACCAGGCAGGCTTGAAAGGGCTGTCGTCGGGGGTGGGGAGAAGCGTGAAGCGCTGGCCGATGGGGTAGGTGGTGCCGGGGATCTGGCGCAGGTTCATCCCGAAGTAGGGATCCGGAAAGGTGCCGTCCTCGACCAGGGCGCCCACCACGGTTTGGGGCACCGTGGTGGTGTGCCAGTTGGAGGTGTCGAATCCGGGTCGGGAGACCAGGTCGCCTTTCTCGACGACCTTCGCGGAGGATTGCAGGGACCAGCCGTCGCGCAGCTGCAGGCGTTCCGCGGCCGCCGGGTTGGGGGCCGAGAGGGCGAGGCCGAGGCCCACCAGGATCGCTGGCAGGCCCGGACGGGGCACAGGGGGCATCAGGATCTCCAGGCCGGCGAGGCTAGTCACGCGCCGGCTTTTCGTCAAGTACTTTCTTAAGGTACCTTAATATCTCATGCGCTTCAAAGCTCTCGCCCTGCTGGTGGCCGCGTGGCCCCTCCACTCCGCTGCGGCCGAGCGCCGGCTCGTGATCCACGCCGACGATCTCGGAATGTCGCACTCTGTGAACCGCGCCAGCTTCGAGGCCCTGGAGAAGGGTTGGGTCACGTCGGCCAGCATCCTGGTGCCGTGTCCGTGGTTCCCCGAGGTCGCCCGCTGGGCGCGGGACCACCCGGAGGCCGACCTCGGAATCCACCTCGCCCTCAACAGCGAATGGACGACGCTCCGCTGGGGGCCACTCAGCTCCCGCGATAAGGTGCGCAGCCTGATCGACGAGGATGGCTACTTTCCACTCCTCGAGACGGCGGTCGCGCAGCGCGCGCGGCCCGACGAGGCCGAGCGCGAGTTGCGCGCGCAGGTCGAGAGGGCGCGCGCCGCCGGCGTCCCAATCACACACCTCGACTCCCACATGGCGGCCCTGTTCGGGAGCCAGGCCCTGTTCGGGGTGTATCGCAGGCTGGCCTCGGACTATGGGCTGCCGCGGCTGGTGACGCGCCGCGGGCCGCGCACCGGCTTCGGCATCACGCCCGACGCGAAAATCGACGAGGTGTTGTCCCACGGCCCCGAGGTCCCGGCCTCCGAATGGCGGGCGGCTTACGAGCGTCTGCTGGCGCCGCTGCCGGCAGGCACCTACCAGCTGATCGTGCATCTCGGCTACGACGACGAGGAGATGCGTGGCGCCACCGGGGATCATCCCGACTGGGGCGCGGCCTGGCGGCAACGCGACCTCGCGGTCGTCAGCAGCCCCGAGTTCCGCGCGTTCTTGAAGCGCGAGGAGTTCGAGCTGGTGGGGTGGAAACACCTGAAATAGAGTCCGGCGGTGCGCGCAGCGGTGGCCGTGTTGCTGGTGGTGGGCGTCTGCCTCCCCGTTCGCGCGGGCGACATCGACCCGGCGCTGCTGCTCGACCGCGCGATTGCCCGGGGCGAGCAGAGCCTGCGTGAGTCCGATCTCGCGGAAGCCGGGCGTCATTACCGGCAGGCGCTCTTCGAGGGTCATTGGCTGCTGGGCAGCCTCGACCGCCTCGAAGACCATCTGCCCGAGGCGCGCGCGGCCTTCGAGGCCGCGTGCCGGGTGATCGAGGACAACGCCCGCGCCCGGCGGTCTTTGGCCCTGGTCCTTCTTCAGCTGGGCGAGTTCCCCGCGGCCGAGTCACTGCTGAGGGAGCTGTTGCGGCAGGATCCGAACGACCTGGCCTCGCGACAACTGCTGGCGCAGGCGCTCGTCAGCTCCGGTCGGCGCGCGGAGGCGGTCCAGGAGCTGGAGCAAGCCCGTGCTGTCGCCCCCGGAGACCTCGAGCTGGCCTTCGCACTCGCCCGCAGCTACCTGGCGCTCGGAGCGGTCGACCGCGCCGCCCCGGTTTTCGCCGAGGTGCTTCGCGCGCGCCCGATCCCCCAGAGCCACCTCCTGATCGGCCGGAGCTACCGCGACTTCGGCAGCTTCGACCTCGCGCGGACGCAGCTGCGCTCGGCGCTGGCGCTCGACCCGCAGCTGCGGCGGGCCCACTACGAGCTCGGCATGACCGCGTTGAAGGAGAGCGGCCGGGCCGGGATGGTCGAGGCGATCGCACACTTCAACGCCGAGCTCGAACACTCGCCCCAGGACCCTCAGGTGAACCTCGAGTTGGGAGTGGCCCTCGTCGAGAGTCAGCGCCACGCCGAGGCCCTCGGGCCCTTGGAGATCGCCGCCCGCTCGCAGCCGGCCGACGCGCGGACCATCGGCTACCTGGGGCGCGCGCAGCTCGGCTCCGGCCGGGCGGACCTGGCGGCGCCTCTCTTGAGGCGCGCGTTGGAGCTGGCCGGCCAGCAGGGAGCGAACGCGCCCGCCCTGCGGGCCATCCACCTCCAGCTCGGAGAGGCTCTGAGAAGTCTCGGCCAGAAGGATGAAGCGCAAGGGCACTTCGACGCGGCGCAAGGGCTTTCAGCACAGGGTGCGGAGGCCGAGCGGGCCCAGATGGCCCGATACCTGGTTGGAGACGGCGGTGCGGAGAACGCCACGGCGTCGCTTGCGCCCCCAGTCGAGTTGTCGCCCTTGTCGGAACTGGGGCCGGCCGAGCGGGAGGGGTTGCGAAGACGGGTGGGGACGGCGCTGGGCCGATCGTACCTGAACCTGGGGATCCTGGAGGCGCAAGGGCAGCAGTTCGACGCGGCCGCAGAGCTGCTGTCGCAGGCGGCGGAACTGGATCCGGAGTTGCCGCGGGTGCAGGCGTCACTGGGGATCGCGTACTTCAACGCGAAACAGTACGAGAAGGCGACCACGGCGTTGGCGCGCGCGCTCGAGGAGAGCCCGCAGGAGGCGGGGCTGAGGCGGCTGTTGGCCCTGTCGTGGCTGAACCGCGGTTTCCACGCGAGGGCGGCCGAGCTCCTGAAGGACGACCCCGAGTTGGGCACGGACCCCTCGCTGCAGTTCGCGTACGGGATGGCGCTGGTGCGGAGTGATCGGGCGGCGGAAGCCGAGCGGGTGTTCTCGAGGCTGCTGGCGCGGCACGGGGACTCGGCGGAGCTGAATGTGTTACTGGGCCAGGCCCAAGCGCAGCAGGGGGATTTCGAGGCGGCGACGGCGGCGCTGTATCGGGCCCTGCGGTTGAAGCCGGACGTGGCGGATGGCCAGGGGACTCTGGGGGAGATCTACTTGAAGCAGGGGCGCCTGGTCGAGGCGGAGGCGGCGCTGCGCGCGGCGCTGGAATCCCACCCCGATGACGTGAAGTCCCGGCACAACCTGGCGCTGGTGCTGGACCAGTTAGGGCGCCCGGGAGAGGCGCTGCCGCTCCTGCGTGTGGTCCTGGAGTCGAAGCCCGACGCGGCGGGGTCGCGATATCTGCTGGGGAAGATCCTGCTCGGGCAGGGGCAGGTGGCGCAGGCGATCGAGGAGCTGGAGGCCGCGGCGCGGTTGGACCCCAGCGATCCCAGCCCCCACTACCAGCTGGGCCGGGCGTACGGCAGGACGGGGCGGCCGGAGCTGGCGCAGAAGCACTTCGAGTTGTTCCGGACCCTCAAGGACCAGAAACCCTAGTCCGGTTCCCGCACGATCAGGATCTGGTCCGCCGCCAGATTCTCCAGCAGCTGCTGTTTCCCGGACGGCCATTCGATCAGCAGCTCGCGTACCAGGTTGTCCGAGCCGAGGCCGAAGTGCACACGCCGGTCCGAGGCGCCGCCGTACCCCACCGCGGTGTTGACGTGGCTCCACTGGCGGCCCGAGGCGGTCACGATCCTCAGCTTCGCGCCCACGCCGTCGCGGTTGCTCTTGCGGCCGATCGTGAGCACCTGCAGCCAGCGCCGCGGAGGGGAGAGGTTGCGCCACAACTCGAGGGGGCCGTCGAGGGAGCTGACCACCACGTCGACGCGGCCGTCGTTGTCGAGGTCCCCGAAGGCCGCCCCGCGATGGACCGCCTTGCGAGCGAAATCCGGGCCGGCGCCGGAGCTGGCGTCCGCGAAGCGGCCGTCCCCGAGGTTCACGAACACCGCGTTGGCCATCGGCACCCGGTCGCCGAACTGGCCGCGCACGTCCATCACGTCGGCGCAGGCGACGAACAGGTCCTTCCAGCCGTCGTTGTTCAGGTCGACGATGCCGTTGCCCCACCCGGCCCGCGGCCGGGACAACGCCGCGACGCCGCTGCGCTGGGTCACGTCCTCGAACTCGGCCGCGCCCAGGTTCCGAAACAACGGGAAGGTCTCGTTGGAGAGCGCGGTCTCGAAGATGTCGGGGGCCCCGTCGTTGTCGACGTCGCGCGCGTCCGCGCCCATCCCCGACACCGCGTCGCCGCGCTCGGTGTAGGCGACCGCGCGCTCGAAGCCGGACTCGCCGAAACTCCCGTCGCGCTTGTTCATGAAAAGCGCCGCGGGCGTCGTGTCGTTCGCCACGAACACGTCCGGCCAGCCGTCGCCGTCGAAGTCGGCGACGGCAATACCCATGCCCTTGCCCACGTGGGCGCGGACCCCCGCGGCGGCCGACACGTCGCTGAAGCTGCCGTCGCCGTTGTTCCGGAACAACGAGTTCGGCAGGCCCTCGTATTGTTTCGGGTGGCAGTAGTCGGGGGCACCGGGCGAGCCGCAGACGGGTTCCGTCGCGGGATCCCAGACGACGTAGTTCGAGACGAACAGGTCCAGCAGCCCGTCGCGGTCGTAGTCGAGGAAGGCCGCCGCGACCGCCCACAACGCGCCGTACTTCGGGTCGGGCCGCGACAGGCCGGCCGCCTGGGTGACGTCGCTGAAGCTGCCGTCGCCCTCGTTGCGGTAGAGGGTGTTGCGCCGCAGGCCGGCCACGAACAGGTCGGCGTCCCCGTCGTTGTCGTAGTCTGCGGTCGCGACGCCCAGATCGTAGCCGTGGCCTTGCAGCTTGGCCGCCACCGTGACGTCGCTGAAGCTCCCGTCTCGCCCGTTGCGGAACAGGCGGTTCCAGTGCCCCGGGTCGGACTTGTCGAGGCCCGGCAAACGCGCCCCGTTGACGGCGTAGATGTCGAGCCAGCCGTCGCCGTCGTAGTCGAAGAGAGCGACGCCGGAGACCATGGTCTCCGGTTGGTGACGGCGTTGGGTGCGGCTCGGGTTCGTCACGAAGCGGACGCCGCTGGGTGCGGCGCTCTCCTCGAACACCACGGGGTCGAAGGCCGTCGAGGGGGAGCTGGCGCCGAGAACCGCCGCAGATAGGAACAGGAGCACGCCGGCCGAGGCTCGCATGCGAGAAGGCAAGGATAGAATGAATCCCGCGATGCTCGGCGGCGGACTTCTCATCTGCGCCGCGGCCGCCGGGCTGCAGGCCGATCCCGGCGCCTCCCTCGACCGCTTGCTGCTGAGGGCCGAGGCGCACCTGATGCGTGGCGAGGGCGCGACGGCCGAAGGGCTCTACCGCGAGGCCCTCTTCGAGGGTTGGCTGCTCGTGGGCACGCTGGACCGGTTGGAGGGCCGTCTACCAGAGTCGCGGCGGTCGCTGCTGGCTGCGGCGGACCTGGGTCTCGAGGATCGCCCACGCTTGCAGGCGCTGGCGGTGGGTCTGCTGAAGTCGGGAGAGGCCGCGCGTGCCCTTGAGTTGCTGGCCGCGCTCGCGGCCAGGCCGCCCCCGGACTTCGAGACCCTGCGGCTGCTCGCCAAGGCTTCCGCCGCGACCGGCCAACGCGAGCAGGCTCTCAGGGAGCTCGAGGCCGCCCTGCAGCTGGCGGCCGGCGAGCCCGAGGCGACCTTTCTGGTTGCGACCGAGCTCCTCTGGTTGAAGGAGCCCGTCGCTGCGGAGCGGCTGTTCGCTCAGGTGATCGCGGCCAGGCCCCAGCCGCAGACCCGCGTGCTGATTGGCCGCGCCTGCCGCGACGCGGGGGAGCACGCGCGGGCCATCACGCACCTGCGCGCGGCCCTGGAGCAGGACCCGCGGGTGGAGCGCGCGCACTATTACCTCGGCATGGTCGCCCTTGCCGATCCCCGGACGGGCCCGCAGCGGCTGGAGCAGGCCATCGCCGAGTTCCGCGAGGAGCTGCGCCTCAACCCCGGCGACGCGCTGACCCACGACCAGCTCGGCCTGGCACTGCTCGATTCCGAACGCCCCCGGGAGGCGCTGCCCTTTTTCGAGGCGGCCGTTCGCGGCGCCCCGCGCGCCGTCTACGTCCATCACCTAGGCCGCTGCCTGCTGGCCTTGGAGCGAGCCGGAGACGCGGCGGCCTCGCTGCAACGAGCCCTCGACCTCGCCCGCACCGACGCCAGCGCCGAGCCGGAGCTGGGGAAGATCCATTACCACCTCGGTCTCGCCCTGCGGAAGCTGGGCCGGACCGAGGAGGCGACCCGGCACCTGTCGGAGGCCCGTCGCCGGAGCGCGGCTGAGGCGGCCTCGGCCGCGGACCCGCCGAACTCGGAGTTGTCGCCGTTGTCGGAGTTGGCTGCCGCGCTGCGGGAGCCGCTCCGGAAGCGGGTGCGGACGGGGTTGGGCCGCTCCTACCTGAACCTGGGGATCCTGAAGGCGCAAGCGCAGCAGTTCGAGGCGGCGGCGCAGCTCCTGGGGCAGGCGGCGGAGCTGGACCCCGAGCTGCCCCGGGTGCAGGCCTCCCTGGGGATTGCGCTCTTCAACGCGAAGCAGTACCAGCAGGCGACGGCGCCGCTGACGCGAGCGTTGGAGACGAACCCCGACGACGTGGGCCTGACGCGGCTGCTCGGGTTGTCGTGGCTGAACCTGGGGTCCTTCGCGCGCGCCGCGGAGCTCCTGGAGCGCGACCCGCAGCGTGCCGGCGACCCGGCGCTGGAGTTTGCCTACGGGATGGCCCTGGTGCGGAGCGGTCGTGCCTCGGAGGCGCAGACGGTGTTCTCGAGGCTCCTGTCGCGGCACGGCGACTCGCCGGAGCTGAGCGTCCTCCTGGGCCAGGCGCACGCGCAGCAGGGGGACTTCGAGGCGGCGACCGCGGCCCTCTACCGGGCCCTCCGAGCGAAGCCGGGCGTGGCGGACGCCCAGGGGACGCTGGGCGAGATCTTCCTGAAGCAGGGGCGGCTCGCGGAGGCGGAGACGGCGCTACGGTCGGAGCTGGAATCCCATCCCGAGGATGCGAAATCGCGGCACAACCTGGCGCTGGCCTTGGATCAACTGGGGCGCTCCGGGGAGGCGGTGACGCTGCTGCGGGCGCTGGTCGGGGCGAACCCCGAGGCGGCGGAGTCGCGTTACCTCCTGGGCAGGATCCTGCTGGCGCAGGGGGAGACGAAACAGGCGATCGAGGAGCTGGAAGCGGCCTCGCGGCTCGACCCGAAGGACCCCAACCCCCACTACCAGCTCGGCCAGGCGTACCGCAGGAGCGGTCAGGCCCAGCTTTCCGAACAACACTTCGACACCTACCGAAAACTGAAGGAGGCCAGGCGCTGAATCCGACGCTGAACCCCATGCAGACCGTCGTCGCCCCGGCGTCGCTCGCGCTACTCGCGGCGACGGTCCTCGTCGCGCAGTCCCCGCAGGCCATCCTGTTCCGCGACGTTACGAAGGCCGCGGGGATCACGTTCCAGCACCACGCCGCGCCCGACAAGAAGTACATCGTCGAGTCGATGAGCGGCGGGCTGGCGCTCTTCGATTTCGACAACGACGGCCTGCTCGACATCTATTTCACGGACTCGCTGACCGTGGACACGGCGAAGGACCCGAAGGGCGCACGCAGCGCGCTCTACCGCAACCTCGGAGGACTCCAGTTCCAGGACGTCACCGACGCGGCGGGCGTGGGACATCCAGGCTGGGCCATGGGCGTGTGCACGGCCGACGTGGACGCCGACGGCTGGGAGGACCTGTACGTGACCGGCCTGGGGCGCAACTACCTGTATCGGAACAACAGGGACGGGACCTTCACCGACACCGCTCAGCCGAGCGGCTTGCTCGGCGGCGGCTGGTCGGCGGGCTGCGGCTTCGCCGACTACGATCGTGATGGCCGCCTCGACCTGTTCGTGAGCCGCTACGTGAGGATCGACCTCGCCGACCTGCCCCAGTTCGGCAGGGACAAGACCTGCCAGTACCGCGGGATCGCGGTGCAGTGTGGCCCGCGTGGCCTGCCGGGCGAGGGTGACCTCCTGTTCCGCAATGACGGCGACGGCCGCTTCACCGAGGTGGCCGCCCAGGCCGGCGTCCACGACCCGCGGGAGTACTTCGGCCTCGGCATCGCCTGGTTCGATTTCAACCAGGACGGCTGGCCGGACCTGTACGTGGCCAACGACTCGGGGCCGAACTTCCTGTACGAGAACAGGCAGGACGGGACCTTCAAGGAGATCGCGTTCCCGATGGGCGTCGCGGTGAGCGAGGATGGCGGCGAGCAGGGCAGCATGGGTGTCGCCCTGGGCGACTACGACAACCTGGGGCGCTTCCACATCTTCGTCACCAACTATGCCGAGGAGTACAACGCGCTGTACCGAGATGAGGGCGGGCATTTCTCCGACGTCTCCTTCCGCTCGAAGACCGCGCCCGGCAGCCTGCCCTTCGTGGGCTGGGGCAACGCCTTCCTCGACTACGACAACGACGGCTGGCTCGACCTGATCGCCGTGAACGGCCACGTCTACCCGCAGCTCGAGAAGTCGCGGGCCGGAGCGGCCGCGGGTTACCGGCAGCGCAAGCTGCTCTACCACAACCGCGGCGCCGCGGGTTTCGAGGAGCTGGCGGAGCGTTACGGCAGCGCGCTGACCGAGGAGCGCGTCCAGCGGGGGCTGGCCGTGGGCGATCTCGACAACGACGGCCGCCTGGACGTGGTGATCAACGACCTCGACGGCAGCCCGCAGCTCCTGCGCAACGAGCTCGCCGGGGCCGGACACTTCCTGACCGTCAGCTTGCGCGGGAAGGGGCCCAACACCGGCGCCATCGGCGCTGTCGTGCGGGTCACCGCGGGCGCGCTGAAGATGCAGCGCCTCGTGCAGAGCGGCTCGAGTTACATCTCGCAGGAGGACAAGCGCCTGCACTTTGGTCTCGGCCCAAGCGTCCGGGCGGACCTGGTCACGGTGTTGTGGCCCGATGGAACGGAGACCCGGCAGCACAACGTGGCGGCCGACCGCATCCTCGAGATCGCGCAGCCGAAGTGAGCCGAACCACGACCGCGAGCCCGGGGGCGAGGGGCGTGGCCGGCACGGGTGCTCCAAGAATTTGGACTTTCTTCGCGAGCTTGCGAAAGACCCCTGCGGGCAGGGCGTAGCGTCCCGGGCCGGCGGCTGGATCCAAGTGACTGACCCAGGGGAGAGCGGAGGGGCGCCCGGCCGCGCCAAGGCGCCAGCTCCGCACAGGGCGGCGCTGGCAGGCAAGGGGGGACCACCGGAAGTGGCGACCCCCCCGGGGCGACTCGGCTCGGGACATGCGCCGAGGAGTCCCCAAGAAAACACTTGACACGGACCGAAGCTCCCTCTATAAGTAGGCTACTTTCTAAAGTTGTTTAACGAACTATCCGGAGGGCGGGACGATGCGAAAGCAGTGGTTGCTGTCGGCGGCGATCCTGGCGCTGCTGACGTTGCCTGCCTTGGCTCAGCGCATCACAGCCACGATCCGCGGGACCATCACGGACCAAAGCGGCGCGGTCATGGCTGGGGCCAAGGTCACGGTCAAGAACGAGGGGACCGGGCTCACGCGCTCGGCGGACACCAACTCAGCCGGCAACTATTCGTTCCCTGAGCTGCCCGTTGGGAGCTACCGGATCGACGTGGAGTCGCCTGGGTTCCGCGCCGAGGCGCGGACCAAGATCAACATCAGCGTTGCTGACGTCCGCGTCATCGACGTGCAACTCCAGACGGGTGGAGTGACCGAGGTCGTCGAGGTGGAGGTGCCCTCGGTGGCCGTGAACACCGTCGGCGGCGAGATCGCGGGCCTGATCACCGGCGAGCAGGTGAGGGAGCTGCCCTTGAACGGCCGCAACTTCATCCAGCTCACGCTGCTGCAGCCGGGTGTGACGGCCAACCAGGGCCTGAACCTGGTGGACAAGGGCCTGCAGGGCGGGTCGGACATCTCGGTCAGCGGCGGCCAGACCACGGGCAACCTGTGGCTGGTGGACGGCGCCAACAACAACGACGTCGGCTCCAACCGCACCATCCTGGTCTACCCCTCGGTGGACGCCATCGAGGAG
>Ga0187893_10003126_pt1 | contig 34475 bp, 29 predicted proteins | sample MA1701074metaG_FD_139574 | JGI IMG/M metagenome (GOLD analysis project Ga0187893, IMG submission 139574) | White microbial mat communities from a basaltic lava cave in the Kipuka Kanohina Cave System on the Island of Hawaii, USA - MA170107-4 metaG ...
GCCAAGGTGAACATTCCGCTTCCGGGGAGCCCCCGCTACCTCGACGTCACCCCGGACGGGCGATTCGTCTATGTGGCCCTCGGCAACACGAATAGTGTCGCGGTGATCGATACCGCGACCAAGACCGTCGTGGGTGCGCCGATCCCCGTCGGGACCAGCCCGGAGGGGGTCGCGGTCTCTCCGCTCACCTCGGGAGGGGGCCCGCCACCCCCGGCCCTGTCGGTCGCTCCCGGCAGTCTCAGCTTCTCCGGCGAGCAGGGGCTCGCCGATCCTCCATCACAGCCGGTGCAGATCGCCAACACCGGTGGAGGGACGCTCGGGTGGTCGGTGGCGCCGCAGACCGTCACCGGGGGCAACTGGCTCAAGTCGAACCCGGTTGCCGGGTCGGCGCCGCCCACCGCCACGGCGTCGGTCACCGCCGGCACCTGCGGCCTTCCGGCCGCCGCCTACAGCGGATCGCTGCTCGTGTCCGCGAGCGGGGCGAACGGGAGTCCTCAATCGATCCCGGTGAACCTCTCTGTGGCGCCGCCGGGGCCGACGCTTCCTCTGCCGCAGGCGAGGGTCTGCACCGACCGTCCCGATTATCGATCGGGCGATCTCCTCAGGCTCAGCGTCTCGCTCCGGCAGGGAAACGCCTCCAACAGCGGAGACGCCTATCTGTTCGCACAGGTGCCGGGGACATCGCTCTTCGTGTCCCTGGTGCTGTCCGAGGGCTCGCTTGTCCCACAGATCGGGCCGACGCCGGTTCCACTCGGGACGAACTTCCAGGTCCCGAATCTCGCCGGGGTCGTCTTCGAGCGGACGTTCGGCAGCGGCGACCCGCCCGGGACATACACCATCAACGCGATCCTGGCGCAGCAGGGCACCGACCCCACGATTCCGAGCAATCAGCTTGTCAGCGCGACGACTACCTTTATGTTCACTCCGTAAGCGTGCCCGGGCGGGCCGGGGGCTGCCGGCCGACCCGTGACCTCGCGCGTCGTGGGATCGCAAATCGCCGCGGTGCTGCGCCAGCCAGGTGGAGCTGGAGATGATCGGATCGGACGTGACCAACACAACCAAACCGACCAGGAGGGACTGAACCGATGCGCTCTCGAACCCTTGCGCTCTTCCGCGTGACCCTGTTCAGCATCATGGGTCTCCTGTCGGCCTGTGCGCTCCAGGAGGCTCCTCCTGCCAGACCGGTGCCAGCCGTCAGGGAAAGGCCCGGGGTCTCGAAGCCGGTGGGACCCGGGTTCTACCTCCCGGTCCTCGCGTTGGGCGGGCGCGAACCCTACCTGATCTGGGCGTCCCTTGAGGGGCGGAACGGCTCTGGCGTTTTCCTCTCGCGATCCGGGACGGACGGCCAGACGTGGCGTGACCCGATTTCGCTCAACCCGGACAGGCAACGGAATGCCGTGGGACGGCAGCTCGTTGCGGACGGGAAGGGGAATGTCTACGCACTGTGGGGCGCGGGGTTGCGGACGCCTCGGAGCGAGATCATCTTCACCCGCTCGGAAGATCACGGGGCCACGTGGGCAGAGCCGATCTCTCTCTATCAGGCGGCGGAGCTTCATACCCCGTGGCTCATCCGAGACCCGACGGGGACGCTCTACGCCGTGCTGCCGCACGGGCCGGAGGGGAACTGGAGTCTGGCCGTTGCCCGTTCGTCCGATCGGGGGAAGAACTGGGAGAGGCTGCCGACGCTGACCGCCGCCCTCGGCGGCAACACGTACATGGGCATCAGGATGGCCAACGTCGTGGCCGACCATCTGGGCGAGCTTCACGTGGTCTGGGAGGAGAAGGATCGGCCTGCCACCGAGCGGATCTACTATAGCCGCTTCACCCCAGAGAGCGGAGATGGGGGCGGCTGGCTGTCCCGGCCGATTCAGCTAAGCGCCGGGCGACCCGACTCCAGCGGCGCCTATCGGCCGAGGATCAGCATCGATCGCGAGGGGCATCTCTTCGTGGTGTGGACGGAATCGTGGCTCCCCAGTGGTCTCCGGGAGGGCAGGCACCCGCAGTCGGTCTACTTCACCACGTCGAATGACTACGGACGCACCTGGCTTCCGCATCCGGTCCAGCTCAGCCAATCCGGACCGGGCTCGGTCAGCGCGGTCGCGACCGACGTGGAGGTGGCCAGCAACGGGAAGGGCCAGGTGTACGTGGTCTGGAGGGAGGACGAAGGGTTCCCCCCGATCGAGCGAGTCATGTTCGTCGCCTCGCCCGATTACGGATCGACCTGGACGCCCGAGCCGCGGAGGCTCTACCAGTCTCCCCCAAAGCTGTTTATGGTAGGCTCTTTCTCGCTTCGAGCCGGCGGCCTTGACCATGTGTATCTCGTCTGGCAGATGGCGGGCACCGCCTGGAGGCCGCTCTTCATGGCCTCTGGCGATCGAGGTGCGACCTGGCCCTCGACGCCGACATCGCTGGCTCACCTGCCCCAACTGGACGTTGGGGGTCGCAACATCTCCTTCGAGGCCGACGGCCCGGCGCTCTACGCGGCCTGGGATGGCGGGCGAAAGGAGCAGAGAGACATATTCGTCAACCGGTCCCTGGACTCCGGGCTTACCTGGCTCCCCACGGAGCTTCAGGTGACTCGGCGCTGAGGAAGAGACGCCGGGGACAGATGGGATGGGCCACAGGAAGAGGAGCCGGCCTTCTCGCCAGGAGGGATCTCGGTGGCTCCATTGGACGCTCGGAGCGATTGCGGGGATTGCTATCGTGACGGGCGTGGTCTATGCGAACTCACTCCACAACGAGTTTCTCTTCGATGACCTGGAGACGATCGTCGAGCTGGGTCGCCGGGGAGGTTACGAGGCGTACGCCCCGCTCAGGAACCTGCTGCGAGGCGGGCTGGCCTATCGCCCGATCCGCACCGCGTCGTATGCCTTCGACTACGCGCTGTCGGGCCTTGACCCGTGGGGTTACCACCTGAGCAATATCGCCTACCACACGCTGTCGGCGGTCTTCGTCTTCCTGATAGCCCAGACCCTGTTCGCGCGCGTCAGGCCGGCCATCGTGACCGCCCTGATCTTCGCTGTCCACCCGATCCAGACCGACTCTGTGACCTATATGTCCGGAAGGCGGGACGTCCTGTCGGGGCTGTTTGTCCTCGCAGGTTTTTACGCCTTTCTCCGATACCGGCGCTCCGCCCATCGCGGGTACCTGGCGCTTGCGATGCTCGCCTATCCCCTCGCGTTCTTTTCGAAGGAAAGCGGCATCATCCTTCCGCTCCTCTGTTTCAGCTATGATCTCGTCGAGCGGGTCCGGGTCAACGCGCGGCGGCCGTCGGTCCCGCCCCTCCGGGAGATCTGGAGGGCGGCGCTGACTGCGTTCCGGGACGATCGCCTCCTGTACCTCCCGTTCCTCATCCTGGGGGCCGGGTTGGCTTCGTATGTCCTGTTCCTCGTTCGCGGGACCTGGCAACGGTCCTACCACGGCGGGACGTTCTGGCTGGCGTCGCTCACCATGGCGAGGGTCTTCATTCACTATATCACGCTGCTCCTCTTCCCGGTACGGCTGAGCGCCGATTACTCCTATAACGCCTTCCCCGTCACGACCTCTTGGACCGACGCGAGGGCGCTGATCGCTGCGGTGATCCTGGCTGCCGTGGGGTATGGAGTGGTGTCGTGCCTCGGGTGGCGGCCTCTTGCGGCGTTTGGCGGCATCTGGTTCTTCGTCGCGCTCCTCCCTGTCTCTCAGATCGTCCCTCACCACGAGATGATGGCCGAGCACTACCTCTACGTCCCCTCGGTCGGCTTCTTCCTGATGGTGGTGGCGCTCATCGACCCTCTGCTGGATCACCCGCGACTCGCCCCGGCCATCTCGATCGGTGTCGCGCTGGCACTGATCCTTCTTTCGCTACGCACGGTCTGGCGGAATCGTGACTGGAAGGACGATCTGAGCCTCTGGAGCCAGACGGTCCGGGTGGCGCCGGAGGCGGCGAGGGCGCGGAACAACCTGGGTGGGGCCTACCTGCGGCGCGGACAGCTTGCGTTGGCGCAGGAGCAGCTCGAGGCGGCCCTCAGGATCAGGCCGGACCTTGCCTCTGCCCGGGCGAACCTCGGGAAACTCTACCTGGACCGGGGAGCACCCGAGCGGGCGGAGCTGGAGCTGCTCGAGGCTCTTCGCTTGAAGGGGAACGAGATGATCCCCCGCCTCTGGCTCGGGGTGGCGTACGTGCGGAAGGGCCAGATGGCCGACGCGGAGCAGCAGTTTCGGAGCGTGCTATCGAGCCCGCCGTACGACGCCTATGCCTACAACAACCTGGGCGCCATCTTTGCCAGGAGCGGCCGGGTGGCCGAGGCGAAGTCGGCGTTCCGAGAGGCGCTGCGCCGGATGCCGGATCTCGCGGAGGCCGCGGACAATCTCTCCCGATTGGAGCGGCTGAGCGGGCCGGAGGGGGTAGCGGCCTCGCCTGTGAAGCGGGCTGCGCCATGACGGGAGGCCGGCCGGAGCTCTCGCTGGTGATCCCCCTCTACAACGAGGTCGAGAGCCTGCCGGAGCTCTACGCGGCGCTGGCGGCGGCCTTGCTGCCGTTTGCGGACCGGTGCGAACTGATCTTCGTGGACGACGGCAGCACCGACGGATCGTTTTCGCGGCTGGCGACCCTGCGAGCGGGAGACACACGGGTCAAGGCCGTTCGGCTCAGGAGCAATCAGGGGAAGGCCATCGCGTTGTCGGCCGGCTTCCGGGAGGCGCAGGGCGACATCGTCGTCACGCTCGACGCCGATCTCCAGGACGATCCCAAAGAGATCCCCCGTTTCCTGGAGAAGGTCGCGGGGGGATACGACCTTGTCTGCGGGTGGAAGGCCAGGCGCCACGATGCCTGGTCCCGCCGACTGCTCTCTGCGATCTTCAACCGGGTCACCGCCCGCCTCACCGGCGTCTGGGTCCACGACGCCAACTGCGGGTTCAAGGCGTATCGTCGGGCGGTGATCGAGGAGCTGCGGCTTCATGGGGAGCTCCATCGATTCATCCCGGCGCTCGCCGGGTGGCGAGGATTCAGGATTGGCGAGATCGAAGTGGAGCATCACGCCCGGAAGTATGGTCACTCCAAGTACGGCGCCGAGCGCATCCCTCGAGGCTTCTTCGATCTGCTCACGGTCCTGATGCTGACGCGCTTCACCACTCGCCCGCTTCACCTATTTGGCGTTCTCGGTGGGCTGCTCGGGGTGGTGGGATTCGGCGTCGTTGGCTACTTGTCGATCGGATGGTTCTTCGGACGGTGGATCGGTGCCCGGCCCCTACTTCTCCTCGGCGCGCTCATGATCATCACCGGGATCCAGCTCGTCTCGTTCGGGCTCCTGGCCGAGATGATCGTCTACGGATCGCATCGGGAGGTCGATCCTCCGATTGAGTCGGTCCTGAGGTAGGAGAGGAGCTGTCGGGCTCCCTGCTCGGGTTTCTGGGCCACCACAGGCCCAGAACGCCGATCCAGACGAGGATGGGAAACAGGCCGAAGCCGATCACGGAGAAGAAGGCGTAGAGCCATTCGTAGGTCTTCACGGTTGCGGGAGAGGCCGCCTCCGGAATGACGCCGTGCAGGCGCAGGCCGGGGAACAGGGCGGTCCACCTGAGCTTGACGTAGAGGTCGGCCAGGTGAAGGATCGCGAGAGACGTCAGCCCGAGGGCCAACCCCTTCGCCTTCGCGAGCCACGGGAGGGCGGGCGTCGCCACGATCAACGCCGCGAGGAGCACGGCGTTAAAGTACGAGGCATCGTCCAGGACGTTGACCCCCGCCACCCCGGGCGACCCATCGACCTTGGTCACCGGGCGGAAAATCCATACCCGCCGATCTCTCACCTCTAGGCGGCTCCTCGGTGACAGCAGGGATGTCGCGGTCAGCAGCCGCCTGCCCGCGGCCGCCATCACCTCGGCGTAGAGAGGCGAGAGCAGGGGCCACACCGCGAGGAGGAGTGCGAAGGCCAGAATGAAGCGACCGGCGAACGGGAGGAGCTTAGCGGCTAGGGTTGCGAGCAAGTCTCCCTGCCCACGCGAGCCAGAGTCCGAGAGCGAAGACGATGAACAACGACTGCCAGACGTACACGTGGCTCGCATCGAAGTATCTGGGAAAACTGCTCCCGATATAGATCAGGGAGAGCACTCTCAGCAGGTTCACGACGTAGAGGATGATCGACCCCAACAGGATGCCCCAGGCCCTCTGACGCCAGGTGGCCGGGTAGGCCAGGACGGCCGCGGCGAACATGGCGGTCTCGTAGATGGCATTGCAGTTATTCTGAATGGCGACGGAGAACGTCGGGGTGCCGACGACGTTCCCGGCGGCCCGCGCCTCGGACCCGAACAGGGTCAGGATCAGCCGGGTCAGTTGCGCGATCCATCTGGTAAAGGGGTCCACCACCTGTCGGTCCAATCCGTACAGGAGCGCGAACAGCGCCAGCGTATAACAGGCAAAGAGCGACAAGCTGCGGAGCAGCTCGCGGGTGACCTGCGCCCGCCGTCCCGTCTCCGGAGGAGCCTGCATAATTCCACTTCTACTCGATCGGTCCGCCGCCGTCAAGCGATTTCATCCGCTCTTCAGCGGCTGGCGAGGGGGCGCGGAGCCTGGAGGTCCTTGACAGGACGCCGGTCGGTCGGGTACAAATCGTGGGGTCTGATAATGATGGGACTCACGCGGGGATATCAATAATGATGGACCTGACGAGACGTCGATTCCTCGGGACCTCTCTGGCGCTGGCAGCGGGGGTCGCCTCCTCGGGGCTCGGGACGCTGGCCGATGCCGCGCCGGCGGCGGTCCCCGTCCCGAAGAGCCTGGACACCACCCCGCCGCTCCTCAAGGAGATCATCGGGACGTACGCCAGACTGGAGGACGACCCCTGGTCCCTCATGCACCTGGTTCGAGCCCTGGGCCGCAGCGTGACGATCAAAGGGAAGGACGCCGTTGAATTTCTCTGCTCGCGCTTCTTGAAGGAGCGTACGGTGGCCGGCAAGACGCTCCTGTACATGCCGGTCAAGGACGAGGGACATTCAAACGCCTTTCTGAAGACGCTTCTGGAGGCCGGGGTCCCGCCGGCCCGCCGCTTTCAGCTCGACGGCAAGCGCTACACGGTCGGCGATCTCGTCAACAGCGCCAGGGCGCTCTTTACGTTCGATCCCAAGACGATCAACCGGGACGACCTGGCGTGGAGCCTGATCGCCTTCTCCCTCCAGGTCCCTCCGGATTCGGATACCTGGGTCAACGCGCTCGGCCAGCAGATCCGATTCTCCGAGGTGGTCCGGCTCGGGTTCGACACGCTGGATGAGAGTACGCGAGAGTTCAGGGCCGCCAAAGCGCGGGGGGTCATGCCTGACAAGAACGACAGGATCGCAAATTTCGCCTGCGGGGGGACTCACCTGATCTACGGGCTGGCCTCCTGCGTCGGGAACGGACATCACGGGGACGATTTCCGGCGGCGCCTGAGGGATCACCTCGACCTTCTGGTCTGGCGGCTGGACGCCGATGGCCACCTGATGGAGCGGTTCTATAGCAGCGTGCCTCCCCCGGAGGGAAAGCCTCCAGGATGGGAGCGGGTCTATGCGCTGTATCGGAACGATGCCAGGATCAAGTTCTACGGCCACGCCTTTGAGATCCTGAGCTACGTGAAGCAGCGCGGCGTCTTTAGCCCTTCCCCCGCGCAAGTCTCCGCCATCGAGCGGGCAGGCGCGGCCCTGGCCGCCGCGGTCGGGGGGATCAAGGGCGTCGATCTATTCGAGATCAGGAAGACGAGTCAGCGGCTGTTTCAGCTTCTGGTTGGCGATTGTTGTCACGCCTATCACGGTATCCGAATGGTGCCCGGCGTGAACCAGGTCTAAGCGGGGTCACGCCACAGAGGAGAGCAGCGGATGGAGGAGAGGGGATGACGATGAGACGAGGGATGGTGGTCCGCGCCGCACGAGCGCTCTGCTGGATGCTCGCGTTCGTCCTGCTGGGCGCCTGCGCGGGGCCACAGGCGGCCAAGCGCGTCGATCCCGAGGCCAGGCTCGTGGACCGGGCCAAGGCATACTGGGAGTCCAGGATCAAAGGCGACCTGCTCGAGAACTACCGGTTCCACGAGCCGAACTTCCGAAAGCTGGTCACGTTCACGGCCTTCTCCCAGGGGCGGGGTGTCACGACGATCCTCGACTATGAGGTCAAGGGGGTCAAGATCGATGGGACCACAGGCGTCGTCAGCACGCGGTACTACTTCACGCTCACCCATCCGCTTCTGGTGAAACCTGTGACTCCCCGCTGGGACGAGATCGAGGAGCAGTGGAGATGGGTGGACGGGGAATGGTACCGACGGTACAGATTTCCGGTCGGGGAACCGTACCCCGAGCGGGCGGTGTGGGACCCACCTCCGCCAGAGGCCGGGGGCCAAGCCTCGCCACCCGCAGCGGCTCGTCCGTGACGGCCTCCGCCCCGCAGGTCGATATCGGCGTACCGTTCGTCGCCCCGGCTGGCGGTCGCATTTTTTTCTTGACAACCGAGGCGGCGACGGGTATATAGGAGCGACTCGATCTCGGGCCCGCGGGCGAACGACGCGTCGCCCCGCGTGACCCGAGACAGACCGAGAAGGGGAAGCGAGTCCGTTCTTGTTTGCTTTTACAGAGATGCGACGAGTGGGGGGATTCAGAACGATCGAAAGGAGGTGGCGCGATCCGGAGCAGACGCGAAGAGGGAAAGGCTCTGCTGGCTCAACGAATCGGTGATCCGCAGTTACACTCACTCTCAGGAGGACAGTAGACGATGAGATCTCTGTTTCGCGGGATTCTGGTAACGCTCGCGGCGGTGGTGGTGTTGGCCGCGATGACCGCCCCGGCCCTGGCGAACACCGAACTGGTGCCAGCGAGCCGGCTGATCGCGCCGTTCTTCGACATCACCTCAGGCCGCGCGACGTTTTATCTGCTGACGAACGTCAGCAGCAGCTTGCACCTGAACTGCGAGACGCCGGGCAACGGCTTCGGCCCGTTCGGCGTCCATCTGGAGCACTACGGTCAAGGCTGCAACCGGGTAAACGAACCGGACTGTCTGACCCCGCTCGACATCGATCAGTTCGACCTGACGGTGAACTCGATCGTCCGTTCAAACACAGGGGCTGGACAGGCGCTCGGGCCTGTGACGCCGTCTGCGACGCAGAGCGGGTTGGCGGGCCGTGGCTGGACCGACATCGATACGAGGTTTGGCACCGCGGTGTTGACCAGCTCGCCCAGCATCGTGGCGAATGTGCTGCTCGGAACGGTCATTCTTACCGATAGCGCGAACGACTTCGCCCTGGCCTATCCGATGGCCTCGATTCTCGCAAGCTCGTACAACAGCAAGATCGGGGCAATTGTGGTTACCAGGAACGAGGTTGGCGGTGCCACGGCTTGGACTGGCCGCTATGAGCCGCTGCCGAGGCGGATTTTCGTCCCCCTCTATTTCGCCATAGGGACCGATCCGGCAGGGACAGTTCCACCGGGCAACATCGGGCAGACGTTCACGGCCTTCCTGGCGATCGCCGGGCCGCCGGACGGCAACTGGAATGGATGGAACAGCGGCGAAGCACCCGGTCAGAGCACCGGCCAGGCCGCGGGCTTCGGCGGGCAGTCTAACCTGACCCTGAACTTCTCGATCTTCGATGGGTGCGAGAGGAACACCTCGGCTAACCACTCCAGCCACTACCTGAATAGAGAGTATGACAACCTGTTCGGCACTCAGGTTAACCGCAGCTTCCCGTGGGCCCCAGCGCCAACGAGCTGTCCGGCCCTCGCCTTCCCAACCCGGGATGAGCTGTCCGGGCAGGCGGTCGGATGGATCGACATCGCGAACGTTGCGCTTGCCTGCTCCAATCGGTTTACGACAAGTGAGTGCCCTGCGGACCAGTTCAGCGATGAAGGGAGGGGCACTGGCGAGCAGCGCGGCATGGCCGGCATCTCGTTCCAGACCGTGTCCGGGACGAATGTCATCAAGACGCTGGGCGACGTGACCAGGCTGTGGGGCGATCCGTCACCCTGGGGCATTCCGCCTGCACCTGGAAGCGGCGGGGTCGGGCCGAGCTACGTTAGTGGCGTCGACTGCCCGGCAGGGGTTCCGTGCATCTACAGCTTCGTGAACAACGTCAGGTGGGAGGCCATCAGGCAGGGCGGGATCCTGAACACAACCAACTCGTGTGTTCCCCCGTCAGTACCAGGAGTCTGTTAGGCCACCGTTTGTTCGCTGTGTCAGGCTGACGGTAGCCCGACAGCCTGGCAAACACAAGAGAGGGGCCGGGAATCTTCCCGGCCCCTCGTTTTGTGTGCCCTGCTCCCGAAGCCGTCCGTCGGGCACTCGGTCGGGGTCTTGGCTATTCGGGGGTCAGCCCGTCCAACCAGATCGTCACGTCGTTCAGCAGCCGGTGCTTGGTCAACTCCCCCGCCGTGACGGTGACCGGCCTCGCCCAAAGGAGCACGGAGGATTTTGCCGGCAGTTCGGCAGTGAGAAGCCATCGCCCTTCCGGAACATCAGAGAACACAAACTTCCCCTCGCGCGCGTCGGTCTTCGTGGTCCGGATCAGCTCCCCGTGCCCCAGCTCCTTACTCCTGGCGGCGACCCGTTCCAGGAGCTGGCGGGCCTCCCGGAACCGGTCGATCGGGAGCGGCTCCCGCCCATGTCTCACATACTGCTCATGGGCCCGCTGGATGGCGGCCTCCTGATCGGGAGGGAGCGGGAGGAGCGTGACCGACCAATCGCGGAGCGGGCTCGGATGGTTGGGATGGAGCAGGTAGACATGCCCTTCGAGCGAGCCTATCCTGCCCGCCGCGCCGGCGTCCGTGAGGCTCTTCAGGAAGGCGGCCGACTCGGAGCGATGCCTCTCCTCTGTGAGGCGTCCGCAGGCCGAGAGCGCCGCGACGCAGAGGAGCGCACCGGCCATGGTTCTTCGAGCATCTCTGAGCATCCTCTCTCCTTTTTCTGTTGCGAGGTCGCGTGAATCAAGCGAACCAACTCGGTTCAGTATACGACGGCCGGCCGCTCTGTCAATCGGAAAGATCGAACCGGAATCGCCCCGGCCAGCGCCGCGCGGCGGCTGATTCACCTTGACATTCCGTCGCGCCGTCCGTACCATTCTCCTGGAGCTGTCGATCATGTCTCATCGATGTTTCTCGGAGCCTCTGTCAGGCAGATTCCGGTCCGCGGTCGGATGGCGCGTCGCGCTGTTCGGCTGCGCCTGGCTGCTGTTCACCGTGTCATCCCCGGCTGCGGCGGCCGAGGACCTGGTCGGGGCTGTGAATTTCCAGGAGGTGATAGAAGTCTACGACTCGATCATGAACGCCCCGGGATCCGATCCGAACACGCAGGTCGGGCCGGACCCTGAGGAGGTCCGGAAGCTTGAACGCGAGCTTCGGAAGCTCAAAGCGGACTACGCCCGCGAGCGCCCCGGCCTCAGTCCGGAGGCCAAGGCAGCCCATGAGAAGAGGCTGACCGAGAAGAGCGCTGAGCTTCAACGCCTCCATTCCAAGACGCTGAAAGACGTGTACGATATGGCGCGGTGGCGATCTCCGGAGATATTGGGGGCCCGGTTAGGGGAGAGGATCCGGGAGTATGGTGAAGAGCATCGCTATGCCGTGATCCTCGACAAGGAGCGTGGCGACCTCCTGTTCCAGCGGGAGGGGTGGTCTGGCCCATCGTCGGATCCGGTCGAGATCACCGGTCCTCTGATCGAGTGGCTTCGTCACAAAGAGGAGTCGGCCCGTCCCGCGCGCTCGCCCCGGCCCTGAAGGACGCGTTCTGGACACCGATCGCCTGGCGCGTTGTGGTGCCACCGTGACTCGACGGTTGCGAGTTCTCGTTCCGGCTCTCCTGATCTCCCTGGTCCCGGCACATGAGGCGCCGGCCGCCACCAATAGCGAGCTGGTGCCCGGCTCGCGGATCGTCTTCCCCTACTATGACCTTCGGCCGGGGTCCAACACGTTCCTGATCTTCACCAACGTGGGCCTGGTTCCGGTCTCGGTTTCCCTCGAGTTCTACGACCTGACCTGTATTCGGCGAGACTCCGGCTTCTCCATGTCCGAGAAGGACGTTGATCTCGTGGATCTCGGCCGCGCCCTTCCGCCCGATCCGTCCGGGACGTTCCGGCAGGGATTCGTCGATGCCGCGACCGGGGGCGACTCCCTGATCGGGACGGCCCTCATCGTCAACACGGTCGAGGACTGGGCCGTTATGTATCACGGCGCGGCGGCCAGGCGACAGGTGGGCGGGGCGACGCCGTTCGAGCCCTACCCCTCCCGACTCTTCTTGCCGGCATTCCTGACGCCTGGAAGCCTGGGTGGGGCCGGCCTGGCCGACGGTCTGCTGATCCTTGCGGCACCGCACCCCACCATCCCGGGTGGCCCGCTGCCCGAACAGCCGATCCAGGTGGGGTTCAGTATCTTTCTGGAGCGGAGCAGCTCCGGCTCAGCAGGCGCGGCGGCTCAATCCACCGTCGCGGCCGGCAACGCGATCTCATCCGAAACCGCCGGCCATCAGGTGATCACTCCGATCGGGGAGATCGTCGGCTCGACCGCACCCCCCACGCTCGGCTGGCTTTCGATCATCAACGCCGCGCTCGATGACTCCGGAAACCCCTTCGGCATGGTCGGGCTCTACATTCAGATGGCGCTCCGCCCGGAAGGCGGCATGGCGATCGCCATCCGTCTCCCGGCCGATCCGTCCGTTGCGCCAGGCCCCTAGGCGTGGGGGGGCCGTGGGACTCCTGAGCGTTGTCATCCGTGGGGGCGGGCGCGGCCCGTTCGCCGAGAGCTGCCGGGAGAGTGTCGCCCGGTTCACACCGCAGTTGCACGAGGTTCTTGAGGTCGGCAACGGGGCGGGCATCGGCGACGCGCTACGCCAGGCACGTGGCCCGTTCATCGCGCTCCTCGACCAGCGGATGGCGGTCTCGGCGGGGTGGGCCGATCGCTTGATCAGGGCGCTGGAGGGCTCACGGGCGTGGGCGGTGGGCCCGCTCTCCAATGGCGGGAACGGCCCCCAGCACCGGCCGGCCGACTATCAGGACGTCACAGAGTTCTTACAGTTTGCAGAGCGGATCGGGAGGGAGCATGCCGGCCAGGTTCAGCCGGTTGGGGCGCTCGAAGGCTTGTGCATCGTGAGCAGGCGGGAGTTCCTGGATAGACTCGATCCGGCCACGCGCATAGCCGACCTCCCCTCCGCCATCGCCGCGGCAGGCCATCAGATGGTCGTGGCGCTCGATACCTACCTGCATTCCTTCGCCGACTACCACCGGCACGACCGCGCCGAGTTGCATCACCTGATCCCGTCCGGCGCCCGAATGATCCTCGATGTGGGCTGCGGCGCCGGTGCCCTGGGCGCCGCGCTGAAGCGGCGCGGGGACGTCGTCGTGGTGGGGGTCGAGCTTGAGGCCGACGCCGCGGAGCGGGCGCGGGCCGTTCTCGACCGGGTCCATGTCGGCGACGTCGAAGCGATCGACCTGCCGTACGACCCGGGCACCTTCGACTGCATCGTCGCGGCCGATATCCTCGAGCATCTGCGGGACCCCTGGGGCGCGCTGAGACGCCTCGCCCCTCTGCTCGTTGCTCGAGGGCGTCTGATCGCCAGCCTGCCGAACGTGCGGCACTGGTCGGTCGTACGCGGCCTTCTGGAAGGCGAATGGACCTACCTCCCGGCCGGCATCCTCGATCGAAGCCACCTGCGGTTCTTCACCCGGACGAGCGGCCTGGCTCTCCTCGAGGCCGCCGGGCTGGAGGTCGTCGAGGTCCAGCCGATCCGTTCCGGTTCGATCCCCGACCTGACCGTCCTCCTTGAGGCCGGGCGATTTCTGTCGCTCGATGTCTCGACGCTCGCCGAGGAGGTCTGGGCCACCCAGTACGTATACCTCGCGGAGAGGCGGGGGTGAGCCGCGACCGACGGGTCGATCTCTCCGTCATCATCGTCAACTTCAACGTCGCCTCGCTCGTCCTTGAGTGCGTCGCGTCCTTGGAGCGCCAGAAGTTCGCCGCCCACGACGGGGGCGAGGGTCGGCTCGAGATTCTCGTCGTGGACAACGCCTCTGCGCCGCAGGATCTCGCATGTCTGGAACGGCTCCCCGCGTCGGTCGAGCTTCTCAGGAACGGTCGGAATCTGGGCTTTGCCGCCGCCAACAACCGGGGGATCGAGCGCGCCGCCGGCCGATACGTCTGCTTTCTCAACCCCGACACACGGGTGTTGGACGGCGCGCTGGAGGGGTTGCTTCAGCACTGTTATGGCCATCGGAAGGTGGGGGCGGTCGGGCCAAAGATCTGGGCCGACGACGAGCGGACGCTCCTGCTGCCGCCCGCCGACTCGCCGACCCTCTCGTTCGTCCTCGCTCAACTCGTCGGGCGCGCCATCCCTGTGCTCGGGCGATGGCACGCCCTCAGATGGCGCGATCGCGCGCTGGCATTCTGGCGTAGCCGCGCGGCCCTCTCCGTCCCGATGCTGTCGGGGGCGTGCGTCCTGACACCCAGGTCGGTGGTGGAGAGGGTGGGGGGGTTCGACGAACGGTACTTTCTCTACTATGAAGATGCCGACTGGTGCCGGAGGGTCCGACGGGCCGGGTATGGCCTGGCGTACGTCCCGGAGGCCGAGATCGTCCACCTCTATAACCAGAGCGCGAAGTCGGACCCCGCGCGCGCAGGGCGGCATGCCTCCGACTCGCAGGCCCGCTTCGTGGAGGCACACTACGGGCCGCCGGGGAGACTCCTCTACGGGGCGGCGCTGGCCGTCAGTCGGCGGGCGTCCGGCGCCGGGCCGCCCGTCGTGGAAAGGGGGTTGATCGATCTCGGTCGGGTCGTGGACCCGCCGCCGCTGTCCGTGGACGGTGTCGCTCCCTCCCGCTCGTGCCTCGTCGAGCTGGCCTACGATCGGCTCTTCGTGCCATCGGCCGCCGCGTTTGTGGACGGGGGCGAATTCACGCTCTCCCGTGCTGTGTGGGAGCGGCTCCAGCGGGGCCGGTACTTCGCCAGGATGATCGATCTCGAGACCCTGGCGCCTCTGGCCCTCTGGTCGTGGGAGAAAGGGTGATCGCGAGTGCAGGCCCCGCAGAGGGAACGAAGACGCGCCGCGGACGGCCTGCTGGCCGCGGCGTTCCTGGTCGTCTATCTCACGGTCAATGTCGCCACGCTTCACCGCTACGGGATCACCGCGGATGAGCCGGAGCACTGGTTTTTCGGCGATCGGTACTACCGGTTCTATCTCACCTTCGATCCGAACCTGCTCGAATTCTCTTCGGCCTGGTGGCCCCCAACGCAGACGTGGCCGGTCGGGCCGACCCTCGCGGCCCTGACGGCCGATCTCTTTGCTGATCGGCTGAAGCTCCTCGACAACAACGACGGCCACCATGTCGCCTCGGTCATCCTCTTCGGACTCCTGCTGAGCAGCCTGTTCCTGTTCCTGACCGTACACGCCGGCCGGACCGTCGCGGTCCTGTCATGCCTGGCGCTCGCCTTTCAGCCCCGGATATGGGGAGAGGCCCACAACAACTCTCAGGACATCGCCCACCTTGTTTTCTATACGCTGGCGATCCTGACCTTCCTGCACGGCCTGCTTAGCCAACGAGCGAGGTGGCTCGTGGCGAGCGCCCTCTGCTGGGGACTCGCCCTCGGCTCGAAGATCAACGCCGTCTCGCTCCCCCTCGTGCTCGCCCCCATGCTGGTCTCGGTCGCGAGGCATCCGGGCCAGTACCCCTCGAACGTCAAACGATCGCTCGTCGCCTATCCGGTCATCGCGGTCTCGGTGCTGTTCCTCGCGTGGCCGTATTTCTGGTTGAGCCCGGTGGATCGCCTCTCGCGTTTCCTGTCGTATCTCGTCCACTGGGGCTACGCAGGTCGGTCCGCCTTACAAGGAGCCCCGATCCTGAACGTGCTGGTGACGACCCCGCTGCCGATCCTGGTCCTTGGTCTCTTCGGCATCATCGCGTCGGCCAGGGCCGGCCGCCCGTTCGAGACGCGGGTGACCCTCGTCCTCCTCGCGTGGCTTCTCGTTCCGATCGCACGATCGAGCCTTCCGGGAGTGCTGAACTACGATGTGATCCGGCGCTTCATGGAGTTTTCGCCGGCCCTGGCGATCTTCGCGGGAATCGGGGGCGCCTCGCTCATGGAGCGGAGGGGGTGGGTGGCCAGGACGGCGGTCGCCGCGCTCCTCCTGTTGCCGGGGCTCGCCCTGTGGCGCTACTTCCCGTACGAGACCAGCTACTACAATCTCCTGGTCGGTGGCTTGGGGGGCGCGCAAGCGCTGAAGCTGGAGCAGAGCACGGACTACTGGCTTTCCAGTTATCGGGAGGGGGTCGATTGGGTCAACGCCCACGGCGACCCTGGCTCCTTTGTGATCATTCGACATCATCCTCACTTCGTTCCGAACTATCAGATTCGGAGCGATCTGGTCGTGACCAGGCACCTCCGGATGGACGAATTACCCAGCCTGGGACGAGCGGTATACATGATGTACGTCCCCGCAGACCCGTACGACTACAACATGTGTCTCGCAGAAGCCTTCCTTCGTCCGGTGTATGAGATTCGACGCGATGGGGGCGTGATCCTCAGGATCTACAGACTGGCCGCCGGGTCGCCTCCCGTCGTGACCCGAGATGCCTTTCCTCCCGCTGAGGAGTTTTCTGCAACAGCGAGGGGGCGCTGGGTGACCTTTCGGTGGAAGCCGCATCCGGCTGGCGACGCCATTGGACAGATCGTCTACTACGGGCGCGCCCCTGGACAACCCGAGGCGTGCGTCTGTTTTCGGGACAACCCGGACGGCGTGGAGATCTTCGCCGGGGTCGTGCAGGGGCACTACTACCTGTCGTTGTCGGTCCTGACTCGTCAGGCTCAGGAGAGCGAGCGGACCGCGGAGATCCGGCAGGAACTCATCGACTGACCCACCGATGTCATTGCGAGGCGAAGCCGAAGCAATCCGACGCCCCCTGTCGTTGCGAGGCGAAGCCGAAGCAATCCGACGCCCCCTGTCGTTGCGAGGCGAAGCCGAAGCAATCTACAGTTCTTCGTATAAATCCCTCCATGCTTCGTTGAACTCATTGATCAATTCCACCTTCTTGCGCCTCGGCCCGGCCTTAAGCTGCTTCTCTCGCAAAATAGCCTGCTCGATGTCCTCACACACCTCATAGTACACAAGCTTCGTAAGATTGTACCGTTTCGTAAACCCCTCGATCAGTTTGGACTTGTGATTATAAACCCTTCTCTTCAGGTCGCTGGTCACGCCAGTGTACAGAGTCGTATTTCCCTTATTCGTCATGATGTAGACGTAGTATTGTTTCCTCATGTCCACTACCTAGGGAGATTGCTTCGGCCCCTACAAGATCGGGGCCTCGCAATGACAAGCGGACGTTCGTCTTCATGACGTGCCCTGAGGGAGGGCCCGGCAGATTTCGGGCATTCGGCCCCATGCGACCCCATCGAGGCTCAGGCGTTCGGCATCCCACTTCAGCACCCTCGTTCCTTCATCGTCCCGGAGCTCGCCCCTGGCGAACCGGCCGCATGCGTCTTCGGGGGCGGCGATGATCCGGGTCCCGGGCGGGATCCTCGCGAATGGGGGGGCAGCGGCCACCGCGAGCGCCCATCCCCTGTCACCGAACAGTTCGGCCCCGAAGTAGAAATCGGGTCGTCCGATGACGACCACCCTGTTGACGCCAGGGGCGTTCGCCGCGCGCTCGATGCTCCGGAGGACCTCCGAGGTGATCCGGCCTGCCCTGATCCATGGCAGGCTGTTCGCCGCGAGCAGGAGGGAAAAGGCCACCATGATGATCGATGTGAGCCAGCGCCGGAGCCTCGGTGCCGTGCCGACGAGCAGGGCGGCGAGGAGGAGGCAGAACCCCGCCGACGGAAGGTAGTAGATCCTTGGCGCGTCGTCAGGCGATCCCCTCTCGGCGAAGAGGCTGAGCAGGGGGGATGCCGAGATGAGCATCAAGCCCAGGCAGAACCACGCGCGCCGGTCCATCCGCCCGGCGATGACGACCGCGACGATGGTCAGGACAAGGAGCCAGCCGAGAGGGTTCATGAGTCTCCTCGGGATCTCCCCCAGGATCTCGTCTCCCGCGGACGCGAGCAGGTCCCCGCCGATCGGGTAGAGTTGGTAGGCCACCAGATGGATGAGCCCCCTCGGCATCAGTGACGGCGCGACCAGGTTAGTGGTCATCTCTCCGTACCGGCCGACGACGTGACCGGTGATCGCTTTTCGGAAGGCAAGATAGGCGACCAGCAGGACGTAGTGCGGGACGACAGGGGCGAGCGCCCGGAGGGTCGGGTGGCGAGAATCCGCGTCCCGATAGAGCAGCCGGTGGAGGGTCAGTGCGAACGGCACGACCACGGCGGTCTCCTTCGAGGCAAGTGCGAGCGCGAACGCCAGAATCGAGAGCCACAGCCAGATCGCGCGGCGTCGGGCCGCATACAGCAGGTACGCAAGAATCGAGAGAAGCACAAAGCAGGTCATGATCAGTTCCGTGCGGCCCACGAGCCAGTAGACGGCCTCGGGGTGAAGCGGGTGGAGGGAGAAGAGGAGGCCGGCCGTGAGCGCGACCTCCCGTGCCGGTGGGGGCGGCAAGGTCCGAGCGATCCCGTAGACGAGGAGGCCGTTCAGCATGTTGAGGAGGAGGTTGGTCAGATGGCCGCCGAAAGGGTTCGGGCCCCAGAGGGTATAGTCGATGGCGGCGGAGAGGGTGATCAACGGACGGTAGTATGAGTGCGTCGGGTCGCCCCGATAGACGCCGATGAAGTCGGACAGGGCGTTACGCCAATCGACGGCGCTCCGCGCGGTGTTGAGCAGCGTGACGACGTGAAAGTCATCCGACAGAAAGTAGCCGCCGAGCGACGCAGCGTATGCGGCGATGCTGGCGACCGCGACGGCCGCGAGATCACGTCCGATGTGACTGTGTCGGCTCGGTGGGTGCACGGCTCGCTCCTTTGCGCATCGAAATCGGGGGCATCATACGCGAGGCAGCAGGCGACTGTCAACGCGGAACCAGCGGGGCGGCGGCCCGTTTTCCCTTGACGCTCCAGGACACCCTCAGTATACTCAACGCCAGTGTTTTCCATCACTTCCGGGTATCCGACTCGCGCGAAGGGGGAGGTCGTGGCAGGTGTCTTGGCCATCTATCGCCATGGTCCTCTGGTTCAGAGTTTCGTCAAGCGGGACTTGCAGGCCCGTTATAAGGGATCTGCGGTCGGGCTCTTCTGGTCGGTCATTCATCCCCTGATCATGCTCGTCCTCTATACCTTCGTGTTCTCCAACATCCTGAAGATCCGCGTGGGCGCCGCAGAGGGGACGGAGTACTTCGCCCTGTACCTGTTCTGCGGGCTCTTGCCGTGGAACGCCTGTGCCGAGGGCCTGGGCCGGTCCACGGGCGTCATTCTTGAACATGCCAACCTGATCAAGCGGGCGATCTTTCCGTCAGAGGTCCTCCCCGTCTATCCGGTCATCTCGGGGATCGTGAACCAGCTGATCGGCCTCGGAATCCTGGTCGCGGCGTTGGTGGCGGTCGCCCACCCGCTCAGCCCGCTGGTGCTGGCCCTGCCGATCCTCCTCCTCATTCAGTTCGCACTGACGACGGGGCTGGCCTGGATCATCGCCGGCACGACGGTCTTCATCCGAGACCTGGGTCAGATTCTTGGGGTGCTCCTCACGCTGTGGTTGTTCCTCACACCGATCTTCTATCCGCCCACGATGGTGCCCGAGCAGATGCGCCTGCTTCTGATCGTGAACCCGATGCACGTCCTGGTGGAGGCCTATCGAGGGGTGATCCTCCGCGGGCAGCTCCCGCCGTGGGGCAGCCTGGCGTTCCTGGCCCTCTCCGCCGTGCTCGTCTTCCTGATCGGGCATCGGGTATTCACTCGGATGCAGCCCGCGTTCGCCGATGTGATCTGATGTTCGCCATCGAGGTCCAGCGCCTCTCCAAGGCCTATCGGATCTACGCCAACCCGAAGGATCGCCTCAAGGAGTACCTGGCTCGCGGCCGCCGGACCTACCACCAGGACTTCTGGGCCCTTCGCGACGTGAGCCTCCGTGCAGGGGTCGGATCAACCGTCGGCGTGATCGGGGACAATGGCGCCGGAAAAAGCACCCTGCTCCAGCTCGTGGCCGGGATCCTGCGGCCGACGTCGGGAAGCGTCGCAACCCGAGGCCGAATCTCGACAATCCTGGAGCTGGGCGCCGGCTTCAACCCGGAGTTCACCGGCAGGGAGAATGCCATGATGAGCGGCGCCATCATGGGGATTCCCCCTAGAGAGATGGAGCGCAGGTTCCCCGAGATCGCTGCGTTCGCGGAGATCGGCGACTTCATCGATCGGCCGGTGAAGATGTACTCGACCGGTATGTACGTCCGGCTCGCGTTCGCCGTGGCGATCAGCGTCGATCCGGATCTCCTGATCATCGACGAGGCGCTCTCGGTCGGCGATCAATATTTCCAGAAGCGGTGCATCGACCGGATCGAGGCGTTCCGAAAGGCCGGCAAGACCATCCTGTTCTGCTCCCACAACCTCTATCAGATCCGGCTGATCTGCGATGAGGCGATCTGGCTGAAAGACGGCCAGGTCGCCCAGGCCGGCGACGCCTCCCGGGTCGTGGCGGCATACGAGAATTACCTTCGGGAGCGGGAGCTGCCCAAGATGGAGCGTACCGTCGCCATCGGCGAGCCGAAGGCGTTTCCCTGGGTCTCTCAGGTCCTCTTGGCCCGAGGCGACGACCCAGCCGCGCAGGATCGATTCATGACCGGGGATGAGCTGGTGATCACGATTCAGTACCAGGTGCCGAACCCGCCCACCGTCGTCCATGTCGGGGTCGTCCTCTTCAGGAACGACGGGGTGCCGTGCTTCGGGATCGGCACTCACGTTGAGGACGTGAAGCCGCCCGCCTCCAGTGGAAGCGTCCGCTTGCGCCTGCCGAATCTCCCCCTCATGTCGGGGGACTACGCGGTGACCGTCTACCTGCTTGACGAGCACGGGCTGCACGTCTACGATCAACGAGAGCGGGAGTTCAAATTCCAGGTCGTGCACAACGTCCAGGCCCTGGGGCTGTGCTATCTGCCTCACCGGTGGGAGGTGGAGGTGCCCTCAGGTCCTGAGGAGCGACAGGCGCTCCCTTCGGAGGTATCACGTGGTTGAAGCAGCGGCGGCCCTGCAGGAGCGCGACGTCCACCGGGACCCTGCTGGTCGCTGGATCGTCCGACCCTACCAGCCCGGCGATGAAGTCCGGATCCTTGACCTCTTTAGGCGGGTGTTCAACGTCGAGCGCTCGCTCGATCACTGGCGCTGGAAATTCCTGGACAATCCGGCGGGACGCCACTGGATCAGACTAGCCGAGACGCCCTCACGGGAGCTGGTGGGGCACTACGCCGTGTTGCCGGTTCGGATGGCCTGGGGAGAAGAGACGGCTGTGTTCATCCAGGTCGTCGATGTCATGGTGGATCCCAGTTTCCGGCGTGGCCTGAGGCGGCCGGGCCTCTTCTCCGTCCTGGCCAACCGGTCAATCGCTGACTTCGGCGGGCCCGGCAAGGCATCGGTCGGGTACGGCTTCCCGACGCCCGAGGCGCTGCGGATCGGAGGGCGCGTTGCCGGCTACACGCCCCTCCATCCTGTCGTTCGTCTCGTCCGGGATCTTCGCCAGGGCGAGCGGCGCCGGCCTGCGTGGAGCGACAGAGGCGTTCGAATCGAGGAGGTGGATCGCTACGGCGAGGCGATCGATCGGCTCTGGGAACGCATGAGGTCGGAGCTGGGTGTGGCGGCTGTTCGAGACACACGATATCTCAACTGGCGTTATGCCGATTGCCCGGACGTCCGCTACCGGATGTTGGCGGCCTTCAATCGACTGACCGGCGCCCCGGCAGGGATGGCGGTCCTGCGGCTGGGCGTGCGCGGAGAGAGGCTCGCGGCTCTGGTCGATTGGCTTGTGCCCGGCCGCACCACCACCACCACCGCCGGGGCGCTGCTCCGCCGCTGCGAGGCGGCAGCGCGAGAGGCGGCGATGGATCGGCTAGACGCATGGTTCCCGCCCTACAGCATGCCGCATCACCTGTTCCTGGAGTTCGGGTTCCGGACCGACGCGACCATCTATGAGCTAGTGGCCTTGCCCTTGAGCGCCGGGGTGTCCCTCGACGGCCTGAAGGAGCGGTGGTACTATACAATGGGCGACTCGGATATCTATTGAGCGTCAATGGCTCCCATTGCGCTTCCTGCTGTGTGGGCGGCCCCGCCGAAGGGCCCCATGCTGGTGCTCGCGCCACATTCCGATGACGAGACGCTCGGCTGCGGCGGCGTGATCGCCCTGCACGCAGACCAGGGCGATCCGGTCCATGTCATCGTCGTCACCGACGGCGCTGCCGGGGACCCGGTCGGGCATTACCGGGGTGCCGACTACATCGCGCTGCGGCAGTCGGAGGCTCGCCGAGCCGCGGAGATCCTGGGTGTGACGTCGCTCCAGTTCTGGGGCTATCCCGATGGAAGGCTGGCGGACGCGACGGACCTTTCGGAACGACTCGTTCGGATCCTCCGGGCCATCCGGCCGGCCCTGCTGTACCATCCGTCCGCCCTGGAGATCCATTCCGATCACGCGGCCCTCGCCGGAGCCGTCGCGCAGGCGCTCAACCTCCTCCCGACGCCACCGCAGGCCGCCGCCTACGAGGTGTGGGCGGCTCTTCAGCCGAGTCATGTCATCGATATCACCTCGGTCTGGGATCGAAAGAGAAAGGCGATCGAGCAGTACGAGACGCAGACCCGATACAACGACTACCTGCACATGATCGCCGGCCTGAACGCGTATCGGACCATCTACCTCCCGTCGGCGCGGTACGTCGAGGCGTTCGAGGTACGGTGAGTCGGAAGGTCGGGTCGTTGGATCGATCGTCGCCGCCGATGATGGAGCGAGCGTGAAGGTTGTCCAGTTCGTTCACGGGTACCCCCCGGAGTTCATCGGGGGGACCGAGAGCTACTTGCGGGCATTCAGCCAGCGGCTTGTACGGCGCGGCCATTCGTGTCTGGTTGTGGCCGGATCCAACCGGCCCTGGCCGGAGCCGTCTCTCGCGCTAAGCGAGGATGCCGGGGTGGACGTGGCCCGGCTCATCGGGATGTCGCGGCGGCAGGGCTTCAGACCTGCTACCTATGACCCGGCGGTCGAGGGCCTAACCAGGAAACTCCTCGGATGGTGGCGGCCGGAGCTCGTCCATGTCCATCACTGGAGCCGGCTCACGAATAACCTCGTCGCCATCTGTCGTGCGCTTGAGATCCCGACCGTGGTGACGCTTCACGATCAGTGGATCGCCTGCTCCCGGTATCACCGGATCCGCCCCGACGAGGGCTTTTGCGCCGATCGCGCGGCGCCGTGCGCGTCCTGCGTCGATCGCGACCCTTGGCAGTCGATCGAAGAGATCGAGCGAGAATTGGCGCTTCGAGAGCGAGCGATCCAGCAGGAGTTTCGGCTGGCGGAGCGCCTGCTCGTGCCATCTTGCGCGCAACAGGCGTTCGTCCAGACGATCGCGGGGCTTCCGCCTGACCGCCTCGAGGTCGTCCCGTTAGGGTCGCCTCGCGAGCCGATGGCCGAGATGCACCACGACCGCCCGCGCTCGATGGGCGGCCCGCTGAAGGTTGGTCATTGGGGGTACCTCTTGCCCGAGAAGGGCGTGCACCTGTTGCTTGAGGCGGCGAGGCGACTGTCCAACGAGGCATCGGTGGAGTGGCACATCTACGGCAAGGCTCCTGATCCAGCGTACGAGATCCGCCTGATGAAACTTGCCGATGGACTCCCGGTGATCTTTCACGGGGACTACACGTTTCGGGGCCTGTGCTCCGACAACCTCGATCTTGCGATCTTTCCGTCGCTGTGCTGTGAGACCTATTCGTTCGTGCTGGACGAGGCGTTCCTTCTCGGGGTGCCCGTTCTCGCGGCGAATCGGGGTGCCTTCCGCGAACGGGTCGGGGGGGCGGGATTGCTGTTTCAGTGTGGTGACGTGGGTGACCTCGTCGAGAAACTTGAATCGGTCCTGCGAACGCCGGAGGCGCTTCACCGGCTCAAGCAAGAGGCCACGATGGAGAAGGTGGTGTCGATGGATGATCATGCCAGCCGCATAGAGAAGGTCTATCAGGAGGTCGTGGACACCTATGTGCCGGGGCCGGAGCCGGAACAGGACCACCGGGAATTGCTTCTGCATCAACACCACCAGGTGATCGATCGGGAGAGGGAGATCGAACGTCTGCACGGGGCGATCGAGGGGCTGCAGGCGGTGATGGCCGATCTTCGCGTCGAGAACGACGCCGAGGCATCTCGCCTGCTCCAGACGATCGAGACCCTGCAAGAGGAACGTGAATGGTGGCGGAAGCAGACGCAGCAGCTCGGGGGCGAATTGGATCGACTCGAACGGTCATCCGTGCACAAGCTGTATCGGCTACTCAGTAGGGGGACACCACCCCAGGACTCGGACTCACCGTGAGATGATGAGCATACCTCTTCCTCCCACGGAGTTCATGAGGCTGGTGTCCGGCGATCAGCCGGACCCGGAGGCCCACTTCCAGGAGGTCGGTGCTGAGATCGTGCGCTGGCTCCGGGCGTTCGACCTGGTAGGCCCCGACGTGACCTTCCTGGATGTCGGCTGCGGCTGCGGGCGAATTGCCCGCGAGCTCGCTCACGAATCTCTTCGGGCCTATGTGGGATTCGATCGCCATCCGGAGATGATCCGGTGGTGTCAGGAGGAGATCACGACGCGGACCCCGCACTTCCGGTTCCACTGCTTTGATATCAAGAGCGCGTATGGGAAGCTGGACGGCCACGCGGGCTCCATCGAGGTTCCCAGCTTCCGCTTCCCCTTTTCTGATCACGAATTCGATACGTGTCTTGTCTCGTCAGTATTCACCCACATGCCACTTGCGGAGATAGATCACTATCTTGGCGAACTGCGCCGTGTCCTGCGGCCGGCAGGACGCGTATTCCTGTCGCTATTCTGCTCATGGAAGGAGCCCCGCGTTCGAGAGGCCAATTACTACCACGTGCGCCCTTCGTTTATCCAGATGGTGGAGCGGCGGGGCTTCACGTGGTCGCTTGCGGGTCCCGCATGCCATGGCGACGAGCACAACTGGTACCTCCTGACCCGCCCCGACGGTAGAGACGGCAGAACCATGAGGGTGTCTTGAAATCGTCACCATCGGTGCCGTGACAGGCGCGGTGCATTCCCGAGATGAATGGAAACCTAGAACGCCGATGTCAGAGAAGCTGGTCAGCGTCATCCTGCTGAATTACAACTCGATGAAGTTCATCGATCCGCTGTTCGAATCATTGCGCGCTCAGACCCATCAGCCGGTTGAGTGGCTCCTGTTCGACAATGGGTCGGTCGATGGCTCGGTGGAATACGTCCGGAAACGCTACGACGAAATCTCGATCTACGAGATGGGGCGGAACACCGGATTCAGCCTCCCTAACAACGAGGGGATTCGCAAGGCCAAGGGCGAGTATATCCTGACCCTGAACATGGATGTCGTCATCGAGCGCGACTTCATCGCGGAGATGGTCAGCGCCATCGAGAGCGACCCGCGTGTCGGCTGGGTCGCGCCGAAGATGTTGAAACTCACCTCCGAGGGTACCAAGAGCGCCGAGATCGACTGCCTCGGCCATCACATGGCCAGGTTTCGCTACGCCACGGAGACCGACTACTCCATGCCATTTCAGTGGGACGATTATGCCTCTCCGAGGCGCGTCTTCGGCGCCTCGGCCTGCGGCGCGCTGTACCGCCGCGCCATGTTGGAGGACGTAGCGCTGCATGGGGAGTTCTTCGACGAGGACTTCTTCGCGTTCTGGGAGGACGTCGATCTGGATTGGCGAGCGCAGCAACGCGGCTGGGTCTGCGTGTTTACGCCGAAGGCGGTCGGCTACCACGTCCGGGGCGGCAGCGGCGTGTCCGGCAGGCCCGAGATCGCCGCCTGCGTCCTGTCCAACCGATTCCTCACGATGGCCAAGAACGACGATCTGTTGCACGTGTTCCAGGACATCTGGCCGATCGCTGGGCGGACGATGCGGGACCTGGCGGTGTGTCTCCTGGAGAATCCAAAGGCGCTGCTGCTCGCCGCCGGCCGCGTGCTCCGCCTGCTGCCATGTATGCTCCGGAAGCGGAGGGCGATCAGGGAGCGCCGTCTGGTCCCACCGGCATCGATCCGTTCGATGATCCGGTGATCGCGCACGAGGTACCCATGTCGCACCAGGACGCCGCCGTATCTGCGGCCGGTGCCACGCGCAAGAAAATCCTCGTCATTCGGTCCGTGAATGTCCATGAGACGGCCCGGGCCCTTCGACACCTGCGCGCACGGTATCCGGAGGCGGAGATCAGCCTGCTGCTGCCGCGGCATCTGATGGAGTACCTCGCCGACAGCCGCTCTGTCGATCGGTTTCTGGTCTACGAGAATCATTCCAAAGGCAAGAGCTGGAGCCGCGCGATCACGCTCATCCGAAACCTCCGCAAGGAGCACTTCGACGACGTGGTTATCCTGTGTCCGAGCCAGGCCAGGATCGCCACCCTCTACGACATCATCCTCTTCTCGCTCTTCATCCCGGCAAAGCGACGGATCATCCTCGACAGCCGCCTGCAGGAATCCGATGTCTCATTTAGCCATCGGCTGACGGTCGTCTGTCATAATTTTCTCTTGCTCCTCGCATCGGCCGTCGCCGCCCTCGTCACCCTGCTTCTGCTCGCATCGGTTCAGACGCCGAGGAACGGCGATCGCCCGCGGAAGCGACGGCCGGGAAGGTCGTGCAAGATTGCGATTCTCGTGCCGATTCTGCCAGACATCTCTCATACCTTTGTATACCGAGAGGTCCTCGCCATGAAACGATACGGTGCGGACTTCGTCGTCATCGCGCTGGAGGAGGGTGATTACGGCGTCCTGCATCCTGAGGCAGGAGAGCTCTTGGAGCTCGCGTTGTTCGCGCCGAAACCCTCCCTGGGTCGGTACATGCTCTACTACCTGTTTTTCGCGTTGAGATCTCCGCGACGCATGGCGGAGCTGATCCGTCTCTATCAGAACTACGCTCGTGAAGATCCGCTCCTCTTCCTTCGGGTTGATCAATATCATAACGCTCTCCATCCGATGCATGGGATCGGGCTGGCGTGGATGCTGAGACGACTCGGAGTCACGTCCATTCATGTGCACGGCTCCACGTATCCCACAACCCGGGCGATGACCGCCTCGTGCCTGCTTGGGATCCCGTTCAGCACGACGGCCTTCGTCGATTTCGACTTCGAGTATGACTTCAAGATGCTCCCGGAGAAGTTGAGCCGGTCGGCGTTTTTCGTGACCCACACCGAATACTGTCGCGCCCGGCTGCTCAAGCTGGCGCCCAAGCTGGATCCCGAGAAGATTCATACGATCCGAATCGGGGTCGATCCATCGCAGTGGCGGCCCGCGATAAGCCCGATCGGGGGGCCTGCCCAGCGCGCTGGAGACCCTGAAACGCCTAATCTCATCGCCGTCTGTCGGTTCGTCGAGAAGAAGGGGCTGGATGTGTTGCTCCGAGCCTGCACCATCCTCAAGGAGCGAAGGGTGCCGTTCCGGTGTCTCCTGATCGGCGATGGTCCTGAGATGGGTCGGCTCCAGTCGCTTGTCGCGGAGCTGAGTCTTGAGGGGGAGGTGCGGTTCCTCGGGACGATCCCGACGGATCAAGTCCGATCATACCTTGTGCCGGGCAACGTGATCGTTGTGCCGTCGGTCTATGCGAGGGATGGGGAACGGGATGGTATTCCGACCGTCCTCATCGAGGCGATGGCGAGCGGCGTCCCGGTCGTGGCCTCGGAGATCTCGGGCATTCCGGAGCTGATCGATGACGGAGAAAGCGGGATCTTGGTCCCGTCGAGAGACGAGGAGAGTCTGGCCTCCGCCATCCAGGCCGTGCTGATGAATCCGAAGCTTGGGGCGCGCCTGAGGGGGGCAGGGAGGAAGAAGGTCCTCAAAGAGTTCGACGTGCGCGTGAACGCCCTCCGCGTCTGGAGGACCATCTTGGAGGCGCACTACCCGGATCTGAACCATACGTCGCCCGTCTCGGCGCGTTCAAGTTGTGATCATCCCGTCGCCTCAGGCGCACCGTGATCGCTCCATCTCGCCACGGTTGGCCTCTCTCTCGCGCCTAACGCAAGACGTTCCTTGATAGACCGGCCTGACTCATCCTTCGAGATCACCGCGCCCCAGTTGAGCGAGCCTTGGATTGACACCAGGTAGGGAATAGCGTACCAAGGCATATCGCGTCGCGGTACAGGGCACGATCTTCTCCTTCGTTGCGTCACCGGATTCTGAAGACATAGAAGGAGTAGCCAATGACGTCCAGCAGCTCGTATTCCTTCAGCCAGTCCATCCCAAAGTCGGCCCTGGCCCACACCAACGCTTGGGCGCTGATGATGTAGATTCCGGGCTCCGGTCTGCGCCCCATGGCGGTCAGTGGGAACGGCTCGGCGTGTATCCGGTAGTACCTAGGCCACCCGGTGCCGACGTACAGCAGCTTGACCCTGCCAAACTCGCGGCCGTCCAGGTAGTGCTTCAGCCGCTTCAGGTTTTGTCCCCAATCGATGTTGGAGTCGTCCAGGTACTCGATCCCGTGCTTCGGGCCGCCGACAAGCTCGTTGAAATGGGCCAGGTAGTCCGGGTAGATCCGGATCGGCGTCGAGAGATACCAGATGGCCAGGATGATCCCGACGACAGCCCAGCCCCGGCTTGCACTGAAGAGCGTGACTGTGCGGCTGACGAAGATGAAGAGGAGCGGGTAGATTGCAAGGATGTACCGAACGCCCAGTGCATCGGCCATGGCTGAGATCAGGGCGAGGAGGGTGATAGCGGGAAGCAGCAGGAACACCTCATCGAACCACCCATCGTTCTGTCTGCGCCAGTGCCAGATGGCGAGCGGGATGAGGAGCAGCATCGGGAGCGGGGTCTTGAGCGCATAGGCGACGAGGAAGTAGTACCACCAACCTTCCGTTCGGAACTCTCCCATCAGGTAGTACGAGGAGTTCGAGGCGTGCAGGCGAGGGGCCCGAACGATCGCCTTGACGTAGAACAGGGGATCCTTCGGAAAGAGATAGACCGCGTACAACAGAGCGAACGCGATCAGCACCATGAGGCCTAGGGCAACGAGTGACCACCGGAGTCGTTGCTGCAGGGCTCGCGTCGCCGGAAGGAGCGGGTGCCGGCCCGAAGGCACCAGATGTCGCGCGGAAGGGTGCCAGGCCGCCAGCATCAGCAAGGTGGCGAAGGCCGGCAGCAGGATGACCGCTGTCGTCTTGCTTGCCAGCGCGCAGCCCAGCAGTATCCCTGTCAAGAGGAGGCGCGGCCATCTCCCGTCGGCCAAGAGCCGCCAGAGGGAGTAGAGTGAGAGCGTGAAGAAGCAGGCTACCCCGATGTCGTGTGAGGTGAAGCCGGCGTGCGCGATGAGACTGGGGCAGAATGCATAGAGCGTCAGCGCCATCAGGCCAGCGTTCCCTCCATACAATTCGCGCGCCCATCGGTAGACGACGTAGCCGAGCAGCAGCGAAAGGGCCAAGAGCGGAAGGCGTCCCCAGAAGAGCAGTTGGTCGGCGTTGTTCTTGAAGATGAAGCGTGACCCGAACCGGAACGCGTGAATCGCGCCTTCCGTCGATGACGAATCGGGCAGGTCAAGGCGAGGGTCGAGCAGGAGCAGTGGCAGGGCACAGAGGGCAGGGATGAGGGGTGGATGCTCCGGAATGAGGCGCCACGTACCGGTCTTGAGAAACAGGTACCCGGCGGGCAGTATCGCGACCTCATCGAAAGCCGGCGAGGTGTTGCGGGAGGTGAGGAGAACCTGGAGGCCAAACAGGCCGAGGAGGGACAGAGCGGCGATCCGTCGTGCCACCTCTCCTGACCGGGGCTTTGAGCCTTTCACTCGTCTGGTCACCGGATGCGGGCTCCCGCGGGGAGGTTTTCACGCCCACGCGCGACCCTGTAGGTCATTCTGTAGTCGTGCGTCAACGGTTGTGTGGCACGGCAAGCGGCACTACACGTCGAGGCCAGAGACTGCCGATCTGGCCATGGCTAGGACACACGCATGCCCTCCACGGATGACGAGAACGCGGCGCCCCGATCGAGAGACGTCGGCGCAAGAGTTGAGATAAGTCGCGCGGCGGCCCGAGCAGCCTACTCATGGGGCCGGTTCCTCCTTCCCGCGCTCCTCGCGGCAATCGTGGGGGGCGCCTACTGGCTCAAGGTCAGGCCGACCGTCGCGCTTCCCGGGGCCGGGGCCCTGCAGTCCACCGACGCGCTGCTCGCCCGCGGCGCGAGCTTGCACAACGCCGACCAGCACGATGCCGCGTTGGCGATTTACCGGCAGATCCTCGAGCGCGAGCCGGCCCACGCTCGCGCGCACTACAACATCGGCCAGATCTACAACGCGCGCGGCCGGCATGCCGACGCCCAGCGCGAGTATCAGGCGGCGCTGATCAGCCACCCCGGCCTCCTCGACGCCCGGCTGAACCTGGGCGTCGTCCTGTACCGGCAGCGGATGTTCGGGGAGGCCGAGCAGGCGTTCCGTGAGGTCCTCCGGACCTCCCCCGCCCACCCGCTGGCGCTGTTCAACCTCGGGATCACCTCGATCGAGCTGCGAAGGCTCGATGAAGCGGTTCGATGGTTGCGCGCGGCGTTGCGCGAAGAGCCGGCGCGCGCCGACACGCACTTCTATCTGGGCCGGGCGCTCGGGCGACAGCGCAGACTCCCTGAGGCGAGGGAGTCGCTCAGGAAGGCGCTTGAGCTCGACCCCCGCCACGCCGCCGCCTACAGGGAGCTGGCGCTGGTCTACCTGGCGCAGGGCGAGCGGCATCTGGCGCTCGAGGCGCTGGGCAAGGCCTCCGAGGTGGCCCTACCAGCCACATCGGTGAAGCCCGGCCAACGATCATCGGCACCTTAGCTGCTCGGGCGAGGCGAGGGAGGCCCTTCTCCCCGATCGCGCGGATCGGCGGGGTTGGCGGTCTGATAGGGCCGGGATGCTCGGTCGTGCGGCCGCGTCTGCAAGGGGCGCTGTGGCCGATTCTGGATGTCCAGTACCAGGGCCTGGAGGAGCAACTGGAAGCCGAGGATCAGGGGCAAGACGGCGAGCATGATGGTGCCGGTCGGCGTCAGGACATTCCTGGCGACGCTGTCGATCCAGTGATACAGCCCGAAGATCAGGCCGAAGGCGATCAGCGGCGCCCCGCACACCAGGAAGAGCGAGACGGCGTTGAAATCGAGGACGAAATACCGCCAGAGGACCCTCAGGCAGGCGTAACGGAACAGGAGCCACGGGAATTCGATCAGCGTCCGGCCAATGCTCAGGTTGCTCCGTTCCATGCGATAGCGCGCCGGAATCGGGACGTCCTCGACGGCCGCGTCGAGCGTTCCCAGCATCACCAACATCGAGCTTTCAAAGAAGTAGCGCGGGTGGAGCTTCGTCAGGTCTAACGCCCCCAGCGCGGCGCGATGGATCGCGGTGTAGCCGTTTGTCGGATCAAAGATATGCCACTGCCCGCTCGCGGCCTTGAGCAGAAACGAGAGGGCGGCGTTCCCCACCCTCCGAATGATCGGCATGCCGCGCAGGGCCTCCAGGTCGTGAAACCGATTCCCCTTGGCGTAGTCGGCGCGCCCCAGCACGAGCGGCTGGATCAGGTCAGGGAGATACGAAGGGTCCATCTGATCGTCGGCATCCATCTTGACGCAGATGTCGATTCCCTGGCGCAGGGCGTGGCGGTACCCGCTCACCATCGCGTCGCCCACACCGAGATTCATCCCGTGCACCAGGAGGCGAACGCGCGGATCACTCGTGGCCCGCACCCTCGCTGCCGTCTCGTCCTGGCTGCCGTCGTCGATGACATAGATCGCGTTCACCCATGCCGGAATCCCGGCCAGCACCTTCTCGATCGTCGCCGCGGCTTGATAGGCGGGGACGATCACTGCTACCCGCAGGCCTTCGCCGGCCGCCATGGAATGCTCCTCACCATTCATCGCGCACGTCCGAAGTCCTGTGCACCGTCATGTTTCAGTCTCCTTCGATGGCCGGGAGAATAGCATAGACACGGGGCGTAACGAAAGGACGAGCGACTCGAGTGGCGCGAATCTTCGCCTGAGTGCGATCGTGGCGATCAGGACAGAGGCGCCGACGGCCAGCAGGAGGGACTTGTACAGGGGGGAGCGATACTCCGCCCGGACCTGGTGAGGGCCGCGCGGAATCTGGACGCCGATGAAACTGGGCGAGACCATGAACGACGGCGCCTCCTCCCCGTCGATGTACACCCGCCAGTTCGGATGATACGTTACCTTCAGGACGAGGGTCGAGGCCTCTCGACACTCGACGCTGAGATCGATCCGGCCAGGCAGTACCCGCTCCTCGCCGATCCTCCCGCCATCAGGACAGCCGGGCGCCGTGGCGTCGGACGGCGCCCCTCCCCCTCGATAGTCGTATCGCGTGAATCTCCCCAACCCCGGCTCACCGCTCAGCAGCCAGCTCCGGTTCTCCGAGAAGAGCCTCGACTGGGAGTCGATGGTCTTCACCTCAGCAACCGCGACGAATCTGGCATACCCGCCGGTGTCGGCCTGGTACAGGATGTATCGGGGTGTCTCCCTGACGCGACGCAGGAAGCTGGGCATGGCCACGGTGCGCGGCGCCACGACATACCGGACATTGAACAGATCGTAGTGGGCCGGGTTCCGGTCGTCGAAGTGCCAGATCAGATCGGCATTGAGGGACCAGGACGAGTAGGGCGGCGACACGGCCACGATTCTCTGAAAGGTCAGCAGGTCATAAAAGCGCACGTCGCCGAACTGGAGTGTCTTTCCCCAGTCGGCGCGTAGCCCCGCAAATGTTCGGCCTGGCGGCAGGGCCTTGAGGGTTGCCAGGATCGTCCGCGCGTCCGGGTCGCCCTCGAGGGCCGCGCGCGTCCGCTCCATCCACTCCCTGTTGAGCGCATAGAACCGGTGCCGCTCCTGAAGGGCCGGAAGAAGGACTGCCAGAAGGACGATCCCTAAGGCGGTCGCGCGCCACGGCGCCTTCAGCGGCGCGAGTTGGTGCCAGGCCCACTCGCCCCCGAGGCCGATCAGGAGGATCGCCGCCAGGTGGACGCCGCCGATGAATCGGTGGAAGAGGAGACCCTCGTGCATCGGCAGGAGGTCCGCCAGCCTCCCCCATGTGACACGGCCAAAGTAGAGCGCCAGCCAGACGACGAAGAGGGTCAGCGCCAGTCGGCCCGGTCGCGTACGATCCAGGATGGCGGCTGCGATCCCGAGGGCCAGCAGGAGCGTCAGGGCGGGCAACCGATCGTAGTCCAGAAGGTCGCCGTTCACCAGCCACATCAGGATGTCCCGTGCCCCGAATGAGTCGTACTTCCACCGTTGCAGGTAGGGGCTCGCGCTGAGGTAGGCCTTCAGCAGGAGGAAGGGGAGCCAGAAATAAGACGTGATGATGGCTGCCAGGAGGCCCACGATGCCCAGTCGCACCGCGCGGCGGCGGGCGTTCGTGCGGTCGATGCCGATGAGGAGCAGCACGAGCGCGGTCACCGCCATCATATAGGCGTACACCAGGTGCGACATTGCCAACAGGGCCGATGCGATCACAGCGGCCGCATACCCCGTGCCTCGATCCAGCGCCCGGTGCAGGCAGGCCAACGTGATGAAGGACAGGTGCATCGCCCAGAGCTGCGTGTACATGCCGAAGCCGCGCCAGACATAGCTGTCGTACTCGAACCCGTAGCGGTGGTTGGATGAGAACAGCGTGGCGGCGGCGGCCGCGACGGCCGACGCGACGACGGAAAACTCCAGGCGCCGCATCGACCAGTAAACGGTGATCGGGAAGCCCAGCAGGAGGAGGTAGCGGAGCAGGTTGAACAGCGTCAGGAGCTCGACGCGCTTCGCCAGCAGCCCGTGCAGGAGGACGACTGTCAGGTGCGGGAGGTGCTGGTAATAGAAGAACGGCGGGAAGCCGAGCTCCATCTCGGGGAGCCAGTGGTCGAACGGGTTCTCGCCGTGGGCGAGCGCCTCGCCGGCTCGGTGAACCATGAGGTAATGGACGGCATCGTCGTTGAGACTGGGGATCGGGATGGTGATCTCGGGGAGGAGCGAGATCGCGTTCGAGGCGATGGGGATCAGGACCAGGAGCACCAGTGCGGCGGCCGTCCAGGCGCGCGTGGTTGCCTGACCGGCATCGGCGGCCGATCGCCCGTCGCGGCCAGTCGGGGCCGGAACTTCTCTCGGCATCAGAGGTCACCGACGCGCAGTCGGAGCGGGCACGGGCCGCCCTGGTCGCGGGCGGGGAGCCGGGATCGCTGCGGCATGAGAGTCTTGTAGCCGATCCTGGTCGCACGTGTCAAGCACAACACCCCACCCAAGAACAGGGATAGGCTTACGAATGGCCTGAATGATTCGGTCATTGCGAGCATCCGAAGGGTGCGCGGCAATCCCGAAGAGATCGCTTCGGCTGCGCCTCGCAACGACACTGCGTGTCGGATTGCGTCGTTTCACTCGCAATGACGATTCCTATCTCTGTTCTTGGGCCCCAGCCCGTGGCGTGACTCCAGACGCGTTTTTCGCTTGAC